>WBZL01005007.1_pt1 | contig 11169 bp, 6 predicted proteins | sample 5204291 | NCBI WGS metagenome assembly WBZL01 (sample SAMN12344345, study PRJNA552823) | activated sludge metagenome | biome: Activated sludge suspended growth; feature: Nitrification reactor; material: Wastewater; isolation source: activated sludge from nitrification reactor of wastewater treatment...
CATCACCGCTGCGGGGGTACTCGGGAAGCGAGCAACCGTGATGGACCACGGCATCCACCCGTGCCGATCGGGCCGCCGCCGCCATCGTCTCAGACACGGCCAGCACCGAGGCGGCCCGCCTCGACGTGAGGTAGGCCACAACCCTGAGCAGATGGGCGGGCAACCAGCCGCCGATGGCTTGGCCCGAAGCGAACGATGCCCACGCATACCGGTTGTTCAGCAGCACCACGGTGGGAACAGAAAGGCGCGGTGCCGCATCGCGAGGGAAGAAGGCCACGTCCACACCGTGGTCTCGGACCACGCGGGCTACCACGCGTCCCCGGGAGAGGCGTGCCCTCCAGGACCCCGGAGGCGGGAAGGTCTCGGCCACCACCGTGACCCCCGCCCGCCTCATGGCCGAGACCAAGTCGGCGTTGTCCTCGGCCCACGCCGTGTCTACCAAGGCCACCACGTCGGTCTTGTCGGCATCGTCGGAGTCGATGAGGCCCTGGGCGAAGCCTCGGCTGTAGGTGGCCGCGCCACCGGCCGCTGCCACCGACAAATCCACCAGCGCCCGCGGCATCACCGTCGCCAAGTCAGGCCCGGCTACATCGGGCTCGTCGGCCACGCCATCGTGGTCGGTCACAGTCATCAGATTCCCCCCGCGTCGGCCTGAACCAGCAGTCGGGATCGGTCAGGCACGGTCGACGAGCGTAGTTGCCAGCCTGGCCACCAGCCGGACGAGAACTAACGTCGACCCGTCCCGGCCCCGTCCTTGGTTCATCGATGCGCATCGTCTACTTCCACCAGTTCTTCTCCACCCCTCAGGGCTCGTGGGGCACCCGCGTGTACGAGTTCTGCAAAGACTGGGCCGCGGCAGGCCACGACGTCACCGTGGTGACCAGCACCTTCGCCAAGTCCGACCTGGTCACCACCAGACTGGTGGAGGACCAGGAATTCGAGGGCTTCAAGGTCAAGGTCATCGACCTCAAGATGAACAACAAGGAATCGGTGGCCAAGCGCATCCGGTCCTTCGTGGTCTATGCCGCGCTCTGCACCTGGTACGCGGTGACCCTGCGTGCCGACGTGGTCATCGCATCGTCGGGGCCGATAACCATCGGCATACCCGCCCTGGCCGCCCGCTGGATCCGGCGACGAAAGCTGGTGTTCGAGGTCCGAGACCTCTGGCCCGACGGCGCCATCGAGATGGGCCTGCTCCAGAACAAGACCATCCAGCGAGCCGCATACGCCCTCGAGGCGGCCTGCTATCGCAGCGCCGACCACATCGTGTGCCTGTCTCCGGGCATGGTCGACAACATCGTGGGCCGCTTCGGCGTGCGCGACATCTCCTCGATCACCAACGCGGCGGACCTCGACCTGTTCGGAACCCCCCGCCAAGCCACCGACCTCCCGGCGGTGTTCGCTGACCACAAGGTGGCCATCTACACGGGCAACATCGGCCACGTGAACAACTCGGACCTGCTCCTGCGGGCCTCCCGTCTGCTCACCGAACGAGGCAGGACCGACATCGCCATCGTGTTGGTGGGAGATGGCCAGCTCAAGGAACAGCTCATCGCCGAACGAGACGAGCTGGGCCTGACCAACCTGGTCTTCTGCGACCTCATGCCCAAGGTGGATCTGGTCGCCCTCATCCAACGTTCGTTCGTGTCGCTGGTACCCCTACGGGGCCAGCCCATCTTGGACACGTCCTCCCCCAACAAGCTCTACGAGTCGCTGGCGGCCGGCAAGCCCGTCATCCAGAACACCAGAGGCTGGATCAAGACCCTGCTCGACGACAACCAGTGCGGCTTCACGGTCGACGCAACCGACGAGACCGAACTGGCCGATCGGCTCGAACAACTAGCCGACGACCCCACCCTCACCGCCACCATGGGCTCCAACGGCCGGTCGTTGGCCGAGCGGGAGTTCGACCAGAACATCCTCTCGGCCCGCTACCTGTCGGTGATCGAAGCGACCAGGTCCTGACCTCCCCACCGACGGGTCGGCCACCGGTGTCGGTGTCAGGCCAGTGACGCTACCGGGAGTTGGCCAACGTCGTCGTCGTCCACCTCCTCGGACCGAGCAAGACCCGACGAACCCCTGTCCCAGGGCCCATCGAACGGTGACCTCCGCTGCATCAACGAGGCCGCCAACACGAAGATGGCGAAGAACACCGAACCACCCGCGAATATCCAGCCCTCGAAGATGCCGTGGACGATCATGAAGGCGAAGACGGTCCTGAACACCGAGGACCGCCCACGAGCGGCTCGGATACCCACAAAGGCCACCACACCCAGCGGCAACAACCCAGGCCATCCCAGCTCGACCAACGGGCGCAATACCGACGATGACACCGGAATGCCTTCCTCGGAGCTCTTGAAGTCGTTCCCCGGACCAAGGCCCCCGATCGGGTTGGCCTGTAAGGCATCGACCGCGCCCGACCACGACTTCTGTCTCGTGTTGGTCGTCCGAACCAGGTTCTGGTTGGTGATGTCCACCGGTTGGGTGCTCTCACTGAACAACACCGTCCACAGGAGCGGGATCGCCACCACCAACGCGACCGCCACCGAAAGTCGCTTGATGGTGCCGCCCCACCCCCGAAGCAATTGGGGACCGGCCACGATGCCGAGAGCCAAGGCTGCGGCCCGAGAGGCGGTACCGAACATCACCACCAGAGCCGGCGCCAAGCTCACCATCGCCGCGGTCATGGTTCCGGCCGTCAGGAAGAACAGAGCGGCGTAGGTAGACAAGGCGTTGGGGTTCTGGGTCAGACCGCGCCAACGGTTGGCGACTATGTCGAGCTCGTATCCGCCGATCGCCGCGCTCGGCATCACGATCACCAGCACCATGCTGATCGCCACCACCAACCCGGACGTCCACCTCAGCACCACCCGGACGTCTTCGCCGTCGGCGGCGCTTAGCAGGCACCAGCAGAAGACGATCAGGTACACCAACAAGAAGATCGATTTCAGGCTCTCGCCCATGTCCACCGAACGAGGCAGCAAGAGCAGCGCCAGAGCCAGGTACACGTAGATGGCGGGAAAGACCCCGGTGACCAACACCCCGAAGCGGGGCAGCCGCTTGCGAAGGATGCCGGCCAACAAAACGCAGACCAAGGCCAAGGCGGCGTAGCCGTTGGCGCTGACGGGCACGACCGCGCCGTTGAACATCTGGGCGGCATAGAGGAGTAGACCCGCACCCATCAAGAACCTCTGATCGGCCAACCCTAAGACCAGAACGAACAATGCGATGCCCATGGCCAGAACCAGCACCAGCGGGCGAAAAAGGGACTCGAGCCCGAGAACCCCGCCCGCACCCGCAGTGCCGCCCACCACATCGAGCATCTTGATCATCGCGATCCCACGAACTGTGACGGCAGCGCTTCGGATTCCCTCGATCTGGGGCTGGCCTCATCTACCAACTCGGCAAGTCGGACCATTGCCCGAGTCGAAATCTCGATGCTGCGACGCGAATCACCAGAGGAGTCCTCGCTGATGCGACGAGCGAACTCGACGTACATGTCCTCATGGGATCGGAGCCGTGAACACGAGGCGCTACGGCTCCGACCGAAGCCCTGCTCGCTCCGGTAACGGGAGTTGTCTTCGATCGTCACCGTTGCATCGTCATGCCACAACGAGATGAGGTCACGGACGCCGAGGCGCGGAGACCCGACGTGGCGAAGCGATATCGCACAAGAGGCGCCGGTGCTCAACTCCAAGACCAACACCACCTGATCAGCCAGAACCAACGCCCGGTGTTCACTCACCTGGGCGAAGTCGTTCAGGTACAAGAAATAGTCGATCCAATGGCACCCGTTGGACACCACCGAGTTGCCCACCACCGGCCACCGATACCAATGAAGGGCAGGTAGTGGTACCTCATAGACCGTGGCCGACATCGAGATCGGCCCAGACCCGAGGTCCCGTCGGATGAGACGGTTGAACGGCGAGTGACGGCGTTGGAATGCGGCATGGACCCGGGCATCGGGGTGTCGATCCATGGCCGCCAAAAGATCGTCGAGCTGGGCTTCTGTGGTGGTGAGCGGCTTCTCGATGATCACATGTCGGGCACCTCGCTCGATCAGCTCCACCGCCAATGGGCCGTGGGAATGGTGATACCCAGCCAACACCACGTTCTCGATCTTTTCATCGGCACGGGGAACCGGCGACGTGTCCAACGCCGGGCCCGGAGTGGCGGGAACGGGACCGAGCTGGGCCGGGTTGATCTCGTGGATCCCGGCCAGATGAAGCTTCAGGTCCAGGTTGGCGATGGCGTTCACCTTGGCGTACTGGCCGTAGCCGAACACGTGGTAACTCGGCCGATCCCCGGGAACGGGACCCCCCTCTGCTCGTTCCCTCACCGAACTCTCCGGCGGCCTCTCCTCGGTAGACATCCAACTCGACGGCGGCGACAACACGACCTTGGCTATGCGGGCCTTCATCGCGTCGTCCAGGGCAGGCTGAACCAGAGTCTCGGGCTGCCACCCGGCCAGGCTCGACAGCACCTCGGCAACCTCTACCCCGAAATCCCGGGCCAGGCTCACCCCTGACACGTAGTGAACCCGACGACGCTCAATGTCATCGGGACCGGACAACTTCCACACCAACGCCTCGGGAAGGACCACTCGCTCCACCCCTCGGGGGGCACTGGTAGCCACGAAGCCAACCAGATCGCCATCCTGACCATCGATGTCGGTCTCGCCCACATCACCCAGACGCCCGATGCCCACCGACAACCACGCATCGTTTCGGACCGTTTCGGCCTGGCGGGACCGAACCTTGCGGAGCATCCGAGACGGTCCGAAAGCCCGGGCGTAGGCCAACACCATCCGAATGTCTCGGGGTCGTACGAAGAACTGCTGGTCGGCCCGACACAACGCAACCTGGGTGAGGACGTGCACTCGCACCGCACCTGGGACAACGCTCTGATCCAAGTAGTCCGGTCTCCACTGGCCGGACTCATCGAGTAGGTGCACCGTGTTCAGTTCCTTCCGGGACGGACCCGATACCGTACCGCCCGACCGCCACCCACAACCCCCCAGACCGGTGGCTACCACTGTGCTGTTGTCGTAACCACGACATCCGATGACGCAGACAAGTGGCGCTGCCCAACTGCTACCGCCTCCTAGGGTGCTCCAGCCGGCCGGCCCCGACATAGACGATCATGGCTGCGACCCTCAGGGAATGGCCCGGCAACACCATTCTCAAGCCAGTTCCCACCACGAATGGAGCTACACGTGGCATCGCCGCTGGACCAGATCGGGCGCCAGACCCGAACGCTCCTACACCTGCACCCAGCCCAGGTTTGGCACCGATTGCGACTCCAAGCCCAGCGAAAGGCTGTTGCCCGCAACCCCGACAAGGCCGCCCACCGTTGGAGGGTCACACCAAGTCGCTCCGTGGGACTGCCCGAATCGTTCAGGGCCATCGACGCAGATCACCTGGCCAGCAACTGGACGCTCGGAGACCTGGCCCAAGGACGATTCGACCTGCTGAACGAGCCACGTGATCTGGGAAACCCGATCAACTGGACGCCACCAGACACGACCCAGCTCTGGTCATTCCACCTTCACTACTGGGAGTGGGCCTGGGCCCTGGCCGCCGACACCGACCGCGATGGGGCTCGCTCGGTCTTCGCCCACCACCTGAAGAGTTGGACCACCGCCACCACCTTCGGCACCTGGGACGGCTGGGCCCCCTACCCGGCATCCCTACGAGCCTGGGTCCTGGTCAACGTGCACCGAAGCCTGGCTGCGGGCACCGACATCGAACCGATGCTGTGCGAGTCCATCGAGCTGCATGCCGGCTTCTTGGAGCACAACATGGAGCTCGACGTCGGTGGCAACCACATGATCAAGAACATCAAGGGTCTTCTTGGCTGCGCGGTGTTTCTGGGTGACGACCGGCTCATGGCGACCGCACTGGGCCACCTCGATCGAGAGCTGAAGGTCCAGATCCTCCCCGACGGCGGTCACTACGAACTGTCGCCCTCCTACCACTGCCAGGTCCTGGCCGATCTGGCGGACATGGCAGGGCTGCTGGCCGCCATCGACCACCCGCCGGTCATCGACTTGGAAGAGGCCCTCACCCGGATGAGACGTTGGCTCGGGGAGATGCTGTTGCCAGACGGGACCTTGCCCCTGTTCAACGACAGCGAACCCGTCGCCCCCGGCCTGATCGCGGCCCTCGACCCCGACGCCGTAGAACCCCGCCCCCTGGTGGTGCTCCCAGACAGCGGATACGCCGTGATGCGCTCCGATCGCATGCACCTGATCGCCGATGTCGGACAACCCGGTCCCGCCTCTCCACCTGGCCACATCCACGCCGACTGCCTCAGCTTCGTCCTCCACGTAGACGGCCAGCCAGCCATCGTTGACACCGGAACCTCCGAGTATGGGTCTGGGCCCCGCCGCGCCCACGAGCGCAGCACCGCCGCTCACAACACCATCGTGGTGGACCGCACCGATCAGACCGAGGTGTTCGGAGCGTTCCGGGCGGGACGAAGAGCCCGAGCCACGCTGGAGCGAGCCGAGGCAGCCCCGGACGGTTCGGTGGAGGTCGCCGCCTCCCACGACGGCTACCGCCACCTGCCCGGCAAGCCGATCCACCGACGGCGGTGGTCCGTCCACCAGAACACCCTCACCATCACCGACGAGGTCACCGGAACTGGCAGCCACCACCTGGAATCACACATCCACCGCCCGACAATCGGCGGCAACACATCCGAAGGCACAACGCAGATGGCAATGGATGCCCTCGAGATCGAGGCCGATCCGGCCACCGAACACACCACCAACCGCTGCGACTTGGCCGCTGGCTTCGGAAACCTCGTCCCAGGGATGTCTGACACCTTCTCGACCACCGCGCACCTACCCGTGGTGATCACCACCACCATCACGGTCCGGAACGCCTGACGAACCACAGGTCCGCAAGCCCCGGCCCCGGGCCGCAACCGATTTGCCCGACCCCGACGAGACCTGGATCCCCCGAAAGGCAGAGCCTTCCGGCGGAGTTCGGTCGCCGGCCTGACGGCCGACGACTTCGCTGCGACGACCGGCAAAGCCGATCTCCGCAGGTCAGGGGCTCCGCCACAAAGGGCTCTGCCCCCGAACCCCCGCCCAGTCCTGTGACTTCAGCTCGTCAGACAGTCGAGCACCAATGGTGGGCGCACATAGAGCCGGATTCGCCCGGGTGACAAGGGACAAACGAACACGACCCGATGTCGAGCAGGCCGCAACTTCCTGGGATCAGGGGGACTCCTACCGGTGGTTCCGCGCGCTGTAGCATGTGTTCCCTATGTCGACCAGCACAGCCGCGGCAGTCACACTCGAACTGCGTGACTACATCGCAGTGATCAGGCGCCGCAAGGTCCTGATCCTCCTCATAACTGCGGTGCTGGTGCTGATCACCTTGGGCTACTCCCTCACGCGGACACCCCTCTACCAGGCCAACGCTCAGGTTCTGGTCGACCGCCGAGACAGCGACGTGGTCCTTGGCATCATGCCGGGCTCGGACCCCGACGCCATCAAGAACGAGATGCAACTCATGCGCAGCGGCCGCACCCTCGCCGCCATCGAGAAATCCCTCGGCTACCTCCCCGACGTCGAACTCAAGCCGGCATCCACGTTGAACCCAGGCGTCATCGTGATGGCCACCGACCCCGACGCCGAGCGTGCCGCTGAGATGGCCAACGACTTCGCCGAGGCATACGTCGCCGAACGTCGCCGCCTTACCAACGACGACCTCGAAGCAGCCATCTCCGAGATCCAGACCCAGATGGCAGACCTCGCCATCGAAGTGGCCGCCACCGACCAGCAGATCCAGGACCTGATGGTCCAGGTGGACAACACACCCGAGTCCGACACCGAGCGCATCCGCCTCCTCGAGGCCCAGATCGCCCAGCTCCAGGTCCAGAACGATCCCAGCAACGTCAGCAGCCGCCAGAGCGTGCTCCAGACAAAGCTCGATCAGCTCAAGACCGCTCTCAGCTCCACAGCCGGACGTGGTCGGTTGGTGGTGTCCACCGCACCCACCCCCGAATCCCCGGTGTCGCCCACACCGGTCCGAGACGCCACCATCGCCCTAGCCGCCGGCCTCTTCTTGGGACTGGCCGTCGCCTTCTTGCGCGACTACACCGACGACACGTTGCGGACCAAGGAAGACCTCGACCGGACCACCGGCGGCGTGCCGGTGTTGGGGATCATCCCGGCCATCACCGAATGGCGAGACCGCAAGACCGCGCTGCTCGAATCGGTGAGCCACCCCAACTCGCCGGCATCGGAGGCCTACCGGGGCCTGCGCACCGCCATCGAGTTCGTGGGCGTCGAGCAGAAGCTCGACATCATCCACATGACCAGCTCCACCTCAGGTGAAGGCAAGACCACCACATCGGCCAACCTGGCCGTAACGCTGGCCCGCGCCGGCAAGCGGGTGATCCTCATCGACTGCGACCTCCGCCGCCCACGCCTCCACCAGTTCTTCGGGCTGGACAACTCGATCGGGTTCACCTCCGTGATCCTCGGCAGCAGCCGGATCGAAGACGCCCTCCAGCCGGTTCCCGGCGTGCCGGGGTTGTTGATCATGGCTTCGGGGCCTCCCCCGCCCAACCCGTCCGAACTGCTGTCGACCAAGACGGTGCGCTCCAAGCTCGATGCCCTGGCCCGGTCGTCTGACTACGTGGTGATCGACTCTCCGCCCCTGCTCCCCGTGTCGGACTCGGTGATCATCTCCAGCTTGGCCGACATCACCCTGCTGGTCGTCACCGCTCGCACCACTGCCCGCCGCTCGCTGCTGCGTTCGATCGAGATGCTCCGCCAGGTAGATGCCCCCCTCGAGGGGCTCGTTTTCAACGGCGTCCACTCCGAGGGCACATACGGCTACGGATACGGCTACGGCTACAAGGCGTACGGCACCTACTCCGCCTATGCCCCCTCCGGCTCCGGGAACACCCCGGGCTCAGGCAAAGGCCGCAAGGCCAGGCGCAGCAGCTCGAGCACCAACGGGACTGGTCCGGAGGTGAACGGTCACAGCGCTCCGAGCACCAACGGTGCCACCGGCTCCTCAGCCAAGCCGGTAACCAGCGACCACTGATCCGGTCAGACTCGGGCGGTGCCCGAAGGCTCTGGGTTATCGCGGATCCAGCCTGAGCCGACCGCGCCCGAGGTCCAGTCGAGAGTCCTACACTCCCGTCGTCGCCGCGGTGGCGGCCGCCGAGCACGTGCAGGGGCAGGACATGACCGGATGGAACTACGCCGAGCTGTGGGAAACCGTCGCGGAGCAGATCCCCGACGCTCCCGCCCAGATACAAGGCCAGCGGGTCATCACGTGGGGTGAGTGGAACCGCAGGGCCAACGGTGTGGCCCGGGCCCTGCTCGATGCCGGGCTGGGTGAACAGGCCAAGGTGGCCCAGTACCTCCACAACTGCCCCGAATACCTGGAGTCGATGTTCGCGGCGTTCAAGGCCGGTCTGGTTCCGGTCAACACCAACTACCGCTACACCGACGACGAACTGGTCTACTTGTGGGACAACGCCGACACCGAGGCGGTGGTGTTCCACGGGCACTTCGTCGACAACATCGACCGGATCCGAGACCGCGTCCCCCGCGTGAAGGTGTGGCTGTGGGTAGACGACGACACCGCAGCATGCCCGGCTTGGGCCACCCCTTACGAGCAGGCCGCCGCCGCCCACCCGGGCCGGGTGGAAGCCCCGTGGGGTCGCAGCGGCGACCACCTGTACATGCTCTACACCGGCGGCACCACCGGCATGCCCAAAGGCGTGATGTGGCGGGTGGACGACCACATCCGCAACGTGATCGCCCTGGGCGTCAACCCCCGCTACCGCGACGACCCCGTCGACTACTCGGTCACCCGCGAACTGGTCCAACAAGCCGGCATGGTCGGTCTACCCGCCTGTCCGCTGATGCACGGCACGGGCTGCATGACCCAGCTCATCGTCTTGTCGGGCGGCGGCTGCGTGGTCACCCTCGAGAGCCCCAACCTCGACATCGCCGAACTGTTCGACACCATCGAAACCCGCAAGGTCAACACCATCGCCATCGTCGGAGACGCCTTCGCCAAACCGATGTTGCGGGCCCTCGACGCCGAGCCCGACCGCTGGGACCTCTCCAGCCTGTTCCTCATCGCCTCCTCCGGGGTGATGTTCTCCGAGGCCTCCAAGTCCGGACTGATCCGCCACCTACCCCACGCCATGATCGTGGACGCCTTCAGCTCGTCGGAGGCCATCGGCATGGGCCAGTCGATCAGCGCGGCCGGGGTCGACTCCGGCACCGCCAAGTTCTCGGTAGGCCCCAACACCAAGGTGTTCACCGAAGACCACCGAGAGGTCGAGCCCGGCTCCGGCGAGATCGGCCGGGTGGCGGTGGGGGGCTTCCAGCCCATCGGCTACTACAAGGACCCCGACAAGAGCGCGGCGACGTTCATCACCGTGGACGGGCAGCGCTACTCGGTCCCCGGAGACTTCGCCACCGTCGAAGCCGACGGCTCCATCACCCTCTTGGGCCGAGGGTCGGTGTGCATCAACACCGGCGGCGAAAAGGTGTTCCCCGAAGAGGTCGAAGAGGCGCTCAAGACCCACCCCGATGTGGCTGACGCCGTGGTGGTGGGAGTTCCCGACGACCGATTCGGCGAAGCCATCACCGCCGTGATCCAGCTGGAGGCCGGCGTCGAACTCGACGCGGCAGGGCTGGTGGCTTCGGTCAAAGAGAAGCTGGCCAGCTACAAGGCCCCCAAGTCGGTGCTGGTCATCAACACGATCGGGCGAGCCCCCAACGGCAAGGTCGACTACAAAGCCATGCGCCGCTACGCCATGGCCGAACTCGGCATCGAGCCCTGAGCACCGCCCTGCACTGAGCTCTGAGACCGTTCCGGTGCGTTCCCCCGTCCTCAAACGCCTCATGGACCTCGCGCTGGCCCTGGCCGGCCTGGTCGTGGCCGCCGTCCCCATGGCCGGCATAGCAGTAGCGATTCGCCTCACCATGGGTAGCCCCGTGCTGTTCCGCCAGCGTCGCCCCGGCCTGCACGGCGAGTTGTTCGACGTGCTCAAGTTCCGGACCATGCGCACCGGGGCGGGCAGCGACGCCGACCGACTGACCCGCCTCGGGGCGTTCCTGCGCCGTACCAGTCTCGACGAACTACCCGAGCTGTTGAACGTCATACGAGGCGAGATGGCTCT
>WBZL01005008.1_pt1 | contig 11169 bp, 12 predicted proteins | sample 5204291 | NCBI WGS metagenome assembly WBZL01 (sample SAMN12344345, study PRJNA552823) | activated sludge metagenome | biome: Activated sludge suspended growth; feature: Nitrification reactor; material: Wastewater; isolation source: activated sludge from nitrification reactor of wastewater...
TTTATTTATAATGACATTATCTAGCTGTTATTCTGACCGGACATATTTATGCTCCCATTATGAATCTTTAGGGGAGTTTAATTATTGCCCTTTAAGCACTGGAAGTAGGCCGGGGCCGGGAGGGTATGTGCAATACTATGATGCAAAGTTTAATTTACAAGATGAAAACAAAAAATACAAATACCAATTTGAGAAATTATTAGAATTTTGTTGCCTATATTTAAAAAATAATCCTGAAATAGATTCAATGTATGACGGTTTCGAAATGAATTTTTTCAATGCAGGAATGGACTACGAGGATATGGATGGATGGTTTTATAGAAGACATTTTTTAGGAAAAGTTATTCTTGAAAAAGTAAAAAATAGAGAAAATGAGACATACTTAAAAGTAGTTAATTTTGCAACCTATGGATACAATACACCGAAAACTTTATCTGTAGATAAAGTTTTTCAGTGCAGTGAATAATGGGGAGCGCTTCATTAAACATGAGCGAGAGGCACAAAATTGCCTATCAAAAGGAGGGAAAAACGGGCAGCTCAAGGCTATAATTTCGGCAACCTCTATCCAAGTGTATAAGAAATTCCACTTTGCCATGTTCTCACCCATCCTTTCCTTTTTCGGCATCTTGAATATAAAGTGAGGCACCTCCTGTGTCGTCCCATAAAAATGATGGCTTGGCCAGTGTACGTTCTGTCCCAATAAGTATCATTATCCGCCCGCAGGATGGGTCTTTCCAGCTTGTCCAATTGTTCTGCCAGCCATTCTGTTACAAGGCACCATTCGTAAACCTCCTTACACGGGGCATCATAGCCATGCGCTATGGCGAGGTCTTCCAGATGGAAAGTATCAAGTCCTGAGATTTTCTTCCCAACCCATATCCAGTTCCGGCTGACGCTTGATGACTGACAGTGTGGGCATTGAAGGGTTTTGTCAGGCACTTTGTAACGCCTCCGCTATCGCTGTCTGCCCGATGCCAACGCCTGAGTCGCCATCTCGACCAATTGCTGCGGGAAGACCTGCTTGGCCTCCCCGAACATCGGCTCAATAAACAGCCCTTTGCCCTTCAAACTCTGGGCAAACGGTCGGATCGAATCAACATCCTTGAAATAACAGCAAAACGAAACACTGCCAGTGTACCTGTTCTCGGTTTTCCTGTACCTGGCACTTTCTTTTGGGATGGCATCGAGGGCGCTTTTCAGTTCCTCAACGACTTGGCCATAACGCTTGGAAAAAAGCAGGTGCAACTTGATAGGGTATCTCCCCGGTAGGAAGGTATCGAACTCGGCCTTCGTGTCCGGTTGGTTTTTGCCGACGTGGAGGAGGATGCGTTCTTTGAGAAATTCGGCGATGGTGGGTACTCACTATTTTTTATACAAATAGTTACATAACTTGAAACAGTCAATATTAATGTGGAAATATCCAATCCTGATACTTTTCAGGCCTTTCGTCCCGGCGCAAAAACCTCAGGAGTTCGTCAAACCCTGCCCAAAAACGATTCCTGACAACTTCGTCTTTCAATGAATCGGCAATCACTTGTACCTCTTCTTTTTCATTATTTAAAATACAAGGCTTGAAATCACTGTTGTCCCTTACCATTATTATCCTGCCGCAAACGGAGCCATCCCCCCTCCCAATTGCTGAAAACACCCCTTCGGTCACCATTTCCGCCCCTCTATCCCCTTCTGATGGAATGTTGACTATTACAAAGGAAATTGCATCGACCACTTCCCTCGGATGGCACGACAGACAGAGCCTTTGGTTGATAATCTTGGATATGCCCGGTAAGCATATCTGATAATTGTTGTCCGCATTGTAGGCAGTTGTGAAAAAGTAGGATGAATAATTTTCTTCTAAAATATATTTAGATAAAATCAGGTTCCCCCTTCCGTCGAAATTGAGCACTTTCCATGAGCCGACCATGTGTGCCACTTCTTCCATCCGGTGGCCTCTGGCGACTAATTTTTTAACGTTCTCAAGCACTTTGTTCCTGACCCGGAAATTGTTCCGCTTGAGCATCAGATAGCGTTGAATGGCTGTCTTTTCCTCTTCTTCGGTTACGGCTTGCCCGTAATCTTCAGTTTCATTGTCCAAAACCTTCTCTGCCCCTGTATTTTTTCTAAGAACCACTTCGACACCTAGGGGGCATCCATCGCTTGAAATCCCGGACAGGGCGCCGACCTGAATATTCAGGTTTTCTGGGCTTTCGCCGCCCCCGACATAGGTAACAATGTTCAATTCCTCACTTTTACCCGTTGCGTCCTTCAAGTGTATCCACAAGCAGCCCCGTTTTTTCTCCGCTTTTCCTTGATAAACGGATGGCACACCGTAACGGTTGTGCCACTCTCTCGCTTCCACATGCCAAATCCCGTCAGGGTTAGAGTAATTAATTGTCATCTCAAAACCCTTTACAGAGTGGCTCCTGAAATCATAGAAACTAACTTGGTAGTCGCATATAGTGCCTGGAAGGCTGTACTTCTCGTTCAGTTTCGCCAGTTTCTCTTCTACTTCTGTTTCATTTATGCCAAGGTACAGAAAGTAAATATCATCATGCACCCCCTGAAAATGTATGGTTTCGCTACCTGATTTGTATTCCGACCAACGGAGATAAAGGTATTTGCCGTTCAGGTTGGCATCCTTGCCCGCTTCTTTGAAATAATCCAATACGGCCTTGTTTTCCAGCAAATGGTATTTGAGACTATTAGTGTACCCTTTCCCTTCTGAGGCTTCAAACCAATACTTTTCCTTTGCTGTATCAGGGACAGGTTTGCCCGCCCTTTCGCACTCGAACTGATATTGATTGAGGACTGCCTGATGTAAAAGAAAGAAATCCTTTCTATTTAGCTCCACAATATTCTGTTTTTATGTTATTTACAATATTTTATTCCTTATAATAGAGGAAAATAAAAATATACTTTACCTCATTATTGAGTATCAGTAAAATTCCTGATCAAAACAGGAAAATATGTGTAATCTTATCGTAAAATTTTCTAAAAAAATCTATTTTTGTGCAGGAAGAAGGAGTTGTTTTTTAAACACGAAGTAAGAAAGCTGGAATAGTTCTCACAAAAAAAGGAAAAATAAAGGAAAAAACCAAGAAAAAAAGTACAAAGAACCATTTTTATTAAGGAAAAAATATCTGCTCATATAAAAATGGTCTTACATGGAAAGCTCACTTACAAGCCCTGTCCGTCTTAACTTCCCTAAAGGGACAAATAGCATTAGTTTCGAGGTTGATAGCCGATTTTTGTCACCAAGAAATATCATTACAACAGGATGTTGGGAACACATCCCGAAAAACTCGTCTTTACAAAGCTTGCTTCTACTTATACACCCTTCTTGGTTTTATTTGGCCAACCTTTATTGGGCAGTAGCCAGTAAAGTGATTCCGGAATCCATAAAGGAAGGGAAAATAAGCATTGAAGACCTATGGTCACTCAGGTTTGTCATTATCCTCCCTGTCAAGACGGCCCAGCCATCGAACCGTTATGTCATGAGCAGGGTAAAAAGCAGCATCATGTCGGTTGATAAAAATACAGATATTATTGGCGTCCACACGACTGTTGATACATGGATGGAAGAAGTCTCTGGACACATAACCCCCTCACAAGTCGCTGAAACTAAAGGCATCGTACTGCATTTCAGAGGGACAGAAGTCACGGCATTGAATTTTTTGATCAAAAAGGGGGTGGTAGATCAATTAGTACCTGATGGTTATTTTACTGATAGGGAAGCCGAAATTTCCGACTATATCGTGGATCATACAGCAAGGCAGACAGCAAAACTGATAGGCTGTACACAAGCAAATATTGCCAAAACCAGTCAGAGCGTTTTAAACAAGGCTCAACTTTTGATTACAGGGAAAAATTTCCCCGGTTGCGCCCCTCTACGAACAGGGAAAGAAGCCGCTTTGTGGCTTAGAAATATAGGCTACATCTGAGACCTTCCGCCTCGTCCGCCCCTGCCCGGAAAGCCCTCTACTGAATACCCTTTGCTCTTGCATTCATCAATAAGGGCGCTCAATCCTTCATTGTCTATCCCTCCAAGGGCTTGGGCACGTTTTTTCTTTTTATCAAGGTTAAATGTCAGCCATTTATCACCACCGTCCATACTAATGGAGAGCACATCCCCCCCCTTATTGGGCATAGAGCGGGCTTGCAGGTAATATCCCTCGTCCTGATTTGCGTAGGTAAAACCCTCCCCTCCTCTAATCTTCTCTATCACAGGCATTGTGGAGACTATTTTTTCGTACAAAGATTTTTCTACAAATGACATTGATACCTCCGTTTCTGTATCCGATAAATCATACATAGTATAATCAAAGTTTTAGTTCAAGGACAATTTTAAAATAAAAGACAAATCAAGAAGTAGTGTTGTGAAATGTATGGTAGATGGAAACCAAATTTTTGAAGTGCAATTTTTCTTTACAAACTCAGCGGCTAACGACACTTCCAATATTTTAGGAAAACACCCCATGACATGACCTGTCATACAAACAGCAAGAAAAGTGCCCAAAGTAAGAAAAAAATCAATCCCCGCAAGTATTACCCCCCCTAACTGTTAAGATAGGCCGCTCTTCGACCTTAGCGTTGCCATTTGACGGAAGCTTATCTGTGAGAGCTGGTTTGCGGCAGGTGGCATTAATATTCAAAATTTCATTATCATGAATTACTACAACATAGATTTTACAGGAATCCCGAAAGGGAAAAAAATCATCCGGAGAATGAACGGCGATGACGAAGAGTGGTGCTTAAGACCAGACTACCACATTGACCCTTTCTCGCTTTTGATAGCCGTTGCTTTTATATCGGTATTCCTGTTTTTTTTCATACCTAATAGGAAGACAATGCCAGATACTACTGTTCAAGAACAGAATCTGGTGCGAGTTGACCATCAAAAACCTGCCGAGGAAGACTGGGATATTTTCCAGCCAAGGCAGTGAAGCTGCACTCTAACTTACTCTTGTCCCCGATGGACAGTATGGGCAATGTTCATCGGGACTTTTTTTTTACTCTTAAACACATCAGTCATGGGTTATTTAGACAAAGTAATGTTCCTTCTTGATGCGGAGAGAAAAGAAGCCTGGACTATCCGAGATGCCGTCCGTGGTGTGCAAATCTTTGGGGGCATCGGCTCCGGCAAGTCCAGTGGGAGCGGTCGAACCATCGCAACGACTTACTTACGAAATGGTTTTGGAGGATTAGTATTGTGCGCCAAGCCAGAAGAAGCGGAAGAGTGGAGGGCTTACGCCAAAGAATGTGGCAGGGCGAGTGATGTGATACTGTTCCGGGAAGGAAGCCAATGGAAGTTCAACCCGTTGCAATATGAGTTGACACGCCCAGGGGAAGGGGCTGGACTCACCATGAACATCACGGAACTGTTCATGACGGTTTTCCAGATGGGGCAACGTATAAATGGCTCAGATGCCCAAGAGCGGGATAGCTTTTGGAGAAACTCACTGATGCGTTGCCTAAATCGTGTGATTGATTTGTTGAAGTTAGCGGGCGAAGAAATTAGCATTAACAATATGGTGGAAGTTCTTAGCACATCGCCAAAAGCAGAGGATGATGCCCTAAACAGGCTTTCAGAAGCAGGCGAAGATGAAATCATTGAATGGGGCAAGACGAACTACTGTATCATGTGCCTCTATAATGCTGGTGAGAATGCCAACTCAACCCAAGAAGAAAGGGACTATAAACTGGTCTTCAACTATTTCCTCAGAGATTTTCCCACACTTGATGACAGGGTAAGAAGCACCATTCAAGAGTCCTTTCTGGGCTTTTGCGAGCCTTTTTTATCTGGCATTCTAAATGACCATTTTGCATCCGATACCAATTTAACCCCGGAAGTGACTTTTAAAGGAAAAATCATCCTTCTAGATATACCAATAAAAAATTATTTGGTGGCAGGTATATATGCGCAAAGCATTTTCAAATACCTCTGGCAACAAGCTGTTGAACGACGGCCTGTTGAAAAGGATACATTGCCGGTATTCCTTTGGGTGGACGAATCCCAATATTTTGTTAACGAAAAAGACACGATTTTTCAGACTACAGCCCGGTCTGTAAGGGCTTGCACGGTCTTCCTGACACAGAATATTTCCAACTACTATGCCCAAATGGGGGGCAAGGGTGCCATTCCGAAAGTGGACAGTCTGCTCGGCAACCTGAGTACACTGGTTTTTCATTCTAATTCTGACGCTGTCACCAATGAATGGGCCTCCAAAGTAATTGGCAGTGAATTTATGGCATTGGAAAGCGGTAGCTACCAACAGTCACTGTTTGCACTTACTGCAAATAGGGCGGAAAGCTTTGCAATGCAGCTTTTGCCACAAGTGGTGCCGACCGAATTTACTACCCTCAAAAGCGGCGGGGAAGAAAACAATTTAGAGGTGCAGGCAATCATGATGGTGAATGGGCGAAGGTGGGCTGATGGCAAGAACTTCAAAAGGGTAACATTCAAACAAGCATTTATTCAATAACTTAGGGACGATGAAGCATCCAGTTGTAAAGTTCACCCGGGATATTTAGCATCGGGGTTTTTCGTCGTTCCTTAAACTCAATTGTGATGAAAAATACAGATGACCTTTTCAACAATTTCGTCGCACACGGGGCAAGAAACTTAATTGATTCTACTGACGACAAAAACACCGCAGCCCAAACCCGGCTAATGCTCACCTTACTCGGCATCCTTGCCTTCGTTGGCATCGAGGCCGTCAAGGTGGTTTTCCGAAAGAACTTTGGCAGGAAAGGCATTAGCATGGTAAGGATTGTCTTGTGTTCGCTGATTTTCGCATTCATCGCAGCCTCCGCTTTCAATACTTGGAGCGAAGGGCAGACCGGCGACATGGATGAAGCCGGAAATCATGCTTCCTTTTTGGCGGTCACGGTTTTCTACTCGATTCTCGCCTTCTTCGTCCTGGTAAAGGGCATTATTGAAAAGGTTAAAGCAGTACGTTCAACGACCGTAAATCCTTATTACCGGGGAGAAAGCAGTCTCCTCAATTTCCTGGTCAAAGAAGGCTGGAGCCAGAATAGGGTTCAAAACCTTGCCGAACCTCTTTTGGCCTTGGGCATGGGTGTTTTTCTTGCTTCGGTAAATTTGATGTGGGGCCTTCCATTGATGTTTTGCGCCGCCTCCGTTTGGTGTTACGCATTGGTAGAAGTCCTCTTTGGCAGCAGCCACGTCACTGAAACCTTGCAGGAAAAGGGACACAAACAAGGTCAAAACAATGAATTTTCTCAAATCAATTATTAAAATTCAAAATTATGAAAACAGTATTTTTCCTTTTGTCCGTGCTGGCGCTGATGGGTGCCGGTGTTTACATGAAACTCGGAAACGGGATGGAATTTTCGGGTGGTTTTATAAGCGACAATAGCATTGCCCCTGCTGGGGAATGGCAGTACATCATGCCCGGGAAGTGGGAGTTCAATGCCGTATTCAAAGCACCTAAGGAGTGTTCAGTCCTCCAAGGCGAGGTAGAATACACTGCTGATGGGGACTTCAACCGGTTCGTCACAGTGAAATACTACCACGACCCAAATAAGACTATAACAAACATAGACAAGAACAATGTCAAGATCATTGCTGGTGGCAGTGTTTCCGGAAAATGGATGGTAGGTGACGAGGGTACATGGAAAGAAGTTGCCCAAAATTGTGATATGCCGAATTCTCTTATCGAGTCGGGGTACAACACTAAATACGAGGCATGTCTATGGTTTCCCTTAAATGACACTGTGATTTACGGCAACTCTGTGTACAGTTTAGGGGAATATGAACTCCAAGCCTTCAACAAAGAAAAAATCTTAATCAAAGGCAGAACCTTTAATGATGATGGCAACATAACCTACACTTTTCATAAAGTGTCGGATTGACTCTCACAAACCGGCTGCGCTGTCACCATTGTCCCGCAGCTGGTTTTCTTTAGGTCCTGTTCAACCTTGTGCTTCTTGAAAACCTGGCATCGTTCTTTTTCATCCGGGTAATCTGCAAAGCCTGCTTTCTTGTACCATTCGGAAGCCCGGCATCTTGTGCCAAGTTGCATATAAAGACAATGTGTGGTTATCAACGGTTCTAACTCGTACAAAAACATAAGCAAGTGCAGAGCAATCAATTTTCACAAATCAATGATTAGACTATTTACACATGAAGTCATTGCTTTTCTTTTTATCTGTACTGGTACTCCTAGGTACTGGCACCTACTTCAAACTCAATGATGAGATACTATTTACAGATGGCATTTTCAGCGACAGCGGTCTTGCTCCCGTTGATGAATGGAAGTCTATCCTGTCAGGAAAATGGGAATTCAGGACTACATTTCAAAGCTCGATAAAGTACTGGGCTTTAAAGGGTGAGGTCGAATACACTACTGACGGAAATTTTACTCGGTTCGTTAGTGCTAAATACTTTTCCAACTTCAATGGCACAGTTGTAAAACAAACTCCCTCAAACCTGAAGATCATCGGCGGTGGTCGGGTCTCTGGAAAATGGGCTGTACGCAACGAAGGCGCTTGGGAGGAAACAATCAATGATTGCGATATTGCCATTACTCACAGAGGTAAAAACATCAAAAAGGATTTTAGCATTTGTGATAAGTTTTTTCCAATAAAGGGGACTTTGATTTTTGGGAAGCTCGTGGGAAGCAAGGTAAAGACTGATACAAAAATTTTCAATAGAAATAAGATTGTTATCAAAGGGAAGACGTTTGACGATGACGGGGAAGTTACCTTCATTCTTGATAGAATATCAATCTGACTAAAACCAGCTGCATCGGCAAGTTCACACAATTGCCTCGCAGCCGGTTTTCTTTAGGTGGTGCTCTACTTTGTGCTTCTTGAACATCTGGCGGCGTTCTTTTTCGTCCTTATAGTCTTGTACGATTTGGAACCCTGCTTTCAGATACCATTCCGCTGCCCGGTATTTATTGCCAAGCTGTAGGTACAAATGACCGATGTTCATCAGTAATTCCACTTCGTCTATTTTGATACGGCGACGGCTATGTTCTTCATAGAATTTCCGGTACAATTTGATGGCTTTGGGGAGATTCTTTTCTACCCCGTCACCAGCTTCGTACATATAGGCAAGATGCTGGTAGCATTCATACATTCCCTTTGCAGCATTCCGCATAAGGGTAAGCACACTGGCATTGACGACCTGTAAGTTGTCGTTTGCTTCGGTTTCTCTGAATGGGGTATCGTTCATGGAATTATCATCGAATCAATTTTCATCAATTCACTATATCAAAATTCTTCGTTATGAGCAAGATCAAAGAAATGGCAAAGACGGCTGTTTCCAAACAGCCCGCTCCTGCTACCAAGGTACAGGAAATTAAAAAAGCACCGGCTATAAGCCCAGGCGACGGGCAAAAGCAGGTTCAGAAGCCTATGCCTAAAAGTCCTTCACGGTAGGCAGTGTTTACCTGCTCGGGGCAGATGGTGCCCTTCCCTTCGACGGACTTGGCTTCGGCGCTTGGGTTGCTTGCGCCATCTGTTTTAACTTAGACACTTTGATTTCCTCTATTCTGTTCTGAACAGTTTGCCCCCCTTTGGCAAGTATCTGGTTGACCGTTTCCCGCTTTCCCGCTCCAATTAGTTCCGGGTTTCTTACCGGACGGATTCTTCTTTTCTTTGCCATTTTGTATATTTTTTGTTACAATAAGTGGGTTGATTCACACTGCAAGTTAAGGTTTTGAAAAGAGCCATGCTGATTGATTCCGATATTTTAGAGATGAAACGTAAAGCTGACGACGACGACCCTGTTTCTATGTACCAAATGTTCGTCCGGCTGAACACTGGCAAGGGTATCAAGGAAGACAGAAAAACTGCCATTAGCTACCTTATCAGGCTTGCCAATCTCGGCGCTACCGCCTGTGTCGAAGCCACGTCAATTGACCTCGACCCTTCACACCCCTTCCTGTATAGTGATAAAATGATTTGCGCTTACGACTTCATCCTCTCGTTGATTGGCGATCATTTTCGGGAAAACAATCTGCCGGAACAGGCGGCACTCTGGTACAAAAAAGCCCTCGACTTCGTGGACATGGAGTTTTACCGCTGGACGGAGGAAGAAAGGTTGCACATCAAGAAAGGGCTTTGGGCTTACAGGATTTTTTATGGTTCAGATGGCTATCAAGGAGTCTACCAATATTACGATGAACAATCCTACTGCTCTTTCAAACTTGCTTGGGAACAGAAACATGGGATGAATAATCTGCTAAAAACCTTTCTCCAGAATTTCACTACACCTCCCATTGCAGCCAATTTGCCACTTGCTTAACGTTTGCCATCCAGATTTATCCTTATCAAAAAATTATCTTGCAAAACTCCGTGGAGTATCATATTTTTGCCCCTAGCTGTGCTAAGGAGAGATGTCTGAAATAAAAAATAAATTACTAACCTGCTATGCTACGAGTTATCGTCAGTGCCAATGCTGCTGCTGCCAAATCCTATTACTCTCAAGGTTTGTCCAAAGAGGACTATTATACCAAAGAGAAGCAACAGGAAATTATAGGTGAATGGGGCGGTAAAAGTGCTGGGTTGCTCGGTCTCAAAGGTACGGTGGATAAGGAACAATTTTCTGCGCTCTGCGATAATCTGAATCCTTCCACTGGCGACCAACTGACTGCTCGAAACAATGATAATAGGCGGGTGGGTTATGACCTAAATTTCCATGCTCCCAAGTCTCTTTCGGTTCTGTACTCTTTGACCGGGGATGAAAAAATTCTGGATGTCTTTCGGGATTCCGTTCGGGGTACTATGTCTGAAATTGAAACAGATATGCAAACCCGTGTCCGAAAAGATGGTCAAAATGAAAACCGGGATACGGGCAACCTGGTCTATGGTGAGTTTATTCACAAGACGGCCCGGCCTGTGGATGGTGTACCTGACCCTCACCTGCATGCCCACTGTTTTACCTTCAATGCAACTTATGACCAAGTAGAGGACAAGTGGAAGGCGGGTGAGTTTGGCAATATCAAAAAAGACGCTTCCTATTACGAAGCCTGTTTCCATTCCTCCCTAAGTTCCAAAATTCAGGAACTTGGTTACGGCATCGAACGAACTGAAAAAGGATGGGAGATTGCTGGCATAGAACGTAGTACGATTGAGAAGTTTTCAAACCGGACAAAGGAGGTGGAAGTAATGGCGCAAAAGAAAGGCATCACTAATGCCAAG
>WBZL01005010.1_pt1 | contig 11166 bp, 8 predicted proteins | sample 5204291 | NCBI WGS metagenome assembly WBZL01 (sample SAMN12344345, study PRJNA552823) | activated sludge metagenome | biome: Activated sludge suspended growth; feature: Nitrification reactor; material: Wastewater; isolation source: activated sludge from nitrification reactor of wastewater treatment...
AAATTGAGGCTATCATCAAAAAAGAAATAGAATTAGCAAGATTAGCAGAAGAGAAAAAACAAAAAGAAGCAGCTGCAAAATTAGCTGCGGCAGAAGCTGCTAAGAAAAAAGCCGCGGAAGAAGCAATTAAAAAAGCGAAAGAAGCCGGCAAAGAGCCGTCGAAAGAAGATATTGCAACGGTAAATAAAAAAGTAACGGAAACACCAGTAAAATTAGGCAACACACCAGAATACGACCAATTATCTTCTAATTTTTATGGCAATAAAGGCAAACTGCCTTGGCCGGTCGAAAAAGGATTTATTAGCAAAGGCTTCGGAAAATATACTGTGCCAGGCTCTTCCATAGTGATGGAAAACAATGGCATCGACATACGCACCGATGCGAATAGTAGTGTGCGCAGTGCGTTCGACGGAAAAGTAGTCGGCATTTTAAATAATCCAACATTCAAAAATGCAGTCATCATCAGCCACGGCGAATATTTTACGGTATATTCTAAATTAGCATCAGTTAATGTTGCAAAAGGGCAAAAAATTTCAACAAAACAAGTCATCGGCACCGCATACACGGATGAAGACAACATTACGGAAGTGCATTTGGAAGTATGGAAAGGAGCAGCCAAGCTCGACCCTTCCAACTGGATATATAAAAAATAATTACAAAAGTTGTAATGATGAAAAGTGCAGCCAAACAACCTAAATATAGTATTGCTTTGCTTACTTTAGTTGCTATGCTGCTAATTTTTTCATCGTGTCAAGAAAATGACATAGCCAAAGTCAAAGCATTGTTTAATGAAACAGATGCCGATGTTGAAATCGCCGACAGCGTAAAATTTACCTATAAAGAAGGAGCATACAGCAGAGCAATTGTTACTGGAAAAACCGTAAAACGCTTCACTAATTCTAAAAACAGACTTGAATTTACAGATGGCCTATTGGTCAAGTTTTATGACAAGCTAAATTTGATTTCTGTAATGAAGGCAAACTATGCAGAGAATAACGATGAAGAACAGAAAGTGTATATCAAAGGCAAAGTGTATATCGAAAATTCGAGATATGAAATTTTGGAAACAGAGGAGTTGACTTGGGACATTCGAAACAAAAAAATATTTACCTCCAAACCAATAAAAATTAAAACACCAGACAATACCATTTATGGTGTAGGCTTTGATGCCGATGAAGATTTTTCTAATTACACGATCCGCAAGGTCAGCGGAATTGTTGCCGTAAGCAATGCACAAGGATTTCAATAAGAACAAGCTAATTTGGTTAATCACAACCATTATGATGTGTGGTATCGTTGTCATACGTATCGTAAACAATGGGTTTTTTCATGGAAAAGATTTTATATTGTATCTTGTTTTGATGGTGTTAATTGGTGGCTTATATTATATTGTTGCCAACAAAACAAACGATAATTAGCATACATTATAGACGCTATTGTTTTATCTTTATACCGCAATGGAGACAAGCACCATATTAATATTGATTTTTCTAACACTGATATTTTCTGCTATATTTTCAGGAATTGAAATCGCATTTTTATCAGCAAACAAACTCAAAATAGAGTTGAATTATCAACGCGGAACACTGTCTGGAAAAATACTCAATGACTATATTAAAAATCCATCTAAATTTATCGTTACTACCTTACTTGGAAATAATATTGCATTAATATCATTTGGTATTCTAACTGCGATGTTGATGGAGCCAATATTAGAAGAATATCTCACGAATGAGCTACTTATTTTAAGTATTCAAACATTTGTTTCTACCACTATAATTTTGTTTTTAGGCGAATTTGTTCCAAAAGTATTATTTAAAGTATTTGCTGACAGTATATTGCCATTAATGGCATTACCATTTAGAATTATACATTGGATATTAACACCTGGCGTGCTTTTAATTACTGGCATTTCCACGCTTTTGTTTAAAATATTTGGCATTAAAGTATCAGAACAAGACATAGAATTTTCTTCAGTAGATTTAGAAAAATTTATTAAAGATCATCATCAAACAAATAGTGAAGAAGAGGAAGAAGTGGACACAGAATTATTTGAAAATGCATTGTATTTAAAAAAACTTCGCGTGCGCGATTGCATGGTGCCACGCCGCGAAATCACCGCAATAGATATTTCAGATTCTGTCGAAGAACTCAAGCAGAAAATCATCGAATCTTACCATTCTCGCATATTGATTTATGAAGACTCCATCGACAAAATTGTAGGTTATATTCATCATTTTGATTTACATAAAAAACCAAGCAATATCCGTTCGATATTAATGGATATTAAAGTGGTGCCTGAAACGATGCATATCCAAAAATTGCTCAACGAATTTATAAAAGAAAATAAAAGCATAGCTTGGGTGGTGAACGAATATGGTGGAACAGCAGGTGTAATTACCTTGGAAGATATCTTAGAAGAAATTTTTGGCGATATTCAAGATGAATATGATAAAGATGAATTGGTCGGCAATCAATTGTCGAAAAATGAGTTTATTTTATCAGGTCGTTTAGAAATAGATCGCATCAATGAAGAGTATGATTTAGACCTTCCAGAAGGCGATTACGACACACTTTCTGGCTTCATTATCGATTATCATGAAACTATTCCAGAAAAGAATGAAATCATCGAAATTGGTAAATACAGTTTCAAAATCATAGACGTTTCAGAAACCAAAATTGAAACCGTAAAGCTCGAAATCAATGAAAGTGCTGACAATCAATAAGCTAGCTTTCTTCCTCCTGCTTAAAAAATAGTGCTTATTCCTGCTATACATTTCCAAAATTCCAAATTATCTGCTATCTTTGCACTCTTTAAAAATCAGCATATATTATGGCATTAATTGGAAAAATCAGACAGCGTTCATGGATATTAATAGGATTCATTGCATTGGCATTACTTATTTTTATTGTGGAAGCAGCATTAGAAAGAAATTCATTGTTTTCTGGTGGTAGTGGTAAAAATTCTGTTGGAAAAATTAATGGTTCTACCATTTCTGGAAAAGAATACAGCGAACGTATCGCCAATTACGAAGAAGGATTGAAATTAATTAATCCAAATCTTCAGTTAAATGAGCAATTGCAATCGCAAATTCAAGAAGAAGTTTGGAATACCATTGCTGCACAAAAATTATTAGGTGATGCTTATTCATCATTAGGCTTAGCCGTTTCAGAAGGAGAAATGGGCGAGTTAATGTGGGGCGACCAACCTCATCCATTAGCACAACGTTTTTTAATGCAAATCAGACAAGTTAGTCCAGATGTCATCAACCAAGAAACTGGCAGATTAAACCAAGCAAAAATTCGTGAGTTTATCACAAACATCGATAAAATCGATAAAGACAATAAAACGAACTTCCGTCAGATGTTGAGCCATATCGAAAACTTGATAAAAGACGATATGGTGAAACAAAAATATTCTTCCTTAGTTGCGCAATCTTTTTATATGCCAACATTTATGGCCAAAGAAGTTGTCAACTCAGGCAGAAGTGCGAAAGTAGCTTTCGTTAGCGTGCCGTATGCATCATTATCTGATGATAAATACAAAGTAACAGATGATGAGATTACAGCATATTTAAAAGCGAATGCCGCAAAATTTGAGCAAGCTGCTAGCCGTGTTGTTGACGTTGTATCATTTGATATTATTCCTTCAGCAGAAGACACAGCAGCCGCAAAAGCCAAAATATTAAAAATGCGCGAAGAGTATATTGCATCTTTACCAAACGACTCTGCATTTATTGCACGCAACTCACAACAAGGAGCTGGTGTAGGCTATTTTTCAAAGGACGAAGTAATGCAAACCAATAGAAGCGCAGACACTTTATTTTCTTTGCCTGTCGGCACATTAACGAATGTATATAACGAAGGTTCATTCTTGTTGTTTACTAAAATCATTGACAGAAAATCAGCGCCAGATTCAGTTCGTGCTGCACATATTTTATTATCAGAAGGCAATGGCACAGAAGCAGAGAAAAAAGCAGCAAATAACTTGGCTGATAGTTTAATTCGCGTTATTCAGTCTGGTGCGAAAAACTTCGGACAAGTAGCCGTTGAAACATCATTAGACAAAGACTCTAAAGACAAAGGTGGTGATTTAGGTTATTTTACTAGAAACCAAATGGTAAAAGAGTTTAATGATAAAGTGTTTTATAGTGGTATGGCACCAGGTCAAATTGCAAAAGTAGAAACACAATATGGCTTGCATATCATCTTATTAATTGATGCAAAAACACCAAAATTGTTGACCAAATTTGCAGATTTTGTTGTTGAATTAGCACCAAGTAATGAGACAGAAAAAATGGCGTACGATAAAGCAGCATCTTTTCAACAAAAATATCAAACTGCGGAAGCATTTGACAAAGCAGCGAAAACAGAAAATTTAGCAAAAAATGTTGTGCTAACACAAAATATGGTGGAAGTGCCACAAGTTGGTGCAGCACGCAAATTGGTTCAATGGGCATTCCAACAAGAAAAAGTTGGCGTAATTGCCGATTTTGATAATGACAACAAATATATGCTTGCTAAATTGAGCAAAATAATTCCAAAAGGATTGCCAGCAGCTGCTGATGTGCGGGAAGAAATTTCAATTCTTGTTCGCAATGAGAAAAAAGGCAAAGACTTAGTAGCAGCATTAGATAAAGCAGCAACAGGCACAACAGATCTTGCTGCAATTGCTGCAAAAGTGAAAGATGCCGCAGTGACAGATACAGCATTAGTGCGTATGTCCTCAGCATTCGTACAAGGCGTAGGCAACGAGCCAAAATTAGTAGGCACTACATTTGGTATCACCGTAGGCAAAACGTCGAAAGCAGTGGCTGGCGAGCGTTCTGCATTTATGGTGCAACCAAAACAAATCGACGCTAATGCACCAGAAATGTCAGGCGATATCAATATGTATAAAGAACAAATGCAACGTATGTTTATCAGTCGTATGAATTTCCAAACTATATTCGAGTCTATCTTGAAAAAAGCTGATGTGAACGACACGCGTTATATATTTTATTAAGCACTAATTTGTATCCTCATAAATAAAAAAGCGGAAAAACTATTTTCCGCTTTTTTTGTTTTAAAACAATCTTGTATATTGTCTATGTATGGCAGATAAATTAATCAATAAAGTAGCAGAAAGCGGTCTAATAAGCTTGGACTTGGAAACGTTTTTTCCCAACAATCCGATTTTGGAATTTGACATGAAGAATTATTTATTTCGCGAACTTCTTTTAAAAGAAAAAGAATTTAGGACGGCATTGCAACAACAAGATTGGTCGATATATAAAGATAAAATAGTCGCCTTGCATTGTAGCACCGACGCCATACTGCCGCAATGGTCGTATATGCTAGTTGTTTCCTATTTGTGCGCTCATACACATGAAATATATTTTGGTAATACAGAAAAAGTGGAATACCTTTTGTTTATACAAAATATAAAAAACATGAACACAGAAAACTATAAAGACGCTAGGGTTGTCATCAAAGGCTGTGGCACAAAAGCAATACAAGGCGATGCCTATATCGAAATCAGCAAAAAATTACAACCTGTCGTTAAATCGCTTATGTTCGGTGAGGCTTGCTCAACAGTACCGGTTTATAAAAAGAAAAATTAAGCTATATTTAGCATTGAACAAAGTAAAAATGCAATAACATTTTTCACTATTACAAAGAACTATGAAGAACAAACGCACATTCTATTTTATTGTAGGCATTTCGATACTATTTGTAATGTTGTTTATCAATGCTACCACTCGAGAAGACACCTATTTTCCTTTCATAAAAGCAGCAGATAAAAAAGAAAATTTAGCATTGCCCTTGCAAAATGCGTATGCCGTAAAACTGCCGGAAAGTGTAAGTTTTGCTGGCGAGAACGTGCCGCTAGATGACATCGAAGTGCGCGAGCGATTAGACAGAGAGCTAAGTGTAAATGCATATTGGCAATCTTCTACCATTATTATGCTTAAACGTGCCAATAGATGGCTGCCAACAATTGAGAAAATATTGAAAGAAGAAAGTGTTCCAGATGATTTTAAATATTTATGTATGGCAGAAAGTGCCTTAGATAATGCCATTTCTCCATCAGGAGCGTCAGGCTTTTGGCAGTTTATGAAAACAACAGGCTTGCAATACGGCTTAATCATCAATAGTGATGTAGATGAACGTTATAACTTGGAAAAATCAACACGAGCGGCATGTCGGTATTTGCGAGATGCTAAAGAAAAAACAGGCTCTTGGACGGCTGCTGCCGCAGGCTATAATATGGGATTAGCTGGTGTCAATAAACAACAACTATTGCAAGGCGAAACGGCATACTATGATTTGTTTTTAAATACAGAAACGAGTCGTTATGTACAAAGAATTGTCGCACTGAAAATCATACATCAACATCAAAAAGATTATGGTTTTTATTTGACAAATGAAGATTTGTACCCAGAATTAAAATATACTATACAACAGGTTTCTGGTCCTATTAATTGGGTAAGCTTTGCCAAAGAAAATAATACCAGCTACAAAATGCTACGCATCTACAATCCTTGGATACGCAATTTTAATTTATTAAATAAAGAAAGAAGAACATTTGATGTGAAAATTCCTTCCTAATTAGCCAAATTTTCTTCGCAATTGCATGAATGGTTTTTCGATAAATTCATAACAGAAAACAGCACCGAGAAATAGTATAAACATCGTTATAACAAAGACGATAAGTGTGCTGTTTATTTTAGCAGCAAAGCAGATTTTTATGACAAAATCAATTACAATTTGATTGAGAATATAAAGGCTATATGTTGTTTTGCCAATGTAATTCAAATATTTATTGTCAATTTTTAAAATAGATTGCTCATCAAAGGCAAAATTATACACGGTGACTGCACAGCACGGAATGACGAGTATATGCTTTAAAAATAACACATGTTCATTCGGAATGATACAAACGATAAAAGGTAGTAAGAAACAAGACCATTGCACAGATTTTTTTGTCATCAGCAGATGATATTTTTGAAAGGTATTTTCTGTGTTGTGCAATAAGACAAATGCAATGACGCCACCAAAGGCAAATGCGCCAAAGCGAGTATAGTCAAATAGTTTGGCGATATTAATAAAAGTGATGTTGTCATTGTGATAATATAAATTGCCAACTAAGACCATAGCGATTAACAAGCAACAATACGCAATATATATTCCAAAAAATGAACGCAAATAATTTTTCGAAAAATATAAAACGAATGGCCACAAAATATAAAATTGCTCTTCTGCGCCAATCGACCAATAGTTAGAAATATGTGGTAAAGTTTTGTCGATTGCGTGTGCCCAATTTGGAAGCAATAAAAAATAATAGTAACTGCGCTCCGATAATTCTGCGCACATTGGCGTCTGCATAATTGTAGGATTTATACAGGCTTTCTTGTATAAAAAAAACATGGAGAAAACACCTAAATAATACATAGGCAAAATTCGGAAGGCACGGCGTAAATAAAATTTCTTGAAATTCACATTGGCTGTTTGTTCTTTTTCAATCAATAAAATATAGCTGATTAAAAATCCACTTAATACAAAAAAAACAGTCATAAACACTTGGCCTAATTGTACAATGCCGAGATATCGCAAATCAGTAAATACGAGCTCGTTTTTTTTATTCAGTGTAAATAGAATAATAAAGTGCACTAGGGTCACATACATTGCCATAATGCCACGCAAGGCGTCTAAATGTTTGAACTCTTTTTTAATCATGAACCGTGTTGCGAACTAAATAATAATAAGGACAATCTTTGACAAACTCATACCGATAGCCGAAAGGATATGGATTTTTAATAAACTGCTGCCAAGTGGTATCATCGATTAAACTCGGGCTGTAGTTGATACAATTATTGACCAAAATAAAATCTGGTTTATTGTACATCAATATCGTAGCGAAAGAAACATCTTTTGTTTTGTCAAAAATGGTATTTATTTCTTTAAAATTATTCGGTAAGAATCCAATGAAACAATGAATGTCAGCAAAAAAAGTATATTGAATGTGTTGGTCAAGATGCTTGTTTTTTATATGCTGTAATGCTTTGCGCGAACACATATTGTTCTTGTCATGGTCTGTTAAAAAGAAATGATAATTTTTGGAGGAAGATAAAAATGGAATGAGAATAATTGCAAAAATGATAAAATGTTTTAAAGACACATTGGGCAATAATTGCTTAGCCGCTTCTGTAAATAAAAAACACAATGGAATGATAAACAGAAAATAGTTGAGCATGATATAATGTTCTCTCGGAAAAATAACAATAGAAGAGAGAATAGTAGGAATGCCCCAAATTAATAACATGACTAAATAAAAGGCATGCGCTTTTAATGTGATGAAAAATGCTTGCCGTATGCTACTGATTGACAACAATAGCATTGAGCTAATGAACACCAAGAAGGCACCGCCAAAATAAAGTTTATTCATGCCGCCCAAAAAAGGGAAAATAACGCTTAGGTTTTTCACAACTATTTCTACCAAATAATTTTTAATGTTCAATGCCACATGAGAAAAAAATTCGATTGGATAATGAATGATGATGCTGAAAATATTTGTATTGGCATCAGAGAATATAGCTTTGTGTGTGTCTTTCCAATAAATCCAATCAAATTCTGTGGCTTTATTTAAGAAAAATTGGTTGACCATATAATGCTGATAAAATGCTGCTAAATTCCTTGGATAACCATTGTAAAAATTTGAAGGAAAACGGAAAATAAGATGTAGTAAAACAATGAGTAGTATAAAAACCAAGGCATGGTAAATGCTATATGGTTTTTTGTAAATTTTTCCAGCAAAAAAATATGCAATAAAAATAAAAAGAGAAAGTAGAAACGATAGATACAATTCTGGTCGTGCGTAGCTGGCGAGTAATACGGCAATACACACAAGCATTAATCTTGCATACAATGCTTTTATTCTTCGAATAGAAATAATCGCAATCATTAAAATACAAATAGTAAATAAGCTGATTCGCGGCCACATCGGCACTACAGCCTTTGAACCTATAAAACAAATAGCAAAATAAAACGCTACTAATGGATGAATATCCATCGACAGAAATGCACAATAGATAAGCACAGTTGCCAATATAGCAACAAGTACAAAATTGAAATAATAGAGTGTAATCGTATCGGGAATAAAAAGCGATAAAAATTTATACCATAAACAATATAATGGGCCCCAATCTCGGTTAAAATCTTGCAAAATATTCAATCCATTTTTCATGTATATCACTTCATCGCCATACACTATGTCCATGTAATCGTAGATATTATAATACACGCTTGCGCCTGCAATAGTTAATAGTAAAACGCCAATAATTACAGCAGGTCTGTTGACGGACACCGCATTGCTCGGCTCCAAAAAATAATAATGAAAAATGCGCTTAATATATTTCATAAATATAGCTGCCTATCACATCATCAATATATGCGAATGCAAATTATTTGACATGAATATGATTATAGGTTAATGTGTATTTAGTTCAAGATGAATAAATATATAAAGAAGTCTTTAAAAGAATAAAGAAATCAGCATTTTTTTATTGCTTTATTCCAAGCTTATTTTAAAAGCATTACGGTGCCAGTTTGTGTGTAATCCTTATCGTCTTTGCCTTTAAATTTAATGATGTAGATGTAGCCATCTAATGGCGCATTAACACCTTTAAATGTGCCGTCCCAACTTTCATTTATATCGTTAGTAGCAAACATTAATTGATACCATCTGTCATAAATTCTAAAGTCATAAGCATCAGCTTTGGCATACAATAAAAAAGGTTTAAAAGTATTGTTATGGCCTGTAGGTACAAAAGCTTGTGGCACATATACTTTTGGTGTAGGCTGTACGCACACAATATTAGAATGACTTTTTAATGTTTCGCGCGGAGCAACATCATTATTGTTTTCAAAAAATGCCGTTATTCTGTAACAAGTTTCTTGTAATGAATCAGCAGTATAATCAAACAATGCAGTTTCTGCATAAGTCGTTTGGTTTCTGTTGAAAGTGCCTACAGCACTTGTATCTGTTCCAATAATTTTCTCCACTAAAAAATGGTCGAATGTGATATTGTTTATTTCAAAACCAGCCCAAATGATATCAGCTTTATTATTTGATTTTACTTTAATACCAACACGAATAGTTGTCGCTGTGTCAGAAGTATGCGTAATAAAACAACTGTCTAATAAATTTACACGATAGGTAAATGTTTGGTTTTGCACAGATAAATTAGGTTCTGTAAATAAATAAGTGTTTGGGTCAGGCTCTGTAGGAACAGTTAATGTAGGAGAAAAAATAATGCCATCATTACTGCGTTGCAAAATCACTGTTCTTGCAGGAGCGGCCGTAGTGTCTTTGCGATATTCAATAATTATATCGCCATGTTCAACAGTAATATTTCTGATATAATCATTTTCTGGTCTTTTAATGACATCAGCACTTAGGCAACGCTCATTAGAGTACGCAAATGTGCCATTTGGCAAATTGGCTTTCACACGAATGCAAATGGTATCTCTAAACGGAATATTTTGCAACAAAAAACTTTGCGACGTGCCTGGCTGTGTACCTACTGTCGTAAATGCACCGCGATTAATGCTTTGTTCGATATCATAAGAAACAACCTGAGCACTACCAATTTTATACATCTGCCAACTTAGATTTGCTGTTTGCGTGCACTTGTCAGCAGCACCTACTTGTAATAGCGTAGTTCTATGGTCGGCGCTGTCTGGTGTAATGGATCCTTGTAAACCAGCAACATCTTCGCAATATTCTAATGCACGTATCTTATAACGAATAGCAAATTGGCTAGGATCATTCACGATATCGACATAGCTAGTGCTTAACCTTCCTAAAACAGTATCAGGCGAAGTGAAGCCATCACGATCATTATACACCAAATAGGCACTCACTTCAGGGCTTGCTGCTGCGAGCCAATGTAGATGCACTTGATTGTTAATCACCGTTGCATTTTGTAGTTGTACAAATGGCTGTGGTTTAATATTGTCTAATGTGTCTGATGTTTTTTTTGCTAATGGTATTGGATTGTTGCAGCTGCCTCTGTTTATCATATAAAAAAAAACAGGCTGGCCAGCGCTAGCAATTGTTAATAGTGCAGTGGTTTGTGAAGCAGTAGTAATTGAAGTGTTCAAGGAGTAAGGACCATTCTTGCT
>WBZL01003015.1_pt1 | contig 11164 bp, 12 predicted proteins | sample 5204291 | NCBI WGS metagenome assembly WBZL01 (sample SAMN12344345, study PRJNA552823) | activated sludge metagenome | biome: Activated sludge suspended growth; feature: Nitrification reactor; material: Wastewater; isolation source: activated sludge from nitrification reactor of wastewater...
CGACGCCGACGCTTCGCCCGGGCGACCCGCGCGCGGCTGACGTTGGCCGAGCTGTCGCTTCCGTTCGACACGGCGACCCTCGTCACGGCGGCGGCGATCGTCTTCGCCGCCTACGTGGTGTTCGGCATGACCGGCTTCGGCTCGTCGATCGCCGCGATGCCCTTTCTGGCACTCCTCTTCCCGCTGAAGGTCGCGGTGCCCCTGATGGCGGTGATCGACCTGTGCAGCGGTTCGATGCTCGCGCTGCGAACGCACCGCCAGGTCGCGTGGCGCGAACTCTCGACGCTCGCGCCATGGATCGCGCTCGGCATGATCGCCGGGGTCACGTTGCTGGTCAGGGCGCCCGAGAGAGTGCTGCTCACGCTCCTCGCGGTGTTCGTGCTCGCCTACCTCGCGCGCACGCGCTTCGGTCGCCCGGCGCGCGAACCGGTCTCCGAGCGCTGGGCGAGCGCGTTCGGCGCCTCGGGCGGAGTCGTCACGGCCCTGTACGGCACCGGCGGGCCGATCTACCTCGTGTACCTGCTGCGCCGGCTCGCCGACCCGCGCGCGTTGCGCGCGACCATGGGCATGATGATCCTGCTCCTCGCGCTCGCGCGCGTCACCTTTTTCGCCGGCGCCGACCTCTACACCGGAACCGGGCTCGTCGCGCTGTGCGTCCTCCTGGTCCCGGTCGGGCTCGCGGGCCTCTGGACCGGCAGCCACCTGCACCATCGCGTGCCGCCGCAGCACGTGATGGGGGTGCTGCATCTGGTGCTCTTCGCCGGCGCGCTCAACCTCCTCTACCGGGCGCTCTTCTCCTGAACCAGCGTTTGCCCCGGCCGCACACGCGAAAAGCGCACCGGCTCGAAGGAGAGCGCGAACCCCTCGCCTTCGCGGCGCACGACGGTGTAGGTCGAGGTGGCGAAGTCCCCGGTCTGTGGAAAGTCGGCGCGGAAGTGGGCACCGCGCGAATCCTCGCGCGCGAGAGCCGCGGTGGCGATCGCCTCGCCCACGTCGATCAGGTTCGCGAGATTGAGCCAGTCGTGCCAGCTAGGATTGAAGCCGCGGTCGCCGTCCGCGACGCCGATGCGCGCGAGTTCGACTCGCAGCGCGGAGAGCGTGGTCAGCGCGCGCGCGAGGCCCGCGGCGTCTCGCACGATGCCGACGTCGTCCCACATGGAGGCGTAGAGCGCCTCGCGCACCGGTTCGAGCGAGCCCTGGGCGCCCGCGAACGGCGCCTCGTGCCGCGCGACGCTCGCCGCGATCGCCGACTCGTCCGGCTCGCGCAAGCGCCCCTCGCGGCGCACGAACGCGGCCATGCTGTCGCCGGCGATGCCGCCGAACACGGTCGAGTTCGCGACCCCGTTGCCTCCCAGCCGGTTGGCGCCGTGCACGCCGCCGGTGTCCTCGCCCGCGGCGAACAGGCCCGGCAGCGCCGTCGTGCCGTCGGGCGCGAAGCGCACGCCGCCCATCATGTAGTGAGCGGTGGGAACGACCTCGACCAGCCCGCCGGCGAGGTCGAAGCCGCAGTCGGCGCAGCGCTCGACCATGCCCTTGAACTGCCGCCGCACTTGGTCGGCGCCCAGATGCCTCATGTCGATCCACACGCCGCCGTTTGGCGTCACGCGCCCCGCGCGCATCTCCGCGTCGATGCCGCGCGACACCACGTCGCGCGTGGCCCGCTCTCCCGCCGGGTCGAGTCGGTGCATGAAGCGCTCGCCGCGGCCGTTGACCAGGTAACCGCCAGCCCCGCGCAAACCCTCTTCGAGCACCGTGCCGGTCATGCGCGTGTGCGCACCCGCGAGGAGCCCGGTGGGATGGAACTGCACCATCTCCATGTCGCGCAGCGAGAGCCCGGCGCGCAGCGCCATTGCGAGGCCATCGCAACTCTTGTCGCCCGAAGGCGTGTGGTAGCGGTACATGGTCGGGCCGCCGCCGGTGGCGAGCAGGACCGCCTTCGCCTGCACGAGCACGAAATCGCCGCGCGCCATGTCGATCATGAGCACGCCGGCGAGCGCGTCGCGCTCGCGCGTCCTCACCAGTTCGACCGCCCGGTGGTCCTCCAGTCGCCCGATGTCGCGCGCCCAGACCTGCTCGGCAAGGCGATTGATGATCTCGATGCCGGTGAGATCCCCCTTGTGCACGGTGCGATCGAAGGTCTGCCCCGCGAACGCCTTCTGGTGCACGCTGCCGTCGGGATTGCGGTCGAAGAAGCAGCCCAGTTCGTTCTCGAGTTCGCGGATGCGCTCCACCGCACCGTTCACCAGCGTCCACGCGAGATCCTGGTCCGCGAGCCACTTGGAACCCTCGATGGTGTCCATGAAGTGGCGTTCGATCGAGTCACCGGGCGCGAGCGCCACGTTGTAGCCGCCCTGGACCATGCGCGTGCAGCCGCACTTGCCGAGGAGGCCCTTGACGGCCACGGTGACGGAGAGTTCGGGCGCCGCCGCACGGGCGTGCAGCGCGGCGAACAGCCCCGCGCCGCCCGACCCCAGAATCAGGATGTCGGTGGCGAGGCGGCGTACCTGCGTCATACGACCTCCGCGCCCGCGTCGGCCGCCCGCGAAGTCGTCACGGCGCCTTCACGCCGAGCGAGGCGAGCACGCCAGCTCGCTTCGCCGCGGCCGCGTCGCGCACGGTTTCGTAGAGGCTTCCGCCCACGCTGTCCATCCCCACCAGGAGCGGGCCGAAATCGCGGATGCGGAACTTCCACAGCGACTCCGGATTGAGGTCGTCGAGGTCGACGTCTTCGATCGCCTCGATCCACGTCGTCTCGAGCGCCGCGGTGCCGCCGACGATCGCGAGGTAGACGCCGCCCAGGTCGCGGAACGCCGCCGAGGACGCCTCGCGCAAGCCCCCCTTGCCGACGATCGCGCGCACCCCGTGGCGCTCCATCAGCGGCCGGGTGAAGCGCTCCATGCGGTCCGACGTGGTGGTCCCGACGCACAGCGGCGCGTAGCCGGCGGGGTTGGCCGCGTCCGGCGCGACCCTGCGCACGTTGGGAGCGGTGTGGATCACCGCGTGGCCGGCCATGTCGAAGCGCGTCGTCCGGCCGCGGTCGAAGAGGTGGATCTGCGTCGCGTCGCGGATGCCGTAGAGCGTTCGCTGCAGCGTGACCGTGTCGCCGACGCGAAGGCTTCGCGCCGTCGCCTCGTCGATCGGCATGGCGAGTTCGTGGTGGGCCATCGCTTTGCTCCCGGAGTGATCGCGATCCCGTGTTGCCGTGTCAGTAGCCGTACCGCACGCCGGCGGGCGTGAACGTGGCCGAGGCGCGCCGCGCCGAGTGGCACTGCATGTTGACCGCGACCGGGTTCATCGTGATGTGCGTCGCCGCGAGTTCGACGTGCACCGCGAAGGCCGTCGCATCGCCACCCAGACCCTGCGGGCCCACGCCGAGTCCGTTCACTGCCCTGGTGAGCGCGCCTTCCAGCGCGGCGCCCTCGGCATCGGCGCAGCGCGTCCCCAGCGCGCGCGTGGCGGCGCGCTTGGCGAGCGCGACGCACAGGTCGGACGTGCCGCCGATGCCCACGCCTACGATCGTCGGCGGACAGGTCTTGCCCCCCGCGGCGAGCACGCAGTCGACGACGAAGGTCTTGATCGCGTCGACTCCCTCGGCCGGAATCGCCATGCGCAGGAACGAGTTGTTCTCCGAGCCGCTGCCCTTGGGGATCATGACGAGGCGCAGCGTCTGGTCCTCGTCGACGAAGTCGACGTGGATCACCGGGACCTCCGCCCCGCAGGAGGTGTGCTCGTTGCGCCGCGAGAGCGGGTGCACGACCGACGAGCGCAGCGGGTGCTCGCGCGTGGCGCGCTCGCAGCCCTTGCGGATCGCCGCCTTGAGCGCGACGCCGTCGACCTCGACGCCGCGGCCGATCTCGACGTTGTAGATCGGAATGCCGGTGTCCTGGCACAGCAGGTTGTCGCGCGCCTCGGCGACCGCGATGTTGGTGACCATCGTGCCGAGCACCCTCTGCGCAGTGGCGTCGGTCTCGCGCGCCGTGAGCGTCGCGAACCCCTCCTTGATGTCGGGGGGCAGCATCTTGAGCGCGCGGATGTAGAGCTCGCGGCTCGCGTCCTCGACCGCCGCTGGTTCGATCTTCATCTTCGCATCCTCGCAACGTTGCGCGCGGCCACCCGCACCGGGCCGCGCGTCATCGCCACAACGCCAGCGCGAAAGCCAGGCCGACGGCGAGACCGAACCCGCTGGCGGCGGCGATGCCGTTCTTGCGCAGGCCGGACCACGGCCGGAATTCGATCAGCAGCAAGCGCACGCCGCCCGCCATGTGCAGCGCCAGCAGCACGACCAGCCCCCACTCGGCGAGCTTGAACAGCGGGCGATCGGCGAAGCGCAGGAAACCGTCGAGCGCAGCTTCGCCGCGCAGCGCGGTGGACAGCGCGAGAAAGTGCAGCGGCAGGAACAGCGCCAGCGCGATTCCCGACAGGCGATGCACGAGGTACGCCCACCAGGCCGGGTGCGCGTGCGCCCGGACGCCGCTGCGGCCCATGCCCGCGCCGGCGCTCATCCGACCACCATCGCGTACACGGCGGTCATGCCGAGCACGGCGAGGACCGCGGCGAACGCGCGTGACAGGGCGTTCGCGGCGCCGCTCGAAAGACCGGCCCACTCCTCGCCGATGCGCGCGAGGCCGATCGGCGCGTGCACGGCGGCGGCGACGACGAACACGGTGTAGAACGCGCCGAACGCCACGCTGCCGCGCGTGCGTGCGAGGAGTGCCGCGGCCGAGAGTCCCGATTGCACCGCATAGACGATGGTCGCGAGGTGCACGAGCACGCACACCGCGAGCACCATCGCCGAAATGCGCTGCCAGTACCAGCGGCGTGCTTCGCGCGCCGGGTCGCGGGAGGACGCGGATACCCGCGGGGCCGTCCGCCCTCCGGTTCCGTCGGCCGCGTTCACGCCTCGAGTTCCCCACGCAGCGCCGCCCGCGCGGTGACCCGCTTCAGGCCCGCGATCGCGGCGGTCGGCGCGATGTGCTTGGGACAGCGCTCGGTGCACGACCCTTGCGTGTGGCACGAGTGGCAGCCCGCGTCGCCGGCGACCGCACGAAGCCTCGCCCAGCGCGCGGTGTCGCGTTCGTCGTTCTCGAGCGTCCAGGCTCGGTTGAGCGCGGCGGGCCCGAGGTAGTCGGGTCGCCACGCCACGACGTCGCAGGATGCGTAGCACACGCCGCAACCGATGCACTCGATGCCCGCGTCGGCGGCCCTGCGCTGCGGCGAGTCCGGAGCGACCCGGGCGAAATCGTCGTGGCGCGTGCGCGCGCCGCTGAAGCGTCCGCGCGCGGCCGCCCACTTGTCGAAGAACGCGCGCATGTCGGTGACGAGGTCCTTGACGCGCGGCAGGTTCGCGAGCGGGGCGAGTTCGAGGCGTCCGTCGGCGGCGACCTCCGCCACGTGGGTGCGGCAGGTCCAGCGCGCCCGCCCGTTGACCGTCATCGCGCAGGAACCGCACATGCCCACGCGACAGGCGAAGCGGTACGCGAGCGAGGGTTCGAGGTGGCGCTGGACGAACGTGACGACGTCGAGCACCGTCTGGCTCGCCTGCCGCGGCACGTCGTAGGCGACGAACGCGCCGTCGCCCCGACCGCGCCAGATCGACACGCGCAGCATCCCGCCCGGTCCGGACGTCCCGTTCATGCCGCCATTGTCGGCCGGCGCGTTGCACAAGGAAAGCGAAATGTTCCTGCCTTGAGGTAAAGTATTGCTTGATGTCATCGATCCGAACGCTGCGCCTGTTCGTCGCCGCCGCGCGCGGCGGCAGCTTCGCCTCGGCCGGCAAGTCGCTGGGGCTGTCGGCCGCCGCCGTGGGACTTCGGATGAAGGCGCTCGAAGCCGATCTCGGCGTCGCGCTGTTCGACCGCGGGCCGCGCAGCGTGGTGCTCAATCGCGCGGGACGCGGAGCGCTCGCCGGCGCCGAGGAAGTGATCGCGCGCTACGAAGCGCTGTCCGCCACGGCAGGCGAAGGCGCGCTTGCCGGAACGCTGGTGATGGGAGCGCTGGTCTCGGCGCTGATGGGCGCGTTCGCCGACGCGCTGTGGGCGGTGCGCCGCTCCCATCCGAGGCTCGACGTGCGCCTCTTCGCCGGCAAGTCGCGCGACTTCGCCGCGCGGGTGGCGGGCGGTGAGCTCGACGCCGCGATCGTCGTGCGCCCTCCCTACCGGCTCGCCGCGAGCCTCGCGTGGACGCCGCTCTACGCCGAGCCCATGGTGATGATCGTGCCGCGCCGGCCGCACTTCGCGCTGCCGCGCGCGGCGAGGCGCATCCTCGCCGAAGCGCCGTTCATTCGTTTCGATCGCGACGCCTGGACCGGCTACCTGGTGCGCCGCGCCCTGCGTCAGGCCGGCGTCGAGGTGCGCGACGACATGGAACTCGACTCGGTCGAGGCGATCGTCGAGCTGGTGCGCGGCGGCTACGGCGTGTCGATCGTGCCGCAGCTCGCCAACGTCGACTGGTCCGCCGACCGGGCGTTGCGCATCGTGCCGCTGCCGGGCGTCGATGTGGCGCGCGAGGTGGGCCTGCTCGAGCGCTCGAGTCACGCCAGGATGCCGGCGACGGCCGCGATCAAGGCCTGTTTTGTCGGCCGGCCCGTCCGCTGAACCGGCCTCGCAGCGGGGCGCGTCGCGTTCGGGTCAGTCGGCCGGTTCGACCCGCGTCACCGTGAGCGCTCCGCCGATCGACTCGGCGGTGAAGCGCACGGCGTCGCCGGGCTTCACGCGATCGAGCATCGCCGGATCGGATACGCGGAACGCCATCGTCATCGCGGTCATGTCGAGGTTCGCGATCGGCTCGCGCTTGAGCGTGATCTTGCCGGCCTCCCGGTCGACCCTGCGGACCACGGCGTCGGTCATCGCGGACGGCGCGCCAGGGGCCGTTGCGTCCTGATGCACGGCATGCCCCCCGGACGATTGCGCGAGCGCGCCGGCGGAAGGGAGCGCGCCCGACAGGGCGAACGCAGCGATCGCTCGCCGCGCGAGACCCCGCCGACCGCTCATGCCGGGTTCCGCGCCGGGTACGACGCGAACACCGAGCTGGTCCCGTCGAGGTTGACCGGCAGCACGTCGTAGGCGTCGCGCGCGTTTCCGCCTTCCATGCCCGGAGAGCCGATCGGCATTCCGGGGACCGCGAGTCCGCGCACGCGCCGGCGTTCGGCCAGCAGGCGGCGGACCTTGATCGCGCAGGGCTACAGGCCCGAAGACGACAATATCGTGTGCGGGGTCCGCAACGCGCACTGACGCGCGATCCCGCGGGGATAGGGGCGCCGCGCCCCGGCGGGCCGCGGCGCGAGGCGAAGGAGTGTCTGCCGCTCCGCGGGAAGTCCACCCACTTGCGGGCCTCCGCGGCGATCAAGGCCTGCTTGGTGAGCGCCTCCTCCCCTTGAACCGGCCGGTGTGCTTCACGCCGCAACGGCGTTTGCCGCGCGCACTTCAGGCAGGCGGGCGCGCTTCAGCATCAGCGCGTTCACCGCCACGAGGACGGTGCTGCCCGACATCGACAGCGCCGCGACCTCGGGGGAGAGCGTCATCGGATAGAGCACGCCCGCGGCGAGCGGGAAGGCGATCACGTTGTACAGGACCGCCCAGGCGAGGTTCTGGCGCATCTTGGAGAGCGTCGCGCGCGAGATCTCGATCGCGACCACCACGTCGAGCGGATCGCTCTTCATCAGCACGACCTCGGCGCTCTCCATCGCGACGTCGGCACCTGCGCCGACCGCGAATCCGACATCCGCCTGAGTCAGCGCAGGCGCATCGTTGATTCCGTCGCCGACCATGCCGACGCGCGCTCCCCCGGCCTGGAGTTCGCGCACCTTCGCGGCCTTGTCGCCGGGAAGCACGTCGGCTAGCACGGTGTCGATGCCGAGTTCGGCTGCGACGCGCGTCGCGGTGCCGAGGTTGTCCCCGGTGAGCATCGCGACACGCACGCCGCGTTCGCGCAGCTTCGCAACCGCGGCGCGCGCGGTCGGCCGCGGAGCGTCGGCGATAGCGATCAGGCCCAGCACCCGCTCCTGCTGCCCGACGTGAACGACCGTTCGACCGTCGCCCTGGAGTCGCGACGACGCCGCCGCGAGACCGCCGATCGCGAACCCCTCCGCCTCCATCAGCCTGCGGCTGCCCACGAAAGTCGCGACGCCATCGACCTCGGCGCGCGCGCCGCGCCCGTCGATGTTCTCGAACCCGGTCGCGTCGCGCTGCGCGAGGCCCTTGGCGCGCGTGAGGATCGCCAGCGCGAGCGGGTGCTCGGAGCGCGTCTCCAGCGCGGCGGCGATCTCCAGCACCTCGTCCGCGCTTCGCCCCTCCGCTGCGACGACTTCAATGACCTCGGGCCGCCCCAACGTCAGGGTGCCGGTCTTGTCGAACACCACGACATCGAGCTTCGCCGCCTGCTCGAGCGCGGCCGCGTGCTTGAACAGGATCCCGTGCTTCGCTCCCAAGCCGGTGCCGACCATCACCGCCATCGGCATCGCGAGCCCGAGAGCGTCCGGGCACGCGATCACGAACACCGTGATCGCCAACGTCAGCGCGAACAGGAGCCCCTTGCCCGCGAGCGCGAACCAGAATGCGAACGTCGCGAGACCGACGACGATCGCGGCGACGACGAGCCATTGCGCGGCGCGATCGGCCAGGCGCTGGGCGGGTGCCTTCGAGTCCTGCGCATCGCGCACGAGCCGCACGATCTGCGCGAGCGCCGTGTCAGCTCCGACCCGCGTCGCGCGGTAGCGGAAGCTGCCGCTCCGGTTGATCGTCGCGCCGATCACCTTGTCGCCGTGCCCCTTGCGGACCGGCATCGATTCCCCGGTCAGCATCGACTCGTCGACCTCGGACCCCCCGTCGACGACCTCGCCGTCGACCGGCAGCTTGCCGCCCGGTTTCATCACGACAAGGTCACCGACGACGACTTCGGCAGTGGACACCTCGCGCTCGACACCGTCGCGCTCGACGAACGCCTTCGGCGGCGCGAGGTCGAGCAGCGCGCGGACCGCTTCCGACGCACCGGCGCGCGCGCGCATCTCGAGCCAGTGGCCGAGCAGGATGAACACCATCAGCATCGACGAGGCCTCGTAGAACGTTGCTCCACCCCAAAGGAACGTGGCGCCGATGCTGAACGCGTAGCCGGTGCCGACCGACAGCAGTACGAGCGTCGCCATGTTGAGCGTGCCGACACGCAGGCCCTGGACGGCCGAGCGATAGAACGGCCAGCCCGGGTAGATCACGGCGCCGGTCGCCAGCACGAATGCGGCGTAGTCGCGCCACCGTTCGTGCGGCGCCGCCGCATCCATGCCCATCGGCATCACGGCCATCAGCGGCAGCGTGAAGGCCAGCGCGACCAGGAAGCGATTGCGCATGTCGCGCACCATCGCCGCCATGTCCATGCCGGCGCCATGGCCCATCGAGTGGTCCATCGCGTCGGCGGGCGAGTGTGCCGGCGCTGCGTGATCGTGTGCCGGAGTCGCGCGTCCGGGAGGCGTGGGCGCGGGGTGGCCGTGGGAAGACATCGATTGACCCTGCGCATGCGCCGCCTGGCCGTGCGCGTGCGCCGTGTGGCCGTGCGCTTCCGGCCCCTGTGTCGGAGCCGGCGCACACAAGTGCTCGGGCATGGGCGCGCCGAGGCAGTGGTGCCCGCATGCGCGCACGACCTGCTGCAGATGCTCGAGTGTCGTTGCCGCGTCGTCAAACACCAACGTCGCACTGCCAGAGACCGGATTCACCTCGGCCTGCATGACGCCGGGCTGTCGCCTCAGCATCCTCTCGACGCCGGCGGCGGACAGTGGCGAGAGGAGATCCCGGACTTCGAGTCGCGCCGTCGTCACGATGCTCCCCCGAGGTCGGCGACCGGAACGGCTCGCCTCATGGCGCCTTCTCGATCCGCGTCACCGTGAGCTGGCCGCCGTTCGACTCGGCCGTGAAGCGTACGGCGTCCCCGACCTTGACGGCATCGAGCATCGCCGGGTCGGCCACCCGGAACACCATCGTCATCGCCGTCATGTCGAGGCTCGCGATCGGCTCGTGCTTGAGTGTGATCTTGCCGGCGGACCTGTCGATCTTGCGCACCACGGCCGCCGTCATGGAGGCCGCGTCCGCGGCGGTTGCCGGGTGGTGCGCGGCGTGGGCTTCGGTTCCCTGCGCCAACGCGGGCGTCGCGGCGGCGAGACCGGACAACACCATCGCCGCCAGGACGAGCCTCATCGAGCCGCTTCTCGCCATCACGCGGACCGCTTCGCCGGATAGGCCTTGAAGACGGACGTGGTCCCGTCGAGCTTCACCAGCAGCACGTCGTAGGCATCCCGCTGGTTGCCGTCCTCCATGCCGGGCGACCCGATCGGCATCCCCGGCACGGCGAGTCCGCGTGCGCGCGGACGCTCGGCCAGGAGCCGCAGGACGTCGGCCGCGGGCACGTGCCCTTCGATCGCGTAACCCCCGACCTCCGCCGTGTGGCACGAACCCAGCTTGGCGGGGATGCCGAGGAGCGAGCGTGCGGCCGTGTTGCCGACGTCCTCGACGGTGACCTTGAACCCGTGCTCGCGCATGTGCGCGACCCAGCCGGTGCAGCATCCGCAAGCCGGCGACTTGTAGACCTTCATCTCCGGCGGCGGCGCGGCACCCGCACCGGTTGCCACACCTGCTGCCGCGAGCAGGGCAGCTTTCAGCATCGTCCTTCGATCCATCGTCATCTCCTTTCAGCGAACCACGACGCGCCCGACCATGCCGGCCTCGAAATGGCCGGGGACGAGGCACGCAAAATGAAACGTTCCCTTGCGGTTGAACCGCCACACGATCTCGCCCGAGTCCTGCGGTTTGACGTGCGCCATGTACGCCTCGTCGTGCTCCATGCCCGGGTGCTTCCTCATCATCTCGGCGTGCGCCTTCAGCTCCTTCATCGTCCCGATCACCATCTCGTGCAGGATCGCGCCGTGGTTGCGCAGCACGAAGCGTACCGTCTCGCCGCTCTTGACGGAGAGGTCCGCGGGCTCGAAGCGCATCCTGTCGCTCATGCCCACCTCGATCGTGCGCGTCACGGCTTTCGGGTCGCCGGCGATGCCGAAGGGCGTCTGCTCGGCCGCCGCCGCGGCCGCGCCACCCTGCGACGGGGGCGCTTCCCCGTGACCCTGCGCAGCGAGGGGCGCGATCCAGAGCGCAGCGGCAACGATCCAGGCGGAACGATCGATGACCAT
>WBZL01005013.1_pt1 | contig 11163 bp, 10 predicted proteins | sample 5204291 | NCBI WGS metagenome assembly WBZL01 (sample SAMN12344345, study PRJNA552823) | activated sludge metagenome | biome: Activated sludge suspended growth; feature: Nitrification reactor; material: Wastewater; isolation source: activated sludge from nitrification reactor of wastewater...
GGATCCGGTCAATCCCGACCTGCTGTTTGTGGGGACGGACGTTGGGGTCTTCGTGTCGGCCAACCGGGGCCGCTCCTGGCAGAAGTTCATGACCGGGTTGCCGACGGTGCCGGTGAACGACCTCAAGATTCATCCGCGGGAGCGCGAGTTGATCGCGGCCACGCACGGCCGCGCGGCGTGGATCGTCGACATTGCCCCGCTGCAGCAGCTCAACGCGACGGTCGCCACCAACACGGTCCACCTCTTCGAGCCGAAGGTGGCGCAGCAGTGGGGGGAACCGATCTATGAGGGCCAGGGCCCCGGCGGTGCCTCATACGGTCACATGTGGTTCGCGCAGGCGGTCCCGACGTACGGCGCCGAGATCACCTTCCGCCTGACCGAACGCGGCAACACCCCGACGCGCATCGTGATCCAGGATGTGACTGGCGATACGCTCCGCACCCTCACCGGTCCGTCCGGCCTTGGGGTGCACAAGGTCACGTGGGACTTCCGTGGGAAGGCGCCCGCGCCGCGGCCGCTTTCACCGTCACAGCAGCGCGACTCGGCCATCGCCGTCAACCGCCGCAATTTCGTGTTTGACTCACTGGCGAAAGGCGGGATGGATTCGACGGCGTTGCGCAACTTCCGCCGGATGATCGAAGGAGGTGACATGACGCAGATGATGCAGGCATTTGGCCTCGGAGCGAACACGGGAGGCCCAACGCCGGCGAGCGGGTTCGACCGTTTCAATCCGCGGCCCGGCGAACAAGCCGGTGGCGGGCGGCCCACCGGGGGCGCGATGGGTGGCGCCGCCGCGCGGGCCGGCATCACCGATCCCTCGGTCGCGTTCGGCATCATCCAGGCGCTCGCCCCGCCGGGAGGGAACGCATTCCAGATGTTCCAGCGTCCGCAGGCGCCGCTTGTTGCGCCAGGGGAGTATCTCGTCTCCATTGTTCAGAATGGCCAGACGATGAAGCGAAAGCTGCGCGTGGAGCGGGCGAGTGGATCGGGTGCCGTGGGTTCCCCCTTCCAGCAATGACCCGGCGGTGGTGAAGCCCCCGGGCTTCGGGGGCTTCACCATCGCCCACGCCGCGACGCCGTCAGGTGCCACAGGATCCTGCCCTGCTCCGACGCCTGTTGCGCGCCAGGGACCGGATGGATGCCGCCTCGGCGGAGGAGTGGCCCATCCGGCGCCTGGCACAGGTGAGTGGTGTCTCCGAGGCACACTTCGCCCGCTCCTTCAAGGAGGCCTTCGGGCTCCCGCCACACCGGTATCTCCTGACACGGCGGGTCGAACGTGCGGTCGCACTGCTACGGGAGACCGATCGCTCCATCAGCGAGATCGCGTTCGAGACGGGGTGGGCAAGCCTCGGGACGTTTGGCCGGACCTTCCGCGACATCATGGGCGAATCGCCCGGTGAAGTCCGCCGTCGTGAACGGGCGTCGCCGCCACGCCCCGGCTACGTGCCATTCTGCCTGCTCAGTGCCGCACGACGGCCGCATCTCACCATCGCAGTTTCGGAGAAGCGCCGCCGGGAGGGTCGCGATAAGATCGGGTCAACCGATCCGGAGGATACATGAGTCAAGGCGTGCAGGTGGCTGGCGTCTACGTCCGCGACCAGGACGAGGCGCTGGCGTTCTACGTGGACAAACTCGGGTTTCGCGTGCACACGGACGTGAAGAACGGGGCCTTCCGCTGGTTGACGGTTCAGCACCCGGACCAGCCGTCGTTCCAGCTTGGACTCCTCCTCGCAGGTCCGCCGGTGCACGACGCCGCCACCGCGGAGGCGCTCAGTGCCCTGGTGGCGAAGGGGGCGATGCCACCCCTGGTGCTCGTCGTGGACGACTGCCGCCACGCCGTCGAGCAGATGCGGGCCCGTGGGGTGGAGTTCACGCAGGAGCCCATTGACCGCTACGGGTCGGTAGACGCTGGATTTCGCGATCCCTCGGGCAACGGCTGGAAGATGATCGAACACCACCGGAGGACGTCATGAGCGGCCGCCTCTCGACGCGCCAGGTGCATCGCTGGGTATCGATCGTGTTCACGCTCACCGTGATCGCGAACTTCGTGGCCCTGGGGCTTGGCGTGGGACAGCCTGCTCCCCTGTGGGTGACCTACGCCCCGCTCCCCCCGCTGGCGCTGCTACTCGGCACGGGACTCTACCTGTTCATCGTGCCGTATCGCGTGAAGCTCCGCCGCGCGGACCCCTCAACCGCCCGCTGATACCGGGCGCGTGCCCATCCTGGGCGCGCGCGGGCGCGGGGCATGTACCACCCGCCGCGGCGCTGGGAGGAATGTGGTCACGACGTCGTCCTCCTCATCGACGAGCTGGGGCACGGGCGCTGGGCGGCGCGCGCCCAATGCCCGGCGTACCTCCCGATCCATCGCATCGGTCAGGATCTGGTACGCCACCACGATCGCCACCAGGTAGATCAGGAACTCCATGAGGACACCGCCAACACAGCCGGGGACGATACAGACTACGTCCGGCATGCGTGAAAGCGGCGTGAAGATCGGCGACGCGGCTCACGCCGGATTGGGCGCTTCGTCCACGGCAGGAAGGGAGAGCACGAACCGGCTGCCGCCGCCCTGCCGCGACTCCAGCCGCACATCTCCACCCTGCTCCACGGCGAGGCGGCGGGCGATCGCCAAGCCGAGTCCCGCTCCACCCACGTCGCCGGGCACCCCGGGGCCGCGATAGAACGGCTCGAAGATCCGCTCGCGTTCATCCGGCGGGACGCCGGGCCCGCGATCGGACACGGCGAACTCGAGTCGCGCCTCCACCCGGCGCACGTGCAGCTCGATCGTCGCCGTCGCCGGGCTGTACTTGCATGCATTCTCGAGCAGGTTGACGAGCGAGCGCAACGCCTGCGTGAAGTCGAACCGGCCAAGCAGCACGGGACGCCCCGCGGGTTCCTCGAGGTGCGTCGTGATCCGCCCCTGATCGCTCGTCCCAACGACCCTCTGCAATGCGGCGCCCACCAGGTCGTCGGCCGTGTTCACCTCGAGCCGGAGCGGCAACGCCCCGGCGTTGAGCCGTGAGAGGTCGAGCAGGTCCGCGACCAGGCGATTGAGGCGATCGGCCTCTTCCTCGATGATCGCGCCCTCGGCGCTCCCGGCCGCGCGCAATCGCTCGGCCAGCGCCTTGATCGTCGTGAGCGGCGTGCGCAGGTCATGCGAGACGCCACTGATCAGCGCCGCCTTGAGCGCGTCCGCTTCGCGGAAGGCCTCGGCGCGCTCGGCCTCGGCCACCAGCGCCACCCGCTCCACGCCTAACGCGGCGTAGTACGACAGGGCGCTCAGGAACTGTTCCTGGCTGGGATCGAGGGTGAAGGCCTGCCCGTGGGTGATCGCCAGGACACCCACCAGCCGCTCCCGTACCTGCAGCGGGACCCAGAGCGCCCGCAGCGACCGGCGCGGGGGTGGCCACCGAAACGGCGTTCCGTCCTCCGGCGAGGGTTCGCTTGTCCAGCGTGCGCCGTCGGTACCGACCGCGGCCACGGCGCCCTTTTCCGCCACCCACGCCGCGGGGCTCAACGCGTTGGACAAGTCGTCGGGCTCCCCATGACCGGGCGCCGACCGAGCGAGGCGTGCCACCAGGGTGGGGGGCGCCCCGCGTGGCAGCAGGACCTGGCAGCGGTCAACCCCGAGTGTCCGCCGGATCACCTCGAGGATGCCCTGCAATGCTTCCTCGGCACCGCCGGCACTGAGCGCCTCGGCGCCAACCGCCGCCAGCCGCTCGACCTCGGCCGTGCGCCGACGCGCAATCGCGGCACGGTCCTGGGCACGGGCGAGCAACCGGGCACCGACGAGGCCGGTGACGAGGAACGCCACGAGCACCAGCCAGTCCAGCGGATGGGCAACGACGAGCGTGTGATAGGGAACGACGAAGAAGAAGTTGAAACTGAAGAACGCCGCCACGGCGAGGGTGATCCCAAGGCGCTGCCCCGCGGCCGCGCTCCCGCCGAGCACGACGATCAGGAGCGCCAGGGCGACGTGGGCGTTGTCGAGCGTGTGCCGCAGCGTGACGAGTCCCGCGACGACCAGCGCCAGGGCACCAGGCCATGCGGCCCACAGCACCCACCGGGGAAGGCGCGACTGGTCCAACGCCGGCGTGCGTGGACTAGCCACCAGCTTCGAACCGGTAGCCGACCCCGGGCTCCGTGATGAGGCAGCGCGGTTGTACCGGATCACGCTCGATCTTGCGCCGGAGGTGCGCGACGTAGACCCGCAGGTATTGCTGCGCATCGCCGTGCACGTCGCCCCAGACCGCGCGGAAGAGCTGCCGGTGCGTCACCGTCTTTCCCGCGTTGGCCACCAGGGCGACGAGGAGCGCCCATTCCGTGGGGGTGAGATGGACGGCCGCGCCATCCCGCACGACCTGGCGCCGCGCGATGTCGATGCTGAGGTCTCCGACCACGACCGGGAGGTCGCCATCGGCGGCCGGCTGCATGCGGGCACGGCGCAGCTGGGCGCGCACCCGGGCGCGCAGTTCCCGTTCCCCGAAGGGCTTCGTGACGTAGTCGTCCGCGCCAGCATCGAGGAGCGTGGCCTTCTCGTCCTCCGCATGACGTGCCGACAACACAACGATCGGCGCGACGGTCCATTGCCGGAGCTCGCGACACACCGTCAGGCCGTCCCGATCCGGCAACCCGAGGTCGAGGACGATGAGATCCGGTCGCTCCACCGAGGCCATGGTCAGCCCCTCGGCGGCGGACCCCGCCTCCAGGACCTCGGCGACGTCCTCCCGCAGGGCGGCACGCACCACGGCGCGAATGCGGGGCTCGTCATCGATCACCAGCACGCGCGACAGAGGGCGTGCGTCACCCATCGGGCGATCGTCGTATGGCGGGGGCACTCCGTAAGGTATCGCCGCGCCACCGGACCACGCGGCAGGGGCCGCCGATGCGTTTTAATGCGTTCTTAGCGCGCCGCGGCCCCCAGCCGCGGACCGGGCCAACTACGCTCAGGTGGTACCGGCACGCGTGGACTGTCGAAGGTGGCCTTCGCCGCGGGACGGGCCTCCTTTCCATGTCCTCTTCAGAAACAGTCGGTGGCGACGCCGTCGTCGATCCCGCTGCCTCATCACACGACGACGGCCGGGCGGGCATGCGGCGGCAGGCCATGCTCACCCTGGCCGCGCTCGGCGTGGTCTTCGGCGACATCGGGACCAGCCCGCTCTACACCATTCGCGAGACCTTCGGGCACGCGTACGGCCTCGCCCCCAATCCGGCGAACGTCTACGGCTTGCTGTCGCTGATCCTCTGGTCGCTGCTGCTGGTGGTCGTGCTCAAGTACCTCGTCTTCATCCTGCGTGCCGACAACCGGGGCGAGGGAGGGGTGCTCGCGATGCTCGCACTTCTCCAGCAGGGTCGCCCCGGGGGACGTCCCGTGCGCGCGGCCACGGCGCTCATGCTCCTGGGGGTGTTCGGCACCGCCCTCCTGCTCGGCGACGGCATGATCACCCCGGCGATCTCGGTGCTCGGCGCCATCGAGGGACTGGAGGTGGTGACGCCCGCGTTCGCACCATTTGTCATCGCGGTGACCGTCGCGATCCTCCTCGTGTTGTTCCTGGTGCAGCACCGAGGCACCGAGGGGATCGGCAAGGCCTTCGGGCCGATCACCTTGCTCTGGTTCGTCACGATCGCGGTGCTCGGCATCGCCGAGATCGCGCGGGAGCCACGCATCCTCGCGGCGGCGAATCCCTGGTACGGCATCCGGTTCCTGGTGACGAATGGCTTCACCGCCTTCACGGTGCTCGGCGCGGTCTTCCTCGCGGTCACCGGGGCCGAGGCGCTGTACGCCGATATCGGGCATTTCGGAACGCGGCCGATCCGGTCTGCCGCGTTCACCCTGGTGCTCCCCTCGCTCGTCCTGAACTACTTCGGCCAGGGCGCCCTCCTCCTGCGGGATCCGTCGGCCATCGCCAACCCGTTCTATCTGCTCGCGCCGCGGTGGTTCCTCTACCCGCTCCTGGTGATTGCCACACTCGCCGCCATCGTCGCGTCGCAGGCGCTCATCTCGGGATCGTTCTCCCTTGCGCAGCAGTGTGTGCAACTCGGGTATGCGCCCCGCCTCCGCATTATCCACACATCGGCGCACGAACGGGGCCAGATCTATGTTCCCGAGGTGAACGCGCTCCTCATGATCGGCACGCTCCTCATCGTGCTCTCGTTCAAGACGTCGAGCGCGCTGAGCGTCGCGTACGGGATCGCGGTCACGGGAACGATGGTCATCACGACGATTCTCTTTGCGGTGATCGCCCGGACCCGTTGGCAATGGTCGGTGGCTCGGGTGGCCGCGCTCACGATGACCTTTCTGGCCTTCGACCTTGGCTTCCTTGGCGCCAACGTCCTCAAGATCAGCAGCGGAGGGTGGGTGCCGCTGGGGATCGGGATCGCCCTCCTGGTCCTGATGACGACGTGGCATCGAGGCCGCGCCCTGATTACGGCGCGGCTACGCCAGTCGAGCATGCCGCTGCCGCTTCTCCTCGACGACCTGCAGCGTCGGCGCGTGCCACGGGTGCCGGGTACCGCGGTGTTCCTGACCTCGGACGACGAAGGGGCCCCGGTGGTCCTGCTGCACCACCTCAAGCACAATCGCGCCCTCCACGAGCAGGTCGTGCTGCTGTCCATCGGCTCCGACAACGTCCCGACGGTGGACGAGGCCACGGGCATCAGCTGCAACGCCCTCGGCCAGGGGTTCTACCGGGTGCACGCCACGTACGGTTTCATGCAATCGCCGAGCGTCGCCGACGTGCTGCGTCGGTGCGAAGCGCTCGGGTTGCACACCCGCGTCATGAGCACGACGTATTACCTCGGGCACGACCGCCTGTTGCCAACGGGCTCCTCGCCGATGATGACGTGGCGCAAGCGGTTGTTCATCGTGATGTCGCGCAACGCCCGGTCCGCATCCGAGTTTTTCGGCCTGCCGCCCAATCGTGTGGTGGAACTGGGGGCGCAGGTCGAGTTCTAGGATTCGAGGCTGGTCGAGGACGCGCGCGGTCGGCACATTGTCTGATCGCCGACCCATCCCTCGACTTCGCGCATGCCCCAGATCCCGGCTCGCCTGCTGACGCTCGTCGCGCTCGCTGCCTGTTCATCCACCGACACGCCGCCGCCCCCGACCCCCTTCAACCACAAGGTCGACTCGCTCGTGGCCGAGAGCATGGCCGACGGGAAGGTGCCGGGGCTGGCGATCACGATCGTCCGCAACGACTCGGTGATCCACAGCAAGGGGTACGGGTTCGCCGACCTGGCGGCGCAACGCCCGATGACCGACTCCACGCCGGTCGTGATCGGTTCCACGAGCAAGACCGTCACCGCGTTTGCGGTGATGCAGCTCGTGGATGAGGGCAAGGTCGCGCTGGACAGCGCCATTGGTCGGTATGTGAAGGCGATGCAGGGGGCGACGCCCTCGGACGCGCGACTCGCCCAGGCCACCACGCGGCACCTCCTCACCAACGTCTCCGGACTTCCGCTCGGCTTCTCGGGCGACCCGTACGATGGCGTGGACACGACGGCGGGCGCACTCGAGCGCCTGATGCGTGAGGAGATGATGCGGATGCCCCTCGACTTCGCGCCAGGGAAGGGGTTCGTGTACTCGAACCGCGGCTTCTCGCTCGCCTCCCTGGTCGTGCAGGACGCCAGCGGGATGTCGTACGAGGACTTCATCGCCGAGCGCATCTTCCAGCCGTTAGGCATGCGGCATTCCACCGGGGAGTTCTGGCGCGGCGCGGAGATGGGGCGCACGACCGGCTACCGCGAAGGGGTCGATGGCAAGCCGGTGGCGCGACGTCCGGCGACGAGCCGCGAATGGACCGGCTCGGGGATGATCACCTCGTCGTCCCGCGACATCGGCACCTTTCTTCGCACGATCCTGAACGAGGGACGGGCTCCCAACGGACAGCAGGTGCTCTCCGCGGCGGCGGTGGCCGAGATGCTGCGCGCGCAGCAGCCCGGCGAGAGCGAGCTTGGCGGCCCCACGACGTATGCGCTGGGCTGGGAGACCAACGACATGGATGGTCTCACGGTCATCATGAAGGGCGGGAGCGTCGTGTCGATGGGATCGCTGTTCGTGCTGCTCCCGCAACAGGAGATCGGGATCGCGATCACCTTCAACCTGGTGGACTACGGCAAGGTGCAGCTGCTGCAAAACCTGCTGAAGGCCCTGCTGGGCGCGCCCACCGCACCGTATCAGGCTGCCCCCCCGGCCGAGGTGGTTCCGCCTTCCACGTGGAAGGCCTCCGCGGCGACGCTGTCGTCGTTTGCCGGGTCGTACATGACGCGGTGGGGTCGACTCACCATCGAGGTGCATGGCGATTCACTGTCCGGCACCTACGAGGGGGGCCCGGTCCGATTCGAGCCGACGTCGGACACTTCGGTGCAGGTGCGGAGCGCCTTGCGGGAGCAGGAGGGCACGGCGATCACCTTCCGTCGCTGTGGCGGCACCACGTGCTTGTGGTTCCGCGGCGACTCGAGCGGCGTCAAGCTCGACTGAGATGAAGACCGAGTGGTGGCAGCGCGGCCCGGTGGAGGGGGTGCCCGACATGCTTCAGCCCGTGGCGCACATCCTCCTGCAGGTCAATGAGAGTGTGGGGGACCTCGTCGCCCCGCTGGAAGGGGACGACTGGAACCAGCGCCCGGGCGGGGTCGCGTCGTGCGGCTTCCACCTGCGGCATATCGCCGGCGTCATCGACCGGCTGTTTACCTATGCGCGGGGCGAGGCACTCAGCGACGCGCAGCGCGCGGCGCTCTCTGCCGAGGGGAGCCCGATGCAGCCCGGGGACGTCCCGGCGGCGCTGGTTGCACTGCAACACCAGGTGGAGCGTGCCCTCGCCCAGCTCCGCGCCACCGATCCTGCGACCCTCGGCGACTTTCGCGGTGTCGGTCGTGCGCAGCTTCCGTCCACGGTGATCGGCTGCCTGGTGCACGGCGCCGAGCACGCCATGCGGCACGTGGGGCAGCTCTCGGTGACGGTACGGATGGTGCGGGGTGGCACGTCAACCGGCCCCTAACGACGCCCCATCGCCGTCCCCAGGGACCCTGCCCCGGCAACGACCGGCAGTACCAGCGAGGTCCCGTCGAGGTCAAGAGTCAGCACCGCTCCCGGCCTGGGCCACAACGTGAAGTCGCGGTCGCTCGAGAACACCATCAGGCCGATCCGCTTGCCCGCGGGGATCACCTGGTCATCGGGTTGCAGCGTGAATGTCATCGCCACCGGCTCGTTGGGTGTGAGTGGCGTGCCTCGTGACAGCGACGCCCGGTTCTGAAGGTCCGCCCAGCCACGGGTGATAACGCTGAAGTTGGGTTGTCCCCGCGCGGCGGGCGTCCACGGCAGCGCCACGAGCCAGACGCTGAGGTTCGCCGCGGGACGATCCACGGCGACGCGGACGGTCACGCGCGCGGTGCCGGAGAGGTGTACGGGTGCCGTGAGTTCCGGTGTTGCGTACAGCAGCCGGTGTTCAGAGGAACCCAGGATGGCGAGTGAGTCGCCGGCGATCGAGACGTCGTCCACGAGGCGCTCCGTGCCCTGTGCGACGCCCCTGGTGAGCGACAGCGAGCCGACGCCGGCGCCACCGCGCGCCGGGTACAGGGTGACGTCCCGCGCCTCCGGATGCGGCCAGGCGGGATATGCGGTGGGCGACATGCGGTTGTCTCCTTCGCGCACAATCCAGCTCTTCGGGTCGCGCTCGACGCCGTTCTCGATGCCATAGAGATATCGCGAGAACCAGCGGTTCATCATGTCGAGTGGCGGCGCACCGCCATGTCCCCCCTGATGGTAATAGACCGCGACCGGCGTTCCCTGTTTCTGCAGCGCCTCGACCACACGCACGGAGTGTTCGGGCATCACGTTCCAGTCGTTCCATGCATGGGCCATGAGGACCGCCGCCTTGATCCCTTTCACCTGTGGCACGTAGTCGCGCCCGGCCCACCACTCGTTCCAGTCGCCGGTGCGGCGGTCCTGGTTGGCGTGCATTTCCTTCTCCCGCACGTGCTCGTTGCACCAGGCGCGCCGCGCCGGGTCGCCGGAGTTGATGAAGTCGTAGAGGAAGTCGATGTCCTCGCCGAGCCAGCCCCCGGGGTGCCTGACGAGCCCGTGCGATCGGTAGTAGTGCCAGTAGGACGTATTGGGCGCGATCGGGATGATGACCTCGAGACCGTCAACGCCGGTGGTGGCGGCCGCCACCGGCAGGGTGCCGTTGTAGGACGTCCCCGTCATGCCGACCTTGCCCGTGGACCAGTCGGCGCGGACCTCGTCGGACCCGGTGCGCGTGGTAAAGCCGCGGGCGCGCCCGTTCAACCAGTCGATGACGGCCTTCGGCGCCAGCGATTCGTTGCTGCCGCCGACCGTTGGACATCCCTGCGAGAGCCCTGTCCCGGGCGACTCGGAGTGGACCACGGCGAAACCACGCGGGACCCAGTCGCGCACGTGGGTGTCGCTCACGCTCGTGCGGTTGGGGTGCCAGCTGACATCTGGCTGTGAGGCGCGTGGTGGCGGCGGCGCGCCGAGCTCCTGCTGCACGTTCCAGAGGTGACTGCGCGGCCCCGAGGTCCCGGCGTAGTACGGGCTTGACTCGTAGACCACCGGGACCTTGAGCCCGGCGGCCGTGGCGGCCGGGCGTGTAACGTCCACGTGGACGCGGTCGGGGCGCCCGTCACCATCGGAGTCGAACGAGGTCTCGACCCAGAGTTGCTGCCGGATCCAGGTGCTGGAGTCGCCGAAGGCGGGTACGACTTGCGCCATGCCGTTCTCGAAGACCGGACGTGCAGGCACCTGCGCCGCCACCGGCGCCGCAGCGCAAGCCAGCCCGACCGCCAATGCAGGTACCCGGAGACCCCGTGCAAGCGAGAGCTCGGCAAGGTCATGGCGTCGACGCATGGGCCGGCACCCAGTGTCAGTCCGTGTCAATCTCACAGCGGCCTCCTCCGTACGTTCTGACGTCGCGGGGCGTGCTCGGGGAGCCCGGTCGCTCCATGTCGTCGCCGACAATGCCCGAACGCAATCCGCCAGACGCGAAGGTAACGCCGACGGTCCTCGGCGACAGTGTTGTTGGCCGCCTGGATCATGCGCGCGAGAACGCCGTTGGGCGTTTCTTCCTGCAGAGCGGCCCGGAGGGAGGAGGCGCTACCGCTGGACAGCCCGCGCCGTGACGCACACCTTCGGTGATGACTGAAGGTGAG
>WBZL01005014.1_pt1 | contig 11162 bp, 9 predicted proteins | sample 5204291 | NCBI WGS metagenome assembly WBZL01 (sample SAMN12344345, study PRJNA552823) | activated sludge metagenome | biome: Activated sludge suspended growth; feature: Nitrification reactor; material: Wastewater; isolation source: activated sludge from nitrification reactor of wastewater treatment...
GGTCCCCTCCACGCTGGTGGTGCAACTGCTGACCGGGTTGTTGACCCCTCTCCTGGCGGCGTTGATCCCGGTTTTACAGGGGGGGGCGATCTCCCCCGCGCGTGCCATCTCGGACCGGGGGCTGGGGCAAGGCAAATACGGAACCCGTTTTCTGGATCGCCTGCTCGGACGGATTCGCGGCATCCCCCGCCTGACCGCGTTGGCCCTGCGGAACACCTTTCGCCGCCCAGGCCGGGTCGCGCTGACCCAAATCACCCTGACCATCGCAGGGACGATTTTTATGATGGTCCTCACCACCCAACAATCGTTCGATTACACCATCAACAAAATCTTTGACGGCATTGGGTTTGATGTGCTTTTGATTTTTGAACAACCCCAACGCATTGACGAGATCATCCCCCTCGCAGAATCCCGCCCGAACGTGGAATTTGCCGAAATGTGGGTGTTTATGGGCGGATACGTATATCCGGCAGGCCAGAAAACCGGGAAACAATATGAAGTGAACCTCCGCGGGATGCCCGAAAACTCCCGCCTATACACGCCGATTCTGGTGGGCGGGCGGAATCTGTTGCCCGAAGATGGGCACGCCATTCTCTTCAACCAAAAACTGGCGCTGGATATGGGTGTGGGGCTGGGCGATCAAATCATTTTGACCATGGAAGGCTACGAAGATACGACCTGGACGATTGTCGGTCTACTACTCGATCTGGGTGCGAACGCCGGGCAAACGCCGACATTGTACGTTCACCAAAATGCCCTGAGCGAAGACATTAACCAGGTGGGCTTGTCCACCGCGTTGGAAGTTCAAGGCGTGGAGAAAACGCTGGAGATGCAAACGGCTATTGCCGAGGATTTGACGAATTTTTTTGAAAGTAAAGGGACCGGCGTTGGGTATAGCACCACCGCGTTACAAAACAAAGAACAGGCCAATGCCCAATTCAGCATCCTGACCACGGTGCTGTTGGTGATGACGGTATTGATCGCCACGGTGGGCAGTTTTGGCCTGTCGGGGACGCTTTCGATCAACGTGTTGGAACGCACCCGCGAAATCGGGGTGATGCGCGCGGTGGGGGCGTCCTCTGCGGACATTGCCCGCCTGTTTATTGGGGAAGGGCTATTGTTGGGCATCATCAGTTGGCTGTTGGCGATCCCGCTCAGTGTGCTTTCGGGGCGTGCGTTTGTGGATGCGCTTGCGAAGATTATTGATTTCCCGTTTGACTACCTCTATTCGACTTCTTCGGTGGGGCTGTGGCTGGCGATTGTCGTGGTGTTATCTCTGTTTGCCAGTTGGCTCCCGGCGCGGCGGGCGACGCAAATCAGTGTGCGCGAAAGTCTGGCCTATGAGTAGCTTAAAACCACAATACAAATTCCTTGAGTAAAAGCATGGCAGAAAACGAACCCATTATCCAACTAACGGATGTCACCAAAACGTTCATCGGGCCTGCGGGGCCGATCCACGCGTTGAACCGCGTGTCCCTCGCGGTCAACCGCGGGCAATTTGTTGGGATTCGTGGCCCCTCCGGGAGCGGGAAATCCACCCTCATCAATATGATGACGGGGATTGATCGCCCCTCTTCGGGGGAGATTATGATGGCGGGGCAATCGCTCAACGTCCTCAACGAGAACAAACTCGCCCGGTGGCGCGGGAAACATATCGGCGTGATCTTCCAGTTTTTTCAACTGCTCCCGACGTTGACCGTCATCGAAAATATTATGCTCCCGATGGATTTTTGTAACGTGTGGAAACCGCGGGAACGCCCGGAACGCGCGATGAACATCCTCGAACAGGTTAGCCTGGCCGATCAGGCACACAAACTCCCCAACACCCTCTCCGGCGGACAGCAACAACGCGCGGCCATCGCCCGTGCCCTGGCAAACGACCCCCCGCTCCTCATGGGCGACGAACCCACTGGGAACCTCGACAGTCGGACCGCCGACCGCGTGTTCACCCTCTTTGAAGAACTCGTTTCCCAGGGGAAGACCTTCGTCATGGTCACACACGATGTCGGCCTGGCTCACCGGATCCCCCGCGTCATTGAAGTCCTCGATGGCGAACTTTACGAAAGCACCAACGGCTTTATTACGTGAGTGTCAACCAAAATGTCGAGTTCCATCCCGTTAATCCCGGGAGAACCCCATTTCATTTCGCGGGGGAACTTTTGGGGGAGGCACATTCTCGCCAGGAAAAACTCCTGTAGAGGAATAGTATTGACAAACATTGTACAGTGCGTATAATAAATTGTACAATAAATGTACAATATTTTGGAGATATTCTGATGAACTTGAAAACAAAAATCTTTTCCCTAATCCTATTGGCAGGCCTTGCCCTCGTGGCCTGTACGCCAGCCGCTACCCCAGCCGATGGTGGCGATACCGCCGATATTCCTGTGGTTGTCGATGCCTTTGCCGTGGTGGCCGAAGGGCGTTTGGTCCCGCGTGAATCTGTCCAACTCTCTTTCGTGGTGGGGGGGCAGGTCGCCGAAATTCTCGTCAAAGAAGGCGATGTAGTGCAGGCTGGGGATGTGTTAGCCCGTCTCGGAGACCGCGAACAGGTGGAAGCCGCGGTGGCCGGGGCCGAACTCGAACTCGCCTCTGTCCAACTTGAAAAAGTCTCTGCCGAAGCGGATTTGCTCGCCGCGCAACAGGCCCTGCAAGCGATCAACGAAAACTGGCCGCAACAGGCAACGCTCGCCCAACAAGCCCTCAAAGATGCCCGCGACCGCCAATATGACGCCGACCGCAATCTGGGTTTTCTCACCACCACCTCGGACCAAACCGATATTGACATTGCTTATACAGCGATGGTACTGGCCGAAGATGCCCTGAACGATGCGAAAGATGCGTTTGAACCCTACGAAAACAAACCGGCGGACAACCTCGTCCGTGCCGCTTTGCAAGCGAAACTCGCCCAGGCGCAAAAATCCTACGATGCCACCGTTCGCACGTACAACGCCCTCACTGGTACGGCGAATGACTTCGACCTTTCCCAGTCCCAGGCCGAACTTGCCATCGCCAACGCCCAACTCGAACAGGCGCAAAAAGATTACGATGAACTGATCGTTGGCCCCGATCCCGATGACATCGCCCTCGCCGAAGCTCGTATCGCCGCCGCCGAACAACGGATTGCCACCGTCGAACAACGTCTCCTGACCGGGCAGGCCAACCTCGCCGCCGCACAAGCCAACCTCGACAACCTGGACCTCGTCGCCACCATTGATGGCACCATCGTCACCCTCGACCTGATCGCTGGCGAACAAATTGCCCCCGGCGTCCCCGTCGTGCAAATCGCCGACTTCTCCGCATGGTACGTGGAAACGGACAACCTCACCGAAATCGAAGTGGTCAAAGTCGCCACCGGTCAGGGTGTCACCATCGTCCCCGACGCCCTCCCCGACATCACCCTCACCGGCAGTGTCGATACCATCTCCGATGTCTTTGAAGAAAAACGCGGCGATGTTACCTACACCGCCAGCGTTCTGCTCAACGATATTGACCCCCGCCTGCGCTGGGGCATGACCGTGGTCGTGACATTTGATGAGTAAACAAAATTGGGGCAAACAATTTCTCTATTTTGAACGCTTAACGCAATTGCCTTGATGCTTTATACTTGGGGCTGGTTTTCCAAAACCAGCCCCTTTAAATTTAAGAATTACTCATTACTCGTTACGAACATCATGTCCCTCACCCTCCAAGAAGTCACCCACATCGCCCACCTCGCCCGCCTCAAACTGACGGACGAAGAACTCGAAACCTACCGCGGCCAACTCTCCGCCATCCTCGATCACGTCGCCCAACTCCAAAAACTGGACACCGAAGGCATCCCGCCGACCTCTAGCGTGTTTGTATCGCGCTCCGTTCTTCGCGAGGATGTTCCCCGCCCCGGCCTCGGCGCCGAAACCCTGATGAAAACCGCTCCCCAGGCGGAGGAGAATCAGTTTAGAGTGCCGCCTGTGTTGGAGTAAATAAGGTAGATAAAGTAAATAGGGTAGATAGGGTAAATAAAGTGCCCTCTCTCCCTTATTTACCGTATGTACCCTATCTACCTTATTTACCCTGTATACCTTCCTCTCCCCCATGTCCGACCTCACCACCCTCTCCCTCACCCACGCATCCTCCCTCCTCCACTCCGGCGACCTCTCCTCCCGCGAGCTGACGCAAACCTGCCTCGCGCGGATTGACGCCCTCGATCCTGATCTCCACGCCTTCCTCCACCTGGACCCGGAAGGTGCCCTCGCCCAGGCAGACGCCGCCGACCAAACCCTGATCGCCGCCCGAAAAAGCGGCGAGACCCCCCACCCCCTCACCGGGATTCCCCTCGCGGTCAAAGACGTGATCTCCGTCGCGGGGATGCCCTGCACGAGTGGGTCGAAGATTCTCGAAGGGTTCGTGCCCCCGTTCGATGCCACTGCTGTGGCCCGGTTACGCGCCGCGGGCGTGGTCATCGTGGGGAAGACGAACACGGACGAGTTTGCGATGGGATCGTCCACGGAAAATTCCGCGTATGGAACGTCTCGTAACCCGTGGGACACCAGCCGCGTGCCGGGTGGATCGAGCGGGGGAAGTGCCGCGGCGGTGGCGGCCCGTTTGGTTCCGGGGGCGTTGGGGTCCGATACGGGTGGGAGCATTCGCCAACCCGCGTCGTTTTGCGGGGTGACGGGGATCAAACCCACCTACGGGCGTGTGTCCCGTTATGGGTTGGTCGCTTACGGTTCGTCGCTGGACTGCGTCGGCGCGTTCGCCCATTCCGCTGCCGACGCCGCACTGATTTTCCAAACCATTGCTGGACACGATCCATTGGATGCGACCAGTGTCGAATTGCCAATTCCAAGCGAGTTACAGCATCTTGAGCGGAGTGGCGGGGGCAGTCTTCGACTACGCAAAGCCTCCGCTCAGACTGCCCCCGCCACGCAGTCGAAGGATGCGGGTCTATCCGGCCTCCGCGTGGGTGTACCGAAAGAGTATTTTATTGAAGGGATTCAACCTGCTGTTGAGCAGGCTGTGAGAGAAGCCATTGCCCAACTCCAATCCCTCGGCGCGGAAATTCGCGAAATCTCCCTCCCGCATACGGAATACGCGCTCCCGGTCTATTACCTGATCGCCCCCGCGGAGGCCTCTGCCAACCTGGCGCGGTTTGACGGGGTGCGGTACGGGCCGCGCGAGGCGGGGGAAACGATGTGGGATGTGTTCTTCAATACGCGGGGCGAGCGGTTCGGGGCGGAGGTCAAACGGCGGATCATGTTGGGGACGTATGCGTTGTCGGCGGGGTATTATGATGCGTATTACGGGCAGGCGCAGAAGGTCAGGACCCTGATCAAACGGGATTTTGAAACCGCGTTCGGGCAGGTGGATGTGATTGCCGCGCCCGTCGCGCCGACGACGGCGTTTAAGATCGGGGTGCATTCCAATGATCCGTTGGCGATGTATTTGGAGGACGTATTCACCCTGCCCGCGAACCTGGCGGGTGTGCCGGGGATCAGTTTCCCGATTGGGTTCGATGGCGAGGGGTTGCCGATTGGGATGCAGTTGATGGGGGCGCATTTCCGGGAAGAGGTGTTGTTCCGCGCGGCCGAGGCGTATCAGGGGGTGACGGATTGGCATTCTCGTGCCCCGATGACAGATCACACAGACAGATGAAGACAGAATTACCGTTGGATCAGATTCTTCAGGGGGATTGTATCGAGCGGATGAACGCGCTCCCTGCGGCTTCCGTGAACCTGATCTTCGCCGACCCCCCGTACAACCTCCAACTCCAAAACGACCTCCACCGCCCGAACATGTCCCGGGTGGACGCGGTGACTGACGCGTGGGACCAGTTCGAGAGTTTTGCCGCGTACGATGCCTTCACCCGCGCATGGTTAGGAGCCTGCCAGCGGATTCTCAAACCGACCGGGGCGATTTGGGTGATCGGGAGTTATCACAACATTTTCCGGGTGGGGGCGATCATGCAGGATTTGGGATTTTGGATTTTGAATGACGTGCTGTGGATCAAGGCCAACCCCATGCCCAATTTCCGCGGGGTGCGGTTCACGAACGCGCACGAGACCCTGATTTGGGCCAGTACCGGGCAGGGGCGCAGGTACACGTTCAATCACCACGCGATGAAGGGGTTGAACGACGACAAACAGATGCGAAGTGATTGGGAACTCCCCCTCGCGACCGGGCACGAACGCGTCCGGGACGCGAACGGCGAGAAGGGCCATTCCACCCAAAAGCCGGAGAGTCTACTGTACCGGGTGATTCTCTCGTCCAGTCATCCGGGGGACGTGGTGCTGGACCCGTTTTTCGGGAGCGGGACGACGGGGGTGGTGGCAAAACGCCTGCACCGGCACTGGATCGGGATCGAGCGGGAGGCGAAATATGTCGAACTGGCCCAACGCCGGGTGGACGCGACCCTGGTGGAGCCGTTTGACGAGGCGGTGTTCGAGGTGCGGAGCAAAAAACAAGCCGCCCCCCGCGTGCGTTTTTCCATCCTGCTCGAAAACGGCCTCCTCACTCCCGGTCAGAGTCTTTATTTCCAAAAGGACCCTGCCCGCCGTGCGACACTGAAACCCGATGCGCGTCTGCGGTTGGACGATGGGTTTGAGGGGAGCATCCATCAGGCCGGTTCGCACCTGATGGGCGGCGCGCCGTGCAATGGGTGGGATCATTGGTTTGTGGAGGGGGAGGCAGGGTGGGTGGCGTTGGAGGGGTTGCGGGAGAGAATCAGAGATCATTGATTATGTGGGAGAATCTAAGACCATGAATTATTTCATCATTTTCTTCATTGTTATTGGTTTGGGTATTGCCTTCAAGCTGTTTAGAGAAGAATCAGAAATCGGAGGCGGTTGTTTAGGATCAGTCCTACTTTTGGCCTTTTGGTGGATAGCCATTTCAAAAATGAATGCGGAATGCCGGGCGTGCGCTCCTACGAACCCTTTTTGTTGTGAGTGGCAGATGTTGGCATGGGGCCTTTGGACGTGTGGGTTTGTGATGGGTTTGATAATTTTGTGGGTAGTGGTTTTAGGTGGAAATTACTTCACCAAGAAAGGTTTTATGGACCAATTTCCAAAACAACAGAAACAAGATTAAATTTCTAGACAACTCGATTGCTAATCAAACTTTACAAGGTGAAACTATCAAGGATCGGTATTGCGCCAGCGGGGATCGAGGTCGCGGCAGTGGGGATCGAGGTCGCGCCAGTGGGGATCAGGGTCGCGCCAGTGGGGATCGGGGTCGCGTCAGCGGGGATCGGCATTGCGCCAGTCAGAATGAGGGTCGCGCCAGCTAGAACGGGGGTAGTGCCGGTCTCCGCCGAATAGGAATTGCCGAATACATTCGGTGGCGTCTGAAAGAGAAAATAGGTTGAAACCTGTTCAAGAGAGAGGGATAACCTGTTTTTGCATTTTGAACAAATTATCTCGACGATCCCCGCCCGGCGATCAATCGCCGGGCTACAAAACGACACCCGTTCAAACGGGCTAAAAAAGCCGGAATTATTCGGCGTCGTTTGCGGGGGACTTCATCCCCTGGCGGGCCGAAAAGGGTATCCGTCGTCCTCTCGATGTGCCTCCCCGCCCGGCGATCAATCGCCGGGCTACAACACGACGCCCGTTCAAACGGGCTAAAAAAGCCGGAATTATTCGGCGTCGTTTGCGGGGGACTTCATCCCCCGGTGGGCCGAAAGCGGATTGTTAGATCAATTTGGAAAGGTTCAATAACGGCTTTTTTGTTTCAGGCGATGAATTCCCATTCATCGCTACGGCCCTAACAAATCCCAATTCAACTCCCATGGGCCGGGGACGGTGACGATGACGCCGTTGAGTTGAACGTGGTAGGTGCCGGGGAGCAGGGTCGGTTGCTCGGGGTTGAAGGCTTCGATTCTCAACATTGCATAGGAGGTGGAAGTGCCCGGGATTTGCCCGGCAAAGCCATAGGCCGCAGGGTAGAGAGGGACATGCCAGGTTTGCCCGTTGGGGGCTTGCACGGTTTCCATTTGTAACCCTGTCAGATAATAATGACCAACCTGCTCCGTAACATCCTCGGTGTACAAAACCAGGGTTTGCGCGTCCCTACGATTTTCCAGCCACGCGTGGGTGAAGTGGACTTGAAATCCGGCAATTTCGAGGGGAATGTCCACTTCCCAGGCTCCTTCTGGGGGGATGTCGGGCCAATCTTCGAGATTCTCGCCAATGGGAACCCGGTCAGCCAGGAGGGTGATGTCGAAATGGGTTTGCGCGTGCATGAAAAGATGCACGGCGGGGATGTTGAGGGTGAGCTGGTTGGCGAGGGGGTTGGGAGGGTCAAAATTCAGGTGAGATTGGGTGAAATCGTCTTTCTGGTAAGCCTCCCAACTGGTCTTCCAGGAGGAGGTGGGTACGGTGTTGCCGAGATTATCGCTCAGGGTGACTTCGGTTGGGTTGAAGGGGTCTGTACCCCAGGCAATAGGCCAGAGAAATTCCGTTCCGGCGGGAAGGTTTTCGGCTTCCAGCGCCAGGGCAAAGAGCCGGTCAGTTTGCACAGTTTCGGAGATGGAAAGAGTGATGTCGTTTTGCGTGTCGCGGGCGTCGGGGTGGAGGAGGACGGGGTGGGTGGGTTGATCGGGTTCATTTTTCCCGCGGGGGATGGGCCAGGTCAGAATCCACGGGCCGGGGTAGTAAATGCTTGCATCTTCCAACTGAATTTCAATGAGACCGTGGGGGATAGGGCTTTCAGGTTCCGTTAAAACATAGGCTTTCATCGAACCTTCACCTGGACGACCTCCCTCTGCGCCGCTGCCTGAGCCGAACCAGGCTTGAGGATTGCTGATGCTAATCATATTTATGCTCCTCCCGTCTGCGGCTGGTTCTGCCTGAATGAAAAATTCCAACACGGTGCTGGTTTCGAGATGGCCTTCATTTTCGTCTGTCATTTCAGACAAGCGCGCACCAGTGACGCGGGCCGTCAGTCCAGCAAATTCCAGGGGAATGTCCAGTGTCCAGGTATCGCCAATGTGGGGATTGTCTCCGAGATCCATCGTGAATGAGCCTTTCAGGTTAATCGTCGTCACCACACCGGAAATTTCGAGAGTCAATTGTCGCGCGGAGAGGGAAACGGGGTAAAAAATGTCGGTTTCCGTGGATACATTTTGGGATGTGGTGGACGGGATTTCCTCGTAGGGGACTTCTACGACTTCAACCATGGCGAGGCTGGTTTCCTCATACGACTGTCCATAGAGATGCCCGATGTCATCGCGCAAGGTGAAATCCCAGTAATGAGCAGGGTATTCCGATTCAAGCATGAGTTGCACTGCCGTCCCTTCGGACGCCTGTGCGACTTGCAACACCGTGGCGGTGATGCCATAGTGCGTGTCTGTTGCATTTTCGGGGGTGTAGGGTTCGGCGTAGAGGGTTTTGTCCGGTTCGCCTTCGAGGGGTTGGAGCGTGAGGGGGATAGCCCACTGTTCGGGGAACATGCCGGGTGGAGTGAGTGGGATGTGGTTGAATTCGAGAAAGACGAGCTTGGTGCCGGTGGGCAGAGCGGGGAATTCGATCTGTCCGTTTACCAACCCTAACATCATCCCCCCTGAATCCAACGTGGCATCTTCGGACAGGCGGAGTTGAGCACGGAAATCATCGTTGAGTTCACCACCTTGGGGCCAGATTTCCTCGCCGGGGGGGAGGCCCTGGACTTCAAAGCGAACCGTCGTGCGGCCGGTGGTGGCGATGACCTGGGTGACGATGAAGGTGATGCCTTCGCGTTCGACCGCGACGGGGGCGGAGAGGACGCGGGCGTTTTCCAAATCCACAAAGCCTACCCCCGGCACGTACCGGAAAAACTGCTGGATGCCGGCCCACACGCGTTGGGGATCGGCGAAGAGGACGAGGGCGGCGAGGATCAACACGAAGGCGAGCGCGGCGGTGGCCCAGGTGCGGCGGAACAAGCCCCAGGCGGGAAGGGCGCGGGGGAGTCTGGCGGGTTGAGGGGTAGGGGTTTCGAGGCGTTCGGCGCGGGCGCGCAGGTCACGTTGCAGGCGGGCGGCAAACGCGGGGTCTGGCGTGGGGTGCTGGTGGAGGGTTTCGAGATCGGTTTCGAGGGGGGACATGGGTCTACCTAATTTGTACACAGAAGGCGCAGAAGACGCAGAAGAAAACAGAAATTTATTCTGTGTCCTTCTGTTGAAATCTGTGTGATCTGTGTACCATGCTTATTCTTTTTCCAAGGCGGCCTCTATCCGGCGAAGCAGGCGGTGAAGGGCCATTTTGACAGCTTCGGGGCGGCGTTTGAGGAGTACGCCGATTTCGGGGAAGGTGAGTTCGGCGGCAAAACGGAGGCGGAGCAGTTCGCGTTCGTCGTCGGACAGGGTTTGCAGGTGGGTGGAGAGCAGGTGGAGGCGTTCGTTTTCCAGGAGGTGGGCGAGCGGGTCGTGTCCGTTGGGGGTCTGATAGGTCTCGTCCAATGATACGACCGGGCGTTGGCGGCGGTGGTGGTCAATGGCGCGGCGACGGGCGATGGTGAACAACCACGCGGCGAACGTGCCCCGGTCGCGGTACCGGGCCAGGCCCTCTAACGCTTCGATGAAGACCTGCGTCGTCAAATCCTCCGCGTCGGGCTGATTTTGCACCCGACTGTACAGGTAACGGTAGACCGGGTTCAAATAGCGGCAGTAGAGGGCGTCGAACGCTTCGGGGTTTTGTCGGGCGGCTTCGACGAGGAGGGGTTCGTCGTCCGCACTGAAAGCCTGGGGTAACGTGTCGGTGATGAGGTCCATGTGATGAAAAGTATATCGTGGGAGGAAGGGAAAGGTAACGACCCCAAAAGAATTTATCCGTTTTTTTGGGAGAATGGGGATGATTTTTGGAGAACGAACGGATATTGAATAAATTATCCCGACGATCCCCGCCCGGCGATGAAACGTCAGGGCATGTTTCGCGGAAATTGAAAAAATATTGGACCACGAACCCCACGAAAAGCCGCGAACCCCGCGAAAAGCTTTCGTGCCTTTCGTGACCTTTCGCGAATTCCGTGTTCCAATCTCCTGTCGTTGCAGTTTGACAAATTATCCCGACTATCCCCGCCTGGCGATCAATCGCCGGGCTACAAAACGACGCCGGATGAATCCGGCTGAGCCCGTTTGAACGGGCGTCGTTTGGTAGTCGGGGGACTTCATCTCCCGGCGGGCTGAAAAGGGTATCCATCGTCCTCTC
>WBZL01005015.1_pt1 | contig 11162 bp, 7 predicted proteins | sample 5204291 | NCBI WGS metagenome assembly WBZL01 (sample SAMN12344345, study PRJNA552823) | activated sludge metagenome | biome: Activated sludge suspended growth; feature: Nitrification reactor; material: Wastewater; isolation source: activated sludge from nitrification reactor of wastewater treatment...
AAGCTCTCGGCCATCGCGACGAAGTCGGGATTGGTGAGCACAGTGGCGAACGGACGGTCCGGGTAGCGCCGCTCCTGATGGGTGCGGATCGTGCCGTAGCAGTGGTTGTCCACCACGAGCACCACGACGTGGAGGGCCTCGTGGGCGATGGTGGCCAGTTCCTGCACCGTCATCAACAGGTCGCCGTCGCCGGCCACGCACACCACCTGTCGGTCGGGGTGCACGACCGCGGCGGCGATCGCCGCAGGCAGCCCGTAGCCCATGGCGCCGCCCGTGGGCGCCAGTTGACGGCCGGGTCGGCCGTAGCGGAAGGCACGTTGCACGGGACGGGTGAAGTTCCCCGCGCCGTTGGTGATGATCGCGTCGTCGGCCACGAGGTGTCGCAGCCCGCGGACCACGTCGTCGAGCAGGCCGGGCGCGCTGCTCCATCTCTCGTAGTCCTCGCGTGCGGCCCGGGTCCAGCCCGACCATTCGGGCCGAGGCGGCATCTCGCCCAGGGCGCGGAGGAAGGCCTCGGGTTCGGCAGCCATCGCCAGGGTGGCGCGGTGCACTCGGCCGAGCTCGCGGGGGTCGGGGTGGACATGGATGAGGGCGACGCCCGGATCGGGGACGGGCCAGATCGTGAACCCATTGGTGGACGGGTCGTCGAGGCGGTCACCCAGCGCGATGAGCAGGTCGGCTTCGCGCAGGCGAGCGATGAGCGCAGGGTCGGCCCCGAGCCCCAGCGAGCCGGCGAACCCGGCGAAGCGGTGGTCGACGAGGTCCTGGCGGCGGAACCCGGTGATCAGCGGGATTCCCGCCAGGGCGGCGGGCAGCAACTCGATCGCCGCATCGCTCCAACAACTGCCGCCCACCACAACGGCGGGCTTGCGCGCAGCGGAGAGCAGAGCCGCCACCTGAGCAACGGTGTCGGGGCCGACCGCGGCGTGCGGCCGTGCCGTGGGGAGCGCCACCGGCACTGAGCACGGCTCTTCCAGCACATCCTCGGGCAGCCCGATCATCACCGGCCCGGGGCGGCCGGAACACGCTGTCGTCCAGGCGCGGTGGATCACCTCGACTGCGTGGTCGGGGTGATCGAGTTCGTGCACCCACTTGCACACCGAACCGAACACTTCGCGCAGATCGATCTCCTGGAACGCGTCACGTCCGCGCTGGTGACGCGGCACCTGGCCGACGAGCACGACCATCGGCGTCTCGTCCTGCTGTGCGGTGTGGATGCCGACCGCGGCGTTCAGGACACCGGGAGCACGGGTGACCATCACCAGGCCGGGCCGTCCCGTGAGCTTGCCGTGCGCCTCGGCAGCGAACGCCGCTCCACTTTCCTGCCGGCAGGTGACGAAGCGCAGTGACGGTGTGTCGTGCAGGGCATCGAGCACGGCGAGATAGCTCTCACCGGGCACGCCGAACGCGAGGTCGGCGCCGAGCACCACCAACTGTTCGACGAGGCGACGGGCAACGGTGGTGGTCATCGGTCGTCACTCTCCCCGCGGTACCCACTGATGTCGAGGTTTGGGTTCCGCTGTGCGGAATGCCCGCGGCCCGCGTCACTCCACGACGCGCAACGTGCCGGGCACGTCCATGCGGCGCAGCCTGCGGATGGTGAGCAACGGGGCCACTGCGACTGCCACCACGCCCATGATCGTGGCCGTCAGCAGGGTGGTGCCCGACACGGCCACCTCCATCCCCAACTCGGGCATGGTGGTGGAGATCACACTGGTGGTCACCCATCGCACGATGATCGCCCCGGCGCCGACGCCCACGACGGTGCCGAGCACCCCGTACATCAGCCCCTCGGCGATCTCCAGCCCGATCACCCGCCGCACCGGCAGGCCGAAGGCGAACATCGTGGCCCGCTCGCGGGCACGTTCGTCCGCGTTGATCGAGGTGGCGTTGTAGGCGATCAGCAGGGCGAGGAGCAGGATGAAACCCTCGAGCACGCGGAACACACCGGTGAAGCTGTCCATCGTGTCGCGCAACACCTTGCTCGCGGTCGCGATCGGCTGGACGCTCGCCACCTCCGGCAGGTCGAACAGCGCGCGCTGGACATCCTCCGGTGTGTGGCCGGGCGCCGGCAGTACGTAGGCCTGGTTGGCGAGCCCTGCCGCTCCGAACGCGGCCAGCTGTGACCGGTCGAAGTACACGCCGAAGCGGTACGGGCTGGGTTCGATGCCGGCGACTACCACATCCGTGGCGGTCATCGTGAACCCGGATGCGGTCACGGTCGGGTGCACGAGGGTGACGGTCGCTCCCGGTGCCACGCCGAGATCCTCGGCGGCGACGCGGGAGATGACAATGCCCGACCTGCCAGGGCCGGGAGTGGCGCCGCGCGACACGGTGGGCGCCCACACCTCGTTGTCCATGTCGATCGCCTCGACGAGCACTTCGAACGAGCGCGAGCCGTCGGTCCGCCGCAGGAGGCCACCCACCCTCAGCACGGGCTCCACGGCGCCGACAGCGGGGGAGGAGCGCAGCGAGGCGAACACCTCGCCATCGTCGGGGGTCATCGAGTCGAGTGAAACCAGCACACGATCCGGGTGGTCGGCGAGCACCTCGCGCTCATGGGCGTCGATCGTCGCGTAGAACGAGTCGAGCATGCCGAGCACGCCCACGAGCGTGGCGATCGCGGCGCCGATGCCGAGCGAGGTGAGGATCGTGCGCCGTGGGGTGCGCAGCACGTTGCCGAGCGGCATCCGCCGGAACGCGCGGCGCGGCCACGGCAGGCGGCGCAGGAGCCGCGAGAGGCCACTGCGTGGGTTGCGGTGAGTGGTGGTGATCGCATCGACGGGGTTCATGCGCACGGCCCTCATCACCGGCCAGGCCGTGGCGATGAGCGGCAGGACGAAGCCGAGCGCCGCACCACGGGCGAACACGTCCCACTGGAACCCCATGTGCCACACCGGCATGGGCAGGCTGGAGAGGTACACGGGCCGCAGCGCCTGGATGACCAGCACACCGACGCCCATCCCCAACAGCGCCCCGAGCAGCGAGATCTGGAGGCCCACGAGCAGGGGGCGCAGCGCCAGCTGACGACGCGACGAGCCGAGTGCCATGGCGATGCCGATCTCGCGGCGCTGGGCTTCCACCATGCGGCTCGCCAGGTTGAACGCGCCGAACACGGCACCCAGCAGCACGAGTGCGGCGAAGACGTTGTCCACCTTCTCGTCGCCCTCGATGTCGTCGTACAGCAGACGGTACGAGTCGTCGTCGGTGGTGGTCATGACGCTCACCCCGAGGCCGAGCTGCGACTCGTCGAAGGCCCGCGCGATCGCGGCCGCCACCTCATCGGGATCGGCGTCCGCGCGGAGTGTCAGCACGAGGTCGTTGACCTTGCCGTCGTTCCCGCTCAACTCCTGCGCGGTCGCGAGCGACACGAACAGCGCGGCGAAGTTCGCCTGGGCGAAGAAGCCACCCTCCTCGGTGGTGACGAGGAAGTACTCGGGGGCCAGGCCGATACCGGTGATGTCCAACCGGGTGTCGCCGCTGATGGTCACCGTCGTACCCGCGGAGAGGTCGTAGAAGTCGGCGAAGTTGCGTTCCAGCACGGCGGTGCGGCTGCCGTCGTCGGCGGCACCGAGGGCGTCACCGCGTCCCGCGTTCACGTACGGGATCATGAGGTGCGGTCCGCCGTCGGCCACGTCCAGCCCGATGAGCCGGCCGGGCACGAGCACCGTTTGTCCGGCGGTGGAGGCGTCGACCTGGGTGGTGACGATCAGCCGTTCCTCGGCCAGCGCGACCACCGACGGGTCAGGGAGTGAGGCGAGCACGGCCTTCATCGCGCCCTGCGCGGCGGTGGCGCCTTCGGCCACCTTCACCCTCAGGTCGTACATGCCGGTGAGGGCGAAGCTGTCGTCGTTCGACTCGCGTCGCCACATGGAGGTGCTGCCCATCGCGGAGTACACGCCGGTGCCGATCGCGATCACCAGCGCGATCGCAGCGACCTGCACCCACTTGCGGCGCAGATCCCTCGCCGACCACCGCAGGGTGAACCACAGGCGCATGGCGTGCTACCAGTGCAGGTCGGTGACGGATGCCGTGCCACCGACAGGCGGGCCGTCGCGCACGATCCGCCCGCCGCTCAACTCGATGACGCGGTCGGCGATGCGCGAGATCTCACGGTTGTGGGTGACGACGATGACGGTGTGGCCATCCTCGGCCTGGGCGCGCAAGACCTCCAACACCTGTACGCCCGTGCGGAAGTCGAGGTCGCCGGTGGGTTCGTCGGCCACCAACACGGGGTTCTCGGTGGCGAGCGCGCGGGCGATCGCTACGCGCTGCTGCTCACCGCCCGACAACTCGCTGGGGTAGTGATGCACCCGCTCGGCCAGCCCGACGGAGGCGAGCGCCGTGGTGGCCTTCTCCTTGGCTCCCTTCGCACTGCCGGCGATCTCGATCGCGCACTGGACGTTCTCCAGGGCCGTCAGTGTGGGGAACAGATTGAACGTCTGGAACACGAACGACACCGTGTTGCGGCGGAAGCGGAACAGGTCACTGCGGCGCTCGGCCGACACGAGGTGACCGTTCACCTCGACGGTTCCCTCGGTGGCGGTGTCGAGCGCGCCGATGAGGTTGAGCAGGGTGGTCTTGCCGCTGCCGGAAGGGCCGAGCACCACGACGAACTCGCCGTCGTCGATGTCGAGGTCGATGTCGCGCACCGCGTACACCGCTCCGCCCCCGACGTCGTACCGACGCGACACGCCGCGCAGGCGCACTGCCGCGCCCGAGCCTGAGGAGGTGGCCATCACCACCAGTGTCCCAGGTCACCATCGACCCCGCCAGGGTCGCACGTCCCGCTCGTGCTCGGGGCGTGGGTGCCGGCGGTTTAGACTCGCGGCGGCATTGACAGGAGGCCTCCAACATGATTTCCACGGTTCTTGCGGCGAGCGCGGCGACCATCGCCGGCATCGTTCTCGCCGTACTCGTCGTCCTCACGATCCTCACCGGCTTGCGCACGGTCAACCAAGGCACGGTCGCGGTCACCACGATCTTCGGCAAGTACAAGCGCATCCTGCGCCCCGGCCTCAACGTGGTGATCCCGTTCATCGAGAAGATCTTCCGGCGGATCAGCATCCAGAACCGCGCGGTGGAGCTGCAGTTCCAGGCGATCACCTCCGACCAGGCGAACGTCTACTTCACGGCGATGATGGTGTACGGCGCGATCAGCGAGTCGGAAGAGACGATCAAGAACATCGCCTTCAAGTTCGTCAGCGAGAAGGATTTCCTCACCGCGCTCGTGCGCAGCGTCGAGGGCAGCACCCGTGGTTTCGTGGCCACCAAGAAGCAGGCCGAGATCCTCGGCCTGCGCGGCGAGATCGTGTCCGAGGTGAAGGAGAACCTCGACCACGTGATCGAGACGTGGGGCTACCACCTCATCGACCTGCAGCTCAACGACATCACCTTCGATCAGGCGATCACCACCTCGATGGCCCAGGTGGTGGCCAGCAACAACCTGAAGGCCGCCGCCACCAACGAGGGTGACGCCCTCCTCATCCGCCGCACCAAGGAGGCCGAGGCCGCCGGTACCGCCGTGCGCATCGAGGCCGAGGCCGAGCGCACCGCCGCCCAGCTGCGTGGTCAGGGCGTCGCCCTGTTCCGCGCCGAGGTGGCTCGCGGTCTTGCCCAGGCAGCGCGCGAGATGGAGTCGAACAGTGTCGACCAGTCGCTGATCCTGTTCTCCATGTGGACCGAATCGCTGCGCCACGTGGCCGAGAACGGCAAGGGCAATGTGCTGTTCCTCGACGGTTCGCCCGAGGGCATGCAGAAGCAGATGCTCGACCTGATGGCCATGCAGCAGCTCCACGTGGTGCAGCCGCCCACGAAGTGAGCGAGTCGCCGGTGCTCCACTCCCGGGCGAAGCAGTTAGCATCGCCCGGAGTGGAACTCGGTGAAACACTCCCCGCGCGTTGGTACAACGACCCGGAAGTCTGGCAGCGCGAGCGCTGGCCGATCTTCGGCAGCAACTGGATCCATGTCGCCTACGACCACCAGTTGCGCAACCCGGGCGACTATGTCACCGAGAACCTGGCCGGCTGGCCGATCTTCATCCGCCGCGGCGACGACGGCTCGCTGAGGGCGTTCTACAACCTGTGCCCCCACCGTGCGGGTCCGCTCGTGTTCGACGGTGAGGGGTGCTCGAAGAACGTGGTGTGCAAGTACCACGGGTGGGCGTTCAGTTCCGAGGGCAGGCTGTTGAGCGCGCGCGACTTCGGCGCCGACGCGCCCGCCAACATGGATCTGCGAGCCATCCAGGTGGCGTCGTGGCGGGGGATGGTGTGGGTGTGCCTCAACCCGGCGGTGCCTCCTCTGCACGAGTGGCTGGGCGAGTTCCCCGCAGAGGTGGCCGACGTGCCGCTCGAGCGCTACCGCTACCACAGCAAGAGCGTTCGTCATGTGGCCTGCAACTGGAAGACGTACGGCGACAACTTCCTCGAGGGCTACCACCTGCCCACCACCCACCCGGCGATGAGCCGCGACGCCGATGCCCTCAACTACAAGGTGGTGTTCAAGGGCGACAACCGCTGGAACATCCACACCATGCCCCCTCGTGACGGCAGCACGTTCGGTGTGTTCGGCTACTTCTGGCCCACCTATGCGTTCGACATCTTCCCCGGTGGGTTCGCCGTCGAGCGCTGGCTGCCCCGCGGTCATACGCACAGCGATCTCATCTTCGAATACTTCTTCGACGACGACGCCGAGGGTGTGGAGGAGATCGTGAAGTTCAGCGAGGAGGTGGCCGACGAGGATGCCCGCATGTGCGAGCACGTGCAGCGCAACCTCGACGCGGGCCACTACGACAAGGGCGTGCTCAGCCCGAAGTGGGAGTACCCCTTGTCGGTGTTCCACACCATGATTCGCGACGCCGTCGGCCCGATGGCCTGAACCCCTGTACCTCGCGTCAGCGAGGTTCGACGATCTGCGACGTGGAGACCACGGCGAACACGCCCTCGTCGTCGCACGCCTCGGCCACGCTGATCCCGCGGCCGGTGAGCGGTTCGATACGCGTGTCGCCCACGAGCGCCATCCAGTCGCCGACGGCCGGACGCAGCACGTGGGCCGTGACATCGGGGTTGATCATGGAGATGGTGGAGATGTCGAGCTGCAGCCCGATGAGGCTGGTGAAGTCGAACGCGTAGGCCATGTGGGCGAACGTGCGCAGCGGTTCGCCGGCCACGACCGGCACCCCCAGCCGGATCCAGGTGGCGGTGCCCTCCGCGTCGAGCCGCGGGGCCTTCAGGATGTCGCCTGCAAGCAGGGCGCCGGACGGCTCGTCGCGCAGCGACCGCATGTTCACCGACTGGTCGCGCGGGGCGATCCGATCAGTCGGGCGCGAGGTCGTCGACCCAGTCGGAACGCTCGGCTCGGACGAGAGGTCGACGGTGCGCAGCCGCAACGCCGTTGCGCGGACGCACTCCTGGTCGCCGTCGGCCAGCACCATCTCCACCACCTGCAACTTCTTGCCCTCGCGGGTGACGCGGGAGTGCACGGTGAGGCGGCGGCCCACCGGGACAGGGCGTTGCAGGTCGAGGGTGAAGCGCGCCGGGAACATCGGCATGAGCGTGGGCACGTCGTCCAGGCAGTGGGCGAGGATCGCCATGGCACTGCTGCCGTTGGTGTGCGCCGGGTTCCACGGCCCGCGGGCCAGGGTGGTGGCCACGAACGCGTGGCGGTCGCGGATGAACAGTGCGGGAGCTTCCACGGGGTTCCTGGGGGTTATTCCGGGCAGAGGCCCGCTGGTCGGGGAGGGGGGATTCGAACCCCCGACCTCCTGCACCCAAAGCAGGAACGCTACCGCTGCGCCACTCCCCGGTCGCCCAGATGCTATCTGCGTCGTGGGCACTCGGACCCTGGAGATAACACGACCCACCGGCGTAGCCTGAACACGAAGGAGTCCACCCGCTCGGTGGAGGTTCGTCATGGCCCACCATGGTCGGTGGGCGGCGACCTTGTTGGCCGCTGCCGTCGTCGTGTTCGTCGCTCCGCCGGCGTCGCGGGCTGAACTGGCACCACCTCCCGACGAGACTGCTCCCGCGGCGGTGGAGTTGATCCTGTTCTGGGGCGACGGCTGCCCTCACTGCGCTGCAGAAAAGCGGTTCCTCGCCGACCTCGGTGGTGAGTTCCCCGACCTGGTGGTGAGTCTCTACGAGGTGTGGCACAACGCCGCCAACCGCGACCTGTTCGCCGCGACGGCGGCCGCTGCCGGGATCGAGGCGCAAGCGGTTCCCACCACCTTCATCGGCGACCATGTCTGGGTGGGGTTCACCGATGCGATCGGTGAGGAGATGCGCACGGTCGTGGCTGCCGCCTTCGAGGGGCGCGAGGTCACGCCCGAACGCTCCTATGTCGTCGACGTGCCGATCATGGGCGAGGTCGATCTCGGGGGCCGCTCGCTGGTCGTCAGCACGGTCGTCATCGGGTTCGTCGACGGCATCAACCCGTGCTCGCTGTGGGTGTTGTCGGTGCTGCTGGCGTTGGTGCTGCACAGCGGCTCGCGTCGTCGGGTGGCGGCGGTGGGTGGTGTGTTCCTCCTTGTGACCTCGTCGATGTACGGGTTGTACATCGTCGGCGCGTACAGCGCGCTGTCCTACGTCGGGTACCTCACCTGGATCCGCGTGGCGATCGCCGTCGTTGCCGGTGTGCTCGGTCTGCTCCAGTTGAAAGAGGCTGCCGGGGTGTCGACCGGCCCATCACTCGGCCTCTCACCCTCTGCGCGTCCGGGCATGTTCCGCCGCATGCGCCGACTCGCCGACCCGGAGCGTTCGCTGCCCGGGCTGTTGGTGGCCACCGCTGGGCTGGCGGTGGGGGTTTCGCTGCTGGAGACGCCCTGCACCGTCGGGCTGCCGATCCTGTGGACCGATCTGCTGGCGAAGAACGACGTGCCGTTCGCCGGTGCAGCCGTGCTGTTCCTCATCTACCTGGCGGTGTTCCTCCTCGACGAACTCATCGTCTTCCTCGGGGTGGTCACGACGATGAGGGCGCTGAAGGTGCAAGAGCATCACGGCCGGGCACTCAAGCTGGTGAGCGGCGTGGTGATGGTCACGCTCGCGGTGGTGATGATCGCCTTCCCGTCGGCGATGGAGAGCGTGGCCGGCGCCCTCGTGGTGTTCGCCGTGGCGGCGGCTCTCTCTGCCACCGGCGTCGGCCTTCAGCGCCTGCTAGTCGGCGGCGCGGATGACGGCCACGGGGCACGGTGAGTGCTGCACCACCGTGCGGCTCACCGAGCCGAGCAAGAGGCTGGCGAATCCGCCATGGCCGCGCGAGCCCACCACCACCAGGTCGGCGGTGGCGGCGGCGTCGAGGATGGCCTTGGCCGGCCCCTCCTCGGTGATGATCGACTGGCACGTGATCGTGGGTGCCAGCTCGTTCGTGCGCAGGGCGGATGCTTCGAGCACTCGCATCGCGTCGAGCCGCATCTCGTCGCGTGGTTCGCTCACCGAGGTGCGCGAACCGACGTACGGATAGATCCACCCATGCACCAGCACCAGTTCGGCGCTGCTGCGCAGGGCTTCCTCGGTGGCCCACAGCAGGGCTGCGTCGCTCGCCGCGGAGCCGTCGACCCCGACGACGACGCGCTCGAGAGGCTTGTCGGCACGGCCGCTGCCGTGCACCACCACCACGGGGCCCTTCGCCCGGTGGGCGACGGTGGTGGCCACCGATCCGAGCAGATCGGTGAGATGACCGGGGTGGCTGGTGGCGCCCACCACGATCGTGTCGGTGTCGTGCGCCGAGCTGACCAATGCGTACCCGGGGGCGCCGAGCACGGTTTCACCGCTGACCTCGATCGGCAGGCCGAAGGTGCGGGCGAGATCGACCGCTCGCTGGTTGACCTCTTCCTGCTCGTGCACGATGGAGTCCATCGTGGAACCGGCGAAGGCGCCGGCGCCCACCATGCCGGCTTCCACCGTGACGGGCAGTTGGGCACAGGTCATCACATGGAGCGGGGCCCCACGGCGGGCAGCCTCATTGGCCGCCCACCGCAGGGCCTCGATCGATCCTTCGGAGCCATCGACCCCGACGATCACCCGCACGGGCCGATCGGTCACGTGGTCAGCGTTCGACGATCAGCGCGGTCACCATGTACCGCATGCCGGTGGGGGTTTCGGCGTGGGTGAGGATGTGGCAGTGCCATGCCCACACGCCGGGCTCCATGCCCATGTAGAGCACGGTGTAGCGCTCGCCGGGAGCCACCCAGATCGTGTCCTGCGGCATCGGCTCATCCATCGGGATGCCGTCCTTGGCGATGATCCACCCCATCGGCTGGTGCATGTGCATCGGGTGGCCGAGCAGACCCTCGTTCATGTAGTTGACTTCGAGGATCTCGCCGACACGGATGGTGTAGGGCTCGGTGGCGGGGAAGCTCTTGCCGTTGAGGCTGAGGCCGATCACGCCGGCATCGTTGAGCACCATGTTGACCCGCTCGGTGATCTTGTCGCGGGTGTAACCCTTGTCGATCAGCTTCTGCGGGATCGGCATCTCGTCGATGGTGAACGCACCGAACATGCCGTCGGGAATCTGCTGCTCGGCGTTGTGGTGGGAGTGGTAGATGCCCACGGCCGGACCCTTGGCGACCCACGTGTAGACGTGCTCGGCGCCCGGGATGGTGGGCAGCTCGGTGTAGGGGTCGACGCCGTCCATCACGTTGGGCACCTGGATGCCGTGGAAGTGCAGCGAGGTGGACTGGGGCAGGTCGTTCTTCAGGATGATGGTGACATGGTCGCCGCTCTGGACGTGGATCTCCGGGGCGGGGACGACGCCGTCATACGTCCACGCCTCGACCACCTTGCCGGGCTCGACTTCCCACTGCACGACCTTGGAGGTGATGGTGAACTGGATGTTGCGGGAGCCGTCCTCGTTGAACGTGGGTTCGAAGTCGGGTTCCTTCATGTCGCCACCATGACCCTCGGTGACGGCCGGGTACTGCTGGGCGACCTTCAACATCAGGGCGTCCATCTGCGACCAGGTCATCTGCTTGCTGTCGGTGGGCAGGTGGTCGCCGGTGTCGGTGGAGGTGCTGGCCGACTCGCTGACGACCAACGATCCCACCATGCCGGCGCCCTCGTGGCCGGGCTGGGGGCAGATGACGGCGTAGGTGCCGACGTCTTGTGCGCCGATCGGGAAGTCGACGGTGGCGCCGGCGGGCACGTCGATGCTCTTGAGACCGAGCTCGG
>WBZL01005018.1_pt1 | contig 11160 bp, 12 predicted proteins | sample 5204291 | NCBI WGS metagenome assembly WBZL01 (sample SAMN12344345, study PRJNA552823) | activated sludge metagenome | biome: Activated sludge suspended growth; feature: Nitrification reactor; material: Wastewater; isolation source: activated sludge from nitrification reactor of wastewater...
GCGCGAGGGCACAGCTACCCGACGGCGTGTTCCTCGAGCTGTTCGTGAAGGTCGACAAGGATTGGCAGCGCAGGGCCGACCGCGTGGAGCGCCTCGGCTACTGACAACGTCGGCCGACCTGGCAAGCTGTTTGCCATGGCACCCCGCATCATCAACGGTCCCGCAGAAGTGAAGGCGCTCGTCGGCGAGCAGCTCGGCCACAGCCCCTGGATGGAGATCACCCAGGAACGGGTGAACCTCTTCGCCGACGCGACCGGCGACCACCAGTGGATCCACGTCGACCCCGAGCGCGCCGCCAAGGAGAGTCCGTTCGGCGGCCCGATCGCCCACGGCTACCTCACCCTCTCGCTGGCGCCCGTGCTGCTGCCCCAGGTGTGCATCACCACCGGGTTCAAGATGGGCGTCAACTACGGCTGCAACAAGGTGCGCTTCATGTCGCCCGTGCCCGTGGGCGCCAACCTGCGCCTCGGCGTGGTCATCAAGCAGGTCGACGACATCGCCGGTGGCGTGCAGGTGACCTACGAGTTGACCTTCGAGATCGAGGGCAACCCCAAGCCGGCGTGCGTCGCCGAGGTGATCTACCGCAGCTACGAGTGATCGAAAGGTTGCGCACCGCGCTGGGCGCTGACAGGGTGGGCTGATGGACCTGCAGACCACCTTGCGCTCCACCGGCTCGGCGCGCACCTTCCGGCCCGACCCCGTTCCCGATGCCACATTGGCGGCGGTGCTCGACGACGCCCGCTTCGCTCCGAGTGGGGGCAACAAGCAGCCCTGGCGCGTGGCGGTGGTGAAGTCGGCCGAGATCCGCCGGACGATGGCCGACCTCATGCAGCCGGTGTGGGACGAGTACATGGGCGCGCAGGCCGCAGGGCACCGTGCGTTCGCGTTCGGCCGCTCGGTGGATGCCCCACCACTGCCCACGCCGAACCCGCTCCTCGACCACATCCTCGACGTGCCGGTGGTGCTGGCGGTGGCAGCCGACCTGCGCGACATCGCGATCATGGACGGCAACGCCGACCGCCCGCCGATGGTGGGCGGCGCGAGCGTGTACCCGTTCTGCTGGAGCATCCTGCTCGCCGCTCGGGCACACGGCCTCGGCGGGGTGATCACCACGTTCTTGTCGCGCCGCGAGGCGCAAGCCGCCTCCGTGCTCGGCCTGCCCGAACACCATGCGCTGGTGGCGACGATCTTCCTCGGGGTGCCAGAACACCAGAACACGCGGCTGAAGCGCCGCCCGGTGGAGGCGTTCACCACCGTCGACCGCTTCGACGGAACACCGTTCAGCGCCTGACGAAGCCGCCAAGCCCCTCGGGCGGTTCCTCCGTCACGTCGATGCCGGTGACCTCCGCCCGGGGCGGCCCCATACGGCACCACGACACACACCGCGCCACCGACTCGGCCGGCCCCTCGAAGACGGCCTCCACGGTGCCGTCGGATCGGTTGCGCACCCAGCCGGCCACGCCCTGGTCGCGTGCCACGTGCGCGCACGAATCACGGAACCACACCCCTTGCACCAGCCCGTGCACCACCACCCGCGCGCGAATCATGGGGTTCAGTCTGGCGCGTACTCTGCTGCCATGGCAGAACGAGTCCAGCCGCCCGATCACGCTCCTGAGAAGGAATTGCTCGTCGCCTTCCTCGACTACTTCCGCGCCACCCTGCTGCTGAAGGCGCAGGGCGTGCCCGACGAGCAGGCGCGCCTCGCCACCTGCCCGCCGAGCGACCTGAACCTGATGGGGCTGGTGCGCCACATGGCCGCGGTGGAGCACCATTGGTTCCGCCGGTGGTGGCTGGACTTGCGTGAGCCATGGATGTTCCCCGGCCCCGACCCCGACGCCGACATCCACGTCGGACCGAACGACACGATGGCCGACGCCGTGGCGCTCTTCGACCGCGAGGTCGGCAATGCCCGCGAGATCATCGCGACCGCCGCGCTCGAAGATCGTGCCGCCCGCAGCCAAGAGCGCGATGGCCGGCCGTTCCAGCCGAGCATGCGCTGGATCCTCGTGCACCTCATCGAGGAGTACGCCCGACATTGCGGCCACGCGGACCTGATCCGCCAGGCCATCGACGGCGCGACCGGCGACTGAGAGGGAATGCCCACCCCGGGCGGGGGGGTATCGTCCGCTGTATGCGCATCGGACTCATCATCTTCCCCACCGACAAGGGCATCCAGCCGGTCGAACTCGGCAAGGAGGCCGAGGCCCGCGGCTTCGATGCTCTCTGGTTCCCCGAGCACAGCCACATCCCGACCAGCCGCATCAGCCCCTGGGGTGGGATGAAGAACGCCCCGCCCCTGCCCGAGGAGTACTGGCGCACCCACGACCAGTTCATCGCACTCGCGGCAATCGCCGGCGCCACCAGCCGCATCAAGCTGGGCACCGGCATCACGCTCGTGGCCCAGCGCGACCCGCTCTGGCTGGCCAAGGAGGTGGCGTCGCTCGACATCATCTCCGGTGGTCGTCTGCTGTTCGGCGTCGGCTACGGCTGGAACCACGAGGAGATGCAGGCACACGGCGTCGACCCGTCCACCCGGCGCAAACTGGTGCGAGAGAAGGTGTTGGCGATGAAGGAGCTGTGGGCCCAGGACGAGGCCGAGTTCCACGGAGAGTTCGTGAACTTCGACAAGAGCTGGGCGTGGCCCAAGCCACTGCAGCGGCCTCACCCGCCGATCGTGATCGGGGCGTCGCCCACCCCGCTGCACTTCCGCCACATCATCGAGTACGGCGACTACTGGATGCCGATCCAGGGCCGCTTCCCGATTGCCGACGGCTGGGCCGGCCTGCAACAGGCGGCCATGGAGGCGGGCCGCGACCCGAACACGATCGGCCTCGGCGTGTTCAACGCCAAGACGGATCCGGCGAACCTGGCCACGCTGCAACAGCTCGGCACCGAGTTCGTGGCACTCGGGCTGCCCCCGATGGACCGCGACGCAGCCCTGGCCGCGATGGATGCGTACGCGCCACTGGTGGCCGAGTTCAACACATGACGCTCCGTCGCCGGCTGGTCTCAGTACCCATCCTGTTCCTGCTGGCGATGCTGCTCGTCGCGGCCGCGCCCATCTGGCTCCCGCTCACTGCACTGTCAGATCTGCTCCGCGGCCGCGTGCGCCTGCCCACCACCCGCCTGCTGGCGTTCGGCACCTGTTGGGCGTGGCTGGAGGTGTGCGGCGTGGTCGGCGCGTTCGGGCTGTGGTGCGTCGGGCGCGCCGGCCACCACCCCTCCCAGTACGCCCTGCAGCGCTGGTGGGCGGCGCGCCTGATGGGGGCGCTGCGTGTCACCACGGGCATCACCATCGAGGCCGCTGAGGCCAGCGCGCTGTCGCCAGGACCGACGATCATGTTCTGCCGACACGCCAGCCTGGCCGATTCACTGGTGAGCGCATGGATCATCACCAGCGTGGCCCACATGAACCCGCGGTACGTGCTGAAGCGCGAACTCCTCGTCGACCCGTGTCTCGACATCGTCGGCAACCGCCTGCCGAACCACTTCCTCGACCGCCACGCCACCGACTCGTCCGCCGAACTCGACGCCCTGCGCCAGCTCGCCGCCGGCCTTCATGACGATCAAGTGGCGGTGATCTTCCCCGAGGGCACCCGCGCCGCCGGCCACAAGCGCGAGCGTGCGCTCAGCCGCATCGGCGAGCGCGACGCCGAGCGCGCGGCCAAGCTCGGGGCGCTGCGCCACCTCCTGCCCCCACGCCCGGCCGGCGCCGCCGCGCTGCTCGCCGGATGCCCCACCGCCGATGTCGTGATCGCCTGGCACGTCGGCTTCGACGGACTCGACACGTTCGGCGGCATCCTGCGCCACATCGCCCGCCGCCCGCGGCCGGTGCAGTTCCACGCTCGGCGCGTGCCGCGGGAAGAGATTCCGACGGGCGATGGTTTCACCGCCTGGCTCGACGACCAGTGGCTGCTGGCCGACGACGACGTCCACCGGCTGCTCGAAGGAACCTGATGCTCACCGCCCTACTCACGATCGCCACACTCATGGTCCTCACCTGGCTGGTGAGCCTCGCGCTGAAGAACGCCTCGATCGTCGACATCGTGTGGGGCTTCGGCTTCGTCGCCGTGGCGTGGGCCGTGCGGCTCACCGCCGATGGCCTCGCCGCACGTCAGAACCTGCTGGTGGCGCTCACCAGCGTGTGGGGCCTGCGCCTCACCGGCTACCTCTACTGGCGCAACCACGGCAAGGGTGAAGACTTCCGCTACCGGGCGATGCGCAAGAAGTGGGGACCCCGGTTCGGCCTCATCAGCCTCGGCACCGTGTTCGCCCTGCAGGGAACGATCATGTTCGTGGTGTCGTTGCCGGTGCAGTTGGGCCAGCAGCGAGCCACCCCCGACCTCGGCTGGCTGGCCTGGGTGGGTGTCGCCGTGTGGGCGCTCGGCGTGTTCTTCGAGGCGGTCGGCGACGCCCAGTTGGCCCGCTTCAAGGCCGACCCGGCCAACGCCGGGAAGGTGATGGACCGCGGCCTGTGGCGCTACACCCGTCACCCCAACTACTTCGGTGACGCCTGTGTGTGGTGGGGAATCGCCCTGGTGGCGGCGGAGGTGCCGGTGGGCCGCTGGGGGCTCCTGGGCGCGGCGCTGATGAGCTTGTTCCTGCGTCGTGTCAGCGGGGTGACACTGCTGGAGAAGTCACTGGTGAAGCGGCGCGAGGGGTATGCGGAGTATGTCGCGCGCACGAGTGCATTCGTGCCGCTCCCCCCGAAGAAGGCCTGACGCGACGAGGCCCCCGGGCGTGCGCCGGGGGCCCTGTGTCAGCGCTGGTCGCGACCGGCTGAATCAGTCGTCGTCGTCGTGGTCGTCATCCGAGTGATGCCCACCAACGGTGGTGTGCGTGGGGGCGATGCTGTCCGAGTCGTCGTCATCGTCATCATCGTCGTGGTCGCCGTCGTCGCCATCATCGTCGTGGTCGCTGTCGTCATCGTCGTCGTGGTCGCCGTCGTGTTCGCTGTCATCATCGTCGTCCTCGTGGTCGTCGCCCTCGGCAGCGGCCAGCGCGCAGAACTCCTCGATCGACATCCCGGCCTCGTCGGCGGCGGCCTGCGCGGCTGCAGCCTCCTCCTCGGTCGCCTCACCCTCGATCCACTCCTCGCAGGCCTCGTGCGCAGCGTGATCGATGACGATCTCGGGGCTGGTGGGGTCGACAACGGTGTCGAGCACCGAGTCGACGACCGAGTCGACGACCGTGTCGACAGCGGAGTCGGAGGTGGGAGTAGTGGTGGCCGGATCGGTGGTGCCCGACACGGTGTCGCTGGTGACCGACGGGCTGACGGTGGTGTGCAAGACACCTCCGGCTGCGGCAGCGGTGCCGGCCACCAACATCGTCGCGGCGATCATTGCGGCCGATCGGCGGGTGAGACGCGATCCGAACATACGTGTACTCCTCATCGGGGTGGTGGAGGTGGAGGTGACCGCCTCTGCACGGAGTGCTTGCGCGAACGCTGCGCCACCCGTCAACTCCTCGCTGGTCGCCGGTTGCGCCACAGCCCGCAGAAGGGCGTGGAGGCCATCACCGTCGATCTCGGGGAAGTCCTGCTCGGTCACGTGGGGCAGATCGTCGGAGAGGGTGCGGGCATTACACCGAGGTGTGCGATTTCCGGCCGGAGTTCCCCCGGCACGTCACCCAGACGCTCCGCAAGCCGCTTCAGCGCACGGTGTTGAACGACTCGCACCCAATTGGCCGAGCGGCCCATCACCTCCCCGACACGGCTGACGTCGAGACCGCCGAGCACCCTCAGCAACACCACCTCTGCCTGGTCGGATGGAAGCAGTGCGACGACGAGCGCGGCGGCGTCGTGGCCCGACAGGCGGTCGACGACCACTCCGGCGACATCCGCAGGATCGGGCCGGCTCACGAACACATCCGCTTCGGTGGGTTCGGTGTTGCGCCGCGCCGACCTCCGGCGATGGTCGGCGAGCCGGCGTCGCGCGATCGAGAACACCCAGGCGCGAAGGTCGGCCAGTTCGCCACTGAAGTCGCCCAACCCCTTGGCCACCGCCAGCCAGAGCTCCCCGGCCAGGTCGTCGGCAGCGCGCGGCTCGGCGCTGCGCAGGAAGCGCAACAGACGTGGCTGAAGATCTCGGAAGATCGCCTCGGCGGCCCAGGCCTCACCCGCCCGCGCGGCAGCCAGCACCACGGGGAAGCCGTCGTCGTCGAGCGAACCAACGGGTGCTTGCATACGCAACAGCATCGGCCAGTTCGCCGGAGAACACCATCCAAGATTCGTCCAAGTCTTCCGACGGCGCTCAGTCGGTGCCGGGCCGCCGCGACCTCTCGTTGCCGCGATCCTCGGTGACGCCGGCGGGCAGTGCCCGGGCGATCTCCTCCGCCGTCGGCTCGCGGCGCTCGTGTGCCTCGGGGGGCAGTAGATCCATGATCGCCTTCATGATCCGCTTGGTGTCGGCGTCGGGGCTGCGGTGGGCAAGCTTCACGGGCGCGCCGACCGTGATCGTGATCGTGGGCGGGTTCAGCACGTTCAACACATTGGGCAGACGTGCCGAGCGCGGCCACACGTGCTCGGTGCCCCACAGGCCGACGGGGATCACCGGCGCCTTCGTCATCGCCGCCAGGCGGGCCGCGCCCCAGCGCCCCTTCAACACCGGCTCGTAGAACGCGCGCCCTCGCGGGATGGTGCCCTGGGGCATCATCGCCACCAGGTCGCCGGCGTTCAGCGCCTCTGCGGCGGCGAGCAGTGGGGTGTCGTCGCCGGTTCCGCGGTCGACGCGGATGCCACCCATCGCCGATGCGATCTGGCCGACGACGGGTGCGTCGAACACCTCCTTCTTGCCGAGGAAGCGCACCATCCGGTCGGTACGGGCGATCGCCATCGCCACCGCCACGGGGTCGAAGTAGCTCCGATGGTTGCCGACGACGATCGCCGGCCCGGACTCGGGGATGTTCTCGATGCCGCTGATGCGGAACTTGGCGTAGGGGAACAGCAGGGGGTGCACGAAGCTGAGTGCCAGGCGTTGCAGTTCGAGGTTCACGACCGGGATCTTCGCCATCCCCGCACCGGCGGCCGAGGCGAGATCGATGGTGGGCCACCGACGGGTGGCGGCGAGCAGCGCCATCCGCGGGTCGGGGTTGACCACGAACGGATGGCCCACTGCCGACAGCAGGGGTGCGTCGTAGACACTGTCGGAGTAGGCGAACGACGCAGCCAGGTCGACCCCGGCGCGCTCGGCCCACTGCTTCACCGCCGCGAGCTTGCCGGCGCTCCACACGAAGGGCCCGTCGAGGCTGCCCTCGTACAACCCGTCCGCGCCCACCTGGTGGCGGGTGGCCACCACATCATCGAGGCCGAGCAGATCGGCCAATGGCTTCACCAGGTCGTAGGGGGTGGTGGTGGCGAGCACCACCGGTCGCCCCGCGGCCCTGTGCTCGGCGAACAACGGCGCGGCGAGCGGCTGCACCATGGCGGCCAGGCGCGGCGCGACCGCGGCTGCCGCTGCCTGCACGGCCGCCTGGGGATGGCCCTTGGCCATCGCCACGGCCTGGCGGGCGATGGCCATCGACGGCAGGGTCTCGCCGATGGTGTTGAACAGCTTGAAGAGCAGCTTCTCCCCCGGCAGCGCGCTGCCCCCGATGCCCGCGGCACGCATCGCCTCGGCGAACACCTCTCCGGATGCCCCGGCCAGCAGGGTGCGGTCGAGGTCGAAGAACGCGGCGCCATTGGCAGCCGAGGAGGGCCCAGTCATGGCTGCACTGTAGCGATCATGACGAACTCGTCGCGAGAACGGGAAAGGCCCCGGCTGGGGGAGCCGGGGCCTCTCAACCTGGAACCCTGTGGTTGGGGGAACCACATAGTTGGGTTCTTGTCGAGCGAATCGTTGGGGGCCGATCCGCTTCGATCATGTGAAAGTATGCACGAAGTCCGATCATCTTTCAACCAGTATTTGCCGATACCCGATATCGTTTTTTGTGATGGATCTCCGCCAGCTCACGACCCTGGTCGCCATTGCCGACCATGGGTCGTTCTCCGCGGCGGCACGGGCGCTCTACACCGTCCAGTCCAACGTGAGCGGGCACATCGCGCGTCTCGAGCGCGAGCTCGGGGTGGTGCTCATCGACCGCCAACGCGGCGCCCTCACCGAGGACGGGGTGGTGGTCACCGAGCGCGCCCGGCGCATCCTGCACGAACTCGACGACATCTCTGCGGAGATGTCGTCACGCGGCGACGAGGTACGCGGCGACACCAGGCTCGGGGTCATCGGCACGACCGCCCGCTGGATGGTTCCGGCGCTGCTCGCCGACCTCTCCCGCCAGCACCCTCACGTGCACATCACCGTCCACGAGGGCAACACCACCAACCTCCTGCCCCGTCTCGTGGCCGGCCACATCGACGCCGCGATCCTGCACCTCCCGGTGGATGATCCGGAGGTGGAGGTCGAGCCCCTCTTCGCCGAAGACCTCATCCTCCTCATGCACACCGATCACCACCTCGCCGATCGCGACGTGATCAGCATCGCCGAACTGGCGGGCGAACCCTTGATGTTGCCCCCGCGCGGCACCGCCCTGCGCCGGGTCATCGACCGCGCGGCGCTCAATGCGGGGGTGGAGATGAAGACCCAGGTGGAGATCGACGGGGTGCGTCTGCTCACCTCGCTGGCGTTCGAGGGCTTCGGCGCCGCGCTGGTGCCGGCCACCTCCGTACCACGCTGGCTGAAGGCCGACTACGCCCGCGCCGCCGTCCCCGAACTACCGCGGCGCGTCGTGGGTTGGGTGCAACGCCGGCGCCCCTCCCCCGGCACCCCTACCAAGGCGCTGCTGTCGGTGCTCCGCGACGTGATCGCCTCCCAGGGCGAGGGACAGCCCGGCGTGCACATCGGACCGGACGCGCTCACTTCGGGTCGCCCCGTCTAGTCTCTTGCGAATGGTCGAGATCGGACTGCGCAGCAAGGTTCCCGGCTCGGTGCGCGCCGAGGTCCGCGAACTCGACGGGCGCGATGTGGTGTGGTTCGAGGTCGATCCCAGCACCCACCGGGGCGCCCTCACCAGCTCCTCGTCGGCGGTGCTCGAAGTGGCTGCCGTCACGGCACACACCAAGCGCATCCCTCTCGTGGGCGTGATCCGCTCCAGTGGCGCCGACATCGTCGAAGGATTTTCGGCCCTGCACGGGTGGGGCCGGGCGGCCAAAGCGCTCACCGACTGCTCGGGCGTCGTGCCCACGATCCTCATCGTCGATGGTCCGGCCGTGTCGGGGCCGGCCCTGCTGCTCGGCATCGCCGATCATGTGGTGATGACCGAGGGCGCCTACGCCTTCGTCAGCGGCCCGACGATGGTCACGGAGTTCACCGGCGTGCCCGTCGACAACGACGAACTCGGCGGGGCCACCACCCACGCTCGCTACAGCGGGGCCACCACCCTCGTCGCTGCCGACCTCGAAGGGGCGATCGAGGCCGCCTCCATGCTGCTCGCCTACTTCCCGCAGCACAACGACGAAGAGCCCCCGCTGTGGCCCACCGACGACCCGATCGAGCGCCAGACCCCGGAGGCCGGCGCCCTGATCCCCGCGTCCTCCACCGGCAGCTACGACGTGAGGGCCGTGATCCGCTCGCTCGCCGACGACGGCGAACTGCTCGAGCTGCGTCCCCGCTGGGCGGCCAATGCGGTCACTGCGCTCACCACCATCGGCGGTATGCCTGTTGGTGTCGTGGCCAACCAGCCGTTGGCGCTGGCCGGCACGCTCGACATCCCTGCCTCACAGAAGGCTGCTCGCTTCGTGGCCATGTGCGATGCGTTCAACCTGCCGGTGGTCACCCTCGTCGACACGCCCGGGTTCTATCCGGGCAAGGATCTCGAGTGGCGCGGCATGATCCGCCACGGGGCCCAGTTGGTGTTCGCCTACGGCAGGGCCACCGTGCCGCGCATCTGTGTGATCCTGCGCAAGAGCTACGGCGGCGCCTACATCGTGATGGACTCCAAGAAGATGGGCAACGACCTGTGCCTGGCCTGGCCGTGGGCCGAGCTGGCCGTGATGGGCGCCGGGCAGGCCGCCGCGATCCTTCAGCGCAGGGCCACCCCGGAGGAGAGGGCTGCGTTCGAGGCCGACTACACCGAGCGTCTATTGAACCCCTACATCGCCGCCGATCGCGGCTACATCGACGCCGTGGTCGAGCCCGCCGAAACCCGCCAGATCATCGGCGAGGCGTTGCGCATGCTCATCGACAAGCGCGAGCGCATCCAGCCGCGCCCCCACGACAACACCCCCCTTTGAACGTTCGTTAGGGCGAGTCGAGAATTCGCCGCTATTGTCGACTGTCGGGGAGAAAAGCCCCTCTTTGCAGCCAGTGTCGCCGAAGGGAACAACATGCCCGACACCATCACCATCACCGACGATCGCACCGGGAAGACCGTGACCGTGCCCATCCAAGGTGGGGTGTTCCCCGCTTCGGCCGTACGCGAGCTCGATCCGTCGTTGTTCATCTACGACCCGGCCTACATGCAGACGGCTGCGTGCAAGAGTTCGATCACCTATCTCGACGGCGAGAACGGCATCCTGCGCTACCGCGGCTACCCGATCGAGCAACTCGCCGAGCAGAGCACCTACCTCGAGGTGGCCTATCTCCTGCTGAACGGCGAACTGCCCGACAGCCAGCAGCTGACGCAGTGGAAGAACGACGTCACGAACCACACGTTCATCCACGAGAACATGCGCAAGCGCTTCGTCGACGGGTTCCACTACGACGCCCACCCGATGGGGATGTTCGTCAGCTCGCTCGCGGCGCTCGGCACGTTCTACAACGACGCCAAGGACATCCACTCGAAGGAGAGCCGCGACAAGCAGATCATGCGGCTGATCGCGAAGACGCCCACGCTCGCCGCGATGGCGTACCGCTTCTCCGTCGGCCTCCCGTTCGTCTACCCGCAGAACGAGCTGTCGTTCCCGGCCAACTTCCTCAACATGATGTGGAAGATCGGCGACTACGAGGTCGACCCGCGGCTCGAGCGGGCGATGGACGTGCTGTTCATCCTCCACGCCGACCACGAGCAGAACTGCGGCACCACCGCGATGCGCGTGGTCGGTTCGAGCCAGGCCGACCCCTACTCGTCGGCGGCGGCGGCCGCCTCGGCGCTCTACGGGCCGCTGCACGGCGGCGCCAACGAGGCGGTCATCCGGATGCTCACCGAGATCGGCTCGATCGAGAACGTGCC
>WBZL01005019.1_pt1 | contig 11159 bp, 6 predicted proteins | sample 5204291 | NCBI WGS metagenome assembly WBZL01 (sample SAMN12344345, study PRJNA552823) | activated sludge metagenome | biome: Activated sludge suspended growth; feature: Nitrification reactor; material: Wastewater; isolation source: activated sludge from nitrification reactor of wastewater treatment...
CGTAGCCGACAATGGCACCTGCCTCTATAACGTGGCCTATACCGCCATGCAAGCCCTGGAAGATGTTTCCGGCAATTCGCCGCGCGGCGCGATGGTTATCTTTACCGACGGCCGTGACGAAGTGCAGCGCGGCCAGAACAGCCCTTGCAGCGCGTACACCTACGATCAACTCGTTGCCTACGCCGCCAGTCGGACTGTAGACATTCCCATCCACACCATCGGCGTCGCTGCCAGACCGGACCTGGTAAACACGGCCGCGCTGGAAAAACTGTCGGCCAGCACCGGCGGCATCGCGGCCACGGGCAATCCTGACGAATTGAACGAGTTGATCAAAACAGTGGTGGCGACCGTGAGCAGCCAATGGCTGGCGCAGGCCGAGTTAAAACCCGGTCCCGGATTCCAACGTGGAACGCTGCTGCTGACGCTCGCCGACGGCCAGAAGCCGCTGGGCGGCTCGTTTGGCTTTTATGCCGGTCAGGATTACCGCGAACGGCTGGGGATAACGGCCGTGGACATTGGCAATTTCCGCTACGATGCGCAGGCTGATCACTTTCAATTTGACGTGGCTCTGACAAATTTGCCCAACGTAGGCAGCTTGCAAATCGAGACGCTGGATGAACAAGACAATGTGCAGGTAGACCTGCGCAACATCCAGTCGCCCAGTTCTGTGCAGGGGATTACCCTGGAAACCGCCGCGCTGCAGCCGGGCGAGCGGTATGTGGTGAAAGTGACGCCGCGGCAAAAGACCGGCGAGGTCGTGCGTCTGGAATCAGGCGCGCCGCTGACGGCCGAATACCACTTCCAGTACGATCCGCCGCAGCCGCTGGGCCTGATCCTCGCTGGCGTGCAGGTTGCCGACGAACCGGCCCGCATCAATTTGCGCTCGCTGCGGCTGGAGGATGACGCCGCCACGCTGCGCCTGCAAGTGCAGCTGCAAAATGCGGCCGGGGTGACGGGGCTAAACGGCCGTCTCATCGACCGGGCCACTAATCTAGAAGTAGACAGTTTTCCTTTGGAGGTAGACAGCACGGGAACGGCCGTTGTACCTCTGCGCATTCCTGGTGGTAATTACACCCTCGTCGCCGAGGCGCTTGATGCAACCAATGCCCCGCTAACGATGGCCAGCTACAATTTCAGCTACACCCAGCCAGACAGCCAATGGGTGCAGACCGGCAAAACCTTGCGCAGCAACCCACTGCTTATATTTTTGATTATCGCCTTGCTGGTCTTTGGTTTGGCGAGCGGCTGGCGCGGTGGGTTGGGCATCGGGCGGCGGCAGGGACGGCGCATTTTAATTCCTGGGCTGAATATGGATAGTATGGCCGGACAGCCGGTGGTAAACCCGCTGATTGATGGCGTGCCGGAGCCGGTGATTCTAACGCTGATCAGTTCGCCGGATACGGCCGTTGCCCACGTCGGCCAATGGGAAATCACTCGATTTCCCTTCACCATTGGCCGCGAAAACGCCGACCTGACCATCGCCAATGACCGCCACATTTCTCGGCAGCATGCCCGTTTTACGTTTGAAGGCAATGATTATTTCCTGGAAGACCTGGGCAGCAGTAACGGCACGTTTGTTAATGAGACAAAAATTGCCGCCCGCGAACCGGTTCCCTTACGCACCGACCGCGATTCCCGCATCCAAATTGGACGAACGACGATCTTCACCTTTCATGTCGTGCCGCCGGAAACTTCGCCGGAGCCAAAGGGCGCAGCGGCTGCCGCGCCGACGGCCGTCGGCCAAAATGGGGCCGCCCGATGACAACACGCGAGCAAAAATTGGACGTAGACCTTAGTTTTCAGCATTTACAATTGGAACTGGCGCGCTTGGATATTTTATTGCACCGGCAAATTCAACGCTTCCAGAAATCCCAGTCGCCGCCGGAAGCAGACGCGCCGCTGAGCCTATACCACCTGTCGGCGAATCAGGCGTATGCGCTGCTGGAACGGCCGTTTGGCCACGGCCCCGTTGAACTGGACGACGAAGACGACGCGCCCTATCTGGCCGCCCTGGCCGACGTGCAGGCGCAAATCGCCGCCCTGGTTTCCCACGCTGAAGACATTGGCGAGCCGCTGCGTTTGTATCGTCTGGCGACGCTGCTGGGCCTGAATCGTTTTGCCCTGGATGCCTTTCTCATCAGTCTCGCGCCGCAGTTGGATGCGCGTTATGGCAAGGTCTATGCCTTTTTGCAGGATGATTTAACCCGCCGACGCCCGTCGCTCAACCTGGTGCTCGATTTGTTGTGCAGCCCACACCCGGACCGGCTCCTGTATCTGGCCTATTTCCGCGATGACGCGCCGCTGCTGCGCCATCACCTCATCACCCTGGAGGCTGAAGCGGGTATTCACCGGCAGCCGCCCGTAGAAATGGGACTGTTCCCCGATGAGGCGCTGGTCAATTGGGTGTTATTGGGGCGTTACCAACCGCCGACCCTGCTCAAGGACCATCTGAAGTTTGACGACGCGCCCGCGCCAGACCTGACCTTGCTGCCGCCGAAAACGGCCGTGTCCCTGACCCCTCTAGCCGCCGGCGATGAAATTCTGGTGCTTTGGGGCCGTGATCAATTAGCCAAAGAGACGGCCGCCCAGGTATTGGCCAAACGCAGCGGCCGACCACTACTGACCCTGAATATGAACACAGCGCTCGCTATGGAACTCCCGGCGCTGGAGGCTGTGCGCCTGCTGCTGCGCGACGCATTGCTGCTGAATGCCGTGCCGCACGTCACCGGCTGGGATGACACCCTGAACGATGGCGTCCCCGCGCCGGATTTGCTGACGGCATTATGGGCGCATCCCGGCATGGTGCTCATTGCCGGGGAGAAGCGGTGGCAGCCACAGCAGTTGGCCCGCACGCGCCACCTGCGCTGGCTGGAATTTGCCCTGCCGGATACCGAACAGCGCCAGCGGCTGCTGACCACCTTTTTACAGGGCGATCTGGTTGATTCGGACCTGGACATGTTGGCTTTTGCCGGTCAGTTTACCTTATCGACCGGCCAACTGCGGGATTTGGTGAGTACGGCGCGAGACATGGCGGTGCAGAACGGCCGTTCCTTGTCTAGCGTGGATTTGTTTGCGGCGGCACGCGCTCATTCAAACCCCCGGCTGGCGACATTGGCGCGGAAAATCAGCCCGCGATATGGATGGGATGATCTGATTTTGCCGCCCGACCAGGTGGAACTGCTGCGGGAAATGGTGGCTACGGTGAGGCAACGGCCGTTGGTGCTGGAAAAATGGGGCGTCGGCAAAAAATTGGCCGCCAGCGCCGGGGTCACCGGCCTCTTCTTTGGCCAGCCGGGGACCGGCAAAACCATGGCCGCCGAAGTTATTGCCGGGGAGTTGGGGTTAGATTTGTTCAAAATCGACCTCTCTAGCATGGTCAGCAAATACATCGGCGAAACGGAGAAAAACCTGGAGCGTATTTTCAGCGAAGCGGAGAGCAGCAACGCCATCCTCTTTTTTGATGAAGCCGACGCCATTTTTGGCAAACGCTCCGAAGTAAAAGATGCCCACGACCGCTACGCCAACATTGAGATCAGTTATTTGCTCCAGCGCATGGAATCGTATGACGGGGTCACGATTTTGGCGACCAATCTGCGCAACAATTTGGACGACGCGTTCATGCGCCGGCTGCAGTTTGCGCTGGATTTCCCCTTCCCAAAGGCCGCCGATCGGCTGCGTATCTGGCAGGCGTTGTTCCCGCCGGACGTGCCGCGCGGCGAGGATGTGGACCTGGAATTGATGGCTGAGCGTTTCGATATCGCCGGTGGCAACATCCGCAATATTTTGGTGACTGCTGCCTATCTGGCGGCGGCGAATGGGCAGGTGGTGGGCATGGATCATTTGATGCATGGCACGCGCCGAGAGCTGCAAAAAATGGGCCGCCTGGTGAACGAAAGGAACTTAGAGGTGTAAATGCAGACAGGCTTCATCAGTAAGGCATCTGGTCATCGGTCTTCTAAGAGCGCATTGGACGTGGGCGCAGGCAAAGCGGCGCGTCAGCCATTGGCGCGCGCTGCTTTGCTCCCGTTGTTGCAGCGGGCTGAGGCTGCACCGCATACCCTGACTCCGGCCGATGCTGTCCGGTTGCAAGCGGTGTTGGGGAATACGGCCGTTGGCATGCTTGCGACTTCGATCACGCCAGGAGCTGGCGCAAACATTCAACGAGGTATCACTAAAAATATAACCAAAAAGAAGGGTTATAAAAAATCCAAGCATCATAAGAACATGAAGTACAAAAAAGGTTATCTCGTCAATGCGCGCAAACGCGATATTATCGCCAGTCGTTTAGTGCCTATTTTTAACAAGAATAAAAATAAACCTTCGGTGGTGCGTATCCGCAATTTGGTGGCCGACCAGGAAAAATTGTTCCAGCAGCTTCAGGTAGTGCAACTTGCTTTGCCGGAAAAGCGGGGCATTAATCAGGCGTTAGACGAAATTCAGGCGCATATTCGATCGTCGATCAAAGAAATGACGAAGGACGATCCCACATTTAAAGAGCTGGAAACCTGGCATGCGCAAAACCAGAACGATCCGCTGGCCATGCAGATAAAAAGCCTGATGCACAATATGTTTGTGGAAAAGCAGCATTCTGTGCCGCCCAATACGGATATTGCCAATACCTACCATACCGGCCACCAAAACGATCCGATCCCAATTATTTGGTACAAACCTGAGAACGCCTACAAACCAATCACCCCGATCTCAGCACAGAGTGGTCTGCCAACGCTGGCTTATCCGGGTGGTGGGATGATAAACGGGCTTAATTTTGGTTTGGCTCCGGCTAATCGGCCGATAAATTGGACCAAAGCGAATCCGATAAAGAAAGTGTCCCATGAATCGGATCGGGGAAATCAGAAGAGTTATAACACGCACCTGAAAAACTCCGGTTATTGCATTGGGGATGATTTCGACCTGGATGGCGACCACGTGATGGACCTGGGTTTTAATGGGCAAGACGTGTTGAATAATTACTGGCCGTTGAAGAGCGAGGTAAACCGCCGGGCTTTTCATGGATACAACGAAAGTTATGTGTTGAATTATTATGTGGTTGAGCATGGGCAGCCGGTTCCTAAAGCAAAATCTATTGGCGGCCTGATTAATCGTTATTTTTACGTGAAGGGTTTCTTGAAATCGGGCAATGTCCCGGCCGAGTCGGGTAAGGCGAAGGCTGGAACGGACCAGGCGTAACCTTGTTGGTAGGGAGATTATAATGGCTGAATTGGCTCATAAGGAAAAGACTGCGACGTTAACGCCGTTGAAGAGAAGGCTGGCACAAGAGGAGGCTGGGAAACGGCCGTTACCCAGCCCCGTCATGCAGCGCGCCTCAGCAAAACCCATTTCTGGGCAGACGGCCGTGTCTACACCCCAATCGTCCTTGCAGCGCATGCTCGCCAACCACCAGATTCAGGCCAAACTGACGTTGGGACCGGTTGGTGATAAGTATGAGCAAGAAGCCGATGCAGTGGCCAAGCAGGTGGTGGGCAGTTTGTCAGCCGCCAAAACGACCGGCGGGGAACATTCCGCCCAACGCCAGGAAGAGGAAGACGAGCTGCAAATGAAACCGACGGCCGTTCTCCAACGCCAGGAAGAGGAAGAAGAGTTACAAATGAAACCTCTGGTTCAGCGGCAGGAAGACGAGGAAGAATTGCAGGCCAAAGGCGATTCGATGATGACCGGCGGCGAGTTGAGCGGTGAAGTGGAAACGGCCGTTACCCAAGCCAAATCTGGCGGTCAGCCGCTGGCTGAAAACGTGCGTGCGCCTATGGAACACGCCTTCAACGCCGATTTCAGCGGCGTCAAAATCCACACCGGCAGCACAGCCGACACGCTTAACCGCTCCCTCAGCGCGCGCGCTTTCACCAGCGGGCAAGATGTTTTCTTCCGCAGCGGCGAATACAACCCCGGCGGGAGCGCCGGTCAGGAGCTGCTGGCCCATGAATTAACCCATGTGGTGCAGCAAACAGGCGGCAAGCGTGGGCAGATTCAGGCGAAGGGAACGGCCGTTCCCCTGGGCGACAGCCTCGCCGGTCACAATCCCATTGTCCAGCGCGGCAAATCGTTAGAAAAGCGCGGCGATAAGCATAGGCGCATGGAAATGGCCAAAAAGGCCATCCCCATTTTGAAAGATAAAGTGGGGAGTAATTTGAAAGGCCACTTATTTGAGGCCAAACCGGCCAAAGGTGGAGCCGTCAAAAAGGACGATCCGTCCGGTTTGCATGCCTATGACGGTGGCAGCCTTCCCAGCGGTATCGAGGTTTTGGAAACTCAGGGATCAACTGGCAAAGTGCATGGCATCAAATGGCACTGGAAAGGTTTCGAACAGCAAAAAAAGAGCACCATGTTCCCCAGTTGGATGCCGGCCGATCATGTAAACGCCCTCATCGCGCTCAAGGACAAATCGGTGACGGAGCAGTTGCCCGGTTTAGGGATTTCGTCGGACAAAGTGCTCACCTATATCCAACGCGGGCAAGAAATTGAGGTTAAAAGCAAAGGGGATACCACGTTCCCCTCACGCTCCGACCTGGACTCATGGATAAATTCGTGACCTAAAGGCAGCGCACTCAGGCGAAAAGTATTTTGTAGATACATTCATTGATCTCGAGGAAGTGTAATCCTCATTTTTCAGGTGAAGCCTATGTCAAAACGTATACACCTTGCTGATCATCAAAAAAGCAGTCCGGCTCTGAGCCGCGCACGGCCGTTACGAACATCATCGGAAACTGCCGTTTCCCACCCCCTACACACCTTACAGCGCGCCCTGCAAGCGCCGCAAGCGCTTGCGTCCGCAGAGGTCGGACCTCTGCAGCGAGCTTTGGGAAATCAAATGTTGGGCCGGCTGACCATTCAACGACGGATGACTCTGGGACCGGTTGGCGACAAATACGAGCAAGAAGCGGATGTTGTCGCCAAACAAGTTGTGGGCAGGCTGCGTACGCCTCAGGCTGCGCCTTCTCCGGTCGATACGGCGCAGCGTCAGGAAGAGGAAGAAGAGGTGCAAATGAAACCCGCGTCGGCCATTTCTTCGCTCCAGCGGCAGGAGGAAGAGGAGGAATTGCAGGCCAAAGGGGACGCCATGCTGTCGGGCGGCGAGTTGAGCGGCGAGGTGGAAACGGCCGTTACCAGCGCCAAATCTGGGGGACGGCCGCTAGATGATACGATTCGCGCTCCCATGGAACAAGCCTTCCAGGCCGATTTCAGCGGCGTCAAAATCCACACCGGCGGTCAGGCTGACAGTTTGAACCGTTCGCTCAGCGCCCGCGCCTTCACCAGCGGGCAAGATGTTTTCTTCCGGTCCGGCGAATACAACCCCGGCAGCACCGGCGGCCAGGAATTGCTGGCCCACGAACTAACCCACACCATTCAGCAGGGCAGCGCCGTCCAGCGCCGCATTCAACGCTACACCAAAATCCCGGTGGCCGAACAAGCAGTCAATTACTGGCAGGGCCTTAACGCCGATTTGCGCGTTTCCGATGATGGGAACATGGCTGTTAAACACATAGACGGCGCGCCGTCAAACACGACGGCTTACCAGGAATTTTATGCCACGCCGGCCATTCTCCAGCACAGCGCCAATGCCCTTCAGCAGATCGATTCGGCTTTTACGATTGCTCAGGGAGGCGCCACATTGGTAGGCACCAAGCCAAACAGCAAATGGGACAAGTGGCGCAAAAATTACAAAACGTTATACAAAGCTGATATTTCCAATCAGGATTTGGCGCGCACAGGCAGAGGCGACCATTCATTTAATGCGTGCAGCGCCAATACTTCTAATTTCCTGGGCGTGCTGCGCTCTGAACCCGGCGATCCCAATCGCCTGGAGCAGCGGCGTAACATTATTTTGAAATTGGAAGGGGCTATTGACCATGCCAACAAGCAAATTAATGTCGGCGAAGATATTGGCGCGGCTTTGGTTGAGGCGCGCAAAATTGTGACGGGCGAAAATACCAGCGGCGAAGCCAAGACAGCCTACAACGAGATGTGGGAAGCGATGCGAGGTTGGATCAGCTGGCGTTATGGCGTAAATGAATCGGCCGTGCCGGATGTGGGCGAGGCCTGGGCGATTATGCAAGGCGGCACAGGAGGGCGCAGCGGCATGGGCCATTTTGCCCCTGTTGTGGCCAAAAGCGGCAGCGACAGCGTAACCCTGGAAAATGATGTCAGCCAGACGGCCGGGCAAGTTCGCGCCCAGATTGGCGATTTGAACCCGAATTGGTACATGCGTATGTTCGGGCCGGTTAAGCGGCATCTGTTCTCGGCGAATGAAGATCAGACATTCTGGGGCGAGGCAAAAAAGCATGAATCCGCAGATTATGGCGACCGTCCTCTGGTGGGACGTCTTGGTTCGGCATAAGAGGAGAGGGCGATGGGCGGCGCAGCGTTTGTTGAGCAGGGCAAAAAGGCAGGGCAGGCGGATAAACGGGTAACGGCCGTTTCCCCCAATCGTCCAGTTTGGCCAACCACCAATCTGGAACCCAATCGCTGGCCGGTCCAATCCCTGCCAGCGGAACATGTGCCTGAGAATCCGGACAATACCCGGCAGGCCATCAGAGCCATGCTGCCCCGGCACAGCCTCCAGACCAAGCCAGATCGATCGGGCCAAGACCTGTTTTTTCGCCCTGAAAAAGTGACGATTACCAGAACCGGCGGTATCCAACCGGTGGTTCAAGCCAAGTTTTGGGAATTAACGGCTTCAGGTAAATACGAATGGCACGAAGAAGAAGCCGGCGACCGGTTCGAACCGGTGATGGCCGGCAGCGCCCAGGCGAAACACGGCCGTGACGAAGACTGGTTTTCCTGGCCCGTTTTTCGCCTGAAAGCAGCAGTATTGACGGCCGTTGACGACATCCCCGAAGAAGATGACCTGGACGAAGAAGATCAGGAAGTCCAGGAAGCGGCCAAAACCCCCGCTGAGTCGCAGGGGAAGTCAGCGACTGCCACGAAAAAGAAAAAAAAGAAGAAAAAGAAGCCAACGGCCGTTGGTCTGACCGGAAGTGGCCCAAAGGCCAGCGCCGACGCCCCCTCGGAAACGCCCAAAGCATCAGCGCCGGAGGATCCGCTTACAAGCTGGCAAGCCATTTACCGCAGCCAACCAGAGGTAAAAAGTTGGAAATCCGGCGCTTTGGGCGAGCAAATCACTTACTTGCAAAAACAAATCGACGCGCAGTGGCAAAGATTCTCCCCTAAAATTATTGAATTGCAGGCGGCCGCCGCCAAACTCGAAAACGCAGCTTTCAAAGAAGAAATAGAGGCTGTGGTTCAGCAGCTTGAGGTTGGTTGGCCTTCTTATAACGGGAAGTTCAATGACTTCGCCGCCTTCATTCAGCGCGCCAAAAATCAGGCTGATAAGGCGACAGATTATGCCGAACGCGCCGGGAGGGGTTGGAATTATTTCTTGCAGCCGCAGGCAGAAGATGTATGGTGGCGTTTCTTGCCCACCACGAATAATGCGAATATCAAACAAATAGCCACTCACGCCAACCAGACCCAACACACGGCCGACCATCGCCCTGAGACAATCCATTATTTTCAAACTGCCCTGGCGAACAACCACTACACAATTGTGGGCGACAAAATATCCATCCTCAACGGCAGCGGTCACATCTACGATCTTGCGAACAAAAACAAACTGACGGTTGACGGCGATTCAGCACCTTTGGAGAGGGTGTATGGTTATGTGTGGAAAAACGGGACGGAGTACACACGTGGTCGAGTCATTCCCGGCAGCACAAAAAAGACTTTGTCTACTTTCCCCCTGTTTAATCACCTGGGCGCGGAAACCGGCAGTTTCACCTTGCCTGATCCGTTGATGGTAATTGTGAACACCCTGTCCAACGATTTGAGCAAGGACCCCGGCACAGCGTATATCAAAACGTAAGCAGACCCTAGACCCTAAGGTTTTGCTATCGAGAAGTCAGCTTATCCAGGCCGTGACCCAAGATCATGGCCATATGCACATCCCCATCGGTCCAGGCGTAGGGCGTAAAGCCGCACTCCTGGTACAGCCGGATGGCCGCCGTCCAGGTATCGGTGGTCTCGACGAGGAGCCGGTAGCAGCCAAGATCATTGGCTACGGCGATGAGGTGTTCGGAGATAGCCCGCCCCAGCCCGCGCCGCCGGCAGGCTGCGCTCACAGACACGCGCACGATGCGCCCAACGCCCGGCGCTTCTATGAGCAGCCCGCCGGTTCCAATCAATTCCCCATTTTCTTCTACCACAAAAAAGGCGTGCCCTGCCTGCACGTAACTGCTCATGATGTCGTTGAGATCAGGGTTGAGCGTGGGGTCCAGCACGCCCCAATGTTCGCGCAGGCCGTCGAGGATGAGCTGCTGTGCGGCGGATTGGTCGGTGGGGTAAAACGGCCGTATCTGGTAAGTTTCGTTCATAGGCGGAAGTATAGCAGGATTGGGGACTGGAGATGGGTATAATTGGCCAGGGCAAGAATCAAAAAATAACAATGGGCGGTAAGCAACCAGCAGCTTACAGCTAGCAGCTAAAATATGGCAATTTTAACGACAAAAGAACTGGGCCACGCATTTGGGGCCAACGATTTATTTGAAGATGTAGAGGTGCAGCTCGCGCAGAAGGACCGCGTGGGGCTGGTGGGGCCGAATGGGGCAGGCAAAACCACGCTGCTGCTCATTCTGGCCGGGCTGCTGGAGCCAGCGGCCGGCAGCGTGCAGCGCGCCCGCGACCTGACACTTGGCTACTTGCGGCAGGAGGCAGTGCTGACCTTCGCCGGGCAGGACAATACCATCTACGAGGAAATGTTGACGGTATTTGCCGCGCTGCGCGATTTGGAAGCGCAGATGCGGGCGCTGGAGGCACGCATGGCCGCCGGGGAGATGGGCGAGGCGTTGATGGACGATTACGGCCGTCTCCAAGAAACCTACGAACACGCCGGTGGCTACGATTACCAGGTGGACATCAAGCGTGTGCTGCTGGGTTTGGGCTTTCTGCAGGCGGAATGGGACACACCGCTGACCCACCTGAGCGGCGGCCAGAAGACGCGCCTGCTGCTGGGCCGCCTGCTGCTGGAAAAACCCGACCTGCTGATTCTGGACGAGCCGACGAACCATCTGGATATAACGGCCGTCGAATGGCTGGAACAAACCTTGCGGCAGTGGCCGGGGGCGCTGATCATCGTCAGCCACGACCGCTAT
>WBZL01005020.1_pt1 | contig 11157 bp, 11 predicted proteins | sample 5204291 | NCBI WGS metagenome assembly WBZL01 (sample SAMN12344345, study PRJNA552823) | activated sludge metagenome | biome: Activated sludge suspended growth; feature: Nitrification reactor; material: Wastewater; isolation source: activated sludge from nitrification reactor of wastewater...
CGGGCGCGAACGCCGCGTAGCCTGCCCACGCGAGTTCCTCCCGCAGCCGCCGGCGAGCGGCCGGGCCGAAGCGTTCGCCGCTCGCGACGACCGCCTCCCACCCGCCGTCCCAGGGCTCGAACGGCGCGTCGTAGACGCGGTGGAACGCACGGGCGAAACGCTGGCCGGCGCCTTCGGCCAGACGGTAGCGGCTGCGCCGGCCGACCGGTTGGGCGACGAGCCAGCCGTCGCGGGCGACGCGGAAGATCCCGGTCCGCACCGCCCGCTCGTTGACCGAAAAATCGACCAGAAGGCGGATGATCGTCGCGAGCCACGCTGCGCCGCCGTGGGGCACCAGCGAGTCCCCCCAGACGGTGACGATCAACGATGGGACGCGCGGCGGGTCGGCCGCGAGCGTCCGGCGGATCCAGCGGGCGAGCGTCGGGTCCGGTTCGCAGGCCGGTGGTCGGGGGGCGCGCACGTCGATATGATACAACCTTTACTTCGAATGGCGTAAAGACGTATCATTTCCTGCGCCGTATCCGGCCCGCCGCGAAGCGCGAGTCGCCGGCAGGGCAGGCCACCCAGGAGGATCGCGATGTACGCGCAGATGGTCGATACCGGTTTGAACAAGGTCGTCGACGCGTCGCAGATGTCGCCGCAGGAACAGGCGTTCCAGGCGCGCATCGACGCGGACGTGAAGGTCGAGCCCCGGGACTGGATGCCCGAGGCGTACCGGCGCACGCTGGTACGCCAGATCCAGCAGCACGCGCACTCCGAGGTCGTCGGCCAGTTGCCCGAGGGCAACTGGGTGACGCGCGCGCCGACGTTGAAGCGCAAGGCGATCCTGATGGCGAAGATCCAGGACGAGGCCGGGCACGGGCTCTACCTGTATTCGGCGGCGGAGACGCTCGGCGTGTCGCGCGACGACCTGATCGACGACCTGCACGCGGGCAAGGTCAAGTACTCGTCGATCTTCAATTACCCGACGCTCAACTGGGCCGACATCGGCGCGATCGGCTGGCTGGTCGACGGCGCGGCGATCATGAACCAGATCCCGCTGTGCCGCTGCAGCTACGGTCCCTACGCCCGAGCGATGGTGCGCATCTGCAAGGAGGAGTCGTTCCACCAGCGGCAGGGATTCGACATCATGATGGCGATGTGCCGCGGCAGCGCGGATCAGAAGGCGATGGCGCAGGACGCGCTCGACCGCTGGTGGTGGCCCTCGCTCATGATGTTCGGTCCTTCCGATGCCGAGAGCGTGCACTCGGCGCAGTCGATGCGCTGGAAGATCAAGCTCCTGTCGAACGACGAACTGCGCCAGCGCTTCGTCGACCAGACCGTGCCGCAGGCGGAGTACCTCGGACTCAGGGTGCCCGATCCTGCGCTTCGCTGGAACGCGCAGAGCGGCCACTACGAGACCGGGCCGATCGACTGGGCCGAGTTCCAGGCGGTGCTGCGCGGCCACGGACCCTGCAACCGGGATCGCATCCGCGTGCGGAAAGAGGCCTGGGACGACGGACAGTGGGTGCGCGAGGCCGCGATGGCCCACGCGCGCAAGCGCGCGGAGCGCGAATCCCGCGCGGCGGCGTGAAGGAGGCGAGACCATGACCAGCGAATGGCCGTTGTGGGAAGTGTTCATCCGCAGCCAGCACGGGCTCGCGCACAAGCACGCGGGCAGCCTGCACGCGAGCGACGCGGAAATGGCGATGAAGAACGCGCGCGACGTCTACACGCGCCGCAACGAGGGCGTGTCGATCTGGGTGGTGAAGAGCGCCGACGTGGTGGCGAGCGCGCCCGGCGACCGCGAGGCGTTGTTCGATCCGGCGAACGACAAGGTGTACCGGCATCCGACGTTCTTTCCGATGCCCGATGAGGTGAAGCACATCTGACTCAGGTGACAGGGAACAGGGAACAGTGAACAGGGAACAGCGGGTGGCGAACGGGAATCGGAGCGGCGCGAGGGTCCACGGATCCGGCGCCCGGATGACATGAACGACAACGCACGCTTCGAATTCCTGCTGCGCATGGGCGACAACGCGCTCGTGCTCGCGCAGCGGCTGTCCGAGTGGGTCGGCAAGGGGCCGGTCCTCGAGGAGGACATCGCGCTCACCAACGTCGGCCTCGATCTCATCGGGCAGGCGCGGATGTGGCTCTCGTACGCCGGGGAGGTCGAGGGTGCGGGACGCGACGAGGACGCGCTCGCGTTCCGGCGCGACCAGCACGGGTTCCGCAACCTGCTCCTGGTCGAGCAGCCGAACGGCGACTATGCGGAGACCACGGCCCGCCAGTTCCTGTTCGACCGCTGGCACCTGCTGGCGCTCGGGGCGATGACGCGCTCGCGCGACGAGCGCGTGGCCGCGATCGCGGCGAAGGCGGGGAAGGAAGTCGCCTACCACGTCGAGCGTTCTTCCGACTGGGTGATCCGGCTGGGCGACGGAACCGACGAATCGCACGCGCGCATGCAGCGCGCGATCGACGGGCTTTGGATGTACGCGGGTGAAGGGTTCCTGCCGGATGCGACTGACGACGCGATGGCGGAAGCGGGCATAGGACCCGACCTCGCCGCGCTGCGGGCGCCGTGGCGCGAAGGGGTCGCGGCGGTGCTCGCGGAAGCGACGCTCGCGCTGCCCGCCGACGACTTCGCGCAGCGCGGCGGCCGCCAGGGCCGGCACACCGAGCACCTCGGGCACCTGCTCTGCGAGATGCAGTTCCTGCAGCGCGCCTATCCCGACGCGCGGTGGTGATGGCCGGCATGGTCGACGATCCGGTCACGATCGAGGACGCGCGCGCCGGCGCCGGGCTCGCGGCGGTGTGGCGGGCGCTCTCCGCGATTCCCGATCCGGAGATCCCGGTCGTCTCGATCGTCGACCTCGGCATGGTCCGCGGCGTGGCGCGCGAAGGCGAGGGCGTCGTCGTCCGCGTGACGCCGACCTACTCCGGTTGTCCGGCGACCGACCTGATCGTCCGGTCGATCGTCGAGGGCCTCGCGGCGATCGGTGTCCGTGCGCGGGTCGAGATCGCGCTCGCGCCGGCGTGGACCACCGACTGGATGTCCGAGGATGCGAAACGGCGGCTGCGCGAATACGGCATCGCGCCCCCCGGCAGCGCGGTTCCCGGGCGCTCGGCGATCGACGTGCGCGGCATCAGCCCGCTGCGCCGTTCCGACGTCACCGTTCCGTGCCCGCGCTGCAATTCGACGCGCACGCGGCTCACCGCGCAGTTCGGGTCGACCGCGTGCAAGGCGCTCTACCGCTGCGAGGATTGCCAGGAGCCGTTCGACTACTTCAAGCCCCACTGACCGACCGATGAGCCGCTTCCACCGACTGACCGTCGAGCGCGTCGAACCCGAAACCCGTGACGCGGTCGCCATCACCTTCGCGGTCCCCGACGCGCTGCGCGACGAGTTCCGCTACGAACCGGGCCAGCACCTGACGCTCAAGGCCGACATCGGCGGCGCCGACGTTCGCCGCTCGTACTCGATCTGCTCGGGCCGCGACGACCGCAGGCTCCGTATCGCGGTCAAGCGCGCGGAGGGCGGCGTGTTCTCGACCTGGGCGAACGCGTCGCTCAAGGCCGGCGACACGATCGAAGTGACGCCGCCGATGGGGCGCTTCAGCGTGCCGCTCGACTCCTCGGCACGCCACCTCTACGTCGGGTTCGCGGCCGGCAGCGGGATCACGCCGGTCATCTCGGTCGTGAAGTCGACGCTGGAAGCCGAGCCACGCTCGCACTTCACGCTGTTCTACGGCAACCGCGCCTCGGGGACGGTGATGTTCCGCGAGGAACTCGCCGCGCTCAAGGACCGCTTCCTCGCGCGCTTCAATCTGGTGCACGTGCTCTCTCGCGAGGCGCAGGACATCGAACTCCTGCACGGCCGGATCGATGTCGAGCGCGCCGGCGCGCTCATCGACCGCTGGGTGCCGCTCTCCGAGGTCGACGCGGTGTTCCTGTGCGGGCCGGAAGGCATGATGGACGCGGTGGGGGCGGCGCTCGCCTCCCGCAGCTATCCGGCCTCGAAGGTGCGCGTCGAGCGCTTCGCCGCCAGCATCCCGAAGCGCGGCGAACACCAGCCCGCCCGCGTGCCGCCCGAGGGCAGGACCGGGACCGAGGTGACGGTCGTCATCGACGGGGTGCGCAAGTCCTACACGCTCGACCGCACGCGCGAGAGCCTGCTCGACGCCGCGCTCGCGAACGGCATCGAACTGCCCTACTCGTGCAAGGGCGGCGTGTGTTCCACCTGCCGCTGCAAGCTCGTCGAGGGCGAGGTCGACATGGACGTCAACTTCGCGCTCGAGGACTACGAGGTCGCGCGCGGTTTCGTTCTGGCCTGCCAGAGCTACGCCGCGACCGACAAGGTGGTCGTCGACTTCGACCAGACCGGCATGGGATAGCGAGCCGCGGTGCCGGGCACGCGCCGCGTCGCCGCGCCCGCTGTCCCGGTTGAGCCGCGCGAGGCGGTCCGCGCACCCGCGGCGATCGGTTCCCCGCAGCCGCAGCGCACGCGGCGGAACGCCCGCCGCAGGCAGGGAACGGCGCTTCTGCTAGAGTGAACTCACCGCGCGCGAAGCCGCGCCAGGAGAAGGAAGTGAGCCATCCGCTGTTCGAGAAACACCGCGCCACGCTCGATCGCGCGCTCCAGGCGATCGCCGATCGCGGCTACTGGTCGCCGTATCCGGAGTCCGCCAGCCCGAAGGTGTACGGCGAAGGTGCGGCCGAGGCCGGGAAGGCCGCGTACGAGGCGACGCTCGGCAAGCCGTTCCCGATCGAGTTGCCCGGCGCGGTGGGCCGCGTCGGCGGCGAACGCTCGCCCTACGGGATCGACCTCGGCGTCACCTATCCGAAGGTCGACCTCGACCGGCTGTTCGCGGGGGTCGTGGAAGCGCAGCGCGGCTGGCGCGCCGCGGGCCCCGAGGCCTGGGTCGGCGTGTGCCTCGAGGCGCTCGCGCGCATCAACCGCGCGAGCTTCGAGATCGCGAACGCGGTCATGCACACCAGCGGCCAGGCTTTCATGATGGCGTTCCAGGCCGGCGGCCCGCACGCCCAGGACCGCGGCCTCGAAGCGGTCGCCTACGCGTGGGACGAGATGCGCCGGATTCCGGCGAGCGCCCGGTGGGAGAAGCCGCAGGGCAAGGGCGACCCGATCCGGATGGAGAAGCACTTCCGCGTCGTGCCGCGCGGGGTGGGGCTCGTGATCGGCTGCTCGACCTTCCCGACCTGGAACGGCTACCCGGGGCTCTTCGCGAGCCTCGCGACCGGCAACGCGGTGGTCGTGAAACCGCACCCGGGAGCGACGCTGCCGCTCGCCATCACCGTGAAGATCGTGCGCGAGGTGCTGACCGAGGCCGGGTTCGACCCGAACGTCGTGACGCTGGTCGCGCACGCGGCGGGCGACGACACCGCGCAGAAGCTCGCGCTGCGCCCGGAGGTTCGGCTCATCGACTTCACCGGCAGTTCCGCGAACGGCAACTGGCTCGAGGAGCACGCGCACCAGGCGCAGGTCTACACCGAGAAGGCGGGGGTCAACCAGGTGATCGTCGACTCGACCAGCGATCTCCCCGCCGTGGCCCGCAACGTCGCGTTCTCGCTCTCGCTCTACACCGGGCAGATGTGCACCGCGCCGCAGAACATCTACGTGCCCCGCGACGGCATCGCGACCGCCGAGGGCCGCCGGTCGTTCGACGAGGTCGCGAAGGCGATCACCGAAGGCGTGCAGAAGCTCCTCGGCGATCCGGCGCGGGCGGTCGAGGTGCTGGGGGCGGTGCAGAACCGCGGCGTGCTCGACCGGATCGACAAGGCGCGCTCGCTTGGCCCGATCCTGCTCGACGCGACGGCCGTGCCCCACCCGCAGTATCCGCAGGCCGCGATCCGCACGCCGCTGATCGTGAAGCTCGACGCTGGCGACGGCGACAAGTACCTGTCGGAGTGGTTCGGCCCGATCGCGTTCGTCATCGCGACCGATTCGACCGACCAGAGCCTCGCGATCGCGCGCGACGCGGTGAAGCGCCACGGGGCGCTCACGCTGTCGCTCTACTCGACCGACGCGAAAGTGGTCGATCGCGCGATCGACGTGGCCGAGGACGCCGGAGTCGCGCTGTCGATCAACCTCACCGGCGGCGTGTTCGTGAACCAGTCCGCCGCGTTCTCGGATTTCCACGGCACCGGCGCCAATCCTGCCGCCAACGCCGCGCTCACCGACGCCGCGTTCGTGGCGAGCCGGTTCCGCGTCGTGCAGCACCGCCGGCACGTCTGACCATGGCGTTCGAATCGATCCGCTACGAGTCGCGCGACGGCATCGCGCGCCTCACGCTCCACCGCCCCGACCGGCTCAACAGCTTCAACGATGCGATGCACGCGGAGGTGCGCGAAGCGCTCGCCGCGCTCGCGGGCGACCCGAGCGCGCGCGTGCTGCTCCTGACCGGCGCAGGCCGCGGCTTCTGTGCCGGGCAGGACCTGTCGGATCGCGCGGTGGCGCCGGGAGAGGCGCCGGTCGACCTCGGCGCGTCGATCGAGCGCAACTACCGGCCGCTCGTCCTGGCGCTGCGCTCGCTGCCGGTGCCGACCCTGTGCGCGGTGAACGGCGTCGCGGCCGGCGCGGGCGCGAACCTCGCGCTCGCCTGCGACCTCGTGGTCGCGGCGAAGTCGGCGAGCTTCATCCAGGCGTTCTGCAAGATCGGGCTCGTTCCCGATTCCGGCGGCACGTTCTTCCTGCCGCGGCTCGTCGGTACTGCGCGCGCGATGGGGCTCGCGATGCTGGGCGACAGGCTCACGGCGGAGCAGGCGGCGTCGTGGGGCCTCATCTGGCAGGCGATCGACGACGCCGGGTTCGCAGGTGCGGTCGAGAAGCTCGCCGCGCAACTCGCCGCCGGGCCGACCCGGGGACTGGTCGCGGCACGGCAGGCGATCCATGCCTCGGCCGCGAACTCGCTCGCCGCGCAGCTCGACCTCGAGCGCGACCTGCAGCGCGAACTGGGATTCGGCGCGGACTATCGCGAAGGCGTCGCGGCGTTCCTCGAAAAACGCGCACCGCGCTTCACCGGACGTTGAGCCGATGGCTCCGGCGCTGGCAAGCGAAGCTGCGGTCGCGGTCATCGGTGCGGGCGCGATGGGCGCCGGCATCGCGCAGGTCGCGGCGCAGGCCGGGCACGAAGTGCTGCTGTTCGATGCCCGCGAGGGCGCCGCGGGGGAGGCCGTCCGCAGACTTGCCGCGACGTTCGACCAGCTCGCGTCGAAGGGGCGCCTGAGCGCGCAGGACGCGCGCGCGGCCGCGGCAAGGGTGTCCGCCGTGCGCACGGCGGCGGACTGCGCGGGCGCGAAACTCGTCGTCGAGGCGATCGTCGAGGACCTCGAGGTCAAGCGCGGTCTCCTGCGCGAACTGGAGTCTGCCGTCGCAGACGACGCGATCCTCGCGTCCAACACCTCGTCGCTGTCGATCACCGCGCTCGCGGCGGGCATGAAGCGGCCGGGGCGTGTGGCCGGGATGCACTTCTTCAATCCGGCGCCGCTGATGCCGCTGGTCGAGGTGGTGCGCGGGCTCGCGACCGACCCCGGCGTGGACGAGACGCTGGTCGCGACCGCGCTGTCCTGGGGCAAGGTGCCGGTGCGCGCGACCTCGACGCCCGGCTTCATCGTCAACCGTTGCGCGCGGCCGTTCTACGGCGAGGCGCTGCGGCTCCTCGCCGAGCGGGCCTCCGACCCGGCGACGATCGACGCCGTGATGCGCGAGGCGGGCGGGTTCCGGATGGGTCCGTTCGAGCTGATGGACCTCATCGGCCACGACGTCAACTACGCGGTCACCCGCAGCGTCTGGGAAGCGACCTTCCACGACGCGCGCTACACGCCCTCGGCGATCCAGCGCGAACTGGTGGCGGCCGGCTATCTCGGGCGCAAGAGCGGGCGCGGTTTCTACGACCATGCGTCCGGCGCGGTCGCACCTGCGGCCGTCACGTCGCCGCCGGCCAGGGCCCCTGCGCGCGTCGCGATCCACGGCGAACCCGGACCGTTGAAACCGCTGCTCGACCGGATGGCGGCAGCCGGCATGGCGGTCCAGCGCCGGCCGGTGCATCCGCTGTTTCCGGATGGCTCGATCGACGCGGGCTCCGCGTGGATCGCGCTGACCGACGGCCGCACGGCGACCGCGCGTACCGCGGCGACCGGCGTGGCCAACGTGGTGCTGGTCGATCTCGCGCTCGACTACGCGACGGCGAAGCGCATCGCGATCGCCGCCTCCGACGCTTGCGACCGCAAAGCGCAGGCGACCGCGACCGGCGCACTGCAGCGAGCGGGTTTCGCGGTTTCGCAACTGGACGACGTCGCCGGTCTCGCGGTGATGCGCACCGTCGCGATGCTCGCGAACGAGGCAGCCGACGCCGCGATGCAGGGCATCGCGACGCCCGCCGACATCGACCTCGCGATGCAGAAGGGCGTGAACTATCCGCGCGGCCCGATCGCCTGGGGCGAGGCGATCGGAGCGGCGCGCGTCGCGGCGGTCATCGGCCACCTCGCGGTGTCCTGCGGCGACGGCCGCTACCGGGTATCGCCGCGGCTCGCGCGTGCGGCGCAGACCGGTACTGCGCCGGCAGGCTGACTTTCGGAGAGATTCGATGGGAGAGCACCATCCGGCCCGCGCGCCGGCCGAAGCGCAGGCACTCGCGGAACGGGTCGCGGCGGGGATGTTCGAGCGCGACCGGGCTTCGATCGCGCTCGGCCTGCGTCTCGTCTCCGTGGGTCCGGGCCGGGCGGAGTTGTCGATGACGGTGCGGGCCGACATGCTGAACGGCCACGCGATTTGCCACGGCGGGTTCATCTTCACGCTCGCCGACAGCGCGTTCGCCTACTCGTGCAACAGCTACAATCTCGCGACGGTGGCGTCGGGCTGTTCGATCGACTTCCTCGCGCCCGCCCGCGAGGGCGACGTCCTGACCGCGCACGCGGCCGAGCGCAGCGCCGCCGGGCGCACCGGCGTCTACGACATCGAAGTGACGAACCAGCGCGGCGAGAAGATCGCGCTGTTCCGGGGCAAGAGCTACCGCATCAAGGGGCACGTGGTCGACGAAAAGTAGGGGCGGACCCGCAAAGTCGGCGGATTCGGGGCCGGCTCCCGGTTTCCTGCCCGTTCTGCGGGTCCGCGTACCCGGCGCCCGGCCGGCAAAGCCGGATCGGTGAATCCAGATCAATGGACGCGGAGCCGGTTGCCGGCAAAGTCGTGCCGATCGGAAGGCGAGCCGGCGCGCAAGGGGCTCTTCCGGGCGCCGGCGTCCGGCGCCTCGGATGAGGCGAGGCGATGTCGTGCGGCCCCGATCAACGCCGCCTTTGAGGAGAATGCGATGCCGTCCAGAGCACCGGGTCCGGGGGACCTCGAACCGATCGAACGCGCGGGCGCGAGCGACCTGGCCGCGCTGCAACTCGAGCGCATGCGCTGGACGCTCGCGCACGCCTACCGCAACGTTCCGCACTACAAGCGCGCGTTCGACGCCGCGGGCGTCAAGCCCGACCGGCTGCGCTCGCTCGCGGACCTCGCGAAATTTCCGTTCACGACCAAGGACGACCTGCGCGCCAACTACCCGTTCGGCATGTTCGCGGTGCCGCGCACCGAGGTGGCCCGCGTGCACGCGTCCTCGGGAACGACCGGAAAACCGACGGTGGTCGGCTACACGGCGAAGGACATCGACACCTGGGCGACGGTGATGGCGCGCTCGATCCGCGCCGCCGGCGGGCGCGCCGGCGACATCGTGCACGTCGCCTACGGCTATGGCCTCTTCACCGGCGGGCTCGGCGCGCACTACGGCGCCGAGAAGCTCGGCGCGACCGTGATCCCGATGTCCGGCGGCCAGACCGAGAAGCAGGTTCAACTCATCGCCGACTTCAAGCCCGACATCATCATGGTGACGCCGTCGTACATGCTGGCGATCGCCGAGGAGATGGAGCGGCAGGGGCTCGACCCGAAGGCGTGCTCGCTCTCGATCGGCATCTTCGGCGCCGAGCCGTGGACGCCGGCGATGCGGCAGGCGATCGAGGCCAAGCTCTCGATCGACGCGATCGACATCTACGGCCTCTCCGAGGTGATGGGGCCCGGCGTCGCGCAGGAGTGCATCGAGACCAAGGACGGGCTCACCGTCTGGGAGGACCACTTCTATCCGGAGATCGTCGACCCGGCCACAGGCGCCGTGCTGCCGGACGGCGAGAAGGGCGAACTGGTGTTCACCTCGCTCACCAAGGAGGCGATGCCGGTGATCCGCTACCGGACCCGCGACCTGACGCGCCTCCTGCCTCCCACCGCGCGGTCGATGAGGCGCATCGAGAAGATCACCGGGCGCTCCGACGACATGATGATCATCCGCGGCGTCAACGTGTTCCCGACCCAGGTCGAGGAACTGATCCTGCGCCACCCCGAACTGGTGCCGCAGTACCAGATCGAGATCACGCGGCCGGGCAGCCTGGACGAGATGGCGGTGCTGGTCGAGCGGGCCCCCGACGCGGGCAGCGCCGACGGCGATCGCGCGGGCGCGTCGCTGCAGCACCTCGTCAAGTCGCTCATCGGCGTGAGCTGCGAGGTGCGTGTCGTGGGGCCGGGAGGGGTCGAGCGCTCGGTCGGCAAGGCGAAGCGGGTGGTGGACAAGCGACCGCGATGACCGTATCGCTGTCCGGCGGGAGGCGTCGCGCCGGCCGCACCGGGGACAGGGGGGCCGACGCGCAGGCTGCCGCGCGGATGGTCGACGTGCCGGTGTACGCGCGGTGATCCCCGTCCGGTGGCGGTGGTGGAGACGGACTCGCGCGCACGCGGGGGACTGGGACGACGAACTCGCCGCCAGCGAGCGGCGCATCGCGCGGTGGCGCAAGGCCGGCGCACGCATCGGCCCGGGGTGCCTGGTGCTGGGGGCGAGCCTGCCGCTGGAGCCCTGGCTGATCGAGCTTCGCGCCGGCGTCAAGGTTGCCGGCGGCGTGACGTTCGTGGCGCACGACGGTGCCGCGGAACTGTTGCGCGACCGGGAACCCGACGCGCAGATCTTCGGACGGATCGTCGTCGGCGAGCGGACGCTGATCGGCCACGGCTCGCTCCTGCTCGCCGGCACGACTCTCGGCGCCGACTGCGTCGTGGCCGCAGGGTCGGTCCTGCGCGGACGCTACTGCGCGAACAGCGTGATCGCGGGCAACCCGGCGCGCGTCGTCGGGCGCGCG
>WBZL01002500.1_pt1 | contig 11153 bp, 10 predicted proteins | sample 5204291 | NCBI WGS metagenome assembly WBZL01 (sample SAMN12344345, study PRJNA552823) | activated sludge metagenome | biome: Activated sludge suspended growth; feature: Nitrification reactor; material: Wastewater; isolation source: activated sludge from nitrification reactor of wastewater...
TGACATCCGCAGAAAAGACGCTAGAATCCGCGCCTTTCCGTTCCGCCCTCACACAGGACACAACGCAATGCCCGGTATCCGCCTCAAGGAAAACGAGCCCTTCGAAGTCGCCATTCGTCGTTTCAAGCGCACCATCGAGAAGGCCGGTACGCTGACCGAACTCCGCTCCCGCGAGTTCTACGAGAAGCCCACTTCCGAGCGCAAGCGCAAGCTGGCCGCCGCGGTCAAGCGCCATCACAAGCGCATCCGCAGCCAGCAGCTGCCGCCCAAGCTCTACTAAGAACCGCTAGTCGATCGCCAGCAGGAACCGCCTTCGGGGCGGTTTTTGCGTTCGCCGATCATCGTTGAGAAAGGCGCGCCATGAGCCTGAAAGTCCGCATCACGGAAGACATGAAGACCGCCATGAAAGCCAGGGAAGCGGCGCGCCTCGGCGCGATCCGCTTGTTGCTGGCGGCGATGAAGCAGAAGGAGGTGGACGAGCGCGTGGAACTCGACGACGCCGCCGTCGTCGCGGTTATCGAGAAGATGCTCAAGCAGCGGCGCGATTCCATCGCCCAGTACGAAAGCGCCAAGCGCCAGGATCTGGCCGATGCCGAAAAATTTGAAGTCGCGGTGCTCACCGCCTACATGCCGGCGGGGCTGTCGGCGGTCGAGGTCGATACCATCGTCGCCGCCGCCGTCGCGGAATCCGGTGCCCGAACCATGGCCGACATGGGCAAGGTGATGACCATCGTCAAGCCGCAGATCGCCGGCCGCGCGGACATGGCCGAGGTCTCAAAACTCATCAAGGCGAAACTCGCCGGCGCATAATCGCGCCGTGATCCCGGAGTCGTTCATTCAGGAGTTGCTGGCCCGCGTCGACATTGTCGACGTGATAGAGCGCTATGTGCCGCTGAAGAAGGGTGGCGCCAACTTCCAGGCCTGCTGCCCTTTCCACTCGGAAAAGACTCCCTCCTTCACCGTCAGTCCGAGCAAGCAGTTCTACCACTGTTTCGGCTGTGGCGCCCACGGCAGCGCGCTCGGTTTCCTCATGCAGTATTCCGGTCTCGGCTTCATCGAGGCGGTCGAGGATCTGGCGCACTCGGTGGGCATGCAGGTGCCGCGGGTATCCGAGCACCGTCAGGCGGAGCGCATCAAGAAGGCGCCGCTGACCGAGCTCATGGCGCGGGCCGCACGCTTCTACAAGGATCAACTGAAGGCATCGCCCAAGGCCGTCGATTACCTCAAGGGCCGGGGTCTGACCGGCGAAGTCGCCGCCCGCTTCGGCCTCGGCTATGCGCCGGACGAGTGGCAGGGCCTGGAACGCATATTCCCCGACTACCAGGATGCCGCGCTGGTCGAATGCGGGCTGGTGATCGAGAGCGAGCAGGGCCGCCGCTACGACCGCTTCCGCGACCGCATCATGTTCCCCATCCTCGATCAGCGCGGCAACGTCATCGGCTTCGGTGGCCGGGTGCTGGGCCAGGGAGAACCCAAGTACTTGAATTCTCCTGAAACGCCGCTGTTCGAAAAAGGTCGCGAACTCTATGGCCTGACCCAGGCCCGGCAAGCGATCCGCGACGAGGACACGGTGATCGTCGTCGAAGGCTACATGGATGTCGTGGCGCTGGCCCAGCACGGCGTCGGCAACGCCGTCGCCACCCTGGGCACGGCGACGACACCCAATCACGTACATAAGCTGCTGCGCCAGGCATCGAAAGTCGTATTCTGCTTCGACGGCGACGCCGCAGGCCGCAAGGCGGCCTGGCGGGCACTGGAGGCCAGCCTCGAACAGTTGGGTGACGACAAATCGGCCGGCTTCCTGTTCCTGCCGCCCGAACATGATCCGGACAGCTTCGTGCGCGCCGAGGGCGCCGACGCCTATCGCCAACTGGTCCGCCACCCAACCACGCTCACCGAATTTCTGCTGCGCGCCATCAAGACCGACCTCGACCTGGCCACGGCGGAAGGTCGTGCCCGCCTGGTGCATGAGGCGAAGCCGCTGCTGCAGAAGTTGGCGGCACCGGTGCTGCGCGTGCAACTGACCAAGGCGGTGGCCGAGGCGGCGGCTCTCAGTCAGGCCGAAGTGGAAGGACAATGCGGCCTAAAGCCGCTAGCCCGGGGTTACGGGAGTCGGCCGGCGCCGCCGCGAGGGCGCCGCGCCATCGAGATTTCTCAACTCAAGACGCTGCTGAAGGCCGTGCTGCGGCGTCCCGAGCGCGCCGCGCGGCTACCGCTGGAACAAATTCCCGCCGAATCGGCCGAAGGGGCCGTCCTGCACGCCATCGCCAACGCCGTCGATCACGGCGAGCTGCCTTCGGGCAGCATGGGTCAGGTCGTCGAATACTTTCGCGGCAGCCCACACGAAGCGCTTATCGGTGCCTTGGCGTCGGCGACGGCCATGGAAGAAGTCGACGAAGGCGAGGAAGAAATTGTCTTCGAGGACACGCTCGATCGATTGCGGCGGGCCGAGTTGGTCGCGCAGATCGAGGCGCTCAACGCGCGCGCCAAGACCACCCCGCTCTCCCCCGACGAGCAGCGCCAGTTGGCAACTCTGCTGGCGAGCAAGGCCAGGACCGCGGTCAAGGGTGTCGGCTAATCTCTGCTATACTACTCGGTTTCCCCCTGCACTTGGCATCGCCATCGTCCGCACTGTCGGTCGCGAATGGTGCCCGGGGCCAGATTCCGAGGAATATCGATACCATGCCCAAGGAAACCGCGAAGTCCTCCAAACCGGCCGCCAAGGCCAAGGCCCCCGCCAAGGCGCCCGTGAAGACGCCAACCAAGGCCGCCGCCAAGAAGGAGGTCGCCAAGCCGCAAGCCGCCAAACATGCCGCGCCGGCCAAGGCCAAGGCAGCCGAGCCGGCCAGGGCCAAGGTGCCGGCGGCGAAAACCACGGATAAGCCCGCCGCGCCGGCCAAGGAGCCGGTGAAGGCCATCGCCCCGGTGCCGCCGCCAGCGGTACAACCCGAGGCCAAGCCGGTCGCCGCGAAGAAAGTCGAAGCGAAGGGCAAGAAGGGCCGCACGCCGCCCCCCGAGATGCCCCGCGCCCAGGCGCCGATCGATCTCGAAACCAAGCGTACGCGGCTGAAGAACCTGATCGCGCTAGGCAAGGAACGCGGCTTCCTCACCTACGCCGAGATCAACGACCACCTGCCCGACGATCTGGTCGACGCCGAGCAGATCGAGTCGATCATCTCGACCTTCAACGACATGGGCATCCAGGTGTTCGACGAAGCACCGGCGGCGGACGACATGTTGCTCGCCGAGGCCGCACCGGCGCAGGTGGACGAGCAGGAAGTCGAGGAGGAGGCGGAACAGGCGCTCTCCACCGTCGATTCCGAGTTCGGCCGCACGACCGATCCCGTGCGCATGTACATGCGCGAGATGGGCTCGGTCGAGCTGCTCACCCGCGAAGGCGAAATCGAGATCGCCAAGCGCATCGAGGATGGCCTCAAGCACATGGTGATGGCCATCTCGGCATGCCCCACCACCATCGCCGAGATTCTTGATATCGCCGGCAAGGTGGCGCGGGATGAAATGCGCATCGACGAATTGGTCGATGGCCTCATCGACCCCAACGCGATTGGCGACGACATCGAAGCCCTGGCCGAGGACGAGGAGGCAGCCATCGAGGCGGATGAGGCCGAGGACGAGGACGAAGAGGGCGGCGGCCAGATATCCGCCTCGCTACTGTTGCTGAAGCAGGACGCACTGGAACGGTTTTCCAACATCCATCACCTGAATGGCAAGATGGTGGCAACCCTCGCCAAGAAGGGCTCGCAGGACAAGAGCTACCTGCGCATTCAGAAGCAGATTTCCGACGAGCTGATGAATATTCGCTTCACGGCCCGCTCCATCGAACGCCTGTGCGACTCGGTGCGCGGCATGGTCGAGGCGGCGCGCAATCACGAGCGCAAGATTCAGCACCTGTGCGTCGAAAAGGCACATATGCCCCGCCCGCATTTCATCAAGGTCTTCCCCGGCAACGAGACCAACCTGGAATGGCTGAAGCACGAGGTGCAGTCGAACAAGCCCTACGCCGCGCAGTTGATGCGCGCCGCGCCGGCCGTGCTCGAAGAGCAGCAGAGGCTGATCGACCTGCAAGACCGCATCGGCATTCCGCTCAAGGAGCTCAAGGACATCAACAAGCAGATGTCCACCGGCGAGGCCAAGGCGCGCCGCGCCAAGCGCGAAATGACCGAGGCCAACCTGCGTCTGGTCATCTCCATCGCCAAAAAATACACCAACCGCGGCTTGCAATTCCTCGACCTGATCCAGGAAGGCAACATCGGCCTCATGAAGGCGGTGGACAAGTTCGAATACCGCCGCGGCTACAAGTTTTCGACCTACGCGACCTGGTGGATTCGCCAGGCCATCACCCGCTCGATCGCCGACCAGGCGCGCACCATCCGCATCCCGGTGCACATGATCGAGACCATCAACAAGATGAACCGCATCAGCCGCCAGATCCTGCAGGAGACGGGTGCCGAGCCCGATCCGGCGACGCTGGCGATCAAGATGGAAATGCCCGAGGAGAAGATCCGCAAGATCCTCAAGATCTCCAAGGAGCCCATTTCCATGGAGACGCCGATCGGCGACGACGACGACTCGCATCTGGGCGACTTCATCGAGGACACCGCCACGCTGGCGCCGATGGAAGCCGCCCTGCACGGCAGCATGCGCGAGATCGTCAAGGAAGTGCTAGACAGTCTGACGCCGCGCGAGGCCAAGGTGCTGCGCATGCGCTTCGGCATCGAGATGAACACCGACCACACGCTGGAAGAGGTCGGCAAGCAGTTCGACGTCACGCGCGAGCGCATCCGCCAGATCGAGGCCAAGGCGCTGCGCAAGCTGCGGCATCCGAGCCGCTCGGAAAAGCTGCGCAGCTTCCTCGACGGTGCGGAGTAAGGACTAACGAAAGTCAGCCGCCGCGGCACGCCGGGGCGGTTCAGATTACCCGGGCCGTTCAGGCCGCGAAGGCAAGCCGAAGACAGTGCGAACAGCACGGCGAGGCGCCGCCGACAAAGGCATGAACGGACCGAGGGCCTGTAGCTCAGTCGGTTAGAGCAGAGGACTCATAATCCTTTGGTCCTGGGTTCGAGTCCCAGCGGGCCCACCACCATTCAAGCGGGTTTCCGGGTTTTTCCCGGACCCGCATCTTCTACAATTTCCACCCCTTCTTCTACAATTCTTCGGCGCAGAGATTCAACCTGCTCGCCGATCTGCTCGCGCGTGTAGTGCTCGGTCATGTTGCGTGTCTTGTGCCCTAGGAGCCGCTGGGCGTGTTCCAGGTCCCCCGCATCGCTCGCCGCCTTTGCTCGCAAGTCGCGGAACTGGAAGTCCACGCCGGCAGCGTCCCTGGCCTTGTCGAAGCAGCTACGCATCGCGGCGTAGGTCAGGCGCTCGCCGGCATCGTTCTGGATCAGCGCCGGGCCAGTGGCTTTACGCGACCGATTGAGGACGTGATCTACGACGGCCCCCAAGTCGCTGACAATGGCGATGCGGAGCTTCTTCCCCGTCTTGTTCTGAGTGACCCAAAGCGCCCCGTCGCGGATGTCCGCCCGGTCCATCTTGAGGACGTCGGCGGGCCGCTGGGCGGTCAGTAGGGCAGCCTCTACGACTACGGCTTACCAAAGACCTTTACGAAAGTTGTGTACTTGGCAGTGGCCCAAGTCTCAGTCATGTCCCCATTCTCTTCAAGGGCTGCGTAAATCTCCCTTACCAGATCGTTGCTCACCATATCGTGAGTACGCATCTTCGCCAGCAGCTCATACCCATGCCACACGGGGATACTGAAGTCTTTGGCAAGCGCATGCATGCCCAGATCGTCGGTAACTATCACCGCATCCCGAATCTGGCCAAAGGCCAAGACCCGGCAATCTGTTTCAGATGGCGGGGAACGTCCGCCGCTCGTATAGCGGGCAACGTCCAAGAGGACTGAGCCACGAAGAACGCTAGCGGCACTGTCCAACGTCGAATGTTCCTGCGCGCTTAGCCGCATCCGAGCCGCCATCCGCTCACCTGCAAGCGCCGGATCATCAAACCAAGGGTACTTGAACCGGAGTTTCCCGCTCGCCATCACCTCTTCCTCAACATCTTTGAGGATCGTAATGACGTACTCCTTGTGGCCAAACTTCTTCCCCAACATGGGCCGAACGCGCTTCGCCAAGCGAAGGTACGCATTCGTGTCGAGGAGGACGAGAATCAACGCATCAACTCAGCGCTAATAGCTGACGCGTCTTTCATAGATACATCGAGCACCTGCTGGACGTACCCTGCCCCAGTATTACCCTCGCGCAGCATCCGCTGCAGGGCGGCGAAGAACGGCGTCTTAAAGACGTGTTGTGCCGCGGCGATGTACTGACTAGGCGCCGGCGGTATTGGCTTAAACAAAGTTTCACTCACCAGAGGCCACCGCTGGTTATTTCGCACCGCATGAATATCCTGTTCCGTCGTTCTCAAGTGCGGAAGGTTGTTAGCACGAGCAAAATTCCTGACCTCGCAGTACACGCTGTACAGCGAAATTTTGTGATCCGTGGCTAGCCGATGAAGTGGCGCTATCTCTCCACGAGCATCGCGCGCCGCCATGGCGGAGGAATAGGCTCCTTTTGCAAGCTCGTGTGGAAACAACAAGGCCCCAGCAAGGGAATCCGCGAAATCCTCTCCGACATCGTCCCCCGCCAACTCTTGCGAGTAGACGTGTGCAAGTTCGTGCGCCATCCAGAACTTGAAATCCTCGAGGTGCGTATCGAGGTTCAAGTAGATGAACGTTATGTTCTCTTCGGGCAGAAAGATATGAAGAGCATTGCGGTGGTTCTTTTGATCACCCCACATAACAGGGATGATCACCGCGTCGTTTTCCCGGAACTGATCAATGAGGTGCTCATACAGTAGCACCGCTTGCATCCCGATACCAATCTTTTGACGAATCGCACTAGCGGCGTTCTGCACGACGTCATAGGCCGTAGACGGCGACGAGATCTGCGTACGAAAAGCCTGCTGCGTTGGGAGGAATGCGACAAGCGGCTTCAGCAACGCACCCATTGCCATCGCTTTTAGCACGTGCTGTTCAGTAGTCTTCGTTCCACCCTTTTTCCGGAACGCGACCACCGGCTTCCTGGCAGTCGACGCGACAAGCTGCTCAAACCGGAGGCTGAGCGTCGTCGCCAATTTGAGGAGTTTATCGGGGCGCGGAAAATCCGTCCCATGGAGCCAATTAGTTACAGCCTGTGAAGATACCCCAAGCTCGTTCGCCAACCGCTTTTGTGACCACCCGACTGTCGCGAGTGCCTGCCTCACCGCTTCGCTGTTGATGATCTTTTCCATAGGGGCGCGATTATATATCCATACCCACGTAAATCAAGTTTAGTCAACTTACGTGCGAACCGGTCAAGAACTTTAGGGGAATTTCCAGCGGCATTTTGGCTTCCTACAACACCGCGGCGACCCTCGCAGCCACCCGGCCTTACACCAGCCTGAAAAATGACGATTGTAGAAAGGGCTTGCGCTATGCCTTTGTTCTTAATGAGCTACAGTAGGTCCTCATAATCCTTTGGTCCTGGGTTCGAGTCCCAGCGGGCCCACCAACAATTCAATGGCTTACGAGAAATCGTAGGCCATTGTTCCTTGCAACGCAGATTGGTAGCGGCAGCGGCATGCACCGCCGGCGGACATCTGGACCGCACCAGGAAAAATGGCAGGCCGCAGCCTGCCATTTTTCCTGGCCACAGGTGGCGGACTACCGCGCCGGACTCTTGCCCGCGGCGGCGCCTGCCGGGGCCATGCCCCGTGGCATCTTCTCCTGCATGCACTGGCCTCGATCGGGGCCGCGCTTGCCCTTGCAGGCATCGCGAGCCTTTTCGGCGGCGGCGCACATGGCCGGGTCCGGCGTTTTGCCGCAATCCATCGCCGGGCGCTGGTCCTCCATGCAAGCCTGGTGGTCGGGGCTCTGCGGATCGCCGCAGGCGGCTAACGCCTTGTTGTAGGCTTCGCACATCTTCGGATCGGCCGTCTTGCTGCAATCCTCGATGCGCTGGCCGGGGCCGCCCATGCCGCGCGGCATCTTGTCCTGCATGCACTTGCCGCGGTCCGCGCCGCGCTTGCCCTTGCAGGCCTCGCGAGCCTTCTCGGCCGCCGCGCACATAGTGGCATTGGGCGACTTGCCGCAATCGGCGGCCGGCCGGTGGTCATCCATGCAGTCGTTGAAATCCGCACCGCGCGGATCGCCGCAGGCCGTTACCGCCTTGTTGTACTGCTCGCACATCTTCGGGTCGGCAGTCTTGCCGCAGTCTTCGACGCGCTGCCCCGGCCCCATGCCCTGCGGCATCCTCTCCTGGATACACTTGCCGCGGTCGGCGCCACGTTTGCCTTTGCAGGACTGCAGCGCCTTCTGCGCCGTGGCGCACATGGTCGGATTGGGCGACTTGGCGCAATCCATCGGCGGGGCATGGTCGTCCATGCAGTCGTGGAAGTCCGGGCTGCGCGAATCGCCACAGGCGGCGACCGCCTTGTTGTAGGCCTCGCACATCTTCGGATCCGCCGTCTTGGCGCAATCGGCAACCGGCTGGCCGGCCGCCATAGCGCCCCCGGGACCCATGGGGCCCGAGGCAGGCTGAGCCATGACCGAAAGCGAAAGTAGTGCCGCGACCAGACTGCCGGCGAGATATGCGGTCATTTTCTTCATGTTTGCTGTCTCCTGTTTGTTATGGTTTCCACGGCGCCAAGCAAAAAGGGCTTAGCCGTTAGGCTAAGCCCTTGATCGGGTGGTGGGTCGTGAGTGGCTCGAACACTCGACCTACGGATTAAGAGCGCGAGAAAAGTGTAGTTAAATCAACGTATTGGCCCGCCCTCGCCCGCCATCACTCGCCAAGGCGCCCCGCACTATATTCCAATTCCTTATTTCGAAGTGTGCGCCCGGATTCAGCCGGAGCTAACAATCTTAGAACCAACAAAGTAAGCACTGAAAGAGACATATCGAAACTCTGAATCAACGCAGGCAATTAGCATTGCTTTTTTGGTGTGGTGGATCGTAGCGCGCACTTCTTTCTACGTATCGAATCTAACAGTTTGATTCTTTACCAAGTACTAGCGGATTAAGGGCGCGATAAAAATGTCGTTAAATCAACGTATTGGCGCGCCCCCGCTCGCCAGCACTCGCCAATCACCCGTGAATCATCTTCCCTGTGAGCGAATGGAGATCGTGAATCTTCTGATCACTGGTTTGTAAAACAAGATAGGCAAATAGATACTCTCGAATCCTGTCATTTGACTTACCGAGAAGAATTTCAAGTTGCCGGCCGAGATCGTAGACTGCTTTCTTACAGAAGTTGCGGAGCGATCTCCCTGTGAGGTGTTGGGAGCCAGCGCCCCAGTTAGGCGGAATCACAATTCGATTGTCTGATAGATATGATTTCAACCCCGCCTCGTGGTGATCCGCATTTGATCGAATCAGTTGCACCAATCCGACTTCTGGGGTCCACGGCAGGTAGAACACCTTGTTTTTCAGGCGATCAAACAGTTGCAGCATCCCATGGTCGTTGGTGGCCTGGTATTCCGCTAAGCTCTCATCCCGCACGTCCACATCTAGCGCCGCAATGACTTTTGTATGGCTAGGCAACATTTGCGGAGCTGTATCCAGAAATCCCAAGATTTGCTGAAAACCTCCGAGGGGTACCGGCAGGGCTGTTGGTATTGCGGTTGGTTTTACGATCTTCTGTCGATACAAATCGATCATTGCGGCAACACACTTTCTTGCAGAGTCATCTTCTACATATACAACGCAATCCGGCGAAACCTCCTCGCCGGACGTTATGTGACCTAGAGCGAATGTCGGGTAACAACCTTTTGTATAAGTCACTATTCCATGGGCATTCTGAAGGAATAGAACCTTGCTCCGATCGGTTCCCTTAATTAGCGTCACCGAGTGTGTGGAGAAGATAATTGTTAGGTTCTTCTGCTTAGAGAACTGCGTCAAGTACTGAAACAACTGCGTTTGCGCTCTTGGATGTATCGCCAGCTCCAATTCATCAATTAGTACAAGAGAGTTGTCGGCTATATGATCAAGGGCCAACAACAACTTCAAAACGCATAGCTCCCCTAAGCTGAAATTTCGCTCAGAGAAATATAGGGTGGGCTTCCCGGCTTGAGCTTGTTTGATCAGGTACGCTCTATTCTTACCGCCTCGATTGATGTTCAGGAAGCACAGCTCTGAGAACCGTGTTGTGGAGAAGATCGTATTCATCGCATCGCGAAGCGTTTGCGGTGTTGGTTGAACTCTTCTTGGCGCAAATTCTTGCTGCTGCGGTTCCACACGGTCAGCGTCAGCGGCTATATATGCAACCTCGGGATAACCGCAAGTGGCAAGAAGTCCGCTATTCTTCCTTGGCAAAGGCGCCCATCGTTCTTCGACATATGTATAAGTAACCGATTGGTCGTTTATTTGGTACTCGACTGAAGCCCCCCTGTGCGAGTCAAGGGACTTGTGAGCCGATGACCGGAAGCCACGCTGAAATGCGCCACTGTTTCGAAGGCGACTTAGGCAGGTTAGTAATGATGTCTTGCCTGACCCGTTTGTACCAGTCAGCAGGTAAGCGCCAGGTGGTGGTATCTCAAACTCAAGCAGCCGGATGTTCTTCAGGTTTCTTATGGCTATTCTTGTGGTCATATCTGATTATCCTAGCGTTCGTGTGCCGACTTGTGACACTGGGTCGCCTTATAAGGCTAACCTGCAACAATCCTGCATAAAGTACGCTGGCTCGTATTTACCGTCAGCATGTTGGTCAATGTATGCCCGTATAGGGCTAACAGAAAGTGGGCTACTGAAGTCTGTACGGTGTCAGGTCGATGCGTGGCTGGCCCTGGCGTCGAACGAGTACGTGCTTGCCACCTTCTTCTGCAATCTGAATGTGCCAATAGAAACGCTCGTCGTTCTCGGTGACGTTCATCCCCTCAAACCAGGGGGCCATATCGCCGATGGGTATCAGGAATATCAACTCCGGCGATCCGCACCCGAAGGCTACATATCCGTGTTTGGATTCTTCTAGCAGTTCCCTCTGGTGAGGGTGAAATCCAAACCAATAATTAGGCCTTGGGTCCTTGTGCTCCTTCGACACGGAGCAGACAATGACCGTCTCGTCGTCTGGCGTCGAAAACGATGCGCGGGTGCGCTTTAG
>WBZL01005022.1_pt1 | contig 11152 bp, 11 predicted proteins | sample 5204291 | NCBI WGS metagenome assembly WBZL01 (sample SAMN12344345, study PRJNA552823) | activated sludge metagenome | biome: Activated sludge suspended growth; feature: Nitrification reactor; material: Wastewater; isolation source: activated sludge from nitrification reactor of wastewater...
ATCATCCCGGCCATGTTCTCGGCGGTACTGCCCGCGCTCGACCGGCTGAACGTGATGCACCTCGCGACGGCGCGCTCGGCGATTCTCTCCGCCGTCATCTTCAACGCGCTGATCATCGTGGTGTTGATCCCCCTCGCGTTGAAGGGGGTGCGCTTCCGTGCGGAGAGCGCGAGCGCCGTGTTGCGCCGGAACCTGACGATCTACGGCCTCGGAGGCATCGTCGCCCCGTTCGCGGGGATCAAGTTGATCGACCTGCTCGTGACCCTCATGGGAGTGAAGTGATGAGAGTGTTCCTGCATCAGTTGCGCCCGGCCCTCCTCGCGACGGTCGTGTTCACCGTCCTCTGTGGCGTGATCTACCCGCTTGCGGTCACCGCCGTCTCGCAGGTGGCTTTCCACGACAAGGCCGAGGGCTCGCTGCTCACCGTCGACGGCACGGTCGTGGGGTCCGGACTCATCGGGCAGCAGTTCGCGTCGCCGCAGTACTTCCACCCACGCCCGTCGGCAGCAGGCACCGGCTACGACTCGTCGATGTCGTCGGGCTCGAACCTCGGCCCGAACAACCCGACCCTGCTCGCCGCGGTCGCCGAGCGGGTGGACACCTACCGGGCCGAGAACGGGCTGGCCGACCACTACCCGGTGCCGGTGGACGCCGTGACGGCCTCCGCCAGTGGCCTCGACCCGCACATCAGCGTGGCCAACGCACGTCTGCAGGCGGTTCGCGTGGCCGCCGAGCGCGGTCTGGACCTCGAGGTGGTGATGGCGTTGGTGGGCGAGTTCACCGACGATCGCGATCTGCTCGTGCTCGGCGACCCTGGCGTCAACGTGCTGCGCCTCAACCTCGCGCTCGACGCGCTCGCCCCGGTCGCGTGAGCGGCGCAACCGGAGCACCGCGGATGCAGGCAGACTGACAACGATGGCTCGCGGAACACTGCGCATCTACCTCGGGGCGGCCCCGGGCGTGGGCAAGACGTTCGCCATGCTCAATGAAGGCAACCGCCGCGCCGGCCGCGGTGCGGATGTCGTCATCGGGTACGTCGAGACGCACGCGCGGCCGGTCACCCACGATCAGGTCCGCGACCTGGAGGTCGTCCCGCGGGCCAGGGTGGAGTACCGCGGTGTGGCGTTCGAGGAGATGGACCTCGACGCGGTGATCGCTCGCAAACCGGCAGTGGCGTTGGTCGACGAGCTGGCGCACACGAACACGCCCGGTATGCGTCACGAGAAGCGTTGGCAGGACATCGAGGATCTCCTCGATGCCGGTATCGACGTCATTTCCACCGTCAACATCCAGCACCTCGAATCGTTGAACGACGTGGTGCAGCGGATCACGGGGGTGACCCAGCGCGAGACCGTTCCCGACGCGTTCGTGCGCAGCGCCGATCAGATCGAGCTCGTCGACATGAGCCCGGAGGCCCTTCGCCGCCGAATGGCGCACGGCAACATCTACCCGGCCGACAAGGTGGACGCCGCGCTGGCCAACTACTTCCGCCCCGGCAACCTGGGCGCGCTGCGTGTGCTCGCCCTGCTCTGGGTGGCAGACCGGGTGGAGGAGGCGCTGCAGGGCTATCTCGCGGATCACAACATCACCGACACATGGGAGACGCGCGAACGCGTGGTCGTGGCACTCACCGGCGCAGAAGGTGGCAGCCACCTCATTCGTCGCGCGGCGCGGCTGGCCGGCCGCCTGCGTGGCGAACTGCTCGCGGTGCACGTCGCGAGCGCCGACGGGCTGTCGTCGAACACCGGGGCCGGCCTCGAACGGCACCGGGCCCTGGTACTCGAACTGGGCGGCACCTACCGGGAGGTGGTGGGTGACGACGTGGCGGCGGCGCTCGCCGCGTTCGCCGCTGCAGAACAGGCGACACAGATCGTGATGGGTGCGACGCGGCGTTCGCGTTGGTCGGAGCTGTTCCACGGACCGCTGCCCGCCCGCGTCCAGCGGAGGCTGCCGGGCGTCGATGTGCACGTCATCGCGCTCGACCCCGACGCCAACCCCATGGTGCCGCAGCGCCGCAAGCGAACCTTCAGCGCCGTGTCACGCCCCCGCGAACTGGTGGGCTGGGTGGCCTGCCTCACCCTTCTTCCACTGGCAACCTTCGGGCTCGTGAGGCTCGACGAACACCTCAACCTGAGCAGCGCACTGCTCGTGCACCTGGCGATCGTGATGTCGATCTCCGCCATCGGGGGCGTTCGGCCCGGTATCGCCGCGTCGATCGAAGCGTCGTTGCTCACCAACTGGTACCTGACACCGCCGGTGCACACCTGGACCATCGCCGAGGCCGACAACATCGTGGCGCTCGCCGTCTTCGTGTTCGTCGCCGTCGGCGTGAGCACCCTCGTGGACCGCCTGGCCCGCGAGAGCCGCGAGGCGATGAGGGCCCGAGCCGACGCGACTGCGCTCGCCAGGTCCACCGGTTCGATCATCACCGCTCCCGACCCGATGCCCGACCTGCTCGATCAGGTGCGCGCGCTCTTCCATCTCGACGCGGCCGCGGTGATGCACCGTGGCGCCGAGGGGTGGACAACGCTCGCCGCAGTCGGTGATCGGCCACCAGCCACGCCGGACGGCGGCACCGCGCTGGCCGTCGACACCGCCGGCGACACCCAACTCGTGCTGTGCGGCGCGCCGATCAGTGGCGACGATCTGGGCGTGCTGCGCGCCTTCGCCGACCAGATGGCACTCGGCCTGGAAGCGCGCGAGCTGCGCAGGGAAGCTGCAACAGTCGAGTCATTGGCGGAGGCCAATGCGCTGCGCACGGCCTTGTTGCAGGCCGTCTCCCACGACCTGCGCACACCACTCGCCTCGATCAAGGCCTCGGTCACCGGACTGCTGGAGGGTGACGTGCGCTTCACCCCCGACGAGCGCACCGAACTCCTCGAGGGGATCAACTCCTCCACCGACCGGCTCGACCGTCTCATCGGCAACCTGCTCGACATGAGCCGCCTGCAGGCCGGGGCATTGAAGGCGACACTCGCACCGATCCCCCTGGAAGACGTCGTCGCTGCTGCGCTGTCGGCGCTCGATGTTCCCCACGAACGCGTCGCCGTCGATGTCAGCGAGGCCCTCCCGATGGTGCTGACCGACGGAGCCCTGTTGGAGCGATCGGTGGCCAACCTGGTGTCGAACGCGTTGAGCTGGTCGCCGACCACCGTGCCGGTGAGGGTGGAGGCTGCCCTGGTGGCCGGCGGGATGGTGCTGCGGGTGGTCGACCGCGGGCCGGGCATCGCGGCGGCCGACCGCGAGCAGGTGTTCGAGCCGTTCCAGCGGCTGGGCGATCGAAGCTCCGACACCGGGGCCGGCCTCGGCCTGGCCATCGCCCGCGGATTCGTCAACCTGCTCGGTGGCAGACTGGAACTCGATGACACGCCGGGTGGTGGTTGCACCTTCACCATCACCCTGCCGAGCGACGAGGTGGTGACGACGTGACGCGCATCCTCGTGGTGGATGACGAGGCCCAGATCCGACGCGCGCTCACCGTGAACCTGACTGCCCGCGGGTACGAGGTGGATCTCGCCGAGTCCGGCGAGGCAGCACTCACGCAGGCGGCGGCGCGCCACCCGGACCTCGTTCTCCTCGACATCGGCCTCCCGGGGATCGACGGGGTCGCGGTCGTGGAGGGCCTTCGCGGCTGGACCAACGTGCCGATCATCATGCTGTCGGTGCGCGACAGCGACGCTGACAAGGTGAGGGCACTCGACGCTGGCGCTGACGACTACGTCTCCAAGCCGTTCAGCATCAACGAGCTGCTCGCCCGCTTGCGCGCCGCGCTGCGGCGCCACCAACCGGCACCCGAGCAGCCGCTCGTGGAGACGGCGGCATTCACGCTGGACCTGGCCGAGAAGAAGGTCGTGACGGCCACCGACATCCAGCCGCACCTCACCCCCACCGAGTGGGCGATCGTGGAGACCCTGGCACGGCACCCTGGCCGGTTGGTGACCCAGCGCCAACTGCTCCAACAGGTGTGGGGGCCGCAGTACGAGCACGAGACCAACTACTTGAGGGTGCACCTCGCTGCCATCCGCAAGAAGCTCGAACCGGAGCCCAGCCGGCCGCGGTACTTCGTCACCGAACCGGGTATCGGCTATCGCTTCGTGCCGGACGGTGGGTGACGGTCGGGTTCACCCACGCAGCGGATACGGTCGGTCGGATGGATGCGCTCGCTGCCGCTCAGCACTACCTCGCCCTGGCCGACGAGGTTGCCCCAGGGCAGGTGGAAGGCCTCTACCTGGTTGGTTCGTATGCACTCGGCGACTGGATCGAGGGCACCTCCGACCTCGACGTGGTGTTCGTCACCGCCGAGCCGGCGACCGACGACGACTTCGGCCGCATCGCCACCCTGCACACCCGCCTCGCCGAGGTACCGGGCATCCCGCGCATCGACGGGCCCTACCTCGCCTGGGGCGACCTGCTCGTGGAGCCTGCCACCGGTTTGTACCGACCGTGGACGCTCGACGGCGAGGCGCACCACGACGGCGAGTGCTTCGAGATCAACCCGATCACCTGGTACACCCTCGCCACCCACGGAGTCACCGTTCGCGGTCCCTCGGCCCAACGGCTCGACATTCCCACCGACGTGCAGGCACGTGTCCGCTTCGTCACCGACAACCTGAGGACCTATTGGAAGGATGTCGCCGCCCAGGTCGCCGCCGCCTGCGATCGTCCCGAGCCGCCGGCGTTCGACGCACCGATGCTGGTGTGGTGCGCGCTCGGCGCTCTCCGCCTCCATTGCACCGCGTTCACCGGCGAGGTGGTGTCCAAGCGGGGCGCCGGCGAGTACGGGCTCACCGTCGCACCCCCCGCTCTCCATCCGGTCCTGCGCTCGGCGTTGGCGATGCGGGCCGCCGGCGAACGCGGCGAGGTCACCCTCACGATGATGCGCGATGCGGCGGCCGTGATCTCGTGGTGCGTGGCCGATGTGGAGGCCGCCCTGCGCGGCTGATGTCTACTCCGCCTCGGCGAGCATCGCCTTCGCCAAGGTGATCACCCGGGCGAAGTCGGCCTGTGCCGACGGGATGAGCCGGCGGTACCCGGCGAACCCGTGGATCGTGCCCTCCATCTCGACATAGGTGGTGCGCACACCGGCCTCGACACACTTGACCGCGTATAGCCGGCCCGAGTCGCGCAGCGGGTCAAGCGATGCGGTGACGATCAGGCTGGGTGGCATGCCCGACTGGTCGTGGTGCACCGGCGCCGCGCGCCAGTGGGTGGGGTCGGCCGCGTAGGCCTCTCGGTACCACCGCATCGACGTCGATTCCAGGCCGTACCCGTCGGCGAACTCGGCAGCCGAGGGATAGCTGCTCTCGGCCGTGGTGGTGGCATCGGTAGCCGGGTACAGGGCGAACTGCAGCACCACCGGCACCGCCGCGGGCTGATCGCGCAGGGCCATCGCAGTGACGATCGCGAGGTTGCCGCCGGCCGAGTCGCCGCACGTGACGAGGCCCGTGATCTCGCACCCGAGCGCGGGCCCGTTGGCTGCCACCCAGCGGGCCGCGGCCTCGGCATCGTCGGGGGCCGCCGGCCACGGGTCTTCCGGCGCGAGGCGGTACCACACCGACACCACCGGAAGATCGAGGGAACGGGCGAGTTCGGCCGCCATCGGCGCATGGGTGTCCACGTCGCCGATCACGAACCCACCGCCGTGGAAGAACACCACCACCGGGCCCGGCTCGCGTTCCGCGCGGGCGTCGAACAGGCGCGCCGGCAGGTCGCCCGCCGGGCCAGGGATCACGAGGTCGCGCAGCACGGCCAGCTCGCCCACGGGCGGCTCGAGCATCGCCATCCCCGGCGCGGCAAGTGGTCGCAGCTCGGCGATCGTCTCGTTGGTGAACGCCGGCCGCGGGTGGGCGGCGAGCAGGTCGAGGAAGGCCCTGACATCGGGGCGGACGAACGGCTCGGTCATGGCGACGAACCCTACGACAGGAAGCCCTCGGTCATCACTCCGGCCACGCTCGCGGCCGGCTACGGGACGACGGGAACCCCGCGGATTGGGGTGGCGTCGCGGTCGAGCCACTTGTGGGGGGTGAGCGGCGCAGGGCCGGTGGCCAGGGCGATCGCCTCGTCGACGGTGCGCGCACGTTGCGCCAACATGCGATGGGCCGGGCGCACGAAACCGGCGGTGACGGCACCCTCCATCCACTCGAACAGGGGCGACCAGAAGCCGTCGATGTCGATGAGCACCACCGGCTTGGCGACGATCCCGAGCTGGTTCCAGGTGAGGATCTCGGCCACCTCGTCCACCGTGCCGAACCCACCGGGCAGCACCACGAACCCGTCGGACAACGCCTCCATGCGCGCCTTGCGGTCGTGCATCGTCGGCACCACCTCCAGCCGGGTGAGCCCGCGGTGGGCCACCTCCGCCCCGAGCAGTTGCTCGGTGATCACACCCACCACCTCGCCGCCTGCCGCCAAGGCCGCGTCGGCGGCGATGCCCATCAGCCCCACGCTGCCGCCCCCGTAGACGAGGGTGATCCCGCGGTTCGCCAGCGCCGTGCCGAACTTGGCCGCCTTGGCGGCGAACGCCGGCGACGCGCCCTGATTCGAGCCGCAGTAGAGGCACAGGCTGCTCATGGCGACAGCCTCGCACATCAGGCCGCACTCCCCTCTCGTCGTTTCAGAGAGTTCACCTACCGTTGGGTAACCTCGGGTCATGACCGAGACCCCTCGCTTCACCCCAAGTCTGGCCACCCCCGATCTGGCCGCTGCCGCGGATGTCGTCGCGCTCGCCTCCCAGGTGGTCAGCGCCGGCGTGAAGGCCCTCGCCGCATCGGGCGGGCCGGATGTGCAACAGGTGCTCGCCTACGACCTGGCTCATGCCGCGGCGCAGGTGGAGACCGCCCGCGCCCTTTTGGAGTACGGCGCGAAGGGCGATGTGGAAGCACGCATCACCTGCGCGTTCACCGCCGACATGGCCCACGACGTCATGTCGCGGCTGGCCGGCCGGGAAGCGGACTGGGGGGTGCAGGCGGGCGCACTCGACGCGGCGCTGCCGTTCATGGGTGCCTTCCGAGCGCCCGATTTCCTCGCGTCCCTCGCCGAAACCCCCGGGCCGCGCCACCTCGACGGCGACATGGAGATGGTCGGCGACACCTTCCGCAGCTTCGCCGAGAAGGTGATCAAGCCCCACGCCGAGCACGTGCACCGCACCAACGACGATGTGCCCGAGGAGATCGTGCAGGGCCTGGCCGAGATGGGCGCGTTCGGCCTCAGCGTGCCGGCCGAGTACGGCGGCTTCAGCGAGGGCGGCAGCAACGAGTACATCGGCATGGTGGTGGCCACCGAAGAACTCAGCCGGGTGTCGCTGGGGATCGGCGGCTCGCTGATCACCCGCCCCGAGATCCTCACCCGCGCGCTCGTGAAGGGTGGCACGGAGAACCAGAAGCAGGAGTGGCTGCCCAAGCTGGCATCGGTGGAGGTCATGCCCGCAGTCGCCGTCACCGAGCCCGACTACGGCAGCGACGTGGCCGGTATCAAGGTGACCGCCACCCCCGCGGAGGGCGAGGACGGCCGCCCCGGCTATGTCATCAACGGTGTGAAGACGTGGTGCACGTTCGGCGGCCGCGCCGACGTGCTGGCCCTCCTGGCCCGCACCGACCCCGACCGCAGCAAGAGCCACCGCGGCCTCAGCCTGTTCATCGTGCCCAAGCCACGCGGCAACGGGCACGGCTTCCAGTTCACCCAGGAGGGTGGCGCTGCCGGGCGGGTGGGCAAGATGGAGGGGCGGGCGATCGACACCATCGGCTATCGCGGCATGCACTCCTACGAGGTGGCCCTCGAGGATTGGTGGGTGCCGGCGGAGAACCTGATCGGTGAGGACGACGGCATCGGCAAGGGCTTCATCTTCCAGATGGCGGGCTTCGAGAACGGCCGCCTGCAGACCGCGGCACGCGCCGTCGGCGTGATGCAGGCCGCCTACGAGGCCGCGCTCGACTACGCGCAGAACCGTGTCGTGTTCGGCAGCCCGATCGTCGACTACCAGCTCACCAAGGCCAAGCTCGGCCGCATGGCGGTGCTCATCCAGGCCGGTCGCCAGATGGCGTACGTGGTGGCCAGGATGATGGCCGACGGCCAAGGTGCGATGGAGGCCGCCATGGTGAAGGCCTATGTGTGCAAGGCCGCCGAATGGGTCACCCGTGAGGCGATGCAGATCCACGGTGGCATGGGCTACGCCGAGGAGTTCACCGTCAGCCGCCTGTTCGTGGACGCACGCGTGCTGAGCATCTTCGAGGGCGCCGACGAGACCCTGTGCCTCAAGGTGATCTCCCGCCGCTTGGTGTAGGAGTCCCTCTCGCCTACCCCGACGGGTGAGGACAGCAGCCTGTCATGGGCAACGGTGGAATCCCTCAGTGCCGCGTCGGCTCACGGCTCAGCAGTCGAGGGCGGCGCCCACCGCTGCACACACTTCGTGCCACCGGGTATCGGCCACGTGGCCGAGCCGATGGGTGAGGTACGCCTTGCGCACGGTGCCGAGGTTGTCGAAACTGGCGACGCACTCGCGTCGCAGCCCGTCGGCTGGCCCGAGCTCGATTTCGCTCGGTAGCCCCCGACGGGTGGTGGTGACCGGCGCGGCCACCACCGCGTCGAGACCATTGATGGCTCGCTGCCGCGTGAGCACGAGATAAGGGCGCGGCTTCTCGTCGGGAAGCGCGCCCAGCCAGATGTCGCCTTGGTTGATCACAGCCACTCCATCCAGGCCTCGTTGTCGAGATCGGCAAAGGACTGGTGGTCGACATGAGCCAACTCCTCGTCGGTCTGAGGCACGCGGGCGTACGCCTCGGCGTACTGCTCGTCGATCTGCTTGCGCCGCTCGGCGGCAATGGCCGCTTCGATCGCGCTCCGCATTGCTTCGGTTCGGCTGGAGTACTGGCAGCGCACGACGAGCCAATCGAGACCTTCGATGGTCTCGTCGGGAAGCCGGATCGCCAGTTGTGTTGACATGCGGCGAACATACCGCGTTGGTATGCACCTCGCAACCCGCTAGATCAAGCGGTGCACGCTGACGGCGTAGTCGCCGCCGTCGAAGCGGTCGCGTTCCCAGGTGGCGAAGCGCTCCAGCAGGTGCAGGCCCGCAGCGGCACAGCAGGCGTCGTACTCGGCCAGGGTGAGCGCGCCCTCACGACGATCGAGCGAGAACCCGGCCACCAGCAGCCCACCAGGCTCGAGGTGCGACGCCAGCGCGTCCACGATCGGGCAGCGATCCTCCACCCGGCAGAACAACATCACGTTGCCCGGCATCGCCACAAGGGCGAACCGCCGCTGCAGCGTCAGCGCGGCCAGGTCGGCGTGATGCCACGCCATGTGCGGGGCGTCGCGGCGGGCGTAGGCCAACAGGTCGTCGTCGAGGTCGACGCCCTCCACGTCGTACCCACGCTGATGCAGCTCGATCGCCACCCGCCCCATGCCGCAGCCGGCATCGAGCACACTCGTGGGGCGCAAGCCGTCGATGAAGTCGGCCTCACCGTGGCTGTGGCGCCCCTCGGCCTCCATCTCTGCGAAGCGCTGGTGGTACGCGTCGAGCGGAATGTCGCGGCGCCACTGTGCCCATCGGTCGCTGACGTGGGCCCCAGGTTCGGGCTCGCTCATGACAACAGCTCGGCGAGCGACGAGATGCGCTGGAAGTCGGCCCCGGCATGATCGTCATAGGGGTCGAGCAGGACCGGGTGCAGGCCCGCCGCCCGCGCCCCACCCACGTCCATCGTCACGGAATCACCCACGTACGCGATGCGGCCGCGTTCGACGCCGGGGAAATGCTCGAGCGCGAACTCGAAGATGCGCGGGTCGGGTTTGGCCACCCCCACCACATGGCTGTCGACGATCACCCTCACCGGCGTGTGTGGGCCCTCACCCTGCTGGCAGACCCCGCCGCGCCAGAGCAGTTCGGCGATCTGACCGCTGGCATTGCTGACCACACCCACCGGCACCCCGGCCTCCACGATCGCGGCCAGTGCGGCGACGCTCTCGGCGATCGCCCACCGCCAGGTGTACGCGTTGCGGGTACGGCCGAGCACCATCGCCGCGAACTCGGCCTCGTGCTCGGGCACCCCCACGATGCGCACATAGGCATCGTTGTAATCGTCCCAGTCGTGCTCCGGCTTTCCGGCCGCGCTCTTGGCCGCCATGCCCGCGTAGTGGGCACGCAGGTGCAGCTCGATGGTCGGATCGCCGCCGTGGTAGGCCAGCAGCGGCCCGATCACGGTGGGGTCGGGAACGAGGAACACCCCGCCCACGTCGAACAGGATCGCGTCGAAGTTCCTGGCAAGCACCCTGAAAACCTAACCTTGCCTCATGCGCAGCCCTCGCGACTTCTTCAAACCCCTCGCCGCCGGTGCCCCCGAGCCCGTGCGCGAGATCCCGTTCCGCCCCAGCCGGAACATCCACTTCTTCCCGCCGCAGAACGACAAGCTGGTGGCCAAGCTGCCAGAGATCATCCCCACCGTCGACATCCTCCTCGGCAACCTGGAGGACGCGATCCCGATGGCCGACAAGGAAGCAGCTCGCGCCGGCCTGGTGAAGGTGGGCAAGACGGTCGACTTCGGCTCCACCCAGTTCTGGACGCGCATCAACAGCCTCGACTCGCCGTGGGCGCTCGACGACCTGTGCACCCTGGTGCCCGAGATCGGCGACAAGCTCGACGTCATCATGGTGCCCAAGGTGGAAGGCCCGGAGGACATCCACTATGTCGACCGCCTGCTCGCCCAGCTGGAAGCCAAGGCCGGTCTGAAGAAGCCCTTGTTGGTGCACGCGATCCTCGAGACCGCCCGTGGCGTGGCCAACATCGAGGCCATCTGCGCCGCCTCGCCGCGTATGCAGGGCCTCTCGCTCGGCCCCGCCGACCTCGCCGCCAACCGCCGCATGAAGACCACCCGCGTGGGCGGCGGCCATCCTGACTACCTGGTGCGCGCCGACCCGCCCATGGGTGCCGATGGCCCCCAGTACGACGCCCAGCGCACGATCTACCAGCAAGACCTGTGGCACTACACGCTGGCCCGCATGGTGGATGCCTGTGTCACCTACGGCTTGCTGCCGTTCTACGGCCCGTTCGGCGACATCAAGGACACCGTCGCATGCGAAGACCAGTTCCGCAACGCCTACCTGCTCGGCTGCGTGGGCGCCTGGAGCCTGCACCCGGTGCAGATCGACATCGCCAAGCGCG
>WBZL01005023.1_pt1 | contig 11151 bp, 7 predicted proteins | sample 5204291 | NCBI WGS metagenome assembly WBZL01 (sample SAMN12344345, study PRJNA552823) | activated sludge metagenome | biome: Activated sludge suspended growth; feature: Nitrification reactor; material: Wastewater; isolation source: activated sludge from nitrification reactor of wastewater treatment...
CGGCAGCAGGTAGTCGGTCTTGCGATCGGTGACGATGAAAGGGGACATGCCGGACCTCCGTTCCTGGAACGGCTATGATTTTAGCATATTCAGCGGGCGGCAAGGGTAAAGTCCGACAGGCTGCTAGGAGTGCGATCTGGCCGAATTCCACGCCGACGTTGAAACCGATCAGCGCTTGCACCAGACGCGAGGCGGGCAGTTCGCTCTCGACCAGCACGGAAGCGAAGCCAAAGCCGTGGATCAGCCCGAACAGTAGCGCCACGCCCCAGCGTGCTGCGGCCGGATCGCTTCTGCCCTGCTGCAGCCGGTGTTGACAGACCAGAAACAGCAGCAGTCCGCCCCAGCACAGCGCGGCGATCTTGCCCAGTCCGAAAAGCGCCATCAGACCGAGCGCGCTCAGCCCTATCCAAGTGCTCACCGGCAAATGACGTTGGCTAGGTTGAAGCAACCAGACGTTCTCTACGGCGACCAGCGCGATCGAGAGGCCGATCAGCGCTTCGACCGCGGCGGCTTGTGGCCGCACCAGATTCAGCACGGCCAGCGCCAGCGTGATGCTGTGGCCGACCGTGAACCCGGTGACCACGCGCACCAGGCCGCCAAAGCTGCCACCGCACAGCAGCAGCGCGAAAAGAAAGACCAAATGGTCGTATCCGGTGAGGATGTGCTCGACACCCAAGGCGACGAAATCCCGTCCCGACGAGGGCGCGCCCGCGGCGGCGACTCCCTGCCGTGAAAGCGGCCACTGGCGTTCGGTACCGGCAAGGACCCGCTGCACCGGAGCGGCCGCGTCGTCGACGGTGGCGAAGTGCAGGTGGCCCGCGGCCGGATCATCGAACAGATCACTCTCGATACGCAGTGATTGAGCCGTCGGACAGGCCAATCGCCAGACGACACGTAGGCGGCCCGCCGGCGCCTGTTGCCGGCGTGGCGGATCGGCGACCTTACAGGGCTGGCCGTCGGCGCTCAGACGCAATCGGGAGGTGGCGTAAGCCAGCAGAGAGTCGGTACCGCCGGCGCCCGAGGCCAGTGACTCGGCGTCCTGTTGGGCAACGATCAGCGTCACGGCGGCACCTTGCTCATCGAACGTCCAGGACGAGTAGGAAGCGCTGCGCTCGTGCGCCGCGCCACTCGCCACCCACAGGCCAATGAGCGCTCCCAGCAAAGCCTTGGCCGTGCAGCGGCCAAGGGTCACGGCTGGAATTCCACTTGGTCGATGGTCGCCAAGCGACGAAGCTGCGCCGCGTTGTCGGCCAGTGCCCGGCGCGCCTGCTCGGCGGCGAATTCGGCCTCGACATCGAGCCGCGCCGCTTCGAATGTCGGCGGTGAAAGCGCCTTGCGTGTGACCACGCGCAGGACATGGAATCCGCCCGTGTCGCGCACCGGATCGGTCACTCCGCCCGGAGCCAGGGTGAGCACCGCGTTGAGCGCCGCGCGCCCGACCAGGCTACCCAGATCATCCGGTGACAAAGCCGAGGAAGGCAGCTCGCGCGGCGGCTTGTTGCCGGCAATTTCGGCCACGACGGAAAACGCCTCGCCTTCGCGCAAGAGGCGGGTCGCGGTACGCGCACGCGTATAGGCTTCGCCGAGGTTGCCTTCGATGGCCGCGACCCAGATGTGCTGCACGCGCAGCGCGCCACGTTGGGCGAAGCGCTGCCGGTGGGCCTCGAAGTAGCTCCGCAACTGCGTGTCGTCGGTCTCCTGCGCGGCGGCGGCGACCACGGATTCGGCAACGATAGTGGCAAGGTCCATGCGAATGCGGGGGTCGTTCAGATGCAGGTTCAGCGCCACTCCGTGCTGCGCGCGCAGTTCTTCGTCGATCATGCGATCGAGCACACGCCGACGGGTGGCGGCGTCGGCTACTTCGCCGCCGGCCACTTCGACCGCCAACGCTCGCTCGAACTCGCTGCGCGTCAACAGACGCCCGTTGACGCGCGCGACCACGTCGGGCGGCAGACCGGCCGGCGGCGAGGTCGCCGATGTAGCCGACTGAGCCGACGGAACAACAGGCGTTACGCGGACGAGACCGGCTGCCGCCAGTCCAACGCCAACGACGGCGCCGCACAGCAGCAGCGCGCGGCCTCGCCGGCACTGCTGTGCGCCGAATGTCGGCGGCGGACTCACCGCCGGGCGACGAATGCCTTCAGGCACTCGGGTTTATCGGCGGCGCAACAGGCGTCGGTCGGCTCCACCGCATTCGGACTCCTGGTCGGCTTCTGCCGCGCCTGGACACAAGCGTTAAGCCGGCGGCGCGCATCGTCGTCCAGATCGTTGCCATCGCCAAGACCCACGGCGACACGGAACGACGCAATCGCCCTGGAAGTCGCGGGGCCCTCCGTACCGTCCACCGCGGCGCGGTAGAAGCCAAGTGTCTGTAGCGATTGCTGGTCGCTGCGGATGACTTGAACGCGACGTTTTCGGGCCTCGGCGCGGGCCTGCTCCTCGAAGCTCGAGTAGCCTCCCATCGCAGCGCACCAAGCGTGTGCGTCCGGAGGAAAGGCCGCGGCAAAGGCGGCGAAGCCAAAAGCGAAGGAAACTAGGTGACGACGATTCATGGCGCGCTCCTGGGTTAAAAAATGGGATATTCGTGCGAGTCGTTGTAATTTGCGTCACTCCACCGCGGGGGCGGGCACGGATTCCTGACGCTCGAAGGATCGACCCGTTCCTGTCGACCGAACTGAGCCATCGTCCGGGCTGGCTGCGGGACATCTGGCGAAGGGGAACAGGCGATGGACGCCGGCAGGACAATCATTTACCGCGAGCCGGCCGTAAATTCGGGGTCTCGCTTGCGAGACTTGGCGACCCCCCCCGCGAGAAGGCCGCCGATAGCGCCGAGGAGAGATCCCACCCCGAGCAGGCCATCGGGTGCTTGGATCAGCGCTCGGGCACCGCACATGGCCAGCCGCGGATATACGGGCTTCAAGATCCCCTCGATCACCATGGCGAACGCCGTGGAACCGGCGATGTGCGCGGGACGGCCCGTCTTTCGATCGAACTGGTAGACTCCCGGTTCACCCATGCCAAGAAAGCGCTGCGCCGTTTCCGCATCGGAAATGCAGATCTGGTCGCCGCCAAGCCGGCCTCCTATCACCAGTCCCCAAACTAAGGCGGCAACGAAGAGCACAACGGAAACCTTAGCAACGGTAAACGCTGTCTGTTTCAACGCAAGTATCTCCCCGTGTCGTCCATCGCGGAAGCCGCAGGTGCGCGGGCTAGTAGCTGTCACTAACAGTGACTCTAGCAAGCAGAAGCTGGCAGTTGTAGGCGAGTTTTTTCCTACAGGCAGCATACGAAGCCAGTTACCTCTTCGGCGGGCGACGCGCTCAGAACAGGGAGGTCAGGAATCCGGTGAAGCCGCTGATGGCGGCGCGTTCTCCAGCAGCGCGCGCAACGCTTCGGTCTCGGCCGACGGCTGGGCGCGCAGGTCGCGGGCGAGGACGGTGCGGCAGCGGTGATACACGCGCAGCGCTTCGGTCACCTTGCCTTGACGGTACAGGCAGTACATCAGGCCGAGATAGAGTGACTCGCGGTGCGGGTCGATCTCGATCGCGCGCTCGTAGAATTGGCTCGCCTCGACGACGGCGCCGGCGCTCTCGAGTCGCGACGCGAGGCCGGCGAGCGTCGTCGTCACGCGCTCGCGCAAGTCGTGGCGCGGCGTGCTCGCCCAGGCGGCGCTTTCCTTCTCCAGGAAGGGGCCGACGTAGCACGCGAGGAGGTCGCGGCCGCGGGCGAGAACGAGCGCCACCGACGGCGCGTCGGCTCCGTCGAGCAGGGCGCGAATTTCGGCCAACAGACGCTGGCAACGCCAGAGGTCGACCCAGCACCGGGCGTTGTTCAGCGTCAGGCAGCCGTCTTTGACCAGCAGCGCGTCTGCTTGTCCGAACAGGCCACGCAGGCGGGAGAGGTTGATGTCGAAAGCGGCGCGACCGCTGCCGACCTTGTTTTTGCTTGGCTTGCCGACACCGAGGCCACCTCCGCCGTCACCGTTTCCGCAGCCGTTGTCGTCGTCTTTCTGCCTGTCCCACAAGCAGCCGATCAGGTCGTCGATCGGCACATCGCGTCCGCCTCGGGCGATCAGCACGTGCAGCAGTTCGAGCGGCTTGGCCTGGGCCGCTTCGGCGACCGGGCGATCGTCGACCCGCAGACCGAAGCGGCCCAGCGTGTGGATCCGGATCGGCCACGGCCAGTCGTCGATGTCGAGCCGCGGTGGCTTGAGCTTGCGATGGCGAATCAGGCGGTGGGCGAAGTCCGTCACGATGCCGCGCTCGAGAGCGAAAGCGCACAGGCGCGACATCACGCCGGGGCGAAAGTAATGGTGAGTGAGATAGTCCTCCGCCAGGCCGACCGTGAAGGCTCGCCGCAGCGCGGCGGCGCACCTGGCCTCGTCGCCCGTATCCAGTGCGAACAGCGCTTCGGCAAGATCCACCTGGTAGGCGAAGATCGGGCTCTCCGTCGCCTGACCATAGGCGCGGACCGCTTCCAGCAGAGGCCAGGCTTCGCTCGTCCGGCCCAGGGCGTGCAGCGCCTCGGCCCGCGTCAGGCGGCCCAGAATGTGCTGGTGAGGGCCAGCATAGCGATCGGCGATCGCCAGTGCCTGGTCAATCGCGACCAGAGCGGCGGCCGCGTTGTCCGAAAAGAGTTCGTACATCGCGATAAGAAAAAGAAAGTGCGAGGTGTCCACGCGCCGCCGTGGATCGGCGACCTTCTCGAGCCGCTCGAGCGCCAGGTGGGCGCGCGACAGTTCGCCGTTATTGAGCCAGCCATAGACCTCGAGCGCGCTGAGAAAGAAATCCCACATCCGCAGGCCGTGGTCGCGCGCCAGTTGGCCACCGCGCATCGCGGCGGCCGCGGACTCGTTGCCACGCCCCTCGCTCCAGAGCTGCATGGACTGGATCGCCTGCCACAAGGCGCCAAAAATCGGCGGCAAGGCAGTGCCGGCCGGCGGCTCGAGTGCTCGCATCAGGCGATCGAGCGCGCTCTTGCGCCGCACGCAGACGGTATGATGGATCTGCAGGTTGCAGCCGAGGACGAGGCGCTCGATTGGGTCGGGAGAGTTTTCGATGAGGTCCAGCAGGCGGTCGGCCCAGCGGTGTATCGCCGTGTCCTGCGGGCGGCGAAACATCAGCGCGCCGAACATGCTGGCGGTGAAGCGGCTGGCGAGTGCTGGGGGCGGCGTGCCGAAGTCCCGCTGCAAGGCCTCGGCTCTGTCCAGCCACGCATCCAGTTGGCTGAAGTCGGCCCATTCGAGGCAGATCAGGTCCACGCAGGCGGACCAGGCGCGAAAGGCGCCGTCCGCCAGTCGTCGTTCGTGAAACAGGCGATAGGCGCGTTCGAAACTCGCTTGTGCCTGGGGCGGAGCGAAGTGAAGCTCGGCTTCGCCCTGCCAGTAGCCGAGCCACGGATCGTTGTCGCGCCGCGCGGGCGGTAGCGCCTGCAGCCAGTCGGCCAGGGTGCGTTGCCGGCCGCGTCCGACCAGCGCGGCGGCCCGGTCGAGCACCAGGGCTTGCAGCTCGTCCCAGTGCTGGCCGGCGATCAGCAGTTGTGCCGCGGCGTCGGGGTCGTCGGCGGCGGCCAGCAAGGCGGCGGCACGGCGCCGGAGAGCGGCCAGTTCGGCGGCCGTCAGCTCGACTTCCGCCCGATGCAGAAGAAACTGGCGCAGCAGGGGGTGAAACTGGTAATGGGTTTCGTCCCCGCTGTCATGCCGCGAGGTCAGGTTGCCGTCTTGGTGCAAGGCTTCGAGCAGCGGCAGGGCGGCCGGCTGGTCGCAGAGCGCCGGCAGCATCGCCACCCGCATGCGCGGCAGATGGGCCAGGGCGAGCAGCAGGCGGCGGGCGTCGGCAGGCTGGCGGGCGAACACTTCGCTGGCCAGGTAGTCGAAAAGCTGCGCCTGATCGGTCGGCCTGCGCGGCTGACGCGGCAGCGCGTCCGGCGTTTCCAGTTGCAGCAGCAGTCGGAGCGCGGCCGGCCAGCCGACGGTGATCTGGTGCAGGGCCTGCATTTCGGCCAGCGAGCGCGTTCGCGCCGCCGGTCTGGCGAGGCGCTGCACGGCCAGGGATTCGTCTTCGGTGAACGGCAGCTCGGCCGGGTGCAGCACGGCCAGTTCGCCATTGGCCAACAGGCGCGAAAACTCGGCCGGCGGCGGCCGACGGCTGGCGACGAGGAGATGCGAGCCGCGCGGCAACTCGCCGATGGCGGCCAGGAGCAGGCAACGAAAAGGCGCCGCGAAGAACGCTTCGTGGGCGTTGTCGACGACGAGCGTGAACGGAGCGGACAAGCAGCGATAGAAATCGGCCAGGAGGCGGCGCAGGAAGACTTCGAGATCGGCCACCGGCAGGCTGTCGAGCGGCGGCAAGCCGAGCGTCGCCGGCGGCCGCGTCGCCGCCGGTACGCTCGTCTGCAAGGCGTAGCAGAAGGCGGCGGCATCGGCGTCGGCGTGATCGGCCTGATACCAGAAGGGCGTGATTTCCCGGCTCTCGAGGTAGCTGACGATCAGCGTCGTCTTCCCGGCCCCGGCACAGCCGGTGATCCAGGCGGCGGGCGAGGCGAGCGCCTCGTCGAGGCGCTCGAACAATCGACCGCGACCCAATACCCGCGGTAGTCGGGGGGGGCTCAGTTTGGCCACGCGCAACTCCCTTGGTGCTGATGGAAACGGAGCCATCGATCCCCTCACGGCTCCCACTCGGGATTCTATCCGGAGCGCCGGGTTTGGCAAGCGCCACGAGCCTCTGGCGCACCCGCAGCGGGTGCGATGGCGTGGCGGAGGCGCGCCGCGACGCGTCACGCGACAGGCCGAAGGTGCCTCGATTCGGCTCCGGCGCCGGCTCACCTGCCACCCGCAGTTCACGGATCGCCGGGCGATCGGTCAGGCTGTGGATCAATTTCTGGCGCGCGTGCTTCCGCATGACGAACGCGATGTCTCGGGGCTGTCCGCCTACGCCGGCGCGCGTACTCGACTACGGGTTTCGCTGGGGCATCGAGCCCCTGTTCTCCGACCTCAAATCACGTGGCTTCGAGTTGGCCGAAATAGAGGGTATTGCAACCGTTGCGCGACCATCCGGCGAAGGCGACCTGCAGAAAAGCAGGAAACCGCGAAGAAGATGCCGAGGCGTCCCGGGTGTATGATGTCGCCTTTAGCGTTGGCTCGATTCGGGATGCCTGCTCTTACAGCGATTTGTCAGCAGCGGCCCGACTGCGCAGCCACCGCTCCATCCCGGCAATGGCCACCGGCGGCATCTGGCAATCGACCATCGTTCCAACCGTTAATTTCAATGTCTGCAATTCATGACTGACTCCACCTTTAAGAAAGGAATCGCGCCATGACCGAAAGCTCCTCTCCCATACCACTGCGGGGTATTGTTGGTGAACCGCACAAGGGCAAGATCGGTGTTCTGATCGAAGAACACTTTGACATGACCGAGTTTCGCCTGTTTAACGAATCGTTCCCGAAGCACGGCTATCAGGTGGTTTATCTCTCCCACTTGTGGGGCAATCCTTCCCTCACCTTTGGTTCCAATCCCGACGCTGGCTGGGTGGAAGAGCATGTGCTGGTGGAGACCGAAATCACTGCCGCGGACCCGGCGGATTACAAGGGAATCCTCGTCATCGGGGCTTATGCCAGTGACCGCCTGCGTTACCAGGTCACTCCCCGCCAGGGAGAACCGAACCAGGCCCCGGCGGTAGCCTTCATCCGCCGGGCGCTCGCTGATCGCCATCTGAAGATCGGCACGATCTGCCACAGCTTGTGGCTACTTTGCGCCGACCGCGCACTGCTGCAGGGCCGCCGGGTCACTTGCGCCCACAATATCGTTTGTGACGTCGAAAACGCTGGCGCGGAAGTGGTCTATGGTCCAGAAGGCACCGTCGACCTGGTCGTTGATGGCAACCTGATTACCGGCAAACATCCGGGGATCACCGACAAGTTCATCACCACCTTCCTGTCCGAAATCGAGAAAGGGGACTGAGACTGTGCTTGAACCCCAAGCGCGTGCGTTTTCTCATCGGCTGCGGTCGGGACGGATCTGGCAACAGAGCGGCTCACCGCGTCGATGCTCCCCGAGAAGGTGATGAATGAGTCCGCCAATCTCGGTCGCAGAAAACTACGACCAGTATTTTTCCAGCCGGCTTTATGAGCAACGCTACCCGCGGCCAAACCCGTCGAGCCTGGCCATCATCATCGGCGAGATCGACGCGCTGGGTAAGCGGGTTCTCGACGTCGGCTGCGGCAATGGCCGCTATGCCGAAACCCTGCTCGAGCGCACGGACGCAACGATCGTCGCCTGCGACATCAGCAAAGAGGCGATTGAGGGGTTGTCTTCCCGATGTTCCGGATACGTCGCGTCAGGCCGCTTGCGTCCCATGCTTGGCGATCCGGCAGTGGTCGCCGACAGCATGGGCGAGGACGAGAAGTTCGACCTGGCGATCATGGTGTTTGGCGTACTCGGCCACATCTATCCCCGCTCATTACGCCGGGCAACGCTCGCAGCCATCCGCGCACTGCTCCGACCTGGAGGACGGATCGTCGTTACCGTGCCGAATGCCGCGCGCCGATTTGCCAAGCAACAGGCGTCTTCGCAACACCTGGTAGAGCAGGGACAACTTGAAGCCGGCGACATTCTTTACGAACGCACTTCCCATGATCTGGCGGTCAGGATGTACTATCACCTGTACACTCTCCAGGAGTTCGAGCAGGAACTCGAACAACAGGGATTCCGCCTGATCCACCTGACTGCCGAGAGCATTCTGCCGGAGAGCGGCATCGTCAGGTCGCGCTTGCTGCGCGCGGTCGACTGGTTTCTGGCAAAGATCCTGCCGCTGCGCTGCGCTTACGGTTTTCTCGCAGTGGCCGAAGCGGCCAGCGCGTCCGATCGGCACACGGAGCTGCCTCACCCGTTCGCTCCCAGCCAGCTGGTATAAGCCAGACGATGGGCCGCTGTCCGGGGTTTCGTGCCGCTTGCTTGCTGGTGCTGATGGTCATCGTCATGATTGGCCGGGAAGCGCAGGCCGACCGGCTCGATCTGATCCAGAAGCGCGGCACCTTGATCGCCGGCGTCAAATCCGATTATCCGCCTTTCGGTATGCTGGATGCGCACGGTCGCTTGATTGGTTTCGAGCCTGATCTTGCTGCTGAACTTGCCCGCCGCCTGGGCGTCGGCCTGCAACTGGTCGCGGTCACTTCGACCAATCGCCTGCAGAAGCTCGAGGAAGGCGCCGTTGACGTGGTCATCGCCACCCTCGGCGACAGCCCGCAGCGCAGACAGATTGCCACCCTGGTCGAACCCGGTTACTACGCCAGCGGCGCGACGGCGGTCGCGCCGCCCACGTCCCGGCTGTCGAGCTGGACGGACCTGCGCGGCAAAAAAGTATGCGCCACCCAGGGGGCCTATTTCAATCGACCGATGGCCCAACGCTTCCTGCTCGATCTGCAGATCTTCAACGGCACCCGCGACGCCCGTTTGGCCCTGCGCGATGGGCGCTGCGTCGCCTGGCTGTACGACGATACCAGCTTCGCCGGTCTGCTGGCCGATCCGGAGTGGGCGAACTATGAAACGCCGCTACCGTCGATGATGATCTCGCCATGGGCCATCGCCCTGTCTGCCAAAGAGCAAGGATCCCGACTCGAGCAGAGGATCTCCGAAGCGGTCGCCGACTGGCACCGCAGTGCTTGGCTGATCGACGTGGAGAAGCGCTGGGGAATCAAGCCAAGCCAATATCTGGTGGAAATGCGCGCACTCTGGACAAGGCACCAGGCCGACGGAAGCCTGCTTTGTGCCCGGCTCGAAAACGGCAACTGGCCAGCGGAGTGCCGCAACAAATGGCTCCTGAAATCTGCCGACGTCGGTGGTATCCAGCATTTCGGTCTGCTCCTCAAAGAGCAGACCGGGCTCAATATGACCGTCATTTACGATGCCTACGATCGCCTCCTATTCCTGCGCGGTCTCTGGATAACACTGCAACTGATGGCCGCGTGCATTGCCGGCAGCCTGATCGTGGGCTGCCTCGGTGCGTTGGCGGCAGAATCGGGTTTCCCCGGCATGCACGCCTGCGTACAGATGTCCGCCGCCCTCGGCCGAATGACGCCACCGCTGTTGCTGATCTACCTGGTCTTTTTCGGCGTCGGCCACATCATCGTCAGTCGTTTCGGCTGGACCTTCGACGGAGCCTCGATTGTCATCGTCTGCCTCTCGACTTATACCGGCTGTGCCATCGTGTCTGCACTGCTCGAAGCCGTCTCCGTACTCAAGGAGCAGAAACCAGGTTTCCGGCTCGGCTGGCGGGAGCTGCCGCAGGCGCTACGCCTGTCCTACGCAGCAGTGGTCGCTTCGCTGGTGAACGTCGTGAAAGCGACCGGCATGGCGAGCGTCATCGCCGTACCGGAGCTCGTTTCAGCCGCCACCGCCATCGTTGCCGAACAAGGCAATCCCGAAGTGATGATGAATGTGCTGATGATCACCTACTTCCTGTTGGTGACCACCGTCGTCCAGATCTTCAACTATCTGGAACGGAGGATTCCCGAACTTGGCCGCCGCTGAAATCGCTACCCTGTTGCTGACGTGGACACCGTTCCTGGCCGGTGGCTTCGCCTGGAACATCCTGATCTCGCTGGTGGCAATGTTCATCGGTACGGTCTTCGGTGCGCTCCTGGCATGGCTGCGCCTATCCGGGCGCACGCCGCTGGCGCACGCGAGCCTCGTCGCCACCGAACTGACACGCAACATCCCGACTTTTGTCTTCCTCTTCTACCTGGCCTTCCTGATCCCGACAGAGTTCGAATTTTCCGGATGGATCTACGCCTTCCCAGTGTGGCTCAAGGCATCGCTGGCGCTCTCCGTGGCGGTCATCGGATTCGTCTCGGACAACCTGCTCGTGGCCCTGCAGCACCGGAAGCGTCACCATCATGCGGCTGCATTGCTGTTCATTCCGAGCTGGACCACTTACCTGCTGATCATCGTCATGGCATCGAGCACGGCTTCGGTGATCGGCGTCGGAGAAATCGTCTCACGCTGCAACATTGTCATCGCCGCGGTCGGCGGCAATGAAACGATGCTCTGGGTTTATACTTACGCCATCGGCTACTTCCTGGTCTTTTGCTTTCCACTCAACTGGGCCATGGGTTGCGCAAGAAGACGCTTGCTGGCCCGCGTCGGCGGGCCCGCG
>WBZL01005024.1_pt1 | contig 11151 bp, 6 predicted proteins | sample 5204291 | NCBI WGS metagenome assembly WBZL01 (sample SAMN12344345, study PRJNA552823) | activated sludge metagenome | biome: Activated sludge suspended growth; feature: Nitrification reactor; material: Wastewater; isolation source: activated sludge from nitrification reactor of wastewater treatment...
GGTGCATCAGGTTCTGGTAAATCAACCCTGCTAGGGTTATTAGCAGGTCTCGACGTACCAACCAGTGGTCAAGTTTTTCTAGATACTGAAGCTATTTTTCTGCTTGATGAAGATCAGCGTGCAGCACTCCGTTCGCGACTACTTGGCTTTATGTTCCAATCTTTTCAACTGTTGCCAGCGTTAACAGCAATGGAAAATGTAATGCTACCGATAGAGCTCTCGGGGCTAAAATCTGCAAAACAATTGGCTCAAGTATTACTTGAAAGGGTAGGCTTAGGTGCACGCCTTGATCATTATCCTAGGCAGCTTTCGGGTGGCGAACAACAACGCGTTGCGATTGCTCGGGCTTTTGTGACGCAGCCCAAATTGTTATTTGCTGATGAACCAACGGGTAATCTAGATGCAGAAACCGGTAAGCAGATTGTTGAGTTGATGTTCGAATTGAATCAAGAAAAAGGAACAACACTAATACTGGTTACCCATGATGAGGCCTTATCGAATCGATGTGACCGAAAAATCAAAATGGTTGCTGGTCGAATCATCGATTAAGTGACTGATTCGATCGTTTAGGGCGAAATAGGTATTTGACGTGACTGAGATTACCGACAATAAAAAAAGTGTAGGGGGTTTTAGGTGTTTTCTTTCCAAATGGGTTGTTGTGGTTGTGGCCATTGCGATCGTTTTATTGAGTCAGCAATATTTCGACCACAGTTCTAAATCAAATGAAGCTAAACCGAAAAATAAAGTGGCAGTGGTATTAACGCGAGTTGAGCAACAGCCTGTAGCAATTCAGATTAAGATTAAAGCAACGGTGCATCCTAAGCAAACCATTGTAGTGCGTCCCCAATTGAGTGCTGTCATTAAATCTGTTCATATCAAAGAAGGGCAGTTCGTGAAGCAGGGCGATAAGTTGTTTTCTTTCGATACGCGAGACCGTGAAGCCAATCTAGCGAAGTCAAAGGCACAGCTATTAAAAACCAAGGCTGAATTAGCGATAGCGCAGCGTAACTATCAGCGTCAACAAGCATTATTTAGGAAAAATTTTATTTCACAGGCGATGTTGGATGTGGCGAGAAATCAAGTCGAGTTACTCCAAAATCAGCTTAAATTTGATCAAGCGGCTATTCAGGCAGATCAGGTTAGCTTGAGTTATGGGGAAATTTATGCGCCGATTAGTGGGCGCGTTGGGAGCATACCATTCTTCGCTGGCAGCTTAGTTCAACCTGAGTCATCTCAGCTAGCGAGCATTGTGCAACTTGATCCGATCCAGGTGAGTTTTGCGCTTCCAGAAAGCGAATTAAGTTTATTGCAACAATCATCGACATTGGGTCAGATTAAAGCCATCGTACAATTTGGATCTTCCGGCGAGGAAACCCGGGAGGGAAAAGTTGTCTTTGTTGACAACGCGATCGATACGGCGAGTGGCACGATTCAAATTAAAGCCGAGCTTACAAACGCAGATGGAAAACTTTGGCCTGGCATGTATGTTGAAGTAGTTCTTGTCAAGCAGTGGATTCCTGATGCTATTGTTGTCCCAGTGCAGGCAGTTCAATCAGGTCCAATGGGTCATTATGTGTTTATGATCGACACAACTGATAAAGCGATTATGCAACCGATATCCGTAAGATTTATTCAGGAAGGGATCGCGATAGTGGATGGTCTCGATTTTGGTTATTGTATTGTTGTGGAAGGTGCTCATGCACTTCGTTCAGGCAGTACGATTGGCGAAAATTCATTAACACAGCCGAGCGATAAAATGTGTAAGCAAGTAGGATTTACTGAGTCTTCGCGTTCCACGAGTACAGTGGAAATGCAGCAATCTAAATAACCTTAGGTAATCGATGAATCTCGCGGCATTGTGTATTCAACGTCCCATCATGACGATACTTTTGTCATTAACTGCGGTCATTCTTGGGTTGACTGCGTACGATGGAATTCCGATTGCAGCTTTACCTAATTATGATACACCCACCATATCGGTAAGTGCTGTACTGCCCGGTGCAAGTCCTGAAACCATGGCTGCAGCAGTGGCAACACCACTGGAGCGTCAGTTTGCTTCAATAGCGGATTTATCTACAATCAGTTCAACGAATACCCAAGGTAATACGCAAATTACTCTGGAGTTTAATCAAGGTCGTGATATGGATAGTGCTGCTGTCGATGTTCAAGCAGCATTGCTGAGAGCGCAACGGGCATTGCCGATTGAAATGACAACAATGCCATCCTATCGGAAGATAAATCCTGCAGATACTACGATTGCCATTCTTTCGCTTACATCAGAAACTTTACCCTTTTCTGAATTAAATCAGTTCGCCGATAAGTTAATTATTCCTGCTTTATCAACATTACCAGGGATTGGTGAAGTTCGGATTAGTGGCCAGAAAAAGTTTGCAGTTCGTATCCGTGTCAATCCTCTCGCACTTGCTGCGCGTAACTTAACGATTGATGATATTGCCAAAGTTATCGCAGATGCAAATCCCAATTCTCCATTGGGTACCCTCGACGGTAGCCGTCAGACACTTACCATACAAGCTAATCGTCAATTAGAGCATGCGACTGATTTCGCTAATCTTATTGTGTCGGCGGATGGAAATGGACGATTAATTCGATTGTCTGAGCTTGCAATAGTTGAGAATAGTTTTGAGTCTGTAAAAACCGCAAGCTGGACCAATGGGCAGCCCTCCATTACGTTGTTAATTTATGCACAGCCTGGTGCCAATGTGGTTGCTGCAGTCGATGCCATGAAAAGAGGGTTGCCAGGAATTAACGCTCAACTACCTGGGTCGGCACAGTTATCATTTTATTTGGATCGCTCACAGTCGATTCGTGAAGCGATTTTCGATGTGCAATTTACCTTCGGACTTACCGTGGGTTTAGTTATTCTAGTGATGTTTCTGTTTTTACGTAAACCTAATGTCACTTTAATTCCCGCTTTATCACTACCCATTTCAATATTATGCACAATTGCCTTGATGCGTGTTCTGGGTTATACGCTCGATAATATTTCATTACTCGCGATTACACTCGCAGTGGGTTTAGTCGTTGATGATGCGATCGTAGTTCTGGAAAATATTGTTCGGTATATCGAAAAAGGTTTGTCCCCAATAAGGGCTGCATTACTGGGCTCAAAAGAAATCACATTTACTATTTTATCGATTTCGGTTTCGCTAGTTGCTGTTTTTATTCCCATATTTTTTATGCCGGGCGTAATCGGCATGTTATTTCATGAGTTTGCTGCGGTAGTAAGTATAGCCGTATTGGTGTCAGCAATTGTTTCATTGACATTGGTGCCAATGTTAGCAAGTCGGTACTTGATACAACACAAATCTTCAACGAAGGTATTGGTATTGACTCAATGGTTTGAATCAGGGTTTGAACGGCTTCTGACAGCGTATGAATATCTATTAGACTGGGCCTTAACCCATCGTCGGATCGTACTATTAATTGCTATCAGTACTTTAATAGTTACTGTCGTTCTTTTTAGCGTGCTACCTAAAGGGTTCTTTCCTGAAGAAGACACCGGTCGAATCATGATCGTAATCGAAGCTGCTGAGGATATTTCTTTTCCGGCGATGGTGGAATTGGTTCGACAAACTATGGAAAAGATTCGATCGAATCCGTTGATCGATAACAGTGTTGCATTTACGGAAGGTGCTGCGAACAATGCGCGTATGTTTGTAGGATTAATCCCTCGTAGTGAACGTCCTTCGATGACAGAGGTTGTTCAGATTCTGCGCGCTGAAACTCAATCGATTCCAGGCGTAAATGTTTTTATGACCCCGACACAGCATTTAAGGTTAGGGAGTATGCCGAGTAAAAGTCGATACCAATATGTGATGCGCAGCATTCATAGTGAAGAATTGCAGACCGCAGCAACCCTGATGACGGATCAAATGCGCAAACATCCAGTATTCCGCGATGTAACGAATGATCTTAAACTCAGAGGATTACAGGCGCGACTGGAGATTGATCGAGATAAAGCGAATCAATTGGGAATTGATATGGCTTCAATTCGTACTGCTTTATACAGCGCTTTTGGGGAAAGACAAGTTTCAACCATTTATACATCCAGTGATAGCTATCGGGTTATTTTGGAAGTAGCTGATGCTTTCCGGGATAATGAGAAGGCATTAAATAATCTACACTTACGCTCACAGACTGGGAGCTTAGTTCCTTTATCGAGTATTGCTAAAGTGAATCGAGAAATAGGTCCTTTGAGTGTTAATCATGTAAATCAGCTCGAATCAATTACCCTATCGTTTAATCTTTCAGCAGGATCGGCACTTGGGGATGCAACGCAATTAATTAAGCAATTTGAGCGTGAGATTCAATTATCTTCATCGGTGTTAACGAATTTTGCGGGTGATGCAGCGGCTTTCCAATCGACCCAAGTGAGCCAATTAGTACTTATCTTGGCTGCTTTATTGGTGATTTATGTTTTATTAGGTGTGTTATATGAAAGTTTTATCCATCCGCTCACTATCCTTTCGGGATTACCTTCTGCTGCAGTTGGGGCGTTAGGTATCTTGTGGCTACTCGATATGGAGTTATCGGTGATTGCTATGATTGGAATTCTTTTGTTGATTGGGATTGTCAAAAAGAACGCAATTATGATGATCGATTTTGCTTTAGATGCGCAGCGCAGATTGAACATGGTTCCTCACCAAGCGATTCGAACAGCTTGCCTGCTTCGCTTTCGTCCGATTATGATGACGACACTAGCAGCATTAATGGGCGCGTTACCGATTGCGATCGGTTTTGGTGCAGGTGCCGAATTACGTCAACCGCTAGGTCTAACGGTTGTTGGCGGATTACTTTTTTCTCAATTGATTACTTTGATTATTACCCCCGTCATCTACTTATATCTTGATCCTGAATCCAAAAAAACTCGAGGATAATCGGAGAAAAGCGATGAATTCTATGCCTATCTTTGCTGCGTTTTTAGGTCAAATGTAATAGAATTACCGATTATTGAATTGCTCCTTAGAAATTACCCACTCTTAAGATATTGACATGATTAAACTTGTTCTCCTGCGTCATGGAGAAAGTACTTGGAATAATGAAAATCGTTTTACAGGTTGGACAGATGTCGATTTAACGACAAGAGGTCAAGAAGAAGCGAAAGCGGCAGGAAAGATATTGCGTCAAAATGGATTTGCTTTTGATGTTGCCTATACTTCTGTGCTTAAACGTGCGATCCGAACATTATGGATTGTGTTGGATGAGATGGACCAAATGTGGATTCCCATTACGCACTCTTGGAGATTGAACGAACGGCACTATGGTGCACTTCAAGGGTTAAATAAAGCTGAAACGGCTGCACGTTATGGTGATGAACAAGTGCTTATTTGGCGGCGAGGCTATGATGTACTGCCCCCTGTTTTAACGATCGATGATGAGCGGTACCCTGGTTTTGATCCTCGTTACAGTAAGCTCACCAAAGAAGAAATCCCGTTAGCAGAGAGTTTAAAGAGTACGGTTACTCGATTCTTACCATTCTGGAATCAAACCATCATTCCTGATTTGCAAGCGGGACGGAGTGTGATTATCGCAGCGCATGGCAACTCACTCAGAGCCCTCATAAAATATTTGGATAATGTTTCTGATGAAGCGATTATCGACTATAACATTCCGACAGGCATTCCATTAGTTTACGAACTAGATAAACAATTAAAGCCAATCAATAATTACTATTTGGGTAATCAGGCTGAGATTGAAGAGGCAATGCTTGCTGTCGCGAATCAAGGTAAAGTTCACAAGAATAGTTGATTAAGTTCCAATCCCTGAAATGGAACAAGCTCATCGTGTTGGAATTGCCTTGAGATGCTGGTTCTTCAAGGCAATTCCGCTAATGATAGTATTGGCGATTGCCTACCAACCCTTTTTTCTTTTTACGTATGCTGATGCAGCACCGCAACCGAGTAAAGAGGATTTATTAGCGTTACAAAATCGAATAAAAGCACTTCAAGATGAACTGGCAGCGAAAGAAGTGCATAAAGTTGAGGCTACCGATGCGCTACAAGAATCAGAACGTGCAATTAGTGAAATTAATAGCGTACTCGTGAAGCTTGCAAAGCAACAAACTGATGCAAATAATCGCTTAAATGAGCTCATGCATCAAACCCGCCAACTTGAAGAAGAACTTAATCAACAAACCGATCAACTCGGTTCTTTACTGTATCATCAATATATTAATAATCGATCCAGCAATTTCCATTTACTGTTAAATCTACAAGATCCGAATCATATTGCGCGGAATCTTTATTACTATCGATATTTAAAGCAAGCGCGTGTTGAAAGTATCGTGCATTTACAACAATATTTGCATGATATCGAGATGTTAAAAAGCGAAAGTCGAGTAAAACAAGATGAAATTGCTAAAGTACAGGCTGAGCAAACTCAGCAAAAGAAAATTTTAGATCAAGAGAAAGCCAAACGTGCAACAGTTTTAGCAAATCTTTCAGAAAAAATTTCCTTGCAGCAGCATGAATTGAGTAAGCTGAAAGCTGATGAACAACGCCTTGCTAAACTTGTCGAACAAATTAATCAATTCCTTGCTAAATCCAAGCGTGATAGCGATACAGCTAGTACATCAGCGAATGCTCCATTATTGAATAATAAAACTCCAGATTCTACTGTGAGTGGCTATAGTTTTACCTCCTTAAGAGGTAAGTTGCGTTTACCAGTTCGAGGGGAACTTGTCAATCGATTCGATAGTCCACGTCAAGAAGGAGGAATTAAATGGCGAGGCTTATTTATTCGCGCTAAAAATGGCAACGAAGTAAAGGCGATTGCGAGCGGTCAAGTGGTTTTTGCTGATTGGTTAAGAGGATTTGGTAATTTAATGATTGTTGATCATGGTAGTAGCTACATGAGTTTATATGGTTATAATGAAGCAATTTATAGACGTGTTGGTGATAAAGTACAAGGTGGGGATACCATTGCAATTGTAGGGAATAGCGGCGGATCAAGTGAATCAGGGTTATACTTTGAATTACGACATCAGGGTAAACCATTTGATCCCCTGACCTGGGTCAAAATAGAATGAATTTGAGATTAATGATTATAGTCGATAGGTGAGGAAGTAATGCATAAGCTTGTTAATAAAGTTAGCTTGGTTGTATTAGGTATTATCGCGGGGGTAATGATCAGCCTTAATTTTTCTGCAGTCGCTGATAAAACCCTAAAAGACGAGCTTCCGGCTCTTCCAATCGAGGAATTACGAGCGTTTACTCAAGTTTTTGGTCGCATCAAGAGCGATTATGTTGAGCCAGTTGATGATAAGAAACTGATCACTGAAGCGATTAATGGGATGCTTGTTGGGCTTGATCCCCACTCTGCCTATCTGGATAGTGAAGAATATAAAGAATTACAAATTGGTACACAAGGTGAATTTGGGGGACTCGGTATTCAGGTGACAATGGAAGACGGTCTGGTTAAAGTAATCTCACCGATTGAAGATACACCAGCTTTTCGCGCAGGGATTAAAACAGGTGATTTAATCATTAAACTGGATGATACTGCCGTAAAAGGAATGACATTGAATGAGGCGATTAAGCGGATGCGCGGTAAGCCAGATACTTCGATTACTATCACGATTGCTCGAGAAGGTGAAGCTGAGCCTTTGGTTTTCACATTAGTTCGAGCTATCATCAAAATTGAAAGCGTTAAATCAAAATTAATCGAACCCGGTTATGGGTATGTAAGAATTACCCAGTTCCAAGAGCAAACCGGGGAAAACTTAGCTAAGGCAATCGATAAGTTATTTAAAGAAAGTAAAATTCCGATGAAAGGCCTTGTTCTTGATTTACGCAATGATCCCGGTGGGTTATTAAATAGTGCTGTTGGGGTGTCAGCTGCTTTTTTACCTGCTAATGCCTTGGTAGTCTATACCGAAGGGCGTACTACGGATGCAAAAATGCGGCTATTAGCTAATCCTGAGTATTATTTAAGAGGACCGGGCAAAGATTATCTAACAGGGTTACCGGATGCGGTTAAAACTGTGCCAATGGTAACTTTAGTGAATGGAGGATCTGCTTCTGCTTCTGAAATTGTTGCAGGGGCATTGCAAGATCACAAACGTTCCATTGTTATGGGAACACAAACTTTTGGTAAAGGTTCTGTGCAAACGATTCTACCGCTGGGGAATAATACCGCAATCAAATTAACGACAGCACGATACTATACGCCGAATGGGCAATCGATTCAGGCTAAGGGTATTACACCGGATATTGTCGATGAATCAGAAGAAAGCTCACGCCAACTTCGTGAATCAGATCTAAGTCGCCATTTACGCAGTAACAAGAGTGAAAGTGGTGATGATAATACGAATGGTGGAGAACCTAAAAAACAAAATGAGGCGGCTGGTAACAAAACTAAATCAAAAAAAGCTACCGATAGCGCTAAGAAAAAAACGGCACCAGCTGAGTTTGGATCAAGTGATGACGCATTGTTAGCTAAAGCGATTACTTACCTAAAAAATAGTAATGGGAATATCAAACGAAAAAATACTAAAACAGCTAAATCAGCGGGTTAATTGCGATACAAGTTATTTGATTGGAAAGGTACGTGATTGAATGACGACCAATTGCTTCGTTACAGTCGGCATATCTTACTCCCTCAGATCGATATTAACGGGCAAGAAAAGTTAAGTAAATCGTGCGTACTCATTGTAGGGCTGGGCGGATTGGGGTGCCCAGCAGCACTTTATCTTGCAGCAAGTGGAATCAATAAGCTTATTATCTGTGACCCCGATCTGGTCGATCTAACCAATTTGCAAAGGCAGATACTACATACGACGCAATCAGTTGGAGAAGCTAAAACAAGCTCTGCTGAGCGAACGCTTTATCAAATCAATCCCACGATTGAAATCATTTCGCTGAAAAAACGAATCACTGAGGATGTGTTGCAAGAATATATTTCTCAAGTTGATGCCATCATCGATGCAAGTGATAACTTCATCACACGCAATCTTATCAGCCAAATGTGTTATCACCACAAAAAACCGCTAATATCCGGTGCTGTTACTGGATTTAATGGACAAATAACGGTTTTTGATCACCGCAAGCAGGAAAATCCTTGTTATCAATGCTTATTTCCGGAGCTGAGCGCTGACAGTGATGTCAATTGTGCTGTAATGGGCGTTTTTGCACCGTTAGCCGGTATAATAGGGAGCATTCAAGCTGCTGAAACCATCAAGGTACTTCTTGATATCGGTACAACGCTCTCAGGCCGCTTGTTGCTGCTTGATGGTTTAACAATGCAGTTAAGAACTATAAAAATTAACAAAGATCCAGACTGTCACGTGTGTGGAGCAGTAGCCGTTTAGCTACGTCATAAAACGATTATCGCCAACGCGTAGAAAACAAAAAAGACTTAAAGTATCTATCACCAGTCGAATTTTGTAAGAATGATTATGTATCAGTAGAATTTGCTGAAGTCAATTGATTTCATCCAACTGCTGTGGCCGAGCCAGCCAGAATCCTTGTGCATAATCGACATTCATATCACGCAGCAATTGCAAGGTGGCTTCATCTTCGACCCATTCCGCAATGGTTTTGAGACCCATGACGTGTCCGATATTTTGGATCGATTGCACCATGGTTAGATCGATAGGGTCACTGGTCATATCTTTGATGAGGCGACCGTCGATTTTCAGAAAATCGATAGGAATTTCTTTTAAGTAGCTAAATGATGAAAAACCACTGCCAAAATCATCTAAAGAGAATAAGCAACCCAATTCTTTTAAAGTAGCAATGAATTGCTTGACGTGTTTGGGATCAGCGAGTGCTACATTCTCGGTGATTTCAAAACAGAGGCTTGCAGGGTGATTAATATGAGTTTTGATTTGAGTCACAATGAAGTCAAGAAAATCTTCGCTACACAAAGCTTGAGCAGATAAATTGATTGCATATATGACTCTGGTGCTGTGTTGCAATTCGGCTTTAATGAAAACCATGGCTTTTTCAACGACCCAGCGATCGATGAGTAGCATTTGATCATATCGCTCAGCCGGGGGAAGGAACGCACCAGGCATAATCAAATTACCTTCTTCATCTCTTAATCGTAATAAGATTTCGCCGTGCTTCTCAATTGTTGGGTCGCTATGCGTGGCTAGAATCGGTTGAAAAAAAAGGCATAGGCGGTTCTCGATGATAGCCTTTTGGATGCGCGGTAACCATTGCATTTCTCCAGTACGTTTTTGCAGCAAATGATCATCACTTTGATAAACATGAACCCGGTTACGTCCAGTTTCTTTGGCTGCATAACAAGCGCTATCGGCTGCACTTAACACAGTGGAAAGGCTTTCTCCACTGCGGTTGATCGGATATAAACCAATGCTGGCACCAATCGTAAAGCTTTTATCTTGCCAGTGGAAGCGGTAATCCTGAATTGCCTCCCGAAGCGTTTGTGCAATTTTAATCGCGTCTTTTTTTGAGCAGTGCTCCAGAATGATGCCGAATTCATCGCCCCCAAGTCGGGCAAGAGTGTCACGCGCTCTTAGTTGGCTTTGTAAAAGTGTTGTGACGTGACGCAATAGTTCATCACCTGCACTGTGTCCACAGGTGTCATTGACAACTTTGAATTGATCTAAATCGAGATAAAGGAGCGCATGGACATTGTCTTCACGGGCGGCACCCAGAATTTTATTAAGCCTGTTCTCAAAGGCTTCTCGATTGAGTAATCCAGTTAAAGGATCATGCGAGGCTTGGTACGCGAGTTTTCTTGCCAAGTTACGCTGCTCGGTAACATCGCGGAAAGTGAGGACGATACCATAAACGTTTCCCTCATCATTGTGGATTGGTGCAACTGAATAATCGACGACTGATTCTTGCTGATCTTTGCGGACCAATAAACATTCTTGGCTTTTATTTATCGTTGTTGCAGTTGCTAAACGATTGAAAAGCGTATTGACTAAGTATTCTTGGGTTTCCTGATCGACAGTCTGAAAAACTTTATGCAGTGGAATGCCCATCGATTCTGTATTGTTCCAGCCGGTTAGTGATTCTGCAATCGGATTTAAGTAGAGCTTACTCAGAAATTCAGCGATCAGATATGCGCTACCAAGTAAGAATTCCGGTTTGAGATGAACTGGCAGGCGTGCGCAAACGGAATTTCTCTGGGTATGCACTTTTTTGTCACCCAAAATAC
>WBZL01005025.1_pt1 | contig 11151 bp, 8 predicted proteins | sample 5204291 | NCBI WGS metagenome assembly WBZL01 (sample SAMN12344345, study PRJNA552823) | activated sludge metagenome | biome: Activated sludge suspended growth; feature: Nitrification reactor; material: Wastewater; isolation source: activated sludge from nitrification reactor of wastewater treatment...
ATCGAGTGCCAGGGCTTGCGGCCGTCGTCGCCGTAGAGGTCCGACGAGCCGGCGAAGCGGCTGGCGAGTTCGCTCAGGAGCACGGTCTCGACGCCCAGCTGGTTCTGCTTCTTGCGCAGCGCATCGCGGTACTTGCCGTTCCACTCGGCCCAGCGCCACGGGAAGCCGCCGACCTGGTAGCTGTTGCCGCCGATCGCCCAGGGCTCGGCGATCAGGTCCACGCCCGCGCCGCCGGCATCCGGGCGCGGCATGATTTCGTTGACGATGCGGTTCAGCGCGTTGGCGCTGTCCATCTTGTCGAAGTTGAAGCAGCCGTGCTGGCAGGTGTTGCCGAGCACGCTGGCGAGGTCGAAACGGTAGCCATCGAGGCCGAGGGTGTCGCGCCAGTAGGCCAGCGAATCGACGATCAGGTTCTGCGCGATCGGATTCTTGGTGTTGTAGTTGCCGCCGACGCCGGTGTTGTCCCAGCTGTACTGCAGGTCCGCGGTCAGCGAGTAGTAGGTCGGGTTGTCGAGGCCGCGGAAGCTCTGGATGTTGTAGACGGTCAGGCCGTCGCTGCCGCCCCAGGCGCCGCCCTCGCCGGTGTGGTTGTAGACCACGTCGACGTAGACCTTGATGCCGGCGTCGTGGAAGGCCTTGACCATCGAACGGAACTCGCGGGTCGGGCCGCCCGGTGTCTTGTCCGAGCTGTAGCGGCGGTCCGGGGCGAAGTAGTTCAGGGTCATGTAGCCCCAGTAATTGTCGCCGGCGGTGGAGGCCACGTCGTCGTTGGTGTCGTTCTGGGTCTCCTGCACCGGCAGGAACTCGACCGCGGTGACGCCCAGGCTCGCCAGGTGCGCGGCCTTCAGCGCCGCGCCAGCGTAGGTGCCGCGCTGCGCCGCCGGCACACTGGTGTCGTTCCTGGTGAGCCCGCGGACATGCACTTCGTAGACGATGTCGTCTTTCAGCGCGCGGGTCGGCTTGGTGCCGAAGGAGTTGGTCGGCGGCGCGAGCACGATGCCCTTGGGCGCGCAGGGGCCCGAGTCCTTGGTGCGATGAGTGGCGCCGCTGGCGTAAATGGTGCCATCGGTGCAGCCGGCGCTGTTCGGATCGTGGCTCATCTCCACCGCATAGGGATCGAGCAGCAGCTTGTTCGGGTTGAAGCGGTTGCCCTGCGCATCGACGTCGCTGATGAAGCCGGTGCTGCTGCCCTTGACCCAGGCGCTGTTGTACGGCCAGTTCGGGCCCCAGGCGCGGTAGCCGTAGTAGACCGTGCCGGTCAGGCCGTAGCTGTTCTTGAGGGTGGCGACCGATGCCGTCTTCGACCACACGCTGGTGGCGGCATCCTTGGTGAGGGTGTAGCGGACGACCGGCTGTGCGCCCTTGGCGGTCTTGTAGATCCACACCTCGATGCGCGTGGCACGCGAGGAATAGACGCGGAAATTGATGTTGGCCTGGGTGGCGTCGTACTTCGCCCCGAGGTTGTGCGTGTTGATCGCCGCCGTCGCGAGGCCACTCACGCAGAGCAGCAGGAACAGCAGGCAGGCGGCAACGGCGCCGCGCAGACGCAAGGTCTTGGTCATTGGATCCTCCCCAGGAATGTCGTGCACACCACTCGGGTATCCGTCCAACCCCCCGGCAGGACGGCGCAGCGGCGCGCGTTGCGAATTACACCGGGAAAACCGGCTGCTGGCTGAACCCCATGACCAATTGCAAACGTATGCACATCGAAATGCGCCCCGAAAGCCGACGAGCGGTAGGGTGTTGGGTCCGGTTGCCTGTAGTTGGTTGCTCCTGGCTGTCGTGGGAGCGGGCTCCGCCCGCGATCTTTGCTATCTCCGGGGGCCTGCCCAGCGTTCACTCGTGTTGCGGCCTGTTCGCTCGCCGAGTCGCTTGCACGACCCTCTTCACCGAAGGCTCCGGCGACTCAATCACGTTCGTCGCCGCTTCGATTGCTACCGGCCGGAGCAATAGTTGCCGCGCTGGACTACTCTCCAGCTGGAGGACTGCGCCTTCTCACGGCGCTCGTTGCGCCTTTGCGGACTAGACGTCTTCCGGCCAGGCGACCGCAACACCCGCGCACCGATCCGGAGCGATCCAGGCTCCCTGCTGGGCTCAATCGAAGCCGAGTTGCTTGAGCACGCGCTCGTTGTCGCTCCAGTCCGGGCGCACCTTGACCCACAGTTCCAGGTGCACGCGGCCGTCGAACAGCTTCTCCATCTCCATCCGTGCCTGGGTGCCGATGTGCTTGAGGCGTTCGCCGCCCTCGCCGATCACGATCGCCTTCTGGCCGTCGCGCTCGACCCAGATAGTCGCGACGATCCGGCGCATGTGGCCCTCGATCGTGAAGGCCTCGACCTCCACCGCGCAGGCATAGGGCACTTCCTCGCCGAGCTGGCGCATCAACTGTTCGCGCACCAGTTCGCCTGCCAGATGGCGTTCGCTGCGGTCGGTCAGGGTATCGGGGTCGTACAGCGCCTCGCGTTCGGGCAACAGTGCGACCAGCCGTTTGCAGGCGTCTTCGGTGCCCAGTTCCTTGCGCGCGCCGACCAGCAGGATTGCGGCGAAGTCGTGCTTGCGGCTGACCTGGTCGATGAACGGCAGCAGCTGGGTCTTGTCCTTGACCAGGTCGATCTTGTTGACGATCAGCGCCACCGGCAAACCGGTTTCCTTGGCCCGCTCCAGCGCATCGCTGTCGCCGGCCTTCCACACGCCGGCCTCGATCACCAGCGCAACCACGTCGACCGCTGCAAACGCCTGGTCGACGGCACGATCCATCGCCTTGTGCACCGCGGTCGGCCGGCGGCGCTGCATCCCGGGCGTGTCGAGGAAGGCGATCTGGCCGTCGTCGAAAGTGCGCACGCCGAGCAGGCGCTGGCGCGTGGTGTGCGGCTTGGCCGACACCGCGCCGAGGTGCGCGCCGACGAACACATTGAGCAGGCTGGACTTGCCGACGTTCGGGCGGCCGACGAGGGCGGCGTGGCCGGAGCGGAATAGGGTTGTGGTCATCGGAATCCTTGGTGGTCCGCGGCGGACACTAGATCAAGCAAGGGCAAGGGATGCAGCGATGTCCTTCGCGCCCCCGGCGGCAACTTGCGTTCGACTGCTTGCGTGCGTCGCGAGTTCAGTTTGTGGTGCCCGCGGGCGGTCGCGCACCGGCGTCGATGCGCTCCAGCACCGCGCCTGCTGCGGCCTGCTCGGCGGCCTTGCGGCTGCGGCCTTCGGCCTCCGCGCTGAGATCGAGGTCGGCGATATGGCAAGCCACGCGGAAGACCTTGTCGTGATCCTTGCCGCTGGTGTCGACCAGTCGATAGTCCGGCAGGGCCAGGCCGCGGCCCTGCAACCACTCCTGCAAACGGGTCTTGGGATCCTTCGCCGCGCCGATGTCGACCGCGTCCAGGGCGCCGCCGAACAGGCTGCGCACCAGTTGCAGGCAGCGCTCCCAGCCGCTGTCGAGGAACACCGCGGCGACCAGCGCCTCCAGGGTGTCGGCCAGGATCGAATCGCGCCGGTAGCCACCGCTTTTAAGCTCGCCACCGCCCATCCGCAGGTAATCGGACAGGTCGATGCTGCGCGCCAGGTCGGCAAGGCTGGACTCGCGGATCAGCGATGCCCGCAAACGCGTCAGATCGCCTTCTGGTGCGCGCGGAAAGCGCGCGTACAACTCGATGCTGACCACCGCGTTGATCAGCGCGTCGCCGAGGAATTCCAGGCGCTCGTAATTGGCCTGGCCGGCGCTGCGATGCGTCAATGCCCGGTCCAGCAGGGCCGGGTCGCTGAAATCGACGCCAAACCTCAGCAGCGGATTGGGCGTCACTATTCGATCACGTCGGTGCGCCCGAGTTCGATCGAGTGATCGAACTTGGCAACGATGTCGAGGTTGTACACCAGCGGCTTGCGAACTTCATACGCAACCCGCAGGAAATAGCCATTCTGGCGCACCAGCTGCACATGCTGCCGTTTGACGCTGTCCACGTAGCTGGTGAAGAAGGTCTTTTCGAGGATGGTCCAGACCTGTTCCGGACTGAGGCGCGCTGAGCCCGGCGTCTGCTGCACCTTGCGCATCGCGCCCTTGACGGCGTAGTACTCGGTGTAGAGCGGGAAGAGCTTGGCACCGACGAAGAAGAAGAATCCGCCGATGGCCAGCACGATCATGAATCCGATCAAGGTAATACCGCGTTGTCCCGCTGCCAAGCGCATACGATCACCCCAGTTTCATGCCGATACGGTTCCAGGACACAAAGCCCCGAATTTTCCAGTCCCAGTGCATCCAGACGAAGAATGCACGGCCCACGAGGTTCTCCTCGGGCACCAGGCCCCAGGCGCGACTGTCCTCGCTGTTGTCGCGGTTGTCGCCCATCATAAAGTAGTAGCCGTCGGGAATCTCCCAGGTACCACCCGACAGCAACCCGCGGCCGCCGCGCAACAGGATCTGGTGCTCGACTTCCATCAGCGTCTCGGTGCGCAGGTCGGCACCGGTCGACTCACTGTTGCTGCCCTCGCCGAAGTATCGCCCCACCGGCGTCTGCTGCATCGGCACGCCGTTCACGTAGAGCGTGTCGTTGACATAGCTGATCTTGTCGCCGGGCAGGCCGACCAGGCGTTTGACGTAGTTGGTGTCCGGTTTGCTCGGCGGGCGGAACACCACCACGTCGCCGCGCTTGGGCGACCCGACATCCAGGATCTTGGTGTGCACCACCGGCAGGCGCACGCCGTAGCTGTACTTGTTGACCAGGATGAAGTCGCCGATCAGCAGGGTCGGCACCATCGAGCTGGACGGGATGGTGAAGGGCTCGACCAGGAAGGATCGGATCACCAGCACCGCAAGGATCACCGGGAAAAAGGACTTGCTGTACTCCACGATGACCGGATCGCGCGAGGCTGGCGCCGCAGCTGCCTGCTGTTCGGCGGCGGTGCCGAAGGCGGTTCCCTGCAAGGCCAGCCGACGCTTGCGGAAGAACAGGCTGTCGACCAGCCAGACGAAGCCCGTGAGGCCCGTCAACACTACCAAGATCAGCGCAAAATCCATGATTGTTCCCTAGCTCCGGCGACGCCCTCGTGCGTAAGGGCAAGCTCGCGCACAGACCAACGACTCTTTGTCCGCAAAGGACGCAAAGGACGCCAAGAAAGGCCACCCCGTTTCGCTTTTTCCCTCCTCTTTGCGTCCTTTGCGTCCTATGCGGACGAAAGAGGTTTCCGATCGGTTCCGCGCAAGCGCGCCACGCGCAGCCTACTTGTCGTCCACCTGCAGCACCGCGAGGAATGCTTCCTGCGGGATCTCCACGCGGCCGACCTGCTTCATCCGCTTCTTGCCGGCCTTCTGTTTCTCCAGCAGCTTGCGCTTGCGGCTGACGTCACCACCGTAGCACTTGGCCAGCACGTTCTTGCGCAGCGCCTTGACCGTCGAGCGCGCGATGATCTGTGCGCCGACGGCGGCCTGGATCGCGACATCGAACATCTGCCGCGGGATCAGCTCGCGCATGCGCTCGGCGAGGTCGCGCCCACGGCGGTCGGCCTGACTGCGGTGCACGATCAGGCTGAGGGCGTCGACCCGGTCGCCATTGATCAGGATGTCCAGGCGCACGAACGGACCTGCCTCGAACCGGTCGATGTGATAGTCAAAGGAGGCATAGCCGCGACTGGCCGACTTCAGGCGGTCGAAGAAGTCCAGCACCACCTCGGCCAGCGGCATCTCGTAATTGATCTGCACCTGGGTGCCGAGGTAGCTGATGCCTTTCTGGCGTCCGCGCTTTTCCTCGCACAGGGTGATCACCGGCCCGACGTAATCGGGCGGGACCAGGATGTTGGCGATGATGATCGGCTCGCGGACTTCCTCGATCTCGCTCGGCGTTGGAAGCTTCGCCGGATTGTCGATCTCGACGATCTTGGCGTCCTTCTTCAGCACCTGGTAGATCACCGTCGGCGCGGTGGTGACCAGGTCGAGGTCGTACTCGCGCTCAAGGCGCTCCTGCACGATCTCCATGTGCAACATGCCAAGGAAGCCGCAGCGGAAGCCAAATCCCATCGCCTCGGAAGACTCGGGCTCGAACTGCAGCGCGGAATCGTTGAGCTTGAGCTTCTCCAGCGCTTCGCGCAGCGCGGTGTAGTCGTCCGCTTCCGTCGGGAACAGGCCGGCGAACACGCGCGGCTTGATCTTCTGGAAGCCGGGCAGCGGCTCGGCGGCCGGCTTGCCGGCGCTGGTCAAGGTGTCGCCGACGGGTGCGCCATGCACTTCCTTGATCGCGGCGCAGACGAAGCCCACCTGGCCGCAGGAGAGCTTCTGCCGCTGCACGCGCTTGGGCGTGAATACGCCGACCTGCTCGACATACCAGGTGCGCCCGGTGGACATCACCAGGATCTTGTCGCCGACGCTGATCTCGCCCTGCATCACGCGGACCAGCGAGATCACGCCGAGGTAGTTGTCGAACCAGGAATCGATGATCAGCGCCTTCAGCGTCTGATCAACCGGCTCCGGCGGCGGCGGGATGCGCTGGATGATGGCTTCGAGCACCTTGCGCACGTTGAGGCCAGTCTTGGCGCTGATCTCGATCGCGTCGGTGGCATCGATGCCGATCACGTCCTCGATCTCCTGGCGCACGCGGTCCGGCTCGGCCGACGGCAAGTCGACCTTGTTCAGCACCGGCACCACTTCCAGACCTTGCTCGACCGCGGTGTAGCAGTTAGCGACGCTCTGCGCCTCCACGCCCTGCGCCGCATCGACCACCAGCAGCGCGCCTTCGCACGCGGCCAGCGAACGCGACACCTCGTAGGAGAAGTCAACGTGGCCCGGAGTGTCGATGAAGTTCAGCTCGTAGGTGTTGCCGTCCTCGCTGGTGTACGGCAGCGAGACCGACTGCGCCTTGATCGTGATCCCACGCTCACGCTCGATCGGGTTGCTGTCGAGCACCTGCGCTTCCATCTCGCGATCCTCGAGACCGCCGCAGATCTGGATGAAACGGTCGGCGAGCGTCGACTTGCCGTGGTCGACGTGGGCGATGATCGAGAAATTTCGGATGTGCTTCATGGGTGATCGCAGATGCCTTCAGACGGCCGCGCCAGGATTCCGGCACCGGCCAGACCGGCGAGCGGGGGAATCACCGCCACGCGGGTCTCGGGGAAACCCGCGATTAAAGCATGAGCTGCCCTTGCACCGCGAATCGCGGGGATCAAGGGCTGCCGGCCATCGCTGCCATGCCCACCTGCCTCAGGGTTTCCGGTGGCAGATCGCCGAGCAGGTAGAACCACTCCTCACCGTTGCGCAAGGTCAGCTGGCTGAGGGCGCCGTGTCGCCAGCCACTGCGCTCGAGGGTCAGCCCCTGCGGCACGCGCAACTGGTAGACCGAGATCCAGGCCACGCCATCGGAGATCACCCAGTGCCGCGCACCGGCGAGGCCCGGCACCGTCAGCGCCGAACCCACCAGGCGAAAGCCCTCAGGCAGTTTCCAGTCGCTCGTGTGCGCGACCGCGGGCTGCGGCTGCGACGGCGCGCCGGCGAAACCCAGGACGCTGAGGCGGGTAACCATGCGTCGCTCGAGCATCCGCTGCTCGGCGTCGAAGCGCTCGCTGCGCAAAGGGAGCCCGGTGTCGCCGTCGATCCACAGGCGCAAGCCGTAGCGGTCGCTGGCGATCGGATCCAGCGTCATTCGCAGTGCGCGCCGCCCTGCGACCCGGTCGCGAGGGTCGATGCTGATCCGGTACCACTGGTCGAGGTCGGCGAGCAGCGGGCCGGCCCGCAACTGCGGACCCTGCCCGATGCGCTGGTCGCCCTCGGGCCCGAGCACCGATACGCCCTGCGCGGTGCGCACCTGGCGCCGGCCAGCGCCGTTCAGGCCCAGCCATTGTTGCTCCGGGCCCGCGGGACCAACCCGCTGCGACAGCTCGACCAGTTCCCAGTCCCCGCTGCCGCTGTCGATCACCATCGTCGCATCGTAGTTCAGCGACTGCTGCGCCTTTTCCATGCGCAGCGCCCAGGTGCGCCAGTCGTCGATGGGCGCCTGGGCTGCCAGCGCCGGCGCCAGCAGACAGAGCAGGATCAGCGCCAGTAGCAGCCGGCCGTGGCGCATGCGCCTGGCGACGCTCAGCGCGTCTCGACGTCGAGCGACACCGGCACCAGCATGCGCTGGTCCTGGCGCGCGGACACCGGCTGCGAACCGCCCACCCACCATGCACCATCGACCAGCTGGCCGTGGCGCATCAGCAGCATCTGCTCGGCGCTGATCGGCGTCGGCATGCTCGGCAGCACGAAGCTGCGCTCGCCGGCGACTGGCTGCACGCCGTCACCCAGTCCCTGCAGGCTGGGCGCGATCGGCCCGGGCACGCCTGCCGGCAGCGCCGAACGCGGCGTCGGCGTGCGCTCGGCCATGGCCGGCGCCTGCTCGATCTGCGACTGCGGCGAAAACGCAAGGACCGCCGCCAGCGCCACCGAAGCCGCCACCGCGATCCCGGCGAAGGGGCGCCAGGAACGCGTGCGCGCCTGCACCGGCTGCGACGGGTGCGCATCCTCGGCGGCGATCGCTCCCATCACGCGGTCAGCCAGGTTGAGCGGTGCCCCGCCCGGCCGGTGAGTCATCACGTCGCGCATCAGGTGCATGCGCGTCCACAGGCTGCGCAACTCGGCATCGTGTTCCAGCCGGCGCAGCAGGAAGGCACGTTCGTCGCGGCCGAGTTCGCCGTCCATCAGTGCCGACAGTTGTTCGCGGATGTCTTCGCTCATTCCTCAGCCCTCCACCAGCGGACGGATCCGACGATCCACCGCATCGCGCCCGCGGAAGATGCGCGAGCGCACGGTTCCGATCGGGCAGTTCATGATTTGCGCGATTTCCTCGTAACTCAGGCCGTCGATCTCGCGCAGCGTCAGTGCGGTGCGGATCTCCTCGGGCAGGTCTTCGACCGCCGCGATCACGGTGCGTTCGACTTCCTCGCGCAGGAACTCGTTCTCCGGCGTCGCCCGCTCGTGCATGCGCGCAGCCGCCTCGTGGTGCACCGCGTCGTCCATCAGCACGTCGTCGAGCGGCGGCCGGCGCGACTGCGACACCAGGAAGTTCTTCGCGGTGTTGACCGAGATCTTGTACAACCAGGTGTAGAAGGCACTGTCGCCGCGGAAATTGGGCAATGCGCGATAGGCCTTGATGAAGGCTTCCTGGGCCACGTCCTGGGCCTCATGCCAGTCCGGCACGAAGCGCTGGACCAGCGCGACGATACGATGCTGGTACTTGCGCACCAACAGGTCGAAGGCAAGGCGGTCGCCTGCCTGCACGCGCTCCACCAGGGCCGCGTCGATTGCCGCCTCTTCCACCGCCACCCCCGTGACTGATCCCGCCGGCCGGGCCGTTGCGGGCACGCTCCGCACCCAGGGTGCGGACTGTTGCAGGTTCAACGCCATGTCTCCGGCTTCCTTGGCAACCGATCAACACGACCTGTGACCGGGGTCTGCGAAGAAAGTTCCGCATGTGCCGGCGCATGCTCTGAGCGGACTTGGGACAACGGCGACCAGCTACTCGTCCGCGATTTCGTTCAACAGCCGCGAGCGCTCGCTCATCAGGTTATCGAAACTCGCTGCGGGCAGCGGACGGCAGAACAGGTAACCCTGCAGTTCGTGGCAACCATGCTCGCGCAGGAAGCGCAGGTGATCCTCGGTTTCCACGCCCTCGGCGACCACCACGCGATCCATGTTGCGCGCCATGTTGATGGTGGCGCGCACGATCGCCTCGTCGGCGGGATCCACGCCGATGTTGCGCACGAAGGTCTGGTCGATCTTGATGCGGTCCGCCGGGAAGCGCTTGATGTAATCGAGTGAAGACTGGCCGGTGCCGAAATCGTCGATGGCGATATGGCAGCCGAGCCCACGCAATTGCCCGAGCAGATCCATCAGGTTCGGGATGTCCTTGATGTTGATCGACTCGGTCACTTCCAGGTCGAGGTTGTCTCCCGGCAACCCGGAGTCACGCAATGCGTTCTCGACCACCTCCACGAGATTCGGCTGGCGCAACTGGAGTGCCGAGAGGTTGACGCTGACCCTGAGCGGCAGCTTGAACTTGTCCAGCCAGCGCTTTGCGTCGAAGCAGGCAGTGCGCAAGATCCACTCGCCGATCGGCACGATCAGCCCGGTGTCCTCGGCAATCGGGATGAAGAAGCCCGGGCTGATCAGGCCGAGTTCCGGGTGTTCCCAGCGGATCAGCGATTCCATGCCGATGATGTCTTCGCTCTGCGCGTCCACCTGCGGCTGGTAATAGGCGCGCAACTCGTTGTTGCGCTCGGCCACGCGCAGTTTCGCTTCCAGGTCCAGACGCTGACGATGCGATTCCTCCGGCACGGCCACGTAAACCTGATAACAGTTGCGGCCGAGGCCCTTGGCGCTGTACATCGCCACGTCCGCGTGCTTCAGCAGAGTTTCGCCGTCCTTGCCATCGTCCGGGTAGAAACTGATGCCGATGCTGGCGGTGATCTGCAGTTCGCGACCGTCAGTCAGGGTCAATGGGGTTTCCAGCACCTTGACGACTTTGTCGGCGATGCGCATGACATCGTCGCGCTGCACGATATGGCGCAGGATCAGGGTGAATTCGTCGCCGGCATAGCGCGACACGGTGTCCGACGCGCGCACCGAGGCGCGCAGGCGCTTGGCCACCGCGCTCAGTACCTGATCGCCAACCGCATGACCGAGGCTGTCGTTGATGGTCTTGAAGCGGTCGAGGTCGACGAACAGTACCGCGAATTGCTCGCTGCCGCGCCCGGCCTCGGCGATCGCCGATGAAAGACGGTCGTTGAACAGCAGGCGGTTGGGCAGCCGCGTCAGCGAGTCATGCAGGCCCTGGAAGCGGCTGTCCGAACGATATCGCGCCACCAACGACTGCAGCGCCAGGTGCGAGCCCACCATGCGCAGCACGGACAGCAGTTCCGACGCGCGCGGCTGGGCTTTGCGCCCGCCGGCCACCAGCGCGCCGATTGCCCGCTGGCCCTCGCCGAACAGCGGCAGCGCCAGCACGCTCTGCAGGCGCAACTGCTTGAAGAACGGGTCATTGAGGCGCGTCGAAGCCTCCTCTAACGCATTGAACTCGGCGCCGGCGAGAACCCGTCGATAGAGCTCAGTCTGCCACACCGGATGCACCGCGCCCTGTGCCGTGCGCGGGAAGGCCGCGAGCACCTGCGGCTCGGCATCGGTGCCACCACGCTCGA
>WBZL01005027.1_pt1 | contig 11150 bp, 11 predicted proteins | sample 5204291 | NCBI WGS metagenome assembly WBZL01 (sample SAMN12344345, study PRJNA552823) | activated sludge metagenome | biome: Activated sludge suspended growth; feature: Nitrification reactor; material: Wastewater; isolation source: activated sludge from nitrification reactor of wastewater...
TTGTTGGCGCGGAGGGCGGTCAGCTTGATCCACTCGCTCCGCAGTGCGTTGGGCACGGCTCGGACGTCGCCGGATCGGGTGCGGACGGCCGTGCGGTCGCTGGTCGTCCAGGTGATGGTCGGGCTGGAGATGGTCGGGCTGGAGATGGTCGGGCTGCTGATGGTGGGGCTGGTGATGGTCGAGCTGGTGGTGGTCATGGGTCTGGTCCTTGGGTTCGAAGTGGTGGTGGGGGGTCTGAGCGGTCTTGTCGAGTGGTCGTCGGATGAGGTCAGGCGGAGGCGAACTCGGCGGAGGCCCCGGTCATCTCGAGGAAGGTCTCCTCGAGCGACGGGGCGACCTCGCTGAGCCCGTCGAGGCGGATGCCGTGCTCGAAGGCGAGCTTGGAGACGGACGCCTTGGTGGCGCCGCGCACGGTCAGCCGGTCGCCGATGGCCTCGATGGTGACCCGGGGACCGGCCAGCACCCGGGCGAGGTCGGCGGGACGGGGCGTCTCGGCGACCACGGTGACTGCTTGCCGGGCGGTGATCGCCTCGACGGTCTCGGCGGCCAGGAGCCTGCCGCCACCGACCACGACGAGGTCGTCGGCGAACATGCTGAGCTCGCCGATGAGGTGGCTGGACACGAAGACCGAGCCGCCGCGTCGGGCGAAGTCGGTGAGGTGGTGGCGCAGCCAGCGGATGCCGTCGGGGTCGAGTCCGTTCGACGGTTCGTCGAGCAGCAGGACCTGGGGGTCTCCGAGCAGGGCGCCGGCCAGGGCCAGGCGCTGGCGCATGCCGAGGGAGAACCCCCCGGTGCGCTGGTTGGCGGCCGATTCGAGGCCGACGTCGCTCAGGACCTCGTCGACCCGGGCGACGGGGATGTCGCTCGTGGCGGCCATGGCCCGGAGGTGGTTGCGGGCGGTGTGGCCGGGGTGCATGCAGCGCGGGTCGAGGACGGTGCCGACCAGGCGGGCGGGGTGCCGGAGGTCGGTGTAGGGGACACCGTCGTAGCGGACCTCGCCGCGGTCGGGACGGGTGAGCCCGACCATCATCCGCATCGTGGTCGACTTGCCGGCCCCGTTCGGGCCGACGAAGCCGGTGACGCGTCCGGCGGCCACGGTGAAGGTCAGGTCGTCGACGGCGGTCCGGTTGCCGTAGTGCTTGGTGAGTCCGGTGACGGTGATCATGAGGTTGCTCCTGGTGTGTTGTGACGGGGTTGGCCGTGACGGGTAGGGGTGTGGGTGGGATCGGGTTGCTCGATCGCTGCGCCGGGGGTGTGCGGGGTGAGCGAGAGCAGGGTGACGCCGAGGTCGCGCAGCTTCTGGAGCTGGCCGTGCAGGGCCGCCTGGTCGACGACGGGGCCGCGGATGACGGTGGTGCCATCGTCCTCGTCCGTGAGGGTCATGCCGTCGAACCAGGCCGCCCAGCGGGTCCCGAGCCGTCCTTGGACACGGATCTCGTACTGCTGGACGGGCCCGTGATCAGCGGCCGGTTGCCCGGGCTGTGGTTCGTTGGGGCGCTCGTCTGTGCTCACGAAGGTGAAGGTACGAACGGACCTGGTGAGCGCACATCACCACATGTGGTGATTGCGGTGGTGACCGCGTGGCGGTGGATGGCCAGCGGCCGGAGATGCCCTGGTCAGAGGCCGAGCTCTGCGGCGAGGGTCACGGCTTCGCGGCGGTTGGTGGCGCCGAGTTGCGTGTGGCTGTGCTTGCGGTGGGTGCGCAGCGTGTTGAGCGACGGCCCGGAGATCTCAGCGCTGGCTCTCGACCCCGACTCGACTCCTGCCGGCCACCGCAGCGCGCTGGAGGTCCAGCTCCATCCACTGCTCGACGACGAGACCGTAGGTGTCGTAGCGGAACGTGGCACTGGCTGCGGCGGCCACGCGCTCGCCGGCCTCGAAGCATCCGAACGGATCGACCAGCTCGCCGCTGATCGTGAAACGGGCGTTGACGATCGGCCCGTCAGCCCGAAGATCCATCACCCGCAGGTCTGCCTCATCCATGGCGTCGACCAGATCGATGAGGACGACCATCTGGCCCCGACCTTCCGTGGCGATCCGCCGTTCCGGGTACGGCGCGTCGTAGAGGCGCATGTGCGCCGACAGCTTGGCCATGCCCAGCAAGGCCAGGCGGCCCGACGTGAGCGCTTCGAGGACCAGGCCCGTGGTGGCCACATCACGGGCCTCGATCACCGTGGGGTCGGTGGTGTCGCTGGTCCGGATGGGCAACGCGGGGCGCCGCATCGGGTCTTCGTCGTCTGCTCCCTGCGGGGCGATCGGTCTGGCGTCGGGCGCGAGGGCGCAGGCAGCCTGCTCGTCCCCCCACTCGCTCAAGGTCAGCAGGTCGTCGCCGAGCCACAGCGGCCGGGCCCAGGTGACGTTCGGATGTGGTCCGACCCGCTGCATCTCGGCGACGTAGGCCTCGTTGATCTCCCGCTGGGTGAACTGGATGCCCCACCTGCTCCGTGCGATGACGGGGTTCTGGACGTTGAGCGGGGCGAACCACACCTTGAACCGCCCTGCCGCCGCCTCGACCAGCCCCTTGGCGTCGGTCATGCCCGGGATCCAGGGTTGGACGTGGAGTTGGACATCGACCCCGGCCTGCGCCAGGCGCTCGATGGTTGCGAACCGCTCGGCCCCGCTGGCCGCGTGGGGCTCGATGTCGTGGAGCACGGCTTCGTCCAACGACGGCAGTGACATGTTCACCGCGACCTTGTCGTAGCCGCTCAGGAGGTCGAGGTCTCGCTCGATGAGGGTGCCCTTGGTGACGATGACGAGGTCACGTTCATCGGCGACGAGCACCTCCAACGCGGCGCGCGTGACCTCGTGCTCGGCCTCGGCGTGGGCGTAGCAGTCGATGATGGCCCCGAGGCAGATGAGTTGGTCGCGCGGAACCGAGGCGAGTTGTCGCTCCAGAAGAGGCCGGATCTCCCCGGCGGTGGTCCGAGGTGTGGACGGTCCCTGCGCGTAGCTGGCGCAGTAGGAGCATCGGATGTCGCATGCGTCGTAGGTGGTCAGCGTCCACACGCGGCACATCGGTGAGTACTGGAGCACGGGCTGTTCGCCACCGTGTTCGGAGAGCGAGATGAGGTGCTTGCTGGGCACGGGTCAGCTCCTGACAGGTATGAGTCGTCTGGACGTGGGGCGCCGGCCGGTCGGATCCAGGCTCAGCCCGGCGCGCATGGCCGCAACGCAGCCGGAGTAGTGATCCAGTCCGGCCAGCAGGCGGTCCGGGGTGGAGCTGACCTCGGCGCGCGCCTGGCCGGCGTGGTCGTCGCCTTCGTCCGCCAGGGCGCGGGTCAGCGCGTTGGTCGGCTCGTGGCTGCAGTCGCGGCAGATCGGGGAGCGGGTGCGTACCACCTCGGCCTTCTCGTCGAAGAGGTCGACCAGCGAACGTTCGAAGACGTTGCCGAGGTGCACCTCCTTGCGCCAATCCGAGGAGCAGAGGTGGTAGCTGCCGTCGTAACCGATGAACGGGTAGAGGAAGGGGACCCAGCACTCGGTGGCGCCCCCCTTCTCCCGAAGCATCCGCTCGGCTTCGCGGTGGCGTGCCCGCCAGCGGTCGCCCCGGTCGTCGAGAGCGAGCGAGCCGCCCCGGTTGATGAGGCGGAAGGGCAGGAATCCTGTTGCCCCACGGTCTGACCAGTACTGCTGCATGGATGATGCGTGGTCCGGGTCGTCCCGGTGGTCCACCAGGATGATCAGGGAGATGCAGCGTCCGGCGGCGATGGCGAGGAAGTGCTCCACGTTGGACCTCGTCCGCTCGAACGGCAGGCGGTAGACCGCTTCGTACTGTTCGCCGGTCTCACCGACGTTGAGGCAGGCCATGGCCAAGCCGGCATCGAGCAGGTCCTCGGCGGTTCGTGCGCTCAGCAACGATCCGTTCGTGTTGACGATGGGGCGAAGGCCCGCGTCTGCGGCCCGCCCGACGTACTCCACCACGCGGGGGTGGAGGAGCGGCTCGCCCATCCCACAGAAGGACAGCCAGATCGAGTCGTCGGGGGTGTCGAAGTGGCCGGGTCGATGCTTCTGGAGCTCGACCAGTGCATCGCGGTACTCGACGGCTCGCCGGAGCGCGGTGGTGAACGTCGCCTCGTCCATCAGGCCCTGGTGTGGGGTCTGGTCGCGCGGACAGAACGAACAGCTGGCGTTGCACCTGCTGGTCAGCTCGATGTCCACCACGACGGGGAAGGGAGGGAACGGAGGCACCACCGGTCCGGTGGCCGGCAGCTTCCCCATCAGCTCGCCTCGGCCCGGGCCCGGACGGTGTGGCTCAGCGGATCCCGGAGCAGGACGTGGGCAGCCCTCCGGCACGTCTGGGCCGATCGTGCCCTCCGGCCAGCAGCCATGTGACGACCGTAACATCCGGTTGCCACGACGGGGCGGGGAACCACGCCAGGTGGGTCACGCCCGCCGTTGGTTACCATCCACGGGTGGCCGATGCCTCCGCGCCGACCAGCGCCGACCCGACCGGCGTGGCGGCGAAGCTGCAGGAGCGGGCGGAGCGGGTGATCCCGGGGACGGCCGTCCGCAAGCGCATCCACCTGTACGACCTGCTCTCCGACTACCCCTGGTACGTGGAGGGCGGCGAGGGCGCCACCGTCGTCGACGTCGACGGCAGGACCTTCATCGACCTGATGGGGTCGTACGGTCCGAACCTGTTGGGCCACCGACACCCGGCGGTGGAGCTGGCGGCCACCCGCCAACGGTCGCGCGGCGACAGCCTGGGGGCGCAGACCCCGGTGGCCGTGGAGCTGGCTGAGTTCCTCTGTGACCGGATCGACCCCGTCGACTGGGTCTTCGTCGGGAAGAACGGGTCTGATGCCACGAGCTACGCCCTCCGCGTGGCCCGTCTGGCCACGGGTCGTTCGAAGGTCCTCATCGCGGAGGCCTCGTACCACACGGCCCACGATTGGGGGACCGTCTTCGAGGCGGGGGTTCCTCCGGCTCACAGCGGCCTCACGTCGCGATTCGTCTTCAACGACGTCGAGAGCTTGGCTGCGGCTGTCGATGCCGCCGACGGCGATGTCGCCGCCATCATGCTCACACCCTTCCACCAGGGCTACTTCGAGACGCCGGCGATCCCCACCGAGGCGTTCGTGGCTGCGGTCCACAGCCAGGCGCGGCGGGCGGGCGCGGTCGTCGTGCTCGACGATGTGCGCGGCGGCATGCGCATGCACCCCGGCGGCAGCTCTCACGCCGCGATCGGGCTCGAACCGGATCTCGTGTGCTTTGCCAAAGCCCTCGCGAACGGTCGGGCCTTGTCGGTCTGTGGCGGTTCCGCAGCGTTGCGTGACTCAGCGGACCAGGTCGGCTACCTCGGCACCTTCTTCGGCAGCGCCGTCGCGCAGGCCGCGTGCCTGGCCACCTTTCGTGCCTTCGACCTCGAGGGCGCCTTCGAGGCGATGACGACCAGCGGCGGCCGACTGGCCACCGGCCTGGTGGCGGCCGCCGCCGCCGCTGGCGTGGCGATCGAGGTGACGGGTACTCCCACGATGGCCATGATCAGCATCGAGGGCGACGACTGGGACCGATATCTCAACCACATCTGGGCCGCCGGGATGGCGCGGCGCGGCGTTCGCATCCACCCGACGCAGGCGTGGTACATGTGCGCGGCCCTCACGGACGAACACGTGGACGCCGTGGTGGAGCGGGCGGCCGGCGCCTTCGCCGAGGTGGCCGCGGAGATCGCCCATCCCACCCGTGTCGGTCGCGAGAGGTGACGACGGGCGCGCTCGGTGGTTCGGCGCCGCCAGCGCGGCCGTTTCGCTTCGCGGTGGTGGCGGCCCGTCTGCACGATGCCCGGTCCTGGCGGCGGTTGTGCGGCGAGGTGGAGGCGCTCGGTTACGCATCCCTCTACCTCCCGGACTTCTGCATGCCGCAGATGGGTCCCCTCGCGGCGCTCGCTGCCGCCGCCACGCACACGACGACCCTCCGTCTCGGCATGCTCGTCGCCAACAACGATCTACGGCATCCGGCGGTGCTCGCCAAGGAGCTCGCCACGATCGACGTCCTCTCGGAGGGGCGCCTGGAATGGGGGATGGGCGCGGGCTGGTTCCCGCCGGGCTACCGGGCCCTCGGGCTGCCCTTCGACCGTCCGGCGGTGCGGGCCGCTCGCCTGTTCGAAGCGGTGGAGCTGATGCAGCGGATGTTCGCAGGGGCACCGGTCACCCACGAAGCCCGGCACTACCGCACCAGGGACCTGATCGGCGGGCCGGAGCCCGTCCAGCGGCCCCACCCGCCGCTCTTGATCGGCGCCGCTGGGCGGAAGATGTTGACCTTCGCCGGCGAGAAGGCGGACATGGTGAGCGTGAACCGGAGCTTCTCGACGGTCTCCTTCGGGGGCCGACCTCCGCGCCAACGACCCGACGAAGCGGTTGCCGAACAGATCGGATGGATCTCGGCGGCGGCGGGCGGTCGCCTCAGCGAGGTCTAGATAAGCATGGAGGTGAACCCTCCGGTCGTGGTGACCGACCACCAGCGAGGCGCGGTGGATCGGCTGGCGAGGGCAAGCGGACTGTCGCCGGAGCGGTTGCTGGCGGACCCCAGGACCTCGGTGGGGTCCACGGCGGCGATCGTCGACTCCGTCCGCGGTCACCGCGAGCGGTTCGGCGTCTCCCACTGGGTGGTGTTCGAGGACCACCTGCGAGACGCGGCACCGATCGTCGCCGAACTGGCGGGACGGTGATCGGCCTGCTGCCTGTCCGGCTGCGTTGGCTGACGACAACGCGGTGGGGGTCGTGGGGGTGGCGTCCGTAGGGTTGGCGCCACCCATGGACGAGCCGCCCGCTTCCCTGACCGCTGTGGATGGTGCTGCTCCGGTGGAGGCGGCGCGCCCGCTCGGGGCGTTCGAGGTGGGTGGGTCGCCCTCGCTCAAGCAGGTGCTCATGTTGGGGGCGTTCGTGGCCCTCGGTCCGCTCACCATCGACCTGTACCTGCCCGGCCTGCCCAACATCGAGGCCGACCTGGGCACCACCGCCTCCGCGGTGCAGCTCACCCTCACGGGCACGCTGATCGGCCTGGCGATCGGCCAACTGGTGGTCGGGCCGCTGTCCGATGCCCTCGGCCGGCGGCGCCCGATGTTCTACGGCACCGCGGTGCACGTGGTGGCGTCGGTGCTGTGCTTCCTCGCACCGTCCATCGCCTTCCTCGGTGCGGCCCGGGTGCTCCAGGGCGCCGGCGTCGCGGCCACCGCAGTGGTCACCATGGCCGTGGTGCGGGATCTCTACTCGGGTCGCGCCGCAGCCCTCCTCATCTCCCGGCTGATGCTCGTGCTCGGCGTCGCGCCGATCCTGGCCCCCACCCTCGGGGGGTTCGTGCTCGCCGTCACCGACTGGCGGGGCCTGTTCGCCGTGCTCGGCGCGGTGGGGGTGATCCTCATGGTGGTCGTGTACGTCGGCCTCCCCGAGACCCTCCCGCCGGAGCGCCGCCGCCAGGCCACCATCCCCGACATCAGCCGCACCTACCGGATGCTGCTGGCGGACCGCACGTTCTTCGCGCTGGTGCTGGTGGCCGGGTTCTCCATGGCGTCGATGTTCGCCTACGTGTCGGGCTCGTCGTTCGTGATGCAGGACCAGTTCGGTCTGAACGAGCAGGAGTTCGGGTTGGTGTTCGGGGCCGGTTCGGTCTGGTTGATCGCCGGCACCCAGCTCAGCGCCCGGCTCCTGCGCCGCTTCGAGCTCCGTCAGATCCTGTTCGGCTCGCTCGCGGCCGCCGCGGCGTCCAGTGCCGTGCTGCTGGTGGTGTCGGTCGCCGGGATCGGCGGCCTCCCTGGCGTGCTCGTCCCGCTCTGGATCACCCTCGGCCTCACCGGCGTGGCCATGCCCACGGCACCGGCCATCGCCCTGTCGCTGCACGGCGAGGCCGCCGGCACCGCGGCGGCGCTGCTCGGCGCGGTCCGCTTCGGCATCGGGGCGGTGGCGGCCCCGGTGGTGGGCGTGCTCGGCAACGACGCCGTGGCCATGTCGCTGGTGGTGGCGGTGGGCATGGCGCTGGCCCTGGCCGCCCTGGTGGTGGGCGTGCACCGCGACGCCGGCGTCGACGACCCCGACCACCCCCACGACACCCACTTGCGCGACGCCACCCTCACCGACGAGGCCATCGACGAGGCCGGGCTCGGCGTCATCTGGAGCGAGTAGCCCAGGACCCGGAGCGGCGCCGGAGACTCGGGCCGGGGTGGCGGTCCGGCCTCGGTAGTCTGCCGGCGGTGCGTTGCGCTCCCCGTCTGATGGCCGTGCTCGTGGTGTTCCTGGTGCTGTCGTCGGGGTGCAGCGACGACGACGGCGGGGACGCCTCTGCTCCCGAGGAGACCGCCACCACGACGGGGGTCGGTGCCGGCACCGCGGCCACCGACCCGGCGGGCGCCGACGACGACCGGTGTGAACCGGCCGCCGGGATCGGACCCGGCACCGAGGTGCTGGAGGTGGCGTCGGGTGGGGTCACCCGGAGCGTGCAGCGGGTGCTGCCAGCCCAGATCAGTGACGGAGCCCGGCTGCCGCTCGTCATCGATCTGCACGGCTTCTCCTCCGGCATCGACGAGCAGAGCCTGTTCTCCGCCATGCCCGAGCGGGCCGGCGCCCGGGGCTTCGTGGTCCTGACCCCGCAGGGCGTGACGGCGACGGTGCCCATCGGTGGCGCGGTGCTCGAGGCGGCCTACTGGAACGCGCAGAGTACCGAGCCAGACGGAGCGGTGGACGACGTGGCCTTCCTGACCGACCTGATCGAGACCGCCGTGACCGACCTGTGCGTGGACCCGGCGCGGGTCCACCTCACCGGCAACTCGATGGGCGCAGCCATGGCCACCACCATGGCCTGCGCCCGGCCGGACCTGATCGCCTCCATCGCGCCGATCGCGGGCGTGAACCTGGCCGCCGAATGTGACGACCCGGGCCCCGTGCCCGTCCTGGCGTTCCACGGCGACGCCGATCCCATCGTCCCCTTCGAGGGCGGGGCCACCGCCCGTCAACCCAGCGACCTGGTCCCGGTCCCCGATCGCATGGCGGACCTGGCCACGGCCGCCGGTTGCGACCCGACGGCGGTCACCACCCGCGTCCGCGACGACATCGACCACACGGTGTGGAGCGGGTGCGAGCCCGGCGTGGACGTGCAGCTCTACCGGGTGATCGGTGGCGGCCACACCTGGCCGGGGATGCTCGACTACGTGGACATGGGGCGCCTGGCCGAGATCGGCCAGGACCAGGCGCTGGTGTCGGCCGCCGGTCTGGACCTGGCCCAGGTCGCCGGCAACATGACCACCAGCATCTCGGCCACCGACCTGGCGCTCGACTTCTTCGAGGCCCACCCCCGGACCGGCTGACCCGGTCCGGGGCATCGGCTGACCCTACGGGGGGTGTCCGGCCGCGCCCCCTCAGGTGGGATCGAGGCGCTCGATCACCTGGAACCAGGCGCACACCACCGGCTCGTCGGCGCGGACCTCGTGGCCCAGTTCGGCGTAGAACGCCCGGTGGCCGGTCTGCCAGTCCTCGACCGAGGTGAAGCCCTCTCCCTCGGCGGCGGCGAACTCGAAGGGCACCTGGTCGAACGGGTGGACCTCGACGCGCGTCACCTCGAGCACGGCGACCGGGAGGTCGGCGCTGTCGAGCAGGACCTGGCGTTCGCCGACGCGGTCGATCTCCTCGTCGTCGGGCTCGTAGTCAACGGCGAGCAGGCCCGCGGTGGCCTGCTTGGTCCCGGCCAGCACCAGCGCGGTGAGCTCGTCGCGGAACGGCCCCGGCGTCGCCAGCCCGAACGCCCGCATCCCGTCCACCCGCGGCCACATGGCGCGCACCCTACGAGTCCCGAGCGTTCCGGCCCGCCCGGTCGGGGCGGACCCGCTAGGAAGTCGTCGTGGAATCCAGCCCGGTCTGCCCGTTCGAGGTCGACGACCCGGTCATGGGCAACCGGTGGGAGACCCTGACGTTCCTGCACTGGTCGTTCGAGCCCGACGTGGTGCAGCGCCTGTTGCCCGACTGGCTGTCGGTCGAGCCCGTCGACGGCCGGGCCTGGGTGGGGCTGGTCCCCTTCTTCATGCGGGTGTCCACCGCCGGCGGGCTCCGGGCGCCGTGGGCGTCGAACTTCTGCGAGACCAACGTGCGCACCTACGTGCGAGACCGAGAGGGTCGAACCGGGATCTGGTTCCTGTCGCTCGACGCCGCCCGCTTCGGGGCCATGGCCGTGGCCCGCACCACCTACCGGCTCCCGTACTTCTGGTCCGCCATGTCGCTGGACCGTTCGGGTGACGAGGTCACCTACCACTGCCGGCGCCGCTGGCCGGGACCCCGGGGCGTGACCAGCCACGTCCGCGTGGCGGTGGGTGAGCCCTACGAGACCCGGGACCTGGCCGACCTCGACCACTTCCTCACCGCCCGGTGGGTGCTGTTCAGCTCGTCAGGCCAACGGCACCGCTTCGCCCGGGCCTGGCACGAACCGTGGTCGCTGCGTCGGGCCGAGGCCCGGGAGGTGGACGACGGTCTGTTGCAGGCCGCCGGCCTGCCCCGCCCCGAAGGATCCCCGCTGGTGCACTTCTCCGAGGGGGTCGACGTGCGCATCGGCAAGCCCGAGCGCTACCACTGATCCGCACTGATCCCGGGCCCGGCCGGGGGCGAGCCGGTACCGTCCGGTGCGGGGGACAGCCGGCGGTCACGAGCAGGGGGACCCGATGCCAGCACTCGAGTCGCACCCGTGGTCGAGCGGGTTCACCTGGACCGACCACGCCGGCCCGTCGTCGACCCTCACCCCCGAGCAGGTGGCGGCGTTCGACCGGGACGGCTACGTGGTGCTCCCCGACCTGGTGCCCCCGGATCTCCTGGCCGAGGCCACCGCCGCCATCGACGGCTTCGACGCCGAGACCGAGGCGTTCCTCGCCACCCTCGACGGCGGGCGGTTGGCCATCGCCGAGGCCGGCGCCATCACGTTCAGCATCCACCTGGCAGCCCGGTCCGCGGTCCTGCGCCGGCTGGTGTCGCACCCGAACCTGGTGGGCGTGGTGGCCGACCTGGTGGGCCCCGACGCCCGGCTCTACTGGGACCAGGCCGTCTACAAGAAGCCCGAGAAGCCCCGTCGCTTCCCGTGGCACCAGGACAACGGCTACGCCTTCGTGGAGCCCCAGCAGTACCTCACCATCTGGCTGGCCCTCAACGACGCCACCGTGGACAACGGCTGCCCGCAGGTGG
>WBZL01005028.1_pt1 | contig 11149 bp, 7 predicted proteins | sample 5204291 | NCBI WGS metagenome assembly WBZL01 (sample SAMN12344345, study PRJNA552823) | activated sludge metagenome | biome: Activated sludge suspended growth; feature: Nitrification reactor; material: Wastewater; isolation source: activated sludge from nitrification reactor of wastewater treatment...
CCGGATCCAGCCGTACCTCGCCGATCCCCACCTCATCGGGATGGTGTTCCAGCCGATCGTCGATCTGGAGACCGGCCGAACCGTGTCGGTCGAGGCGCTGGCCCGTTTCCCCACTCCTCCCCTGCGCCCCCCGAACGAGTGGTTCGAGGATGCCCACCGCGTGGGCCTCGGGGTGGCGCTCGAGCGAGCCGCGGTCGACAGGGCGATCGAGCACGAACCCTTGCTGCCTCCAGGGATGACCCTCGCGGTCAACATCGGGCCGGAAGCGATACTGGGGCCGCAGTTGCGTCAAGCGTTGACCCGCCTCGCACCCGGGCGGTTGGTGATCGAACTCACCGAGCACACGGCATTCGAGCGCTTCCCCGAGCTTCCCGCCACCTTGTCGGCGTTGCGCCGCATGGGCGCGCTCGTCTCGGTGGACGACGCCGGCTCGGGCTACTCGACGCTCAGCCACATCCTGACCCTGGCTCCGGACTACATCAAACTCGACCGCGAGTTGATCTCCGGCATCGATCTCGACCCGGTGCGCAGGGCGATGGTGACCTCGCTGGTGGCCTTCGCCGGTGAAACCGGGGCCACCATCGTCGCCGAGGGCATCGAGAACGGCGACGAACTCGACGTGGTGCACGCGCTGGGTGTGCGCTACGGGCAAGGGTTCCATCTCACCGCGCCGGCACCCCTCGACGAACTCGACCTCGTCGGCGCCCACCAAGGCGCGTTGGTGCGGCAACCTCCCCGAAGGTGAGCGATGCTCGGCACGCCGGTTCCGTGCCACGCCGAGCCGCTTCGAGCCGCCGGGAGGCTCAGCGGAACAGCAGTCGGGCGAAGTCGTCGAGGTTGTGCTGCCAGGTGATGTACGAGTGCCCGGCGGGATACTCGCCGGCGAACTCGTAGCGGATGCCATACTCGTCGAACAGCGCCCGCGTGGCCTGGTTGGCCGCGTAGTCCATGTCGGAGCGGTCGCCGACGTAGATGCGGTGCAGCACGGTGAGCGAGTTGATCGCGTCGCGGTTGGCCTCCAGCACGCCAGAGCGGCGGATGGCACGGATCACCGTGGAGGAGTAGCCCGAGCTCATGTCGCCGATGTAGGCGAAGGCACCCGGCCGCGTGAGCAGCACGTCCCACGTCTGCAGGCCGCCGTTCGACAGGCCCGCCAGCGCACGATCCGAGGCATCGCCCGACACGCGGAAGCACTGCTGCACGGTGGGCACGAGGTGATCGAGCAGTTCCGCGGGGAACGTGTCGCCGCTGGGGCCCTCGAGCGTGCCGGGCACGTTGGCATCGGGCATCACCACCACGAAGGGCACGATCGCGCCGGCGGCGACGAGGTTGTCGAGGATGATGTTGCCCCACGCCTGGCTCACCCAGTAGCGCGAATCGCCTCCCCCGCCGTGCACCAGGTACAGGGTGGGATACGTCGCCCCCGACGCTTCGTAGCCGGGCGGGGTCCACACCACGGCGGCACGGTCGCGGCCGGTCACTCCACTGTGGTACGTGAGCATGCGCACCGTGCCGTGCGCCACCGGTGCGGTGGGGTCGACGAACTCGCCGCCCGGGCCGGGCACGTAGAACACCGACTTCTTGTCCAGCCCGGCCATGCCGTTGGGGTTCAGCGGATCGAGCGTGTCCTGCCCGTTCACCTCGAACACGTAGCGGTAGCTGCCCGGTGCCAGCGGCCCGATGGTGACGCTCCAGGTGCCCGCCCCGTCGCTGCGCATCGTGTCGGTGTGCGGGTAGCCCGAGGTTCCGTCCCACGTGCCCGTCACCTTCACCGAGCGGGCGGAGGAACTGGCGAACGTGAACGTCGCGGTCCCATCGGCGCCGATCACCGGGTTGGGCGAGATCACCTGCGACAGGCCCGGGTAGGGCGCGACCGCCTGGGGGCACAGGGCCTCGGGGAGAGCCGCCGTCGTCGTGGTGGCGATGGTGGTGGGCGCCGCGGTAGTGGCCGGCACGGTGGAGGCGGGCGCCGGCGTGGTGCTGGTGGCGACGTTCGGCGTGGCGCTGGGGCCCGGGCCGGCGGCACCGCCCGAGCACGCCGCGACGAGCGACAGTGCCGCCATCGCGCTTGCTCGCCTCAGGATGACCCGCGACATCGGCCCAGTCTGGCCGATGCACGCCTGGTGGGCCGCGGACCCGAAGGACTGGACGGGGGGACGGCCACCGGGAAGGATTCGGTCATGCCCGACCCCACAGCACCCGGCCGCCCCCTCCGCTGGGGCGTGCTCTCCACGTCGAGGTTCGCCGAGCAGACGTTCCTCCCGTCCATCCGCAAGTGCGCCGATGTCGAGGTGGCCGCGGTGGCCTCGCGCGACCGCGACAAGGCGCGCTCGTTCGCCGACCGCAACGGCATCGCCACCGGCCACGGCAGCTACGAGGAGCTGTTGGCCGATCCGTCGATCGACATCGTCTACGTGCCACTTCCCGGCGCGCTCCATGTGGAGTGGACGCGTCGCGCCGCGGAGGCAGGCAAGCACGTGCTCTGCGAGAAGCCCCTCGCCATGAACGCCGCCGAAGCCGCCACCCTGCTGCCGCTCGCCGAGCGGGTGCACCTCGCCGAGGGGTTCATGGTGCGGTTCCACCCCCAGTGGGCCGAGACCCGCGAACTCGTGCGGCGCGGCGACCTGGGGCGCGTGAGCCACATGCACGCCGCCTTCAGCTACCACAACACCGACGCGGGCAACATCCGCAACATCGCCGAGGTCGGCGGCGGCGCGCTCTACGACATCGGGTGCTACACGATCGTCGCCGCGCGCTGGTTCATGGACGCCGAACCCGTTCGCGTCGCGGCCGCGATGACGATCGACCCCGAGTTCGGCACCGATCGCCTCACGACCGCACTGCTCGACTTCGGTGACGGCCGTACGTGCACCATGCAGGTTTCCACCCAGACCGTCGCCCACCAGCGGGTGCACGTGTTCGGCGATCGGGCGCGGTTGGAGATCGCCATCCCGTTCAACCAGCCCACCGAGGCCTCCACCACCTACCTCCTTCACGACGGGTCGAGCACGCATGGGCTCGACGCGAGGGCTGTGGAGGTGCCCGCCGCGGATCAGTACGAGTTGCAGGCAGCGGCGTTCTGCCGCCGGGTGCGTGAGGAGGCGCCCACCACCGCACCACTGCTCGATGCGATCGCCAACATGAAGGTCATCGACGCCGTGTTCCGTTCCGCGGCCAGCGGCACGTTCGAGAGGGTCTGACCCGCGCGACCTACTCCGCGGACAGCCACGCGTAGGCCAGCGGCGGCAAGACCATGGTGTCTGCGTCGACGGAAGCACCGCCGCTGCGCACGAGCCGCGCGCGCTCGAGGCCAAGTGACGCGATCGACACCGCCACGGTGGCGGCACCGAAGTTGGCGATCATCGCGAAGCTGCCACGGTGAGGGTGGCGGCGCACGAGGGACAACACGTGCGGGTCGGCCGAGCCGGGCAGTTCCACGCGCCCGGCGCCGTGCAACGCCTCGCACTTGGCCCGATCCCGGGCCAGTCCGGCGAACATCTCGAACAGGCGAGCTTCGATCGTGCCAGGGGTTCGCCGCCGTTCGGCAACCGACCAGTCCATGACCGGCCGGTGCATCCACCGGTTGTCGTCGCGGTGAGCGGGATCGGCGAGGTACGTGTGATCGTTGCGCAGACCCAGCTCGTCGCCCATGTAGAGCAGCGGGATGCCACCGAACGCGTAGGCAACGGCGTACACCAGCTCCAGCCGTCGGCACGCGATGTCGAGGTGAGTGGGGTCGTTGTCGGCGAGCGCGAGCTCGATGCCGCACAGCGACGCCGCACTTCCCGAGATGCGCCCATCGCCGGTTTCGGGGTTGAACTGGAACACTTCGCCGCGGGCGAACGAGGTGGGGAACTCGCCCGAGTAGAAGCGGTTGAGGAAGTTGCGGTGGTCGAATCCGTTCCACCCCATCGACGCGGCTGCCTCGTCCGTGATCGCCCAGCCGATGTCGTCGTGGCAACGCACGTAGGTGACCCACGAGGCGTGCGACGGGATCGCGGCCACGCGGCGCAGCGAGTTCGTCATCATCTGCGCCTCACCCGTGGCGAGGCTGCTCCAGAGCAGCACCATCAGCTGGTTGTGGTATGCCAGTTCGCACTCGTGGTGCTCGGGGTCGCCGCTGCCGAGGTACGGAGTGAGCTGGTCGGGCGGCACGATCGCCTCGGCCTTGAAGATCGTCGCCGGTGCTGCGATCGCCATCAGCGCCCGCAGCGCGCGCAGCAGTTCGTGCACCTCGGGCAGGTTCTCACAGTCGGTCCCCTCGCGCTTCCACATGAACGGCACCGCATCGAGACGCACGGCATCGACACCCTGGTTCGCGAGGTTCAGCATCACCTCCGCCATGGCGACGAACACATCCGGGTTCGACCAGTCGAGATCCCACTGGAACTCGTTGAACGTCGTCCAGGCCCACTGTTGGGCGTCCTCGAGCCATGTGAAGTTGCCGGGCGCGAACGTGGGGAACACCTCGCGCAGGGTCTGCTCGTAGCGATCGGGCAGGGTGCGATCCGGAAAGAAGAAGTAGAAGCGACGGTACGTCGGGTGGCCGGCACGGGCGGCCACCGCCCATGGATGCTCGGCCGCGGTGTGGTTGAGCACGAGATCGATGCACAGGTTCATGTCGCGCTCGTGCAGTTGCGCCGCGAGCGCGGCGAGATCCGCCATCGTCCCCAGGCGCGGCTCCACCTCGTCGTACGACGCGACGGCATAGCCACCGTCGTTCTCGCCCTCGCGCGAGCGGAGCAACGGCATCAGGTGCAGGTACGTCACCCCCAGTTCCGCGAGGTAGTCGAGGTGGTCACCCACCTTGCGCAGCGTCCCGGCGAGGCGATCGGCGTAGGCGACGTATCCCACCATGTCGGGCCGCTGGAACCAGTCGGGCTCGGCCTCCCGCATCAGGTCGCGAGCCTGCAGGCATGCCGGGCGCGCCGCGACGGCGTGATCGATCACCGTGTTCAGGCGTTCCCAGGTCTCCTCGGCGGCGGCGGGGTACAGCACCCTCAGGCCGTGGCGGAGCGCCTCCCCGTGTTGACGTCGACGGGCCTCGAGAACCTGAGGGGCATTCACATCGACGAGTGTATTGTCACGATTGTGCAAGCGTTTACACCATCTGACCCGATCTCCCGCCTCACCGGACACGACTGGTGGCGCGGCGCCATCGGGTACGAGGTGTACGTCCGGTCGTTCGCGGACAGCAACGGTGACGGCATCGGCGACCTGCCCGGCATCACCCAACGCCTGGCCTACCTGGCGGAACTCGGGGTGGATGTGGTGTGGATCACCCCCTTCTTCCGCAGCCCAGGGTTCGACCACGGCTACGACGTGGCGGACTATTGCGATGTCGACCCCCAGCACGGCACGTTGGCCGACTGGGATCGGTTGTCGATCGAAGCCAAGCGCCTGGGCCTGCGCCTGTTCGTCGACGTCGTGCCCAACCACACCTCGAGCGCGCATGTCTGGTTCGAGGCGGCCGTCAACGACCCCGCCGGCCCCTACCGCGATTACTACCTGTGGCGCGACCCCGCGCCGGACGGAGGCCCGCCGAACAATTGGGTGAGCCACTTCGGTGGCCCGGCCTGGACACTCGATCCCGGCGGCAGCGGCCAGTACTACTGCCACCTGTTCCTTCCCGAGCAGCCGGATCTCAACTGGGCGAACCCCCGTGTCATGGAGGAGTTCGCCGGCATCCTGCGCTTCTGGGCCGATCGCGGCGCCGACGGGTTCCGCATCGACGTGGCGCACGGCCTCTGCAAAGACCCCTCGTTCGCCGACAACCCCCAGCTGCGCCCCGTCACTCCCGGCATGCATCCGATGCAGGTGTTCACCGCATTCGAGCATGTGCACGATCTGCACCGCCGCGAGACGGCCATGATGTTCCGCCAGTGGCGCACTGTGGCCGACGAGGCCGGCTCGGTGCTCGTGGGGGAGATGGACACGCGCAGCGTGGACCGCTTCGCCGAGTTCGTGGGAGGTGGAACGGCTCTGCACGCCGGCTTCGTGCTGCAACTGGGCACCGAAGGCTGGAACCCCGCGCGCGTGCTCGACACGATGGTGGAGTATCAGGCGAAGGCAGACGGTGGGTGCGCCTGGGAGATCTCCAACCACGATCAGGCTCGCGCGGTGTCGCGCTACGGCGGCGGCGAGCAGGGCCTGCGACGCTCGCTCGCGTTGTCGGCGCTCATGCTCGCTTTCGACGGGATGTTCTTCCTCTATCAGGGCGAGGAACTCGGCCTGCCCGATGCCGTTCTGACGGGCGAGGTCGCCGATCCGATGTCGGCGCGCAACGGTGAGGGGATGTGGAGCCGCGACGTGGCCCGCGGGCCGATGCCCTGGACCACCGGCCCGCTGCACGGATTCACCACGGCAGGCGAGGCGTGGCTGCGGACCGCCCCGCTGCCCCCGGCACTCACCGTGGAGCATCAACTCGACGACGGCGACAGCACCTGGCACCAGTATCGGGCGCTCGTCGGGCTGCGCAAGCAGTACCCGCTCCTGTGGCAGGCGCCCTTCAGCGCCACCCGCCCCCGCCCCGACGCGCTGATCGTGCGGCGCGGTCCGCTGGCCGTGGTGGCCGACCTCGGCGCCGAGCCGCTGCAGGTGGAGGGGCTGAGCGGCGCCACCCTGCTCCATTCCACCGGCGATACTGCGACGCAGAGCGGGTCGGGGGTCGTGGTCGCGGGCGAGACCACCGCGCTGTTCCACATGCCCGAGTAGGGTCCGATGCGAATGTCGCACGAGCCGAGATCAGGAAAGCCAAGGGTCAACATCAACGATGTCGCCCATGCCGCTGGGGTTTCCACGGCCACCGTCAGCCGGGCACTACGCGATCACCCCTACGTCGCCGAGGCGACGCGGCAGCGCATCATTCGCATCGCCGAGGACCTGCACTATGTCGCCAACGCCAACGCGGCGCGGTTGGCATCGGGCCAGAGCCGCACCATCGGCCTGCTCACTCCACTCCTCACCAGCTGGTACACCAGCGAGATCGTCGCCGGTGTCGAGGAGGTGCTGACCCTCGCCCAGTACGACCTCCTGATCGGCACCGCGAACGCGATGGCACGCGAGCGCATCTTCCGCGGCGACGCACGCTTCCACCAGCGAATTGATGGGGTGCTCCTCGTCGACGTGTTCTGCAGCGAGGCCGGCGCTCGGCAGCTCAGCGAGATGGAGCTGCCCGTCGTCGTGCTCGGCGAACAGCTGCGCAGCGTCACCTCCGTGTCGGTGGACAATGCCCGAGGCGCAGCGCTCGCCGCCCAGCACCTCATCGAGCTCGGCCACCGCCGCCTCGGCATCGTCGGAGGTCACTCGAACCTGGATGTCGCGCACAACGTGCCCACCGAACGCATGGGCGGCTTCGTTGGTGCCCTGTCGGTGGTGGGCCTGCGGGTGCCGCCCGAGTACGTGGAGGACGGCGACTTCACCATCGACGGCGGCCGCCGGGCGACACACCGCCTGCTGGAGCTTGCCGAGCCGCCGACGGCCGTGTTCCTGATGAGCGACGAGATGGCCTTCGGAGCGATGTGGGCGCTGCGCGAGAGGGGCTTGCAGGTGGGGCGCGACCTGTCGATCGTGGGCTTCGACAATCACCCCGTCGCCGAATCGGTGGGGCTCACCACCGTGGGCCAGCCCGTGCGCGAGATCGGGCGGCTCGGCGCGCGCCTGATGCTCGAGGCATTGGACGGCTCCGAGGACGTTCAGCACCACCCCGTGGAGCTGGGGCTCGTGGCCCGCGACACCACGGGCCCCCCGCCGGCAGCCTGAACCCTCACCTCACGCGCAGGGTGGCCGCCTCGAGCGGGTCGGCCGAGCGAACCCTCCAGCGCTCGCCCTCTGCCGGGTAGGCGCGCAGGGTCGTCGAGCCGGAACCATCGAACACTTCGACGATCGAGCCGTCGACGTAGACATGGGTCGGGCCAGGGGCGTCCGCACCCCACACCGCCCGGCTGTGTCCCGTCGCCTCATCGAGGAGGTGCACCTCCACGCCACTCTCGGCGGCCAGCATCCACGCCGGCGCGTTCGTCAGCACCTCCCAACCCCCTTCGACGCGGGTGCCCGCAAGGGGTTCGCCGACGAGCCCGGCGAGTTCCCGAGCGGGGATGCAGCGTGCCGCTCCGGTGGCATCGATCACGACCTCGCGAGGGAACGTGAGCGTGCCCGCCCAGCCCGATGCCGCGATCTCGTCGTTCGAGCGGTGGTTCGTGCCGTATCCGCGCCCCTCCCACGCCCAGCCCCACGCCAGCACCCGCTCGCCGTCGGCCACGAGTTGGGGCGCGTAGAAGTCGGGCCCGTGATCGAGCACCGTCTCGGTTGCAGCCTGGAAGCGCGGCACCGGACCGGAGAGGTCGAGGCTGCCGACGTAGGCAATGACGCCCTGGTGGCGCACCAGGTTGCCGTCAGGCCCGGGGGTCGGGAGTCCCCCGCCGTCGTCCCACGACACCACGAGCAGCCACCGATCACCGACCGGCACCAGCTGGGGGCACTCCCAGATCGCCCCGGGGCCCACCATCTCGTCGGCGAGATCGTCGGCGACGAGGAGGGGGCCGAGCAACGTCCAGTGGTCGAGGTCGTCGGCGTCGTACACGAGCGCTGCACCTCGCCCCGCCCGACGCGCGGTGTCTGAGTCTGCCCTGCCGGCGCCCATGATCCCCAACCTGCGCCCGCCCACGGAGACGACGAACGGGTCGCGCACCTCCCTCCACCGGTCGTGATCCGGGTGTTCGGTGGCCGTACCCGGCGGCTGTGCCCAGGCGCCGTCGCCGGCCTGGCGGGCAACGGCCACCCCCGCGTGGCGCGCATGATCGGGCACGGCGGTGTACACGAGTGCCACCCCCTCGCCCTCGCGCACCGCGACGCCGCTCCACACTCCGGCCGCGTCGATACTGCCGGGGCGGGGGCGCAGCGCCACTCCCTCGTCACGCCACGAGAGCAGGTCGGCCGACGACATGTGGCCCCAGTGGACGTTGCGATGCAGCGGCGCGTCCGGGTTCCACTGGTACATCACGTGCCAGCGGCCATCCCACCACCCGATTCCGTTCGGGTCGTTCACCCAGCCCCGCGCCGGGCGAACGTGCAGGTGCGGAAACGGATCGATCAGGGCCATGACCTCATTCTGCTGTGACCTCACGGCCCGATCCCAGGTCCGGCGGGTGCAACTTTCTCGTGCTTCGCCTCTTGGCTCGGATCGACAGGCGTGTTACTGTGTAAGCGCTTACAGAAGTGAGCGTCACACTGCAGAGGGGGAGTTTTGATCGTTCGGTCGAGTGTCGCAGCGGGTTTCGCCAGGTGCGTGCCGTTGTTCGGTCGTCGATCCTCTCGGGCGGGCCTGGGCCGGTCCGGGAACTCTGCTCAATTGAAGGAGCACAGGAACACACAATGAGAAAGACACGTTGGGTAGCCACTCTTGCGGCTGCATCGCTCGTTCTGGCCGCATGCGGCGACGACGACGACACCAAGGGCGGCAGTAGCGACTCGGGCGAGTGCACCTCGCCCACCAAGATCACCTGGCTGGGCACGATCAAGATCGAGATCCAGGACCAGTTCAAGGCGGCGATCGCCGACTACAACGCCACCAACACCGACTGCGTGCAGGTGGAAGTCATCGACACCGTGCAGGGTGAGCCCTTCCTGCAGACCGTGACGCCGATGTACGAGTCGGGCAAGGCCCCGACCATCATGACGGCCCTCCAGGAGCTGCCCGACATGGCCGACAAGGTCATGGACTGGAAGGGTCAGCCATTGGTCGACCTCGCCGCCGACGGCACGCTCGACGTCGCCAACATCGACGGCAAGCAGGTGGGTCTGCCGATCACCGCCGAGGCGTTCGGCCTGCTCTACAACAAGGCCGTGCTCGACGCCGCTGGTGTCGACCCCGCCACCATCGCCACCCGCAGCGATCTCGCCGCGGCGCTCGAGGCGATCGCCGGCAGCGGTCCCGCTGCGGTGCACTTCTCGGGTCTGTGGTGGTCGCTGGGCGCCCACTTCACGAACATCTACCACGCCAACTCGGCCGACACGGCTGAGGGCCGGATGGCGATCCTCGACGAGCTGAAGGCCGGCACGTACGACCTGATGAGCGACCAGGCGTTCCTCGACTGGCTCGACACGTTCGACCTGCTCAAGGAGAACACGATCGACACGGCCACCATCTCCGACGATGACTACAACGTCGGCGTGGAAGACCTGGCGTCCGGCGATGCCGGTACGTGGTTCATGGGCAACTGGGCCGAGCCGAACCTGCTCGAGGCGACCCCCGACGGTGAGTTCGGCGTCATGCCGGTCGCGATCAGCGACACAGAGGGTGCGTACGGCAACGACTCGATCTCGGTGGGTGTGCCGTTCTACATGATGATCGACAACGAGCAGGCCTCGCCCGAGCAGCAGGCCGCCGCCATCAAGGTCATCACCTGGTTCCTCACCACCCCGGAAGGCCAGGCGCACTGGGCCGGCCCGATCGAGGAGAACGGGATGAGCTTCATCCCCGTGTACGACGGCTTCACCGTGACCCCGTCCACCTTCATGGCGGCCCGGATCGCTGAGTACATCGCTGCCGGCAAGACGCTGCAGTGGGTGAACAGCGCCTACCCGGCCGGTCTGCAGGAGTGCTACGGCGCTGCCACGCAGAAGTACTACGACAGCGTCTCGGACCGCGAGGCGCTCGCCAGCGAGATGGCAGCGTGCTGGACTGCGTGATCCTCGTCTGAGGGACCGTTGAACAGCAAGAAGTAATTTGTGTCGGGTGCCCCGGGGCCAGTCGGCCTCGGGGCACCCGCCGACACCGAAGGAGGCAGCAGTGGCAGTGACCAACCGACGTCAAGGGATCAGCAGATTTCTCGTCTTCGCTTTCATCCCGCTGTCCATCTTCACACTCGTGTTGGTGGTGCCGTTCGTCCGCGGCATCTACTACTCGTTCCGCGACTGGGACGGCTTCGGCAGTACCAAGTTCGTCGGGCTCGACAACTACCGGGCGGTGTTCCACGACGACGCCTTCTGGCACACGTTGTGGTTCACGCTCGGCTACGTGCTTGCCTGTGTGGTCCTCGTCAACCTCGTCGCCTTCGGCCTAGCCCTCCTGGTGACCATGCCGATGCGCGGCATGCACGCCTTGCGCACGGTCTTCTTCGTGCCCAACCTGCTCAGCGGCGTGATCCTC
>WBZL01005029.1_pt1 | contig 11148 bp, 11 predicted proteins | sample 5204291 | NCBI WGS metagenome assembly WBZL01 (sample SAMN12344345, study PRJNA552823) | activated sludge metagenome | biome: Activated sludge suspended growth; feature: Nitrification reactor; material: Wastewater; isolation source: activated sludge from nitrification reactor of wastewater...
CGGACCGGTATGGGATTGATCTTCCCGGGAAGTACCTCCAGGGCACCCATGGAGGGAAACACATGACAGCTTCGGATTCATTGACCGCGCTTGCCGACGACCTGCCCGGCGCTGTGGTCCTTCCCGGCGATGATGCGTGGGACACAGCGCGTACGCCGTGGAACCTCGCGGTCGACCAACACCCTGCCGCGGTGGTCCTCCCGCGCACCGCGGAGGACGTGGTCAGTGCCATGACCGCAGCCCGGCATCGCGGTCTGGCGGTGGCGGTCCAGGGGACCGGCCACAACGCGGCGCCGCTTGCCGCCCACGGCGGACTCGATGGCGCACTGTTGCTGAACATGTCCGGCATGCAGGGTGTGAGCGTGGACCCGCACACGCGGATCGCACGCGTCGAAGCCGGCGCGCTGTGGGGTCAGGTGACGGCTGCTGCCGCCGTTCACGGCCTGACGGCACTCGCCGGATCGTCGGCGGACGTGGGTGTCGTCGGCTACACCCTCGGCGGGGGGATCAGCTGGTTGGCGCGAGCCCACGGACTCGCCGCCAATCAGGTCACGGCAGTCGAGGTGGTCACCCCTGACGGACGCCAGCGTCGCGTCGACGCCTCCACTGAACCGGACCTGTTCTGGGCCCTTCGCGGCGGGGGCGGGAACTTCGGCGTCGTGACCGCCCTGGAGTTCCGGCTCTTCGAGGTGGCGGACATCTTCGCGGGTGCCATGTTCTGGCCGGTGGAGCGCGCGGACGAGGTGTTGCAGGTGTGGCGCACCTGGCTGGATGAGATCCCGGAGCGGGTGACCTCCGCTGCCCGGGTGATGCACTTCCCACCCATGCCGGAACTACCGGAGCCATTGCGGGGGAAGTCCTACGTGGTGGTGGAGGCGGCGATGCTGCTCGAGGACCACGTGGCCACCGACCTGCTTGCCGGCCTTCGGGACCTCGGTCCCGCGATGGACACCTTCGGCCGCATCCCGATGACGGACCTGGCTCAGCTGCACATGGATCCACCCGGCCCGGTCCCGGGTGTCGGGGATGGGTGCCTCCTGACCGATCTCGATGAGCAGGTCTTGACGCAGTTCGCGCGCGTCGCGACGACCGAGTCGATGCTGCTCTCGTGCGAGTTCCGGCACCTGGGTGGGGCCTTGGCTCCGGGACGGGTGGATGGCGGCGCCATCTCCGGCCTGGATGCAGGATTCCTCTTCTTCGCAGTGGGTGTGGCCCCGGTACCGAAGGCGGGTGCAGCGGTGGCACAGGCCGTGCAGCGGGTTCAGGCCACGCTCGAGCCCGTCCGGGCGGCACGCTCTTTCAGCAACTTCTGCGAATCCGCGGCGTCTCCTGAGTCGCTGTACGGCCCGTCGCTTGAACGGCTGCGCGCGGTCCGGGACCGGTACGACCCGGAACGGATCATGCGGGCGCACCAACCGCTCAGCTGACGGGCCGCTTCCGGTTGGGCCGGTGGACTATGGTCGCGACATGCTCCTGCGACTGCGCGCCACGCGCCCCGAGGCGATCCTGCTGGAGCAGCGTGCCCGCGCCGAACAGATCGTCGCTGTGATCGTTCGCTACGGCGTGGCAGATCTCAGCAGCGACGCCGACGGGCATGCGTGGCTGGCGCAACTGGCCGGCCACGCCCGGCCCGATCCGCAACTCGTCGCGCTGAGCCGTGGCGAGCGACTGTGCGCGGCCGCGCAGGAGCTGGGGACGACTTTCATCAAGATCGGGCAGATCCTCAGTACTCGTGCCGACCTTGTCGGTGCGGAGGTCGCCGATGCTCTCAAGGCCCTGCAGGCGGACGACCCGGCGGACCCGCCGGAACAGATCGCCCAGACGGTGGCGGATGCCCTCGGGGTGGGCGTGGATGAGGCCTTCAGTTCCTTCGGCTCGTTCGAACAGACCCCGATGGCGTCGGCGTCGATAGGCCAGGTCTGCCGGGCCACGACCACCGATGGTCAGGCCGTGGTGGTCAAGGTGCGCCACACGGGCATCGTCGACACCGTCGCATCCGATGTGGCGATCCTGCAGGCACTTGCCCAGATCGCCGAGCGGGAGAGCAGCCGCGCCCGTGAGTACGGGCTGTCCCGCATCGTGGGTGAACTTGTCGAGAGCCTCGAGCAGGAACTGGACTTCCATCACGAGTTGCTGAACCTGCAGGTGATTTCGTCGAACTTCGCAGGATCCTCGCAGTTCGTCTTCCCCGAGCCCATGCCGGAGTTGTCCGGCGAGGCCGTGCTCACCGAGACCGCCTTGGACGGCACGCGACTCTCGGAGGTGATCACCGATCTCGGTGCGCGCAGGGACCCGGTAATACGTCAGCTCACCAGCCTGTACTTCAAAATGATCTTCGAAGACGGGTTGTTCCACGCCGACCCCCACCCGGGCAACCTGCTGATCATGCCGGACGGCCGTCTTGGGGTGCTGGACTTCGGCAAGTGTGGGCGGATCCGCGACGACGTCCGTGAGGCATTCGTCGATTTCCTTGCCGCGATCTTCGGCGATGATCTCGAGGAGGCGACGCGCTGCATGCTCCTGGTCGCGCCGGGGCCTCGGACCCTCGACACCGACCTGCTGGTCCGGGAGCTGAGCGTCTGGAAGGACGCGTACTTCGCATCCGGCGGACCCGACGGGCAACGTACAGACCTCGGCAGCGCGGTGAGGGCGCTGCTGGACATCGTGGACCGCTACCGGCTACAGATGCCCAGCGAGGTCGCGCTGATGCTCGTCGTTGTCGTCGAGTTGCAGGGGATCCTGGAGGCGACCGGAACCCCTCTGCAGTTGTCCCAACTGCTGATGCCCTACGCCGCGCAGTTGCGCAGCGAGCGACTGTCGCCGAAGCGGCTGTGGCGCAGTGCCACCCGGCGGGCCCACAGGTGGGAACACCTGCTCGACGTGCTTCCCGACGACCTCTCCCGACTGCTCGAGGCCAGCAGTCGCAGCGAATTGAAGGTGCCGTTGGTGGTGGAGGGTTTGGACCGCCCTGTCAACCGCCTGGCCTACGCCCTTGTGACCGCCGCAACGATCCAGGGGTCGTCCCAATTGCTGGCGCGCGGCGCCGGGCCGACCTACCGCGACACCTCCATCGCCGGACTGGTCGGCTCGGGAGTCTCCGCCTATCTCGCCGTCCAGATCCTGCGCAGTATCCGTCGTGCGGGGGGTGTCTGACCGGCGCGACCACCGCAAGGTGACTCCCCGACCGATGCCGGCCGGGGAGTCACGGGTGGAGAGGGTCAGGCCGCCTTCATCGTCATCTTGACCGTGACCTCGAAGCGCAGGTCCGGGCTGCGGGGCACGGAGAAGGTCTTGGTCTGGGACTTCCCCTTGTCGAGGTCGAAGGCGGTTTCGGCGTACGAGAACTGGTAGCACTCGGATCCGCTGTCACCGGAGTTCAGCCACCGGGCGGTGTGGTTCTCGCCGGGCTGGCGGTAGGCGCTCTCGCAGAACTCGCCGGTCGACTTCGAGATCCAGTCCGACTCGCGGCCCTCGACCTGCACGGCGAACGACGACTTCTTCGTCGTGAACGTGTGTGTCGGCGCCTTGTCGGAGCCCTTGAGATTCACGGTGTCGCCCGATCCGATCTTGGTCTCACCGAAGGCACTGCCCCAGGCGCCGCTCTTGGCCGGGGAGGTGGTGCCGCGCACCTGGAACAGCAGGTCACCCTTGCCGCGCAGGCCCTTGTCGGCGTCGTCGATGACCTTGATCTTCTCGACCGTGACCTCGATCTGCTGGCTCTTGGTGCTGGTCTTGGTCAGTCGCTGGGTCGGTTTGGTGCTGGAGGGCGCAGCCAGCACGTAGTACGTGGTGCCCGGCGTGAGGTTGGTGAACGTGTGGGTGAAGCGGCGGTTGTCACCCTGCTTCGTGCCGGTGAGTTCCACGGCCTTGCTGCCCTTGAGCTTGCCACCGGTGATCTCCGGAGAGGTCGAGATCGAAACCCACGACTTCACGGCACCCGCGGTGAAGTCGAGGTCCAGGCTATGGGTGCGGCGGGTGATCGTGTGGACGCTGTGGTGTTCGGTGCGCACGCTGCCCACCATCTGCACCGGCTTGAATCCGGCGCCCACGGGCAGGTTGACGAGGTAGTAGTACGTGGTGCCCTGCTTGAGGCCCTCGACCCGTTGGGTGAAGGCGTACTTCTGTCCCGGGACCGCGAGGCTGTTGGGGTCGGGGTTGCCGGCGCCTTTGCCGGTGAGTGCGACCGGTTGGGTGGCGCCCATGGAGTAGACGCCCTGCGCGTTCTGCTTCGGCGCCTGTGTGGACACCTGCAGGATCGCGTTCTTCAGGGTGGCGTCGAACCGCACCTCGAACCAGTCGAGCCCCCAGTCCTGGCTCGAGCCCGTGATCGCGTGGTTCGAGGTCTTCAGGGGCGCGTCGGCGAACTGCGTGGGCCCGTTGTTCGGCGTAGGTGCGGGGGTGTCGGCCAGCGCCACGCCGGGGGTTGCGACGAGGACTGCTGCGGTGAGGATGCCGGGGATGATGTTCATGTCGTGCTCCTTGTGTAGGTGGCTTACACAGGTAGGAGTCATCAGCCCGCCAGGTAACAACAACTTTTTCCGATGAATCTCGAGAACCCCGCTCTGAGATTCACATGTGCGGCGTCCAGGTGGACGGGCGCAGGTCGATCTCATCGAAGGTTGCGGTGAAGGTGGAGTCCTCCGGGCTGCATGCGTAGACGCCGAGTCGTACGGGTGCGGCAGGCACGGCGGTCGCTGGAAGGTGCCCCCAGGTCGGGTCAGTGGCGCCCAAGGCGGCGACATGGAAGATCCGCAGTTGCTCCCAGTCCGAGCCGGTGCGTGCCTCGAGCCGGAAGTCAGGACCACGGCGGGACAGGCGCAGCCACACCTGTGTCAGTGCCGGGACGTCGCGCGTGGCCCAGTCGGATTGGCCGTGGTTCGTCAGCACCGAACCCAGACGTCCGCCGTTCGCGTCCTCGTGTTCGACCGACGCCTTGAACCAGTTCTCCTCATCGAGCCACACGACGACGCCGGCTTGGTCGTATCGCTGCTGGTAGTCCGCCCGCACGCGAACCGAGAAGGTGACGTTGCCGGTGACCTCAAGGAGGGCCGCGGGAGCGTTGGACGCGCGGAAGCCGTAGAAGGTCCGCTGCCAGAAGTCCGTACCCGGTTCGGTGGTGATTGTGACCTCATCGTCCGAGCTCGTGCACACGGCAGGGCGGTTCAGCCAGTCCGCCTGGGCCAGCGGGTTCGGCATCAGGTCACCGTGATCGCGATCGCGATGAACTGTGCCAGGAAGGCGGCGATGGTCAGCGCGTGGAAGAGTTCGTGGAAGCCGAACCAGCCTTCGTGGAACGTCGGCCGCTTGCGCGCGTAGACCACGCCACCGGCCGTGTAGAGCAGGCCCCCGAGCGCCATGAGCAGTACGACCACCGCCCCGAACGCCTGCCAGATCGCGGGCAGGAAGAAGATCGCGACCCAGCCCAGCCCGATGTAGGAACCGACCGCCAGCCAACGCGGTGCTCCGCGCCAGGTCACCCGTGCGATCAGCCCGATGGCCGCGATACTCCAGACGAGGGCGAGGATCACCCAGCCCTCGGTGCCTCCGAGTGCCACGGCGAACGGGGTGTAGCTGCCGGCGATGAAGAGGTAGATGTTCGCGTGGTCGAGACGGTTGAGGAAGGCGTTGACCTTCGGGCCGCCGGCGCCGAGGTGGTACGACGCGCTCACCGAGAACAGCATCACCGTCGTGAACACGTAGATGGCCACGGCGACCCGTTCGGCCACGGTGGGGGTGACTGCCAGAAGCCCCAGACCCAGGACGAAGGACAGGGGAGCAGCGCCGAAATGCAACCAGCCTCGAAGCTTGGGCTTCATTTGATCTGGGACGTCGAGAATGCTGCTCACAAACCTACGGTACCGTAGGTTGGGCGGTCTGGGCAGGGCCTGGTGAACAACCTCACAACACCTCGGCCAGAACCCGTTCCGCCTCCTGGCGACCGGCGTCGTACAACGCCTGTCCCCGGCTGAAGTCCATCGCGGACCGCAACCGCCGCACGGCGCCCATCGGAAGATGGATGACGTGTACGTGGGCGTCGCGCTCAGCTTCTTCTGTCGCGTCGGCCTGGGCGGCGATCGCCATCGCGAAGCCCGTGGCCACGGGATCGAGGCTGCCGGGGTGGTAGCTGCGGGTGGCCTTGACGGCAGTGGCGACGTCGAGCACCCACACACGTTTGGGCCTCTGCGCCAGAGCCATTTCCACTGGGACCATGCAACGAACACCCCCGTCCACGTGGGTACCGGGAAGCGTGGGAGCCGACATGCGGCTCAGCCGAACCGGCGGGAACACTCCGGGGATCGCCGCTGAGGCGAGAAGGACCTGGACGGCGGATCCGGTGCGGTGCAGGACGGCGGTGCCGGTCCTCAGGTGGGTCGTCACGACGCCGACCGGCGTCGGTGCGTCTTCGATGCGCTGGTACGGCAGATTGTCCGAGATCACTTCCCGCAGGCCCTGCGGGGAGGACAGGCCGGAACGACCGCGCAGCAGGTTGGCTGCGCGATGTGTCGTGGTTCCGAAGACCTTCCGCGTGGTCAGTTCCATCCAGATCTCGGCCAGGTTCAGTGCGCCACGCGGCGTCGGGTCGCCGGCGAAGAAGCAGGCGTTGATGGCCCCTGCCGAAGTGCCTAGGAGCAGAGCGGGCCGGATGCCCGCGCCTGCCAGCGTCTGGAGCATCCCGACCTGTGCCGAGCCGAGTGCGGCGCCTCCGGACAGGACGATCACTTCACCGCTGCCGCCGAGAAGTTCCCGCTCGAAGATGGGGTCGGCGGAGCGTGACGTGACAGTCACACGGGCTGCCGCGACGAGTGCGCCGAGAGGAGATACCGCCATGTGGCGCCTCCTGTCCCACCGACTCGCACCGGTCGGAACAACCGATGCGGCGTCCACGATCAAGCCTACGCCCGGGTGAGCGTCACATGGCCGGGGGCTGTGCCGGTTGGCATACCGAAGTGGTTGGCGCGGGGCAGGATTCACTGCGACACTCCGACCGAACGGCAGCGGCACGGCGTGTCGCGTCGTCAGCCAACCAGTTCGATACGCCGATGCGTCATGCCTCGGCGATCGGCAGCGCCATGGCCATGATGCCGTTGAACTCGGAGAACCCGATCCGTCCCCAGTAGTCCGCGAGGGCTCGGGCGGAGGCATCACGTTCTGCGAAATCGTCGAGGCCCGGCTGCATCGGGAACAGTGCCGCTGCATCGGCAGCCCGCCCCAGTTCTCCGAGGACGAGTTCCGTGGCGAGCAAACCGTAGCCGGCGCCGCGCCACTGCGGGTCGATCTCCATGTGGGCGACGATGACGACGTGGCCGTAGGCGATGTCGTAACTGGCCCGCAACTCCTTCTGCTGCAGGCTCTCGCCGTAGAGTGCCTTTCCCACAAGACCCACGCCGGGTCCGATGTCTTCGAGTTCCTGCAAGCAATCGGGTGCGCTCACGTCGGCCGCCACGAACTCGCCGTGTCCCACATCGACCGTCACGGTGTCGGGTAACAGGCTGGACAACTCCGGCAGGTAGGCGTTGGTGTCTACCCCCACCAGTTCGGACAGGGCTTCGGGGTCGACGTCGGGACCATTGTCCGGTGACCAACTGACCTGCACGACGGCCGCGTACACCTGGGCGGCGGAGGTGGGCTGCACGAGAGTCGCCGTCAGATCGACGTGAAGTGTGGGTCGAAGTCCGGTGACGACCGACAACCTGCTCGGTCCTTGCATACTTCGAGTGTGGCGGCTGGGGCGCAGTGCCGCGCGCCGACCCGGCTAGCGTCATTGGCATGAGCCGGATGCTGATCGTCCATCACACACCGTCACCAGCTGTGAGGCAGTTGCTGGAGGTGGCGGTGGCCGGAGCGGGCCTACCGGACCTGGCCGAGGTGGACGTGCAGATCGAGCCTGCCCTCTCGGCCACTGCGGCGGATCTGCTGGCGACCGATGCGATCCTGCTGCTCACGCCAGCCAACATCGGCTACATGAGCGGCGCGCTCAAGCACTTCTTCGACACCGTCTACTACCCGTGCCTGGACGCGACTCGGGGACTGCCCTGGGGGCTGATCGTGCATGGCAACGACGACACTGCCGGTGCGATCTCGTCGGTGACGAAGATCGCGGGGGCACTGAAATGGAAGCAGGTGGCGGAAGTCTTGTCGGTCGTCGGTGCGCCAGACGCCGATGGACTCGAGGGGGCTCACGACCTGGCGGCGACGGTGTGCGCCGCCGCCTTGCCATGATTACTTGATCGCCGCGAAGACCTCTTCCTCGGAATACGCCTTCGTGCAGAAGAACCAGTCCACGCACTCGACGCCTTCGACCTCGCCGTCCATGCGCTCCTTCGCGGTGCCGCAGGATCCGGCCGGCGGGACGATCACCCGGTTGCCAGGGCGCCAGTCGGCGGGCGTCGCCACCTCGAGGGCGTCGGCCGCCTGCAGGGCGATGATCACACGCTTGAGTTCGTCGAAGTTGCGGCCCAGGCTCAGTGGGTAGTAGATGATCGTGCGGATCGTGCCCTGGGGGTCGATCACGAACACGGCGCGCACCGCTTTGGTGCTGTCCTCGCCGGGCATGATCATCCCGTACTTCTCGGCCACATTCATCGTGATGTCCTCGATGAGCGGGAACGTGACCTCGACATCCTTCATGCCGTTGAACTCGATCTTGTCTTTGATAGTGCGCAGCCAGGCGATGTGGCTGTAGAGGCCGTCAACGGACAGGCCGACGAGCTTGGTGTTGAGCTCGGCGAACTCATCCTGCATCGAGGCAAAGGTCATGAACTCCGTGGTGCAGACCGGCGTGAAGTCCGCCGGGTGCGAGAAGAGGATGACCCAGCTGCCCTTGTAGTCACCAGGGAAGTTGATGTCCCCCTGAGTGGTCACGGCCGTGAACTCCGGAGCCGGGTCACCGATCCTGGGCATGGGCGTCGCGACGGTTTCTTCCATTGTGGTCCTCATTTCTGTATACCCCCTGGGGTATACAGTACCGGGTCTGGAAGGCTTGTCGCGAGCCGGCTACTCAGGCTCCGTCACATCGGCGACCTGAGCCTTCAGTGCAGCCACCAGTGCCGCCGAATCCACAGTGAACGCGACCCCGTGGGCGCCTCCTCCAATGGACACCGATCCCGCCGGGATCGAAGTGTCGGCGATGACCGGCAGGTGCGCCAAGGAACCGAAGGGGGTGATCGTTCCGCGCGCATAGCCTGTGACTTCAAGTGCGTCCTCGGCGCTGGGCATGGACAGCCGGTTCACTCCCAGCAGACCCCGCAACTTGGGCCAGCTGATCGTCCGGCCTCCTGGAACGAGCACGAAGAGGTGGTCACCTTCGCCGCGCCTCACGACGATGGACTTCAGGACCCGGTCGGGGGTCAATCCGCGCGCTGCCGCGGCCTCCTCGAGGCTTCGCACCGGCCCGTGTTCGGTGACCATGAATTCGACGCCCGACTCGTTGATGGCATCCCGGGCGCGCTGTGCGGCGTGGTGATCGGTCATTGCAGCGGTCCGGGCCGGCCGAAGAGGTATCCCTGCCCCAGTTCCACACCCAGTTCGCGCAAAGCCGCTGCCTGTGCCTCGGTCTCGATCCCCTCAGCGACAAGTCGTGTCCCGGTCACATCGGCGAAGTGACGCACCCCCGCCACCATCGCGGCTCGGGCCGGGTCCACGTCGACCTCATGGACAAGCCCGATATCGAGCTTCACGTACTGCGGCTTGAGTTCGAGGATGTGCCGCAGGGAGGCGTAGCCCGCGCCGGCGTCATCGACAGCCACGGTGGCCCAGGGGAGTTTCCCGAGCGTCTTTCGCAGTGTCGCGTAGTCAGCTGTACGGGCATGTTCGGTGATCTCCACGACGACGGGCCGGCCAGGGTCTCCGATGCGTTCCAGGACCCCTCCGAGGATCGCGGCGGGCGAGAAGTTGAGGCTCAGCGCCATGTCCGCGGGCAGGTCCGCTGCCGCGTCCAGCGCCGCCCGCGCGGTCGCCTCCTCCAGGCGTTCCTCGACACCGGCCTCGCGTGCTGCGGCGAACCGGATGTCCGGTGGGGTTCCGTCCGCGAACCGGGTGAGTGCCTCGAACCAGCAGGTCTTCCCGCTCTGCAGGTCGAGGATGGGCTGGAAGACACTTGTGAATGCGCCCGTGGCGATGATGTCTTCGATCTCGGTGCGCAAGGCGTTGGTGCGGTTGTAGGTGATCGCCTGGTTGCGGATGACGGCGCCAGCGAGGTGCGCCAGATCCTGCACGCTGCCGAGGCGTCCCGCCAACACGGTCGCGGCATCCTCAGCCATCGAGGCGATCGACAGCACCCCCACGAGTTCCTCATCCGCGCGGATGGCCGCGTACGCGGAGGCCCGTATCCCGACGCTGAGCATCCCGTCGAGCAGGTTGTGGTCGACGAACTCGCGGGTGTGCGGGTCCAGGAGGTCGAGGTACCACGGGCCACGTTCAGTGGCGGCGATCAGCAGATCGAGTTGCTCGGTCGGGATCTCCTCGCCGATCGAGAGCCCCAGTTCCGGCGGGGTGTCGGGCGTGACGTTGATGAGGCGGTCAGCGCTGGGTGTGAGCATGATCATCGCCCCGCCGATCCAGTCCATGGTCTGCAGGGCCTCGCACAACGCCGTCACCGTCGCTGTGAGGTCGTCCCCGGGTCGGACGGTGTCCAGCATCGCGAGCAGCGCGGTGCGGTCGCCATCGAGTTGTGCCAGCCACTGTTGGTCGTGGTGGTGCCGCATGAGGTCGCGCAGCACGACGAGGGTGCCGCGGATCTCTCCGAAGGAATCACACACAGCGATCGCTGTGGCAGTCAGGCCACTGCCGGCACCCGGAAGCGGGCGCAGTACCGGACCGGTCGCAGTCGTGGGTTTCCCGAGGAGGTCCAGGATCCCCATGCCAAGGATCTCGGCTGCGCTTCGGTTGGCAAGTGGGCCGTCGTCGAGTAGACGCTCGGCCGCAGCATTCGCATGCGTCACGTCCTGACCGGCATCGACGATGAGCACGGCCTCGTCGAGCGCATCCGCCGCGGCCATGAGTGGCGCCAGCGTCGGATCGGCAACGCCACGGACGGTCACTCGTCCATGGTTCACCGCGCAACTGGTGTGTCGCAATTTCTGAGGTGATGGCTACGAACAGGTAACGGGGGAGTCAATGTGTGTGAAGGTCGGCTCGGAACCGACGCCG
>WBZL01005030.1_pt1 | contig 11148 bp, 14 predicted proteins | sample 5204291 | NCBI WGS metagenome assembly WBZL01 (sample SAMN12344345, study PRJNA552823) | activated sludge metagenome | biome: Activated sludge suspended growth; feature: Nitrification reactor; material: Wastewater; isolation source: activated sludge from nitrification reactor of wastewater...
AACCTCAACATCCGCTCCCGTGACGTGATCCACAGCTTCTGGATCCCGGCTCTGAACGGCAAGAAGGACGCGGTGCCCGGTCGTACCCACGACCTCACCATCCAGGCCGACGAGCCCGGCATCTACCGCGGCCAGTGCACCGAGTTCTGCGGGCTGTCCCACAGCCGCATGCAGATGCGGGTCATCGCCCTCGCCCAGGACGACTACGACGCCTGGGTCGAGAACCAGCTGCAGGACGCCCGCACGCCCTCCGATCCCGAGGCCGCCGCCGGCCTCGAGCTCTTCCAGGGCCAGTGCGTCACCTGTCACCAGATCAACGGCGTGGACGAGGTGCCGCCCGGCGCCGCCGCCCAGGTCTCGGGCGTCGCGCCGAACCTGACCCACCTCATGACCCGCTCCACCTACGCCGGCGGCATCTTCGACATGTACGACGAGGCCAACGCCGGCGACCCGAACTACGACCTCGACGGCATCCCGTACAACCAGTTGCCCGAAGAGGGCACCTTCAACCGCAACCAGCTCGAGGCGTGGCTGCGGAACCCGCCCGCCGAGAAGCCCATGGCACCGGACCCGACCCAGTACAGCCAGTACGGCCGGGGCATGCCGAACCTGAACCTGTCCGAGCAGCAGATCGACCAGCTGGTCGCCTACCTCGAGACCCTCAAGTAGGAAGCTGATGGCCCTTACCGAGGAACGTCCACTCGCGCTGACCACCGGCGACGAGACCGTCACCGACCACGAGCCGCTCGGCGTCTTCCGCCGGCCGACCAGCACCGAGGGGTGGCGGAGCTGGGTCACCACGGTCGATCACAAGAAGATCGGCCTGATGTACGGCTACACCGCCTTCTTCTTCTTCCTGGTGGGCGGCGTCGAGGCCCTGCTCATCCGGGCCCAGCTGGCGGTGCCCAACAACAACGTGCTCGGCGCCGAGACCTACAACCAGGTCTTCACCATGCACGCCATCACCATGATCTTCCTCGTGGTGATGCCCATGGCCGCGGCGTTCGCCAACTACCTGCTGCCGCTGCAGATCGGCGCCCGTGACGTCGCCTTCCCCCGGATGAACGCCTTCAGCTACTGGGCGTTCCTCTTCGGCGGCATCTTCTTGAACTCGAGCTGGCTCCTCGGTGGTGCGGCCGACGGCGGCTGGTTCGCCTACGCCCCGAACACCGGCGTGGTGTTCTCGCCGACCCACGGCATCGACTTCTTCTGCCTCGGCCTGCTGATCAGCGGCATCGGCACCCTGGCCAGCTCCGTCAACCTGACCGTGACCGTGCTCAACATGCGGGCGCCGGGCATGACCCTCATGCGCATGCCGGTGTTCACGTGGATGGTCCTGGTGGTCCAGGTGCTGCTCGTGTTCGCCATGCCGGTGATCACCCTGGCCCTGATCCTGCTGCTCGTCGAGCGCCTGTACGGGGCCCAGTTCTTCAACCCCGCCGCCGGCGCCGACCCGCTGCTGTGGGAGAACCTGTTCTGGATCTTCGGGCACCCCGAGGTCTACATCCTGATCCTGCCCTCGTTCGGCATCGTGTCGGAGATCATCCCGGTGTTCTCCCGCAAGCCGATCTTCGGCTACCCCTTCATGGTCTTCTCGGGCATCGCCATCGGCTTCATGGGCTGGGGCGTGTGGGCCCACCACATGTTCGCCTCGGGCATCGGGCCGATCTCGGTGGCGGCCTTCTCGCTGTCGACCATGTTCATCGCCGTGCCGACCGGTGTGAAGATCCTGAACTGGCTGGCCACGATGTGGGGCGGCAAATTGACCTTCACCACGCCGATGCTGTTCGCCGTCGGCCTCGTGGCGATGTTCACCATCGGCGGCCTGTCCGGCGTGACCCACGCGGTGGCGCCGTCGGACACCCAGCAGACCGACACCTACTACATCGTCGCCCACTTCCACTACGTGCTCTTCGGCGGCGCCCTCATGGGCCTGTTCGGCGGCATCTACTTCTGGTGGCCGAAGATCTACGGCTACATGCTGAACGAGAAGTGGGGCAAGACCCACTTCTGGCTCATGCTCATCGGCTTCAACATGACCTTCGGCCCGATGCACATCCTCGGCCTGCAGGGCATGTCCCGCCGGATCTGGACCTACGACGACGGCCTCGGCTTCAACACCTGGAACCTCGTCTCGAGCATCGGCTCGGCCATCCTGGCCGTCTCGATCATCGCCTTCATCCTGAACGTGGTGCTCAGCCGGCACCGGGCCAAGGGCAAGCCGTCGCTCGGCCCCGACCCGTGGGACGCCCGCAGCCTCGAATGGCTGATCCCGTCGCCCCCGCCGGAGTACAACTTCTCGGAGATCCCGGTCATCACCAGCCGTGACGACGTCTGGAACCGCAAGTACGGCGAGGACGAGAACGGCAAGCTGGTGCGCCTGCACTCCGCCGAGGAGGTCTGCCAGAAGCCCGGCGCGACCGGCATCCACATGCCCTCGCCCTCGTACTGGCCGATCGTGCTCTCGTTCGGCCTCCCCTTCCTCGGCTACGGCCTGATCTACAGCCTCTGGTGGGCCGCGTTCGGCGCCATCTTCGTCATCGGCGGGATCTACGGCTGGGCCCTCGAGCCGGCCGACGACGACGAGAACCCGCACGACCACGACGACCACGGTGACCACGGGCCGGCCGACGACGGCGACGCCGTCGAGGTGGCCGAGCCCGCCGCCAGCACCGAGGAGGCCCCCGTTGGCTGACACCGCGACCGCCCCCGAGATCACCCTCGGTGAGGCCTTCTCCGCCGAGGTCGGCTCGGGGCATCACGCCACCAACACCGGCTACTCCAACGAGAAGCTGGGCATGTGGGTGTTCCTCGGCTCGGAGTGCCTGCTCTTCGGCGGCCTGATCAGCACCTACCTGCTGTACCAGGACCGTGCCGTCTCGGGTCCGCTGCCCAAGGACCTCTACGACATCCCCTTCACCTCGGTGAGCTCGTTCGTGCTGCTGATGAGCTCGCTCACCATGGTGCTGGCCGTCGGCAACCAGATGCGCGGCGACCTGCGCAAGGCCCGCACGTGGCTGGTCTCGACCGCCCTGCTCGGGCTCACCTTCATCGCCGGCCAGGTCTACGAGTTCACCTCCTTCGTCAACGAGGGCATGGGCTACACGACCAACCTGGCGGCCTCGGCCTTCTACACCCTCACCGGCTTCCACGGCGTCCACGTCACCATCGGCATCATCATGCTGCTGTCGCTCGTGGCGCTGTCCGCCAAGGGCAGCCTCCCCAAGGAGCGGGCCGAGACCGTCGAGATCGTCGGCCTGTACTGGCACTTCGTCGACGTCGTGTGGATCCTGATCTTCACGATCGTCTACCTGATCACCTAGGAGCCGGGATGAGCACCGAGACCCCCGTGGTGGAGTCCGCCGAGGCGCCCGAGGTCGCCGAAGAGGACCACCACATGCACCCGAGCGACTGGAAGTACGTCCAGATCGCCATCATCCTCGCCCTGCTGACCGCGGCCGAGGTGGCCACCTACTACATCGACACCGGCCCGCTCGAGATCCCGATCCTGATCACCCTCATGATCGTGAAGTTCGTGCTGGTGGCCATGTGGTTCATGCACCTGAAGTTCGACAGCCCGCTGTTCACCCGCACCTTCGTGGCCGGTTTGGCCATGGCGGTCGTCGTGTACGTCGCGGTGTTGTCCACCTTCGAGTTCTGGGCGAGCTGACCGGAAGGACCCCGCCATGATCGCCACCACCGGACCCGATCCGTGGCGGTGGCAGCCGCACCCCGAGGTCTGGTTCGTCGTCCTCGCGCTCGTGGCCCTGGGGTGGTACGCCGCCCGGGTCATCGGGCCCAAGGTCGTCCCGGAGGGCGAGCCGATCGTCACGCGGCGCCAGCGGGGCTTCTTCGTCGCCGGCCTGCTCACCCTCTGGTTCGCCGCGGACTGGCCGCTCCACGACATCGCGGAGCAGTACCTCTACGCCCTGCACATGACCCAGCACTTCCTGCTGGCCTACATCGCGCCGCCGTTGTTCCTGCTGGCCACGCCCACGTGGCTGGCCCGCCTCATCGTCGGCGAGGGCCGGATCTGGCGGTGGACGAAGGTGCTCGCCGTCCCGGTCGTGGCCGGCGTGATCTTCAACGGGGTCGTCATCTTCACCCACTGGCCGACGATCGTGAACCTCTCGGTGTCCAACGGCATCCTGCACTACGCCGTGCACGTCCTCGTGGTCTTCAGCGCCCTGGTGATGTGGCTGCCGGTCTGTGGGCCCTTCCCCGAGCTGCGCATGTCGCTACCGGGCCAGATGATCTACCTGTTCCTGATGTCGATCGTGCCGACCATCCCGGCCGCGTGGCTCACCCTCGGCGGCACCGTGATCTACAAGTCGTACGACGACCCGCAGCGCCTCTGGGGCATCAGCGCCATCTCCGACCAGCAGATGGCCGGCCTGATCATGAAGCTCGGCGGCAGCGCCTACCTGTGGGGGATCATCACCGTGATGTTCTTCAAGTGGGCGGCGCGCCACGAGCGGGCCGAGCGGGCGGGCGCCTCGGTGACCGAACGGGACGTGCTCACCTGGGAGCACATCGAGGCCGAGTTCGACGAGCACCCGGCGCCGGCCGAGACCGCGCCCCCCACCGCCACGCCGTAGCGCCCGGCGCCTACTCCCAGCGGAAGGTGACCGCCGCCGCGACCGGCGCCGCCACCGCCCAGACCACGAGGGTGGCCCACGCCCAGCCGGGCACCGACGCGCCCGCGGTGACGGTGCCGTCGACCCCGGCCGCCAGCGCCGCCGCGGGCAGGAGCTTGGCGAACGCTTCGAGCGGCCCGGGCAGCTCCGACAGCGGGATGATCATGCCGCCGAGGAGCAGCAGCACCAGGTAGAGGCCGTTGGCCAGGGCGAGGGTGAGCTCGGCCCGCAGCGTGCCGGCCATGAGGAAGCCGAGCCCGGCGAAGGCGACGGTGCCGAGCGCGGCGACGGCGAGGAAGCCGAGCCAGGTGGCGTCGGGGTCCCAGCCGAGCAAGAGGGAGACGGGCACGAGCACGACGAGCTGGACCACCTCGACCGCCAGCACCGCCGTCGTCTTGGCCGCGAGGAGGCGGGGCCGGCCGAGCGGCGTGGCGCCCAGCCGCTTGAGCACCTGGTACTGCCGCTCGAAGCCGGTGGCGATGGCCACGTTCACCATCGCGCTCGACATCAGGGCCAGGGCGATGATGCCCGGGGCGAGGAAGTCGATCGGGTCCTCCACGCCGGGGGGCTTGGGCAGCACGTCCACGAGCGAGAAGAAGACCAGCAGCAGCACGGGGATGCCGAGGGTGAGCAGGACGGACTCGCCCCGCCGGAGCGTCAGCGTCAGCTCGGTGCGGGCCTGGGCCAGGTAGGCGGTCACGCCTCCACCTCCCCGGCGTCGTCGCCGGCACCTCGCCGGCGCCGCCGGGACAGGCCGCCCCGGGTGGCGCCCGTGCGGGCGGAGCGGGATCGCCGGCCGCCGCCCGGGGCGGTGCGGGCCTCGTCCCCGGCGGAGGCGGTCAGGCGCAGGAAGACGTCCTCCAGGCGCTGGCGGCCGGCCCGCAGGTCCGCGAGCGGGAGCTCGCGCTCGGCCAGCCAGGCGGTCAGCGCCGCCACCGTGGCGGGGCTGGCGGTCGTGGCGACCAGATACTCGCCCGGCGACTCCTCGGTGACCGTCGCACCGAGCCGTTCGCCGAGGCCGGCCACGTCGAGCGCCGGCGGGGCGCCGAAGCGGATCTCGTCGCCGGCGCCGGCGGTCATGAGCTCGGCGGGCGTGCCCGACCCGACGACCTGGCCGTGGTCGACGATGACGACGCGGTCGGCCAGCTTCTCGGCCTCGTCGAGGTCGTGGGTGGTCACCAACACGCAGACGCCGTCGTCGCGCAGCTCCCGGATCACCTCGCGGATGAGCTGACGGCCGGCCACGTCGATGCCGGCGGTGGGCTCGTCCAGGAAGGCGACCTCGGGCCGGCCGACCAGGGCCAGCGCCAGGGAGAGGCGTTGGGCCTCGCCGCCGGAGAGACGCCGCACCGGCGTGCCCGCCTGGCCGAGGAGGCCGACCCGCTCGAGGAGGTGCTCGGGGGCGTGGGCGCCCGGGTAGTAGGCGGCGAACAGGCGGACGGCCTCGCGGGGCGTGATGCCGGGGTAGACGCCGCCCTGCTGCAACATGATCCCGATGCGGGCGGTGAGCGCGGTGTGGTCCTTCACCGGGTCGAGGCCCAGCACCCGCACCGTGCCCGACGCCGCCGTGCGGTAGCCCTCGAGGGTCTCCACCGTGCTCGTCTTGCCGGCGCCGTTCGGCCCGAGCAGGCCGAGCACCTCACCCGCCTCGGCGCTCATCGACAGCTCGTCCACCGCGGTCAGGTCGCCGTAGCGGACGGTCAGCTCGGAGACCTCGATCACGGGCACGGACAGACGCTAGGCGCGAATACGCTCGCCCCATGATCGACATCCACCGTCTGCGAGCGGACCCGGAGGCGGTGCGCGCCGCCATCGCCCGCCGAGGCGACGGCGTCGAGAACGTCGACCGCGTGCTGGCCCTCGACGCCGAGCAGCGGGCCCTCACCACCGAGCGGGACGACCTGCGGGCCCGGATCAACGCCCTGTCCAAGGAGGTCGGCTCGCTCCGTCGGGACGGCAGGGTGGCCGAGGCCGAGGCCGTCCAGGAGGAGAGCCGGGCCCTCGGCGCCACCGAGAAGACCGTCGGCGAGCAGGTCGACGCCCTCGCCGCCGAGGTGACCGAGCTGCTCCTGTACCTGCCGAACCTGCCCGCCGACGCCTGCCCCGACGGTGCCGGCGAGCAGGACAACGTCGTGCTGCGGGTCGAGGGGTTCGACGAGACGGCCTACGGCGAGCACCAGCGACTCCCGCACTGGGAGGTCGGTGAGGCGCTCGGCCTGCTCGACATGGAGCGCGGGGCAAAGCTCTCGGGCTCGATGTTCCCCCTCTACCGGGGCATGGGCGCCACCCTGGCCCGGGCCCTCTGCCAGGCCGCCCTCGACCGCAACGCCGACGCCTTCGAGGAGATCCGGCCGCCCACCCTGGTGCGCACCGACACGATGGTGTCGACCGGCCACCTGCCCAAGTTCATCGACGACGCGTACCACCTCGAGCGCGACGACCTGTGGGCCATCCCCACCGCCGAGGTGCCGCTGACCTCGCTCGGGCGCGACGAGATCTTCGACGAGGCCGACCTGCCGCTGCGGCTCATGGCCCACACCTCGTGCTTCCGGCGGGAGGCGGGCTCGGCCGGCCGAGACACCCGTGGGCTGCTGCGGGTGCACGAGTTCGACAAGGTCGAGATCCTCGCCTACGCCACCCCCGACCAGGCGCCGGCGCTGCACGACGAGATCCTGGCCCGGGCCGAGGGGCTGATCGCCGACCTCGGCCTCGCCTACCGGATCCTCGACCTCTGCACCGGCGACCTCGGCAACTCGGCCGCCCGCACCTGGGACATCGAGGTGTACTCGCCCGGCGTCGACCAGTGGCTGGAGGTCTCCTCGGTGTCCTGGTTCAGCGACTACCAGGCCCGCCGGGCCAACATCCGGTACCGGCCGGCGCCCGCCGAGGGCGAGACCAAGCCGGGCCGCCCCCAGGTCGTGCACACGCTCAACGGGTCCGCCCTGGCCGTGCCCCGGGTGTGGGCCGCGGTGGTCGAGACCCATCGCCGGCCCGACGGCACGGTGGCCCTACCCGAGGTGCTGCACCCCTACCTGCGGGGCCAGACCGTGCTCGGCGCCTAGGCCCGCGGCTCACCTCGCCCGCGGTTGGGAGGGGTGCTCGACGGTCCGGTAACGTCGCCGCCGTGGAGAACCTGTCCTTGGACGTCGGTGTCCTCGCCCTCGAGCGGGCCCAGATCTTGTTCAGCGTGGCCCTCGGCCTCGTGGCCCTGCTCATCACCTTCTTCGCCGTGTACGTCGCCTGGACCACGATGTGGGGCAACCGCTGGTACCGCAAGGGCCCCGCGGCCGGCGACGCCGGGACCTCGGAGCGTGCCGCATGAGCCCCGCCACCAGCAGCACCATCTACAAGGGCAAGTCCGGCCAGTGGTCCTTCGTGGCCCACCGGGTCACGGGCTTCCTGGTGTTCATGTTCCTGCTGCTGCACATCGTCGACGTCTCCCTCGTGAACATCGACGCCGAGCTCTACAACACGGTCCACGAGCTCTACGGCAACGTGCTGCTCCGCCTGTTCGAGGTCGGCCTGCTCTTCGCCCTGCTGTTCCACTCGATGAACGGCCTGCGCATCGTGCTGGTCGACTTCTTCCCGGGGGTCATCCGCCGGGAGAAGATGCTGAGCGGCATGGTCGTCTTCGTCACCCTCGCCGCCGGGATCCCGGGTGCGATCGTGATCCTCTGGCCCTTCATCGACGGGAGGATCCTCTGATGGCCGCTCCCACCAAGCCAGCCGACGCCCCCGTCCCCCCGGGTCAGCGCGCCCCGGTCGTCGACCGCAAGCCCAAGGCCAACTTCGAGACGTGGTCCTGGTACTTCATGCGGATCTCGGGCCTGATCCTGATCTTCCTGGCCCTGCTGCACTTCTCGATCACCCACATCATCAACGACGTGGTCGAGACCGACGCCGAGTTCGTCGCCAACCGCTGGGACAACCCGGTGTGGCGCCTCTTCGACTGGACGCTGCTGGCGCTGGCGCTGTTCCACGGCCTCAACGGCCTGCGCTGGATCATCGACGACTACGTCCGCTCGCCGGGCAAGCGGGCGGCGGTGAAGGCCGTCACCTACGGCGTGTCGGGCGTCCTGTTCGCCTACGGCACCCTGGTCATCGTCACCTACGGCAGCTGAGGTCGGGTCGCCGGCGGCGCTAGCCGCTGGCGTGCATCCCCCGCTCGACCACGTGGCGCATCTCTTGGCGGGCGACCTCGGCGTTCGTGCCGCGGTCACCGCCCCCGACGTGGCGGAGGGACTCGCCCGCCGCGAGGGCGACCTCACCGGTGATCTGGCGACGCGTGCGCCGGTTCACCAGCGCGGTGGCGGTGAGGATGCCCACCGCCGCCAGTGCCAGTGTCCCGAGGATCACGGGGTCAGGCTACGCCGCCGCCCGCCGGGCTGCCCGGGTCCCGCTCAGAGCCGTTCCCGGAGGGTGGGGGTGCCGGCCAGCGCCCGGGGTCGGCGAGATCGCGGAGGTCGCGCTCGGGCGGCGCCTCGCTGATCCGCCGCGTGCTCCACTGGTGGAGCAGGAGACCGCCGCCCGCCAGCAGGACGAACAGCCCGATGACGAGGGCGACGGTCACGCCGGCGCCCGCCCGGCAATGAGCGGCAGGTCGAGGTAGGTCTTGATCCCCGGGTCGGCGTCGCACACGTAGGGCACCGCGTTCACGCAGTGCATGGCCGTGGCCACGATGCCGGCGTTGCGCTCGATGCCCTCGTCGAGGGTGGCGGGGTGCAGGCCGTGGAAGGTGACCGAGAGGGGCGGGTCGGCGTCGAAGGCGATCTCGAAGCGCTGGCCCTCGGGGCCGAAGTCCCACGGGGGCTGGAGGTGCGCCTCGCCCATGAGCCAGTTGACCGCCGCGGTGATGACCGGGTCGCCGTCGACGGTGCCCTGCCAGCGGAAGCGCTGCGCGGCCACGGTGCCGGGCTCGAGGACCCCGACCGGCGTCTCGATGGGCTCGGTGGCGACCGCGGTCTCGTGCACGACGTGCTTCTCGGCGTCGAGCTCCCAGCCCATGGCGGCGGCGATCATGTCGATGGACTGGCAGAAGCCGTGGCCGAGCAGGTCGGCCATGCCCGACGTCGCCGCCTGCTCGGGGGTCTTGCCGAACATCATGATCTCGCGGACCACGAACTCGGTGGCGTAGCTGCGGATGTCCGAGAACTCCTCGGCGCGCACGTGGCGGATGTTCGTGCAGAGCGACGACAGCATGAGGGGGAAGCGCTCGGTGATCCCGCCCGGGTGGATGCCCGAGCCGTGGAGGGTCACCCCCGCCTGGCGGCAGACGCCCTCCAGCTCGGCCACGTCGGTGGAGGCGAAGGGGTAGACCCAGCCGACCGGGGTGACGAGGTTCTTGCCGGAGGCCAGGATCGCCGTCACGTCGGCCTCGTCAGCGAGCATCGGGCTGTAGACGACGCAGTCGGCGTCGAGGTCGTAGATGGCCTGCTTGTCGGTGGTGGCGGTGACCCCGAGGGGGCCGATGCCGGCGATCTCGCCGGCGTCGCGCCCCGCCTTGGCGTCGCTCGACACCCAGCAGCCCACCAGCTCGAGCTCGGGGTGGCCCGCCACGCCCTCGATGGCCGCCCGTCCGACGTTGCCCGTCGCCCACTGGATCACCCGGTAGCTCATGGGCCAGTTCTACTCCGGCTAGGAGGCCGCGTGGGCGGGTAGTGGTGTCGCCATGGCCAACGACAGTGCGAACACCCCCGAGGGCACGTTGCTCACCGGCGGCGACCCGAGCGCCGGCCCGCAGCAGATCCCGCTCAACGTCTACGAGACCACCGAGGCGGTGGTGGTCGTGGCGCCCATGCCTGGCGTGCGCGCCGAGGACGTCCAGGTCTCGGTGGACGACGACGGCCACCTCCACCTCTCGGCCCGTCTGCGCACCGCCGCGCCCAAGGACTACCTGCTCCACGAGTGGGACTACGGCGCCTACGACCGCACCTACGAGCTCCCCGCCGGCTTCGACGGCGGGGTCACCGCCTCGCTCGGCAACGGCCAGCTCGCGGTGCGCGTCGAGCGCGACGGCGCCCGCAGCGGCGCGTCTCCCGTGGTGGTGCAGCCGTCCATGGCCGGCGCCGACGACTGACCCGCTGATCCAAGGTGCGGCCGTGCCGAGCCTGATGGACGGCCGCTGAGCCCGAGCGTTCAGGCCGCCGCCTGGGTGGGTGGGTCGGTGGTGTGGCCGAGGTGGTCGCGTCGCCAGCGTTGGCGGCGGCGGATCTCGGCGTCGAGGCGTTCTTTCCAGCGGTTGTGGGGGCCGCATTTGGGGTCGGCGTTCTCGGGGTTGGTGGGGCCGCCGTCGGTGAACGCGATGAGGTGGTCGATCTGGCAGCGCCAGGAGGGGACGTCGCAGCCGGCGGGGTGGCCGCACCAGTCGTGGGTGAGTTGCACGGCGGTGCGCAGGGGACCGGTGAAGCCCCGTTGGGTCTGGCCGAAGTCCAACGGCACGCCGTCGGGGTCGAGCAGGAGTCGGCGGAGCTCGCCGGCGAGGCCGAGCGACACGGCGGTGGAGGGGGCGATG
>WBZL01005033.1_pt1 | contig 11145 bp, 10 predicted proteins | sample 5204291 | NCBI WGS metagenome assembly WBZL01 (sample SAMN12344345, study PRJNA552823) | activated sludge metagenome | biome: Activated sludge suspended growth; feature: Nitrification reactor; material: Wastewater; isolation source: activated sludge from nitrification reactor of wastewater...
GGGTGGGGAGTGGGCCGAGGTTGGGTGGGTTGGGCAGTGTGGGGAGGGCGAGGTCGGGGAGCGCGGGGAGGGCGACGCCGAGCGACGGGAGCGCGGGGAGCGCCAGGGTGAGGTCGGGGGTGGGGAGTGGGCCGAGGTCGGGTGGGCTGGGCAGTGTGGGGAGGGCGAGGTCGGGGAGCGCGGGCAGGGCGACGCCGAGCGACGGGAGCGCGGGAAGCGGCAACGTCACGTCGGGAAAACGGCATCGGCTCATGGCATCACCTTCACCGACTTCGAGCTGACCGCCGCGGGGATCAGCGGCGGGACAGCGGGGCCCGAGGGCCCGACCCCCGTCGGATGCACGTGGGCGTTGAAGATGGGAGCGAACATCTCGGCGACCATCAACGAGAGCTGCGCCTTGTCGCCGAAGAGCACGATCGATCCGGCCGCGATCTCCACCGACTTCCCAACGACCTGCACGGCGCCGGGCGAGGTGATCTTCACCTTGGATCCGAGATCGACCACCGACCCGTCGTGGCTCGCGACCGCAACGCCGTCGTCGTTCATCGAGACCAGGTGGCCCTGCTTCGACACGATGCTGACCTCGCCGGTGTCGGCGTTGAGGTACACGTACGAGCCGTCCTTCGCCGCCACGACGACGCTGCCGTGTTCGTCGATCGACAGGAACGCGTCGCTGCGGTGCCGCACGACGATGCGCTCCTCCCCTTCGCGATCGTGGAATCTGATCTCGTGTCCCGACGGGGTGTGGAGCATGCGCACCTCGGGCGGGCTGACAGCGGACTTCTCCGGCGGACTTCCGACCGCGTGCCATACACCGACCCACAGCGGCTGGGCCGGGTCGCCGGCCTCGAACTCGACGAAGACGGTCGCGCCGATCGGCGGCACCCAGAACGTGCCCGGGGGGAAACAGGCCCGTGCTCGCACGCGGTGGCCGTCGGGGAACACCGACGGGACCGTCACGTCGATCGCTCCCAGCTGGTCGGCGTCGTCGATGCCGACCACGGACGCGCGGTACTTGCCGTAGTAGCGGCCCACGTGGCGGTGCAGGTCGCCCGACCCGTGGTTCGGCGGTGCGTTCATCGCGTCACCGCCAGGTGAGTCGCGTACGTTGCCGGGCCGCCGCCGGCTGCCGCCCGGTAGCGGTGCGTCGCGGCGGCCACGTACCAGCGCCCACAGGCCCACGGAGCGATGCCGTCGATCTCCACGATCGACTTGGCACGAAGTTCCGGCGTTCCTCCGACTTGCCCCCAGCCGCGCGCACCGCGTGCTGCTGTCGGGTCGGCAGCGAGCGATGCCGCGAGGAGGTCGGTGATTCCGCCGTGTGATGTCATCGGTTGCGGGTGGGGCGCAGTCGGGAGCGCGGCGTTCGCCTCGTCGATGCCCTGTTGGTACGCGGTGCCGAGGCCGGCGTGATGGTGTTCGAGCACTCGCCGTCGGGCAGGATCGATCGCCATCGGACCCATCTGGTCGGGTGCGGCGCTCAGCGCCTGCACGAGGTCGCCCGTCCGGGCGTCGAGCCCGGCGGCTCGCAGTTGCGGCGCGGCGGCGTCGGCGTCGTATTCGTAGCGGAACTCGACGAGGTTCCCGTGCGGGGCCGCGTGCAGCGTTGCGAGCGGCTCGGCCTGCAGGAGGCGGCGCGTCCCGATGAAGTAGAAGCGATCGGCGCCGTCGTTCCGCTCGACGAACGTCCGTGCACGATGCCGCTCCGCGAGCTCCTGGATCGCTTCGAGGTCGGTTCGGTCGTGCTGGCGGTATGGGTTCGCCTCCGGGTACTGCACCTCGTCGTCCGGTTCGATCTGGCCGATCACCAGCGCGTGGCGTTGCGCTATGGCCGTCACGATCGAATTGATCGACCCGACGTGGTCCTCGGTGCGGCGTTCCTGGTGCAGGAGCCAGGTGCGGTCGAATGCCTCGATGCTGATGCGGTCGCCGTACTCGGCCGAGGTGTGGCAGGTCGAGCCGCGCACGATGCCGGTGAAGACGGTGGTTGTGGCCGCGCCGCTTCCAAGCTCGACCGCGATGCCGTGGCCGGGTAGCACGATCGACGCGATCATCCCGCCCGGGTCGGACAGCTCGATGACGGCTCGGTCGCTGAGGCGGTCGTGGTCCTCCACCTCCACGTCGAGCACCGCGTCGGTCAGGCTGCGGCCCTGCCAGGACACCCGCGCCGTCGGTGTGGCGTCGCGATCCATCAGAACCTCCTGCTGCGCTCGGCGGCGGGCCACGCGGTGGGGATCGCCACGACGGTGCCGGGGCGCAGGTCGAGGTCGGCGAGCACGGGGTTCGCGTCGGCGATGAGCCACCAGAGCTCGGGCGTCGACAGGTAGCGATCGGCGAGCGACTCGAACGTGTCGCCGGTCGACACCACGTGGTGGCGGATCGTGTCGGGCGAGGCGACGCCGCGCCGGATGGCGAGCGTTCGGCGGGGCACACCGTCGGCGTCCGGCGCGTCGATCACGGGGAGCAGATGGTGGCGGGAGGCAGCTGTGCGGGGCATCGGGTCGTCCGTTCAGTCGAAGAGCCCGCCGATGGGCGAGGCGGCGGCGATGTCGCCGATCGGGGTTCGTAGCGCGGCGTTGCCGGTGTCGAGCAGCCGGCCGATCGTGCCGGTGACCGCGGCGATCGAATAGGTCTGTTCCTTGATGACGGCGTTGATCTCGGCCCGCAGTGGCGACCCGTCGTCGAAGAACGACACGACCTTGATGTTGAGGTCGGTCATGACGCCGGTGAGCGAAACACCGCCGTAGCGCAGCGAGAGTTCCGGGGGCTTCCACTTGTCGAGGAACACCCCGCCGAGCGCGTCGAGCACGTCGGTGATCGCGAGCCCCGGGTTCACGAAGCTGCGCAGGATCTGCAGGTCGAGGTCGATCCTCGGCGAACCCCAGCGGTAGCTGCCGTCCGGTTCGGTCCAGTTCGCGTCGAGCGGGAACTCCAACTCGATCACCCGGGGTTTGCCCGCCTGCGGGCCGGCGCTCACCGGCGTCGTGGCGGTGAGTTTGGGGCCGAGCTTCTTGGCGCCCTCGTACGCGCCGCCGAGGAAGTCGGTGACAGCACCCAGCATCGACGGCTTCTCGTCGGGCTTAGCGGTGGGAACGGGCGTGACGGCGGCCGCCGGCTGATCCTTGTATTCGAACGATCGCTTCTCGCTCAGCACCGACGGGTTCATCTGGAACCGGAACACCAGCGGCGGAACCTGGAGGACGTTCGCGATGTAGCCGCTCATCGCCATGTCAGGAGCCTCCCGGAGACGGGGTTGTCGGGACCGATTCGAGGTAGGCCCCGCCGCGGGCGGCGGCGCTGGTCGCCGACCCGATCCGGGATGCCGGCGAGTCACGTCTGGCCGATGACGTGGCGGGCGCTACGAGTTCGATTCGGATCCGGTCGATCTCGATGGGGATCGCCGCCGAGCTCGCGGGCTCGCAGTCGACGACGGTTGCGAGCGCGGATCGTTCCGGGGTGAGACGAGCCTCGTCGCCGAGTCGGAGGCGTACGGCAGACATCAGGGAGTCGAACCCGCGTCCGGCCAGCCACTTCTCGTACGCCGCCGCCATCGCGTCGACCTGCGGCAATCCCGACGACGCCGTTGCCGCCGCGTGGAGCTGGTTGCTGATGTTGGCCGTTTGTGTGGCGGCGGCTTCAAGCCGCTTGGCGAGGTCGCCTTTGAGCCGAGCGTCCGACGCCGCGAGCTCGGTGGTGACGAGGGTCGTCACGGTGCTGATGCCGGATGTTGCTGCGCCGAATGCCTTCGTTGACTGATCGCTCAGGCCGAGACCGAGCTGCTCGAGCGCTCGGAACGAGGCATCCCGTTGTGCCTTCGTCACCGTTGTGGCGAGGTCGGGGAACCCGGCGAGCTTCGGCCTCGGTGCCATGAATGTCGCCGTGCGGGCGATCATTTGCGCCTCGGTCAGGGCGTCGGCCTCGGCGATCGAGAGCGGGGTCCCCTTGATCTTGGCCAGCGCCGGCAGAATGAGCGGCAGGCTGACCGAGAAGTGCCAGACGAGCCGAACGACCGAACTCCCGCCGATCGCGTCGAGCGCCGCCACAACATCTCGGCCGAGGAACGCGATCAGCTGGTTCATGGTGCGGGCGAGGCCTGGCCCGACCTGATCGATGACCGCGAAGGTTGCTTCGAGGGTGCTCTTGAGCGCCGCGAAGATGGCTTGGATGATCGATCCGGCCGTCTTCGACACGATCTCGAGGGTGCCGGCGGCGAGCCGCGCGGACAGCTGCAACGTGTCGGAGATCAGCGCGAACGCGAAGGCGCGGAGTCGCAGCGTCGTGCCCGCGGCGAACACGACGAGATCGCTCACAACGATCTGCAGCGAGGGCAGTCGGGCGAGCAGCGACGCGACCGTACCGGTGACCATCGGCAACGCCACGGTGAGTCCGGCGAGAACGGGGGGTAGCGCGAGCACGACCTGCAACCAACCGGCGGCACCGGTATCCGCTTCTGGCGGCTTCGCCTTCTGAGCATCGAGGTAGAGGCCGTACAACGTCGATGCGTCGCGTGTGATCGACGCCATGTGGGCAAGGGTGATGGGGGTGAATGCGACCCCGCTGATGGTCCCACCGACCAGTTGGCCGAGGAATCCGCCCAGGAACCGCCCCGCGCCGCCGAGGATGCCCGAGATGAGGTCACCGCCGGTCGGCACGGCGAGGTCACCGAGGTTGACGACGAACACCTTCAGTGCGCCGTCCTGGATCGGGGGAGCGCCGAAGGGTTGCGAGCCGGACGCGCCGATGCTCAGCGACAGCCCGGCGTACTTGGCGGTCGAGCGCTCGATGTCCTCGAGCGCCATGCGGGCGAACCGAACCTGGGTGAGCAGCAGCCCCATCTGCGTGATGAGATCGTCGTCCATCAGCGACCTCCGCCGAGTTCGGCGCGGTGGAGCGCGGCGGTTGCGGCGTCGCCGATGCCGGCGGCGACGGCGTGCGCAACACGGGCCGCGGTCGCGTCGGTCAGTGCGGTTCCGTCGACGGTTACGACGAGTTCGGGCACGTGCATCCCGTGCTGCCGCGCCCGCCGCACGAGCGAGTGCGGCGACATCGGGTGCGCCTCCGGCGGGCGTCGTGCGCGCCACAGCTCGCGCATCCGGGCGAGGAGGAACGGCATGGCGACGGCGGTCGCGGCGAATCCCTGATCGACGAGGGTGCGTTCCCACGCGTCGGCGAGCGGGCTCGCGGGCCGCCCGGCGAGGTGCGTGACCTCGCCGAGCCTGCCGAGGTCGATCGGCTGGGTGGCGCCGTGGGTCGGCAGTTGGGCCATCGGCAGCGTTGCGCGGGACCCGATATCGCGAATGCCGGCCGCCGCCGCATCGCCGCTGCGTCGGATGCCGAGTTCGATGCCGAGCCCGGCGCGGTCGACTGCATCGAGGAGCCGTGTTCGCCCTGATCCGGTGAGTGCGGTCGACAGATCGGGGAACCCCACCGTCATGGGGGCGGTAACCACGCCTCCGGGCACCGGGCCGGGGTTCATGAGGACCGCGTCGATCAGGTCGTGGAGGCCGCGAACCTGTGTCGGAGCCATCGACAGCGCCGGGGTCGCGACACCCAGGCCGGCATGCAGGGACTGCCGCATGATCTTGGCAGTGCCGTCGACGCCCATCTCGAACAACTCACCGGTGTCGACTGGAGCCGACGCGTGGAGGACCACACTAGCAGTGCCGTCGACGCCCATCTCGAACAACTCACCGAGCGTGGGTGTCACCAGACCTGGGAGGACGATGCGCAGATCGGCGACGGCGCGAATCGCGTCGGCGTAAACGACCAGGACTGCCGAGATCCAGTTCGCCCATTCGCGCACGCTGGTCAGCACCGGGATGAGCGCTTCGGTGAAGGTGCTCAGCGCGCCGGGGATCGTCGCGAGCGTCGCGAGGCCCGACTCGACGAGGTGCTGCACGGTCAGGAGTCCGAGCGTCGCGACGCCGGCTGTGTCGACGGCGACCAGGATCCACCAGCGCGCGTCGCTGCGTAGGCCGAGGAGTTCGGCCTCCATCCGTTGTGCTCCGCCGAGGATTGCCGAGTCGCCGGTGGCTCGAGCGGCGGCGACCGCCGCGTCGAAGGCGCCGGGCAGCACCGGCAGCGTTCCGACCGCCTCAGTCACCTTCGCGGCGGCCTCGACGATCCGATCGGCCAACGGTCCGGCGGGCGACGTCGCGGTGTCCGGCGGGCTGAGCCGAGCGAACGCAGCGGTCGCCGCGCCCAGGAGTTGCACGAGCGTGTCCGGCCGTTCGGCGGCCGCGCGCAACGGCCGCGCCAGGCCGCCGAGCAGGTCGAGAAACGCCATGTCGTTGGCCGGTCCCGTGATCGCGCCCTCCATGCCGGCGACGGCCTGGCCGACGCCGCGTCGAAGGTCGTCCACGATGCGTTCCGGCCCGACCGGCCGCCCCGGGGTCGGGGGGACCATCGCGCGGACCACCAGTGCGCCGTCGACGAAGTCGAGGTCTGGCAGGTGCGTCGTCGTCGCGGCGACGGCCGCGGCACGGCGAGCGGCGAGCACCAGGCGCTGTCCGATCCGGAGGAACAGCAGGTCGATCGTTGCCGTCTCCCGTCGGAAAGGCTCGCGATAGCGATCGGCGACGGCGGCGAAGTCGATGGGCATCACAGCACCTGTGCTGCGGAGAACGTCTGCTGGGCGAGGGCGGCGCGAACGCGATCGGCGAATCGTCGCACGCCCGCGGGCGAGGTCGCCGCGCCTTCCACCGCGAGCTCGGTCACGTGCAGCCGGAGCGGGAGGGTCGCCGCGACGTCCTTCACCGGGTACGCGCTGCGCGAGGCGTCCATCGTCGCTTCCACGCGAACGAGCACGTCCTCGAGGGATCTGATCATCGGGGACGCGTGGGGTTCGGTCGCGGTCCGTGCGAGTTCGAGTGACCGGGCGACCTCGGCGAAGCGGTCGTGGGCGTCGGACACTTCGCGTCGCACGCGAGCGCCAGCGGGCGGAAGCACCGACGGTGCACGACGACCGGCAGCCGCCGATGCAGCGCTGAACGCGTCGGTGATGGCGGCGAGGGTGGGGCTGGGAGCCCCGGCCGACGCCGGTGTTAGCGCCGTGGTGGGCAATGCTGCGAACGTCGGGACGGCCGGGAGTGGTGGCGGGGCCTCAGGCATCGCTGTCAGTAGGCGGGCGGCCGCGACTGCTCGGTCTGTCGCGGTCTTCTTGAGTGTGAGCCACCAGGCCGGCCCGCTCGACGGCTTGGTCAGGGCCACGATGATGTCGCCGATCCACAGCGGCAACGTCGTGATCAGGTCCTTCCAGTGCGCTCCCAAGACGGGGAGCGATCGGGAGAACCCGCCGACCGCGACGACGAGTGGGTGCTTGCGGATGACATCGCCGGGAACGAAACGAGAGGCGAAGGTCCTGAGCGGTGAGGTCACCGGCGAGAACGCAGTCGTGACGGCGTCGCGCAGCGTGCGGAATCGGGCTGTGAGACCGGTCATCGCGTGGCGCAGGCCGCCCAACCCCGCGATCAACGCGCCGAGCGCTGCACCCTCGGGCCCGAACAGCGCCGTGATCGTGTCGGGGATCGAGCGAGCGATGTCGCCGAGCATCGCGGCGATGCCGGTCATCAGCGAGCGCAACGAGAGCGCTACGTCGACCAGTAGCGGCACCAGGGGGACCACCCGCGAGAACAACCAGGCGATGCCGCCGAAGATCGGCTGGAGCGCCGGTCCGATTCCGGCGCCGAGCCGCATCACGTCGAACAGCGCGTGATCGCCGGCGAGTGCTCGAGTGCCAAGCGTCCAGGCGACTCCGATCGGTCCCAGTAGACCCACGATCGAGATGCCGACGGACGCGAGCGGCGCGGCGAGCACGGCGAGCAGGCACCGCCACCAGGCGGCCCCGGCGCGCAGCGCGGCGCCGGTCGCGGCGACGGAGTTGAGCGGCGTCGCGAGGAGGCCGACGAGCATCCCGCCGACCGCGAGCAGCGGTTCGAGCAGCCCGGCGTCGTCGGTTCGCCCGTTCGGTCCGACGCCGCGACCGTGCATCCCTCGCAGCCGTGCACGGAGCTCGCCGAGGTTGGCCACCGCGACGAGCGGTGTCACGCCTGCGAGCGGAAGCGCGGTACCGAACCAGTTCGTCAGGAACCGTCCGCGCCACCGCCGCAGCACGAGCGCCTCGCTCTCGGCGAGGCCCTGCCACGGTGCCCACCGCTTGATGCCGCGACGAAGGGCGTCGACCGGGGCCGTCAGGAGCAGCGCGATCGGCACGTCATCGTCCCGTCTCGTCGAGGCGCGCGTTTTCCCGCTCGATCTGCTCGACGAGCAGTCGGACGTAGGCCTGGCGTTCGGCGATGTCGAGCGACATCAGTTCCTCCCAGGACCAGTGGAGGTGGTAGGCGAGGAAGAAGACCTCACGGCGCAATCCGTCGAGGTCTAGGCCAGTGATAAAAAATTGGAGAGGTCCAAACTCGCGGTGAACGCCCGCCCGCAGGCGTCGCAGTCGAGGTGGCGGACCAGATCGACACCGGGCGCCTCGCTGTTCAACGCTCGGTCGATGAGGCGACGGTCAGTCATCGTCAGGTCGGCCATGATCTTCGGGCCCATCGCGTCGAGGCGATGTGGTGCGAGGTCACCGAGGCGTTGCACACAGCGTGCGAGCAGCGCGTTCTTTCCTGTCGACGCGTTGTCGCGCATCTGCGACGCGACGGCCTCTTCGTCGGCACCGGTGGGGAGGCGCAAGACCATGGTCGTGTGCAACGAGCCGTCCCGGTCGATGTAGCCGTCCTCCAGCTCGATTCGCACTTCGGCACCGTCGTCGGCCTCGACCACGGGTAGCGAGTCGAGGTCCTCGGTCACTGCCGTGACGGCGCCGCACGTCGGGCAGGTGTAGGTCGCGTCGAGTTCGGGACCGAAGGTGATCGAACGCAGCCGCAACAGGAGGTAGTTGCGGTCGGCGCTGTAGAGCGACGACACGGCGGCTCTGGTGATCTGCTCGTCCTCGCCGATGCGCAGAATGCAGCTGTGCAACAGTTCGGTGACGAGCTTGCCGCCGTTTCGTTGAAAGCGGCGGTCTGCCAGGATGGCCTCCTCCCGACCGGTCATCTTGCGCAGAACGACCTTGCGGTGGGCGACCCCGTCTCGATCGACGTAGCCGATCGGCAGCGTCGCGTCGTGTTCGCGGCGTGGTGGTGCAGTGGTTTCAGACAACACGTTCCAACCCTTCGTGTTCGAGCACGATGGTCTGCTTGAACAGGCCCGTGCTTCCGGCTTCGAGATCGGTGAACTTCGACGACTTGATCCACGCGCCGTAGAACGCGAACGAAATGACCGGCACGCCGTTGTGGCGCTTCTCGATCATCCCGTTGCGACGCAGGCCCGACCCGCCCTGTGTCGCGGAATTGAGGCTGAAAACCGAGCGGAACCAGTCGGCGAAGAGCGAGTCGTCGGCGCTCCCGTCGACGTACCGCTCGATCGTGAGCGGCTCGTACTTCACCTTGGCCCCGGCGATCTTGTGCACGAGCATGCTGCCACCGACGGGTTGCTCGATCGTCTCGACTTCGCCTTCGCTGAGCCCGCTCACCTTGGTGACGCTCGGACTGACTCGGCCTTCGATGATGAGGACGAACTCGTTCGCCCGGTAGGACTCCCAGATGTCGCCTACTTGCGGCACGTCGTGCTCCCTTCGTGGAATCGCTGAACGGTGGGTGCGGCGTCGGACCTCACGACTCGCCCGCCGATGCACCCGAGGGCTGCTGACCGACGCTGATCACGATCGTCTCGGCCGGTCGCGACGGATAGAAGGTGACGTCGAGGTGGAAGTTGCCGTTGTCGACCTCGTCGGGCGGGTTGTTCGACGCGTCGCACACGATGGTGAACACGTCGTCGGGGTCGCCGGTGCCGAAGGCGCCCTGACGCCAGAGGCCCATGAGGAAGGGGCGGACGGTGCCGTAGTTGACGGCGTTCCATAGGGTGTCGCGGTTGGGCTCCTGGCGGACCCACCGGAGGCCCTGACGCAGCGACGACTTCACGTAGTTGAACAGGAGTCGAACGTTCACGTAGAGCCAGCGGGTATCGGTGCTGAGGGTGCGTGAGGCGTCGATCACGATGCCCGCGCCCGGGATCGCCCGGATGCCGTTGATGCCGGCGTCGCGAACGAGCGAGCTGTGATCGACGTCGCTCAGGCGGTACTCGACGTCGAGCGCGCCGAGCAGGCGTGCCTCGTCGCCGGCGGGCGCCTTGTGAATCCCGCGGATGGTCTCGGTGCGGGCGAACACACCGAGGATGTGGCCGGTGGGTGGCACCGACCGGGTCGGGGCGGTTGTGGCGAGCGGATCGAGCACCGAGATCCACGGCCCGTAGAGCGCCCCGTACACCTTCTTGCCGCGCAGATTGGCGGTGAAGCCGCTGGCGCTTCCGTCGCCGATGGATCCCTGCGGAACCGACCCGACGAACATGGCGTCGCCGCGGGACTCGCAGTAGTCGAGGGCCGATCGGATCACGGTGGCGTCGCTGGAGTCGGTGGCGACGAGCTGCACGTCGAGTGGGTCGAATGCGCGCATCCCGGTCTTCGTGACGGCGTCGGTGCCCGCGTAGTCGGATGCGGTGGGTGCGGTGGTGCTGCCGCCTGCGAGCGCCATCGGTTCGGCGCGCCCGACATTGCCGGCCCCGAGCTGATCGGCGCCGCGCGCATCGGTTGCGGTGACCCAGCGTGACCCGGATCGCCCATCGTTCAGCCGGGTGACGGCGTAGTTCGGAGCGTCGCGTCGCAGTGTCAGCCGCGTCCACGTTTCGAGCACCTCTCCGGTGCCGGAGGCGCGGATGGTGATGTCGAAGTCGCTCGAGCGCACCCGGGTCTTGGCGACGTCGAAGTCGGCGAAGTTCGGGAGAGCGTCCCAGCTGAGTTGACGGCTCTCGGGGTCGATCGCGGTGATGGTGACGAGGCGCGACCGCGTGTCGTCGGTGACGATCGCCACGTCGTCGCGGGTGAACCCGGCGACCGACGCGACCACGGCGCCTGTCTGGGTCACAGCAGGGTTCGCCGCGCCGAGGGTGGTCTCGGCGCTCGCCGTCACGTCGACGCCGAGTCCGTTCGCCCACGCTCCCGGGTGGTCCTGCCCGCGGTTGCCGGCGGCGAACCGCAGGGTGTCTCTGGCGTTGTTGCCGGCGCCGGTGCGGAGTTGCAGCGACGCGGTTCTCGGCGCC
>WBZL01005034.1_pt1 | contig 11144 bp, 6 predicted proteins | sample 5204291 | NCBI WGS metagenome assembly WBZL01 (sample SAMN12344345, study PRJNA552823) | activated sludge metagenome | biome: Activated sludge suspended growth; feature: Nitrification reactor; material: Wastewater; isolation source: activated sludge from nitrification reactor of wastewater treatment...
CGCCGCGCCGCCGCCCGCCCCTCCCCGCCGATCACGAACGACCCGTGCGGCGTGCTCAGCGTGTCGAAGACCCACGCCCGTCGCCCATCCATCTCCGAGTCGAAGTACCAGCGCTGCCCCCGGTCGTGGAGCACCTTCCAGATGTCGTTCACCTCCATCCCCGGCCGCCGCCCGTCGATGATCCCCGGCAGCGGCAGCCCATAGCGGACCTGATGCGCCCGCCGATCGAGGCTCCGCCCGTCCATCAGCGCCAGCGGGCGCGTCACCTGATCGAGCCCGATCCACAGGTTCACCAGCACCAGCCGCCCGCGGTGGTTGTGGTGGAGCGGCGCGTCGTGGCGGAAGAGCCGCGGCGCGAGCCCGCCGAGGAGCTGCCGCAGCGGCGTCCCGTCGACGTCCTGGTCGACGTGCACCGCGATCGCCGCGTCGTGCTCGCCCGGCCCCAGCGACCGCGCCGCCCCGCCCGGCAGCGCCCGCCGCATGAAGAACCCCTCGCGGGCGATGTGGAGGATCCGCAGCCGCCCGCCGCTGGCGAGCCGCAGCGACGCGAAGCGGAGCGCCCCCCGGATCGCCGCCGCCTCGCCCTCGTCGAGCCGCCCCGCCCGGCGCACCCGCTCGAGCGCCGCCTGCAGCCCCCCGTGCTCCGCCAGCGCCGCCACGTCAAAGCCATGGGTCCAGAGCGCCGGCCGCAGCGTCCCCCGCGAGAGATCCGCGATCGAACAACGGCGCCGGTCGAACGCCCCCGCCTCCTGCTCGGCCGCCACCGCGATCGTCCGCGCGCGCAGGAGCCCGCCCTCGTCCTCCGAGACCTCCTCCGCCCGCGCGAACGCGAGTTCCGCCGTGATCGTGCCGGGATCCGCCAAGCACGGGCATCATAGCCGGCCTCCCCGCCGCGCGCCGGGCCCCGCCGCTCTTCGACGCGACGTCGCCCCGAACCCCCATTGCGCAGCGTCGAAGCATCGGATCGCCCGACCTCGCCTTGCTGCGCCCCGCGGCCTGGGGGACACTCGTGCCGTGGCGTCGGATTCTCCGCACTCTCGCGCGCAGGCGCGCCCCCGCGGCTCCGCCGAATCCACCGAGTCGCGGCCGCGGGCTCCCGGCCCCGCCACTGCGCGCATTCTCCTCCCCGCCCTCCTCCTCGCCCTCGCCGGCTGCCACCAGCGCACCTGCGACACCGACCTGATCCCCGGCCACTGCGACGGCTCCCTCACGCGTCCGGACCTCTCCTACCGCGTCGCCGACGCGGCCCGCCTCGACATCGACGGCGACGGCCTCGACGAGATCGTCGCCATCGACGGCCAGCGCGCCGCCCTCGCCGTCCACTGGCCGACGCGCGACCTCACCGTCCGCCCCCTCGATCGCCTCCCCCAGGCGATCGCCGCCGGCGACTTCGACGGCGACGGCGCCACGGAGCTCGCCCTCGCCGGCGGCTCCTCCCCCACGATCGACCTCCTCCGCCTCACCGCCGACGGCGCCCCCGCTGTCTTCGACCACCTCGACGCCGGCGCCGGCGTCCGCGACCTCTGGGCCGGCGACCTCGACGGCGACGGCCTCGACGAGCTCATCAGCGCCGACGGTGACGACGGCACCGTCTCGCTCTTCCGCGGCGGCCAGCGCTCACGCACCACCCTCGCCGCCGGCTACACCCCGGTCGCCCTCGACCTCGGCGACCTCGACGACGACGGCCTCCTCGACCTCGTCGTCGCCGACTACAGCGGCGCCGCCCTCACCCTCTTCCCCGGCCTCCCGGGCGCCGCCTTCGCCCCTCCTCAGAGCGTCCCCACCGTCCCCGGCGTGCAATGGATCGACCTCGGTGACCTCGACGGCGACGGCCGCCTCGACCTCGCCGCCCGCGGCGCCACCCCCCAGATCTGGCTCCACCCCGGCGCCCCTGCCGGCGCCCTCGCGCCCCCCGTCGTCCTCGACACCCTCCCGACGCTCCCGAACGCGCACCCGTCCGACGGCCCCTCCGTCCTCCACAGCATCGGCGTCGGCATCGTCCCCCCAGAGGCCGACATCCCTGGCGCCCTCCTCGTCCCCGAAGCCGGCGAGCTCTCCGCCTGGCGGGTGACCCCGGATCGCGCCATCGACGGCCGCAGCGCCCTCTCCCGCGCCATCGGGCCCATCGACGCCCTCCTCGACGGCGGCGGCGGCGACCTCCTCGCCGGCGGCCCCCTCCTCGCCGCCCCCCTCAAGCTCCGGCGCGGCCGCGTGCCCATCGAGACATCGCGCACCGCCGGCGATCTCGCCGCCTCTCGCCCCGCGCTCGGCGACTTCGACGGCGACGGCGCCATCGACCTCGCCCTCTACGAGAAGGACGACGCGCTCGGCAGCGCCCTCGTCATCCTCCCCGGCGACGGCGCCGGCGCCTTCACCGAGCCCGCGCGCCCCGGCCTCCCCAGCTACGACGACCTCATCGCCGCCGACCTCGACGGCGACGGCGCCGACGAACTCCTCACCTCCGACCACGACGGCCTCGCCCTCGTCACCGTCGCCGACGGGCTCGCCCTCTCCGCCACCGCGATCGCCGGCATCCCCTTCGGGGCGCGCATCGAAGGCGTCCTCCACGGCGACGACGGCCGCGACCGCCTCCTCGTCCAGCACGGGTTCACCACCGGAGCGTCCCTCCTCACCCTCGACGCCGACGGCACGATCACCACCATCGAACCGCTCACCCCGCCGGCCTCGACCACCAGCGCAACGACCATCGCCGACCTCGACGACGACGGCGACGACGACCTCATCGTCATCGCCCACGACGCCGACATCCGCCTCACCACCCTCCAAACCGTGCTCCGCACCGACGGCTGCTTCGAGGCCGGCCCCGTCCACGACCTCGGCGCCCTCACCGGCTGGGACTTCCCGCCGCCCCTCGTCACCGTCGGCGACCTCGACGGCGACGGCGCCCCGGAGCTCATCGCCGTGGGGCCCCGTGACGTCGCCCGCATCCACGATCCGTCGTCCCCCACGCCCACCCTCGACCTCGACCGCGACCTCCTCCCCGAGGGCATCCCGGGCGCCCGCTCCGGCGCCGCCGTCGGCGACCTCGACGGCGACGGCGACAACGACCTCGTCTTCGAGCGCGGCGGCGAGGTCCTCCTCGTCGTCACCGACGACGGCGCCCTCGTCGGCCCCGCCGAGGTCCTCCCCCTCCCCTACGCCACGCGCCGCTTCTTCCGCGACCTCGACGGCGACGGCGCCCTCGACCTCGTCACCATCAACGACCACGCCGCCTCGACGCTCACGCTCCAGAGCGGCGTCGCCCCCCACCTGCCAGCCACCGACAGCATCCCGATGGTCTGGTCGCGCCTCCAAGTCGGCGACCTCGACGGCGATCGGATCGACGACCTCCTGATCGCCGGCGAAGGTCGCGTCACCCTCGTCCGCCACCCACGAGACCCCGCGCCCCGCGTCGACAGCGTCGGCGTCGGCCTCTACGAGAGCGTCGGCGGCGTGGTCGTCGACCTCGACCGCGACGGCCGCGACGAGTACCTCGCCGGCACCATCGTCATCCGCCTCGAAGGCGACCGCCTCCGCGCCCGCCCCCTCGACGTCGACGGCGACCCCCTCCTCGGCCCCCAGGCGGCCGGCGACCTCGACGGCGACGGCCTCGTCGATCTCATCGTCATCGGCTGGGACGGCTGGGCCATCGCCTTCGGCGCCGGCTCCGAGCGCTTCGAGGCGCCGCGCCCCGCCGCCCTCGACACCTCCTCCCTCCACGCGGTCGTCGACCTCGACCGCGACGGCCTCGACGACCTCGTCGTCGTCGAACGCGGCGACATCACCGTCCGCTGGAGCCTCCCCGGCCGCCGCAGCACCACCACCCGCCACGCCGCCGATGAGGCCCTCATCCGCCCCGACCGCCGGATCCTCCTCACCCGCACGGGCCCCCGCATCGACGAGGTCCCCGTCCACGGCCGGACCTTCGGCGCCCCCCGACGCGTCGCCGAAGATCCTCGCCTCGACGGCGCCGAGCTCCTCGACGCCGGCGACCTCGACGGCGACGGCCACCGCGACCTCCTCACCTCCAGCCCGATCGCCACCCTCGCGTGGCTCGCCCGCGGCGACGCGCTCATGCTCGCGGGCGAGGTCCCGGTCATCGTCACCCCGGCCCTCGCCGTCGGCGATTTCGACGGCGACGGCCGCGGCGACCTCGTCAACGCATTCCCCGATCCCTGGATCAACTGGGGGGACTGGCGATGATGGGCCCGCGCCCCGCGCTCGCCTGCCTCGCCGCCGCCGCGCACCTCGCCTGCGCGTGCGCCCTCCCCCCCACCGACGAGGTCCACGGCGAGCACCTCGACTACGCCTGGGAGCCCGCCCTCACCCCCTGCGCCGGCACCATCCCGTCGATGGACGCCTTCATCCCCTTCGCCGCCGCTGAGCTCGGCCTCCGCCCCGAAGACCTCCCGCGCGTCACCTACACCTGGCTCAGCGAGGACGCCTACTACGCGCAGAGCCCCGACGACGACTTCGTGCACACCGGCAACTTTCGCCTCGCCCACGCCTACGGAGCCGCCCCCGCGATCCTCCACGAGCTCGCCCACGCCATCGACGACGGCGCTCGCAGCGGTCGCCGCTTCTTCATCGAGGGCCTCGCCGAGGCGCTCACCCCCTCGCTCCGCGGCGGCCCTCGCTACCACGTCGCCGACCCTCGCCCCTTCCTCACCGCCACCATGGCCGACGACCTCGACGCGATCGCCGGCCTCTACGGCACCGGCGGCGCCTTCGTCGCCTACCTCCTCGCCGTCCACGGCCCCGCGCCATTCCTCGACCTCCACCGTCGCCTCGGCCCCGCCTCCACCGAATCGCGGATCCGCCGGGTCTTCGCCGACGTCTACGGCAACGACCTCGACGCCGAGGTCGAGCTCTTCCTCGGCGACGCGTGCCCCGCGGGCGCGACCGCCGTCCCCCAGCCCTACGCCTGCGCCGCCCCCACCCTCCCCTGGCGCACCCCCACCGAGTTCTTCGACACCCGCGCGATCGCCTGCGACGACCCGGTCACCGTCGGCGGCCACGGCGACGCCTACGCGAGCGCCACCGTCGCCGTCACCCTCGACGTCCCCGAAGACGGCGCCTACGAGCTCCGCGCCCTCGGCGACCGCGACACCCGGGCCATCCTCGCCTCCTGCGGCCCCTGCCCCTGGCTCGCCCACGACACCGCCATCGAGCCCACCCCCGCGATCGCCCACCTCCGCGCCGGCCGCCACGCCCTCGTCTACACCGGCGACGCCCGCGCCCTCGCCCTCGCTGGCGCGCAAATCGTCCGATCACCGACATTCGACGAGTGAGCACCATCCCTCGCCCTCTCGAAAATAGTCCGATATCATACATTTGACGAGGGATCGCCCCGCACCCGCGCCGCCCTCGCCGCCGCGGCGAATCGTCACACTCGGGCGGCCCCCGCGTATCATCGCCCGACCGCGCTCTGGCGATTTCGCGCACAGAACACCCGACCGGTGTCCATCGCAATGGACACGCGCGAATCCGCCACAACCCCGGAATTCCCCCGAATTCCGCCTGCTCCCGGCAATTCTTTCATCGCAGCCCGCCCCGCAGAATCGCCGTCGCCTCGCTACCATGGCGATGATGAGGTCCCCGCTCCGTCGCGCGTCGATCGCCTACCTCGCCCTCACCCTCGCCCTCGCGCCGGCCCCGGCCCTCGCCGCCGAGCCCCCCGAACCCGCCGACGACGCCGCCCCCGAACCCGACGACGACGCCGAAGCCGCCGACGACTCGCCCCCCGCCGCCGCCCAGGGCCCCGTCGAGACCATCGAGTACACCGACGGCCACCGGATCAAGGGTCACTTCATCGAGGTCGTCCCCGAAGACTCGATCACCCTCGTCTCCGCCGCCACCGGCCGCACCGTCCGCGTCCCCTGGTCTCAGATCGCCCGCTACACCCGCGACGGCGCCTGGGTCGGCGACACCGAGCCCCGCCGCGAGCGCCCCACCAGCTCCGGCTACGGCCCCCGCGTCCACATCGACGCGCCCGGGGACGTCGCCCTCTACCAGATCCTCGGCGAGGGCACCGCCGTCGGCCGCGACGTCGTCATCGCGTGGATGCACTACCGCCCCGTCTGCCGCGCCCCCTGCAACGACACCGTCGACGTCAGCACCGGCGCGAAGTTCTTCGTCGGCGGCGACAAGTACACCGGCTCGCGCCGACTGAACCTCGGCGACAAGCGCGGCAACCTCACCCTCCAGGTCAAGCCCGGCCGCAAGTCCGTGATGATCTCCGGCACCGTCCTCATGGGCCTCGGCGTCTCCTCCATCGCGCTCGGCGTCGGCGTCGGCTACATCCGCAAGGTCGAGGCCGAGAACCCCGGCTACGACACGATGGGCACCCCCCTCCCCGCCACCACCCCCGACTACCGCCTCCCCCGCGCCCTCGTCATCCTCGGCGCCCTCGGCATGGCCGGCGGCCTCGTCATGATGATCCTCGGCCGCACCCGCGTACGCATGCGCGAGGGCGGCATCGGCCTCGTCCGCCCCCTCCGCTTCGGCTGAGCCCGCCGCCCGCGCCGCGCGTAGACTCGCGCGCAGATGGCTCGCCCCGACCTGCGCCTCCTCCTCCTCGCGCTCGCCGCCTGCGCCGCGCCCTCGGACGCCAGCACGAGCGCCGCGACCGCCGCATCCACCGCCGCCACCACCGACGCATCCGCCACCTCCACCTCCTCGACCTCGACGACCACCACCACCGCCGCCACCACCACCACGACCACCTCCTCCTCGTCCACGTCGTCCACCGCCACCGCCTCGTCCTCCTCCTCCACCACGGACGCCAGCACCACCGCCGCCACCACCGGCACCGTCGACCCCGACGATTGCAGCACCAACCCGATCCCCTGGTGCACCGTCGACACCAAGCCCGCGCCGAACGGCGTCCCCACGCCGCCGCCCGGCCTCGGCGGCTGTCCCTCGGGCATGGCGCGCGTCGACGCCTTCTGCATCGACCGCTGGGAGGCCGCCCTCGTCGAGGTCCTCCCTGGCGACACCCTCGCCCCTTGGTCCCCCTACCAGAGCCCCGCCGGCGCCAACGTCCGCTCCGTCAGCGCCCCCGGCCTCGTCCCGCAGGGCTACATCACCCAGGTCGAGGCGCTCGCCGCCTGCCAGGCCGCCGGCAAGCGCCTCTGCACCGACGGCGAGTGGCTCCGCGCCTGCCGCGGCGCGGCCGACCACATCTTCCCCTACGGCGACATGCTCGCCCCTGGCACCTGCAACGACGCCCGCACCTGCCACCCCGCCATCCAGTACTTCGAGACCACCGCCGACTGGATCTGGTCCGAGCTCGGCCACCCCTGCCTGAACCAGCTCCCCGCTGGTCTCGCTCTCACCGGCCAGAGCCCCGGCTGCGTCAGCGACGACGGGATCTTCGACATGATGGGCAACCTCCACGAGTGGACCGCCGACCCCGCCGGCACCTTCCGCGGCGGCTACTACGTCGACACCGAGCTCAACGGCCCCGGCTGCCTCTACGTCACCACCGCCCACGCCGTGAACCACTGGGACTACAGCACCGGCTTCCGCTGCTGCGCCGACTAGCCCCGCGACCGCGCCGCCGGCCCCCGGCCCGCCGGATCGTCACGCGCTCGCACGATCACGCGCCCCGCCCCCCTGCGCCCTGCCGCGCCGCCGGTTGACCGCGCGCTTCCGCTCGCCTAGCGTCGCCGGCATGCAGAGCGCCCCCACGCTCCCCTCGCGCGCCCGCGTCGTCGTCATCGGCGGCGGCGTCATCGGCACCTCGGTCGCCTACCACCTCGCCCACATGGGCTGGCGCGACGTCGTCCTCCTCGAGCGCGACCGGATCACCTCCGGCACCACCTGGCACGCGGCGGGCCTCATGGTCACCTTCGGCTCCTCGTCCGAGACCTCGACCGAGATGCGGAAGTACACCCGCGACCTCTACGCCCGCCTCGAGGCCGAGACCGGGCAGGCCACCGGCCTCCGCCAGATCGGCTTCATCGAGTGCGCCGCCGACAAGGACCGCCTCGAGGAGTACCGCCGCGTCTCCGCCTTCAACCGCCTCTGCGGCGTCGACGTCCACGAGCTCTCCCCCCGCCAGGTCCACGAGCTCTTCCCCCTCGCCCGCACCGACGACATCCTCGCCGGCTTCTACGTCGCCGAGGACGGCCGCGTCGACCCCGTCGACGTCACCATGGCCCTCGCCAAGGGCGCCAAGCTCCAGGGCGCCGCCGTCCTCGAGGGCGTCGCCGCCCTCCGCGTCCTCACCCGCGGCGGCGCGGTCGTCGGAGTACGGACCAACATCGGCGACATCGAGTGCGAGTACGTCGTCAACTGCGCCGGCATGTGGGCCCGCCAGCTCGGCGCCCAAAACGGCGTCACCATCCCCCTCCAGGCCGCCGAGCACTACTACCTCATCACCGAGAAGATCGCCGGCGTCCACCGCGACCTCCCCGTCATCGAGGACCCCGCCTCCCACGCCTACATCCGCGAGGAGGGCGGCGGCCTCCTCATCGGCCTCTTCGAGCCCGTCTGCGCCCCCTGGAAGGTCGAGGGCATCCCCGAGGGCTTCTCCTTCGGCGAGATCGCCCCCGACTGGGATCGCATGGGCCCCTACCTCGAGCGGGCGATGGCCCGCGTCCCCGTCGCCCTCGAGGCCGGCGTCAAGAAGTTCTTCTGCGGCCCCGAGAGCTTCACCCCCGACCTCCGCCCCTGCGTCGGCGAGGCCCCCGAGCTCCGCGGCTACTTCGTCGCCGCCGGCCTCAACTCGATCGGCATCCTCACCGGCGGCGGCCTCGGCCGCGTCCTCGCCCACTGGATCATCCACGGCCGCCCCGACGTCGATGTCACCGGCATGCACATCGATCGTCTGCACCCCTACCAGTGCACCCCCGAGTACCGCCGCCTCCGCACCGTCGAGTCGCTCGGCATGGTCTTCCAGTGCCACTACCCCACCCGCTCGATGACCACCGCCCGCGGCGCCAAGCGCTCCGCCTTCCACGACCGCCTCGCCGCCCGCGGCGCCTACTTCCGCGACGTCAGCGGCTGGGAGGGCGCCGACTGGTACGCCCCCGCCGGTGAGGCCCCCGACCCCGGCCCCCTCTCCTGGGGCCGCCAGCGCTGGTTCCCCTGGTGGGCCGACGAGCACCGCGCCTGCCGCGAGGGCGTCATCGCCATGGACATGTCCTTCATGGCCAAGTTCATGGTCCAGGGCCGCGACGCCGGCCGCCTCCTCAACTACCTCTCCGCCAACGACGTCGACGGCGAGGCCGGCCTCATCACCTACACCCAGTGGCTGAACGAGGGCGGCACCCTCGAGGCCGACCTCACCGTCACCAAGCTCGCCGACGAGCGCTACTGGGTGGTCGCCTCCGACACCGCCCACCGCCACGCCGAGACCTGGATGCGCCGCCACTTCGCCGGCGCCCACGCCTTCGTCACCGACGTCACCTCCGGCTACGCCCAGCTCAACATCCAGGGCCCGCGCGCGCGCGAGCTCATGCAGGCGCTCACCGCCGAGGACATGTCGAACGCAGCCTTCCCCTTCCGCGCCGCCCGCGAGATCGACCTCGGCCTCGCCCGCGTCCTGTGCGTCCGCATCACCTACCTGGGCGAGCTCGGCTACGAGCTCTACATCCCCACCGAGCAGGCGACCCACGTCTACGACCGCGTCGTCGAGATCGGCGCCCGCTTCGGCCTCCGCCACGCCGGCCTCAAGGCCCTCGCCTCCCTCCGCATGGAGAAGGGCTACCGCGACTACGGCCACGACATTGACAACACCGACTCCCCCCTCGAGGCCGGCCTCGGCTTCGCCGTCGACCTCAAGAAGCCCGGCGGCTTCCTCGGCAAGGACGCCGTCCTCGCCTTCAAGGCCCGCGGCCCCCTCCGCCGCCGCCTCGTCCAGGTCCTCCTCCAGGACCCCGCGCCCCTCATGTTCCACGCCGAGGTCGTCTGGCGCGACGGCCAGCGCGTCGGCTACGTCCGCGCCGCCTCCTATGGTCACACCCTCGGCGGCGCCGTCGGCCTCGCCATGGTCGAGGCCCCCTGTCCCATCGACCAGGCCTGGCTCGACGCCGGCCGCTGGGAGGTCGAGATCGCCGACCGCCGCGTCCCCGCCATCGCCTCCCTCCGCCCCCTCTACGACCCCACCATGAGCCGGATCAAGGCCTGAGCGGACCGCCCGAAGGAGCGGGCACTCTGGCTCGGCCGCTCGCAGCACCGCCTGCACCGCGGCGTCGCGCTCCTCGAAGGCGATCGGGTCGACGAGCCGACCGCGAGCGGCTCCGCCGCCGCGTACCCTCCGAGACGCGAGGCGCATTCGTTGCGCCACCGCTTTCTGCGCGCCCGCGTCACGCGGGGCCGCGCGTACCCTGACCCCATGAGCTTCGCACGGGCCGGCCTTCCGCTCCTCCTGATGGCCATTGTCGCAGCGACGGCCGCATGCGCCGTGGACGACGGCGGGGCCGCCTCGGGCTCATCGAGCGGGGGCGAGCTGGCGCTGGACTTCGTCGGCGAGTGCGAGGCGCTCTTCGGCTGCGGCTGCGAGTACTTCCTCTTCGCCGACTTCAACCCCACCGACGTGGACGCGTGCGTCGCGGTCTTCGAGGCCGAGTGGGCGGGCGTCAAGGCGCGCGCGGCGGAGGCCGGGCTCACCGCGGGCTCGGCCTGCTTTCAGTCGACGCAAGAGCGACGAGGAGCTGAGCGCGGCGGTGACGACGTGCTCCTACTGTCAGCACGCCCACGGGTCAAAGGGCGCCGGCGAGCCCTGCACAGCCTATGACGAGCGGTCGAGCGACTGCGCGCAGGGCCTGCGGTGCTCGCCCGGGAAGGATCCGATCTGCGAGGACCCCTGCGGCAAGGCTGGGCAAGGCCAGAGCTGCGAGCGGATCCCCTGCGCGGAGGGGCTCTTCTGTGATGAGGACACGCGGATCTGCATGGCCCGCGGCGACCTCGGCGACACCTGCACGAACGACCTCGAGTGCGAGGTCGGATCCTACTGCGGATCTGGTGGGACTCCACCAATATGCGTGGAATCTGCCGCGCTCGGCGAGCCCTGCGACCTCATCCCCTGCGCGGACGATCTTGCCTGTAATTTCGAGACCAACATCTGCGTGCCAATGTCCGGGCTCGGCGAGCCCTGCGACCTCATCCCCTGCGCGGAGGACCTCGCCTGCGACCCC
>WBZL01002089.1_pt2 | contig 11143 bp, 3 predicted proteins | sample 5204291 | NCBI WGS metagenome assembly WBZL01 (sample SAMN12344345, study PRJNA552823) | activated sludge metagenome | biome: Activated sludge suspended growth; feature: Nitrification reactor; material: Wastewater; isolation source: activated sludge from nitrification reactor of wastewater treatment...
AAGCGGTGCTCTATCTCGGAAAGATAGATGCACAACTTCAAAAATTGGGCTTGCAGACAGAAGCAACCGTGCAAGAAGGGTTAGTGGCCGAATCGATCATCGAGTTCGCTCAAACCCGAAGGGCGAAGCTGATCATTTTAAGCAGTCACGGCCGTAGTGGGGTCAGCCAGTGGGGCGTCAGCAGTGTGGCGCAAAAGGTCATTCTGAGCGCGCCAGCTTCCGTTCTGATCGTGCGGGCACATCAACCATCCAGCCCCGAAGGAATGGCAGAGCAGGTTTACAAGCGCATTCTGATTCCCCTAGATGGCTCACAACGTGCGGAAAATGTCCTCCCCATGAGCACCCACCTTGCGCGCTTTCATCAAGCTGAAATTCACATCGCCCTGGTCGTCGCCACGCCCGAAATGGTGCGCCAAATGCCGCCCACGCAGGAAGATGTCGAATTGTTCAATCGGCTTGTCGCGCGCAATCGCGAAGAATCTATTCGCTATCTCGAACAAGTCCGGCAGAGTTCGCTTTTGAATGGCATCCCCGTCCAAACCCACTTGCTCACCAGTGAGAATGCTCCCGCCGCTCTTCACCAGTTTGTCGAACAAGAAAACATTGACCTCGTCACCCTGAGCGCCCACGGGTATTCGGGCAATCAACAATGGCCGTATGGGAGCATGGTCAATAATTTCATCCTGTACAGCAAGGTGCCTTTGTTGATCGTCCAAGACCAACCTGTAAAAGAAGACCCCCTCCTCGTTGAGTGGTCCACCATTGGCAAGGACATACTCACCGTCAAAAGCACGGTCAGAGCCTGGGCCGAGCATTAACATGCAAGTCCTCCCCGACAGCCGTTCCGAACCGGCAAATCCTGAACCGGGGGTTCTGCTGACACAACTCGCCCACCAGTTAGCGCAAAATTCCCCAATCGCCCCCACCCAAAAACAAACCCCCTCCTTCCGGCGGTATCTGCAAAACTGGGAAACCACATTGCGCGCCGCGTACGCGGGTTTCCACGCCGAATCATCCAAAGACCTTGCCTTTTCGCGTGCCGGGGAATGGATGTTGGACAATTTTTATATTGTCGAAAAAACCTTGCATCAGATCGAGGAAGACCTCCCCGAAAGTTATTACCGCCAACTGCCCAAACTAGATAAATTCACCCGCAAGAGCCTACCTCGCATTTTTAACCTGGCCCGGGAATGGGTCATGTTGAACCAAAGCCAACTCGACCTGGCACAGACCGCCCTTTTTATTCGGGATTATCAACAAATTTCCCCGCTAACAATTGGAGAACTGTGGGCGCTCCCGATTATGCTCCGCCTGGGGATATTGGAACAACTCACCCTCGCGGTCACCCCACTCACAGGGGGCGCCGCGTCGGAAATTCTAAACGTCCCCGGAACAAGTGCCCCGCCCATTCTGCCGATGCCCCCCGCGTTGGCGGGTGAAACCATTGTCGCCAATTGTTTTCTCAGCCTACGCCTGCTCAACGCGACCGATTGGAAAACCTTCTTTGAACAAACCAGTTGCGTCGAGCAAATTCTCCGCAACGACCCGGCAGGCATTTATCCCCGGATGGATTTCGACACCCGCAATCGTTACCGGAGTGTGATCGAAGAACTGGCCCAACATTCCGCGCAAAGTGAAGAAGCCGTAGCGGAGGCCGCGCTGGCCTGTTGCCGTACCCCCCCGGAAATTTTCCACACCCGAAGCCTCCCCCGCCAAACCCACGTCGGTTTTTACCTGATTGACGCGGGGCGAACAACCCTCGAAAAACAAGTGAACTACCAACCGGGGCACCGTACCCGCCTGCGCGCCGCATTCCTGGCGCATCCCACCGCCACCTACCTGGGGAGTATCGGTTTTCTCTCCCTGTTGATCGTCATCGGCCTCCTCGCCTACGCCCAATTTTCCGGCGGCGCACTGATCCATCAGATCATGGTGGGCGTGCTGGGGCTTGGCCTTGCGCTGGAAGTCGCCATCGGTTGGGTGCATTGGCGGATTACGCACACCCTTACCCCCCACAGCCTGCCGCGGATGGATTTTACAGAAGGGGAGATGCCCGGCACTTCGCCCGACATCCCGCCCGACTGCCGTACTATGGTGGTTGTGCCCACCCTGCTCGCAAACGCCGACGAACTGGATGGGTTGTTACAGGCATTGGAGATTTATTATCTGTCCAACCCCGACCCCCAACTCAGTTTTGCCCTGTTAACCGACTTCACCGACGCACCTGAACAGACCATGCCCGAAGATGAACGCTTGCTCTCGCTTGCCAAAACGGGTGTGGAACTGCTTAACCTGAAGTACGCCCACGCGATGACGGCCCCCGAAATCGGGCACACCGCCCCCTTTTATCTGTTCCACCGTCAGCGGGAATGGAACCCGTCCGAGGGCGTCTGGATGGGATGGGAGCGGAAACGCGGCAAACTGGCCGAATTTAACCAACTCTTGCTCGGCACCGGGCAAACGACCTATGTCACCCAAGTCGGGGATATGAGCATCCTGGCAGACATCAAATACGTGATCACGCTGGATGCCGACACCTCCCTGCCCCACGATAGCGCCAGTCGCCTGATCGCCACCCTCGCCCACCCGCTGAACCAGGCCGAATTTGCCCCGGACGGGCGCTCGGTCATCGCGGGGTATACCGTGTTACAGCCCCGCGTGGCAATCAAACCAAGCAGTGCCAATCGCTCTTGGTTTTCAAAAATCTTTGCCGGAGATGCAGGGTTTGACCTGTACACCCTGGCGGTCTCAGATGTATATCAAGATTTGTTTGGAGAGGGTAGTTATGTGGGCAAAGGCATTTATGATGTGGCCGCTTTCGAGCGCAGTCTCGTCGGACAAGTGCGCGAGAACACGCTCCTCAGCCATGATCTCTTCGAGGGCATTTACGGGCGCGCCGCCCTCGTGACCGATGTCATCCTGTACGAAGAATACCCCGCCCGTTACCTGATCTACACCCGGCGTTTGCGCCGTTGGATCCGCGGCGATTGGCAGTTACTCCCCTGGTTACGCCCCAAACTCGATCCAGAACCGGGGTTTGTCGCTAACCGCCTGTCCATCATCAACCGCTGGAAAATTTTCGACAACCTGCGCCGCAGTTTCCTTCTGCCCCTTATGCTCGCTTTTTTTGTGGCAGGCTGGTTGGTCTTGCCCGGCTCCCCCCTTGTGTGGACGTTGTTGATCCTTTTCCCCTCGTTTTGGCCGATCCTCGCTCAGGCGTTTCAACAAATCCGACAAAATTTCTGGAAACTCAGCCCGAAAGACTTGCTTGAGTCCCTCAAATTCCCGTTCATTCGTTGGGCGTTGACGCTCCTCTTTTTACCTCACGAAGCCCTGCTCATTCTGGGCGCGATTCGCACCACCCTGGCGCGCTTGCTGATTTCGCGCAAGAAACTCCTGCAATGGACCACCGCGGCCCAGATCGCAGAATCGTTTGGGGTAAATGCCAGAATAGAAACCTGGATTGAGATGGTAGGTTCTTTGATATTTACCGCCCTGCTGGGGATAACCATCGCAATATTCCATCCACCTGCCCTCCCCGTCGCCGCGCCGTTGTTGATCGCCTGGCTCCTCGCCCCGCAGATCGCGTACTGGATCAGCCAACCGCTCACCTACGCCACCGCCCCGCTCACGCCCCCTCAGCGCGCAGAAATCCAACGCCTGGCCCGGCGCACCTGGGCGTTTTACGAGCAATTCGTCGGCCCGGACGATCACTGGCTCCCCCCCGACCATTTTCAAGAGTCGCCGCGGGGCAATGTCGCCCACTACACCACCCCGACGAACATCGGCATGTATTTGCTCGCGACCCTTTCCGCCTACGATTTGGGGTACGTGGATTTGCTTGAGCTAGGCATCCGCTTGCGCTCCACGTTTGAAAACATGGAAAAGCTGGAACATTACCGGGGACATCTTCTGAACTGGGTGGATACCCAAACGTTGGCCTCGCTCCCCCCGCGTTACGTCTCCACCGTGGACAGCGGTAATCTGGCCGCGAGCCTGATCACGCTCAAACAAGGTCTGCTCGCCCTGCCGGATGCGCCCCTGCTCGGCACCCAACACTGGCAGGGGTTACTCGTCATTTTGGATATTTTGAAAAACACTCTCCAGCAATTGGAGCAGACCCTCCAAAAAGAAAATCCCGCCTCCAACCTCGACTCCTTCGAGGATGAAATCATCGCCATCTCCGCGCGGGTGGCCGCGAGCCAACTCGCCCCCGCCACCTGGGCCGACACCCTGACCTGGCTCTCCGGCGAAGGGTGGGAGGCCGTTTCCCATTGGCTAATGGAATGGCTCGAAAACCATCCCCACCTCAGCCCGGAGATTTTGCGCGAATTACAACTTTATCTCGATACCCTGCACCATCACCTGCAAAACATGGCGCGCAACCTGACGTTGTTCGCCCCCTGGCTCGGACGGGTGGAGGGGAGCGCGCCCCTGTTCGCAGGGGATCGGGACACCGCGCGGGCCTGGCAAACTTTCCGGGATCAGCTCCCCGCGGAATTGCCGACGCTGGGGCACGCGTCCGCCGTTTACGATCAGATCAGGATCGCCCTGCGGGATTTTCAGGCCCATTGTTCCACCGACACGGCGCGCGCCTGGTGTGAGGCGTTGGAGGCCGATCTCGCCTCGGCGCGGATGACCGTGGCCCCTCTGCTGATTGGGTTCCGCGACCTGGCGGAACAGGCGAAACAGATGGTGCGCGGCATGGATTTTCGTTTTCTGTTTAATGAACGTCGTCAGGTTTTTCACATTGGCTACAACGCCGCGAACGAAAAACTGGACGGCAGTTATTACGATTTACTGGCCTCCGAGGCCCGGATTGCCAGTCTGGTGGCGATTGCCAAAGGCGACGTGCCCCAAAGTCACTGGCTCCACCTGGGCCGCCCAATGACCAAAGTACACGGAAAAGCCACCCTGCTCTCTTGGAGCGGTACGATGTTCGAGTACCTGATGCCGGGGCTATTGGTCAAAAATTACGAAGGCACCTTTTTGTTGGACAGTTGCCGCTCCGCCCTGGAGACGCAGATCAGCTACGGCAAAGAAAAACGTGTGCCGTGGGGCGTCTCCGAATCGGGTTATTATGCGTTTGATGCCAGTCAGAATTACCAGTACCACGCGTTTGGCGTGCCCGCTTTAGGCTACAAACGCGACCTGATGGGTAATCTTGTGGTGGCCCCCTACGCGTCTTTGCTGGGGCTATCCCTGCAACCGCAAGCCGTTCTCAACAATCTGGCGCATCTGCAAGACCTGGGCATGGTCGGACGGTTTGGCTTGTACGAGGCCCTCGACTATACGCCCACACGCCTACCGCTTTCCCAGAAACATGCCGTCGTGCAATCGTACATGGCGCACCATCAAGGCATGATCTTGCTCGCCGCCTGTAACACGCTCTTGCAGGATGTCATGATCCACCGTTTTCACGCGGATGAGCACATTCAGAGCATTGAACTCCTGCTCCAGGAAAAAATCCCCCAAAACCCACACCTCGAATACCCCCACCCCGACGAACTGCTGAACCTCCCCCAGCCCCGGCGGGTGGTGAACAGCGCGGCGTGGCGCGTCCCCGGCGATAGCCCCCTGCCCCAAGTGCATGTCCTGGCGCAAGACGACTACCAACTCATGATCACCAACGCGGGGAGTGGGTACAGCCAATGGCGGGGCTTGGCCCTCACGCGCTGGCAAGCCGACACCACCCTGGATGCGTGCGGGGCATGGATTTATTTGCAGGATCGGGAAAGCGGGGCGTTATGGTCAACCACCTGCCAACCCACGGGGTGTAATGCCGAGAATCAGGAAGTGCTCTATTCCCCGCACAAGGTCGAATTCCGGCGCTGGGATCAGGGCATCTCTCTGCGGACCGAAATCACGGTGGGGATGGGGGGCGTCGAAATCCGGCGGGTGACACTCCTCAACGATAGCGACCGCCCGCGCAAGTTAAAACTCACCAGCTACGGCGAGGTGGTTCTGACGGAACAAATCGCCGACCAACGTCATCCCGCCTTCAATAAACTCTTTATCGAAAGCGAATACCTCCCCGAGGCCAACACCCTCCTCTTTAAGCGTCGCCCCCGTTCGGCGGATGAAAAACCGGTGGTGATGGCCCACGCGTTGATCGTGGAATCGGGACAAAAAGTGACCGGGGAATACGAGAGCGACCGCGCCCGTTTTATCGGACGCGGCCAGACCCCGCGTGTTCCCGCGGCCCTGCGAAACCCCAGGCAAGCTTTATCCGGGACCGTGGGCGGGACGCTTGACCCGATCTTTTCCCTCGCCCAAAAAGTAGACCTGAAACCGCACAGCCAAACCCGTATCACCTTCCTGACCCTGGCCGCCCCCTCGCGCGGGGAAGTGTTGGACGCCCTCTCCCAATATACAACCCGGCAGGCCATCTCCCGTGCATTTGAGGAGGCTCGCATTAATCGGGATAGCGAACTGCTCGAAATGGGATTAAGGGATTGGCATGTCGCACATATGCAACGTCTGTTATCGGCCTTGCTCTACCCGCACGAAACCTTGCGCGCCGCCCCGCATCTGTTGGCCCAAAACGAAAAGGGGCAGTCCGGCCTGTGGGGGTACGGGATTTCCGGCGACCTGCCCATTTTGCTCCTGCGTCTGAGCGATGGGGATTCGCCCTTGTTAATTGAAGCGCTCCAGGCCCATGCCTACTGGCGCGCCCGGCAGATAAAAGTCAATCTGGTGATTCTGAACCAACAGGCGTCTGGGTATGCGCTGGATCTGCACAATGCCATTTATCGTCAAATTGTGCGTCTGGGGGCCGAAACCTGGATGAATCAACGCGACGGAATTTTCATCCTCCGCGCCGATCAACTCCCCCCTGCCGATCATCGCCTGCTCGAAACGGTCGCGGGGGTGCTGTTGGATGAACAAAACGGAACCTTGGCCGATCACGCCAATCGTTTAACTGTCCCGCTCAACCACCTCCCCAGATTTACCCCCTCCTTGCCCCCGTCCCGCGCCCTCGAACCCACTCCAGCCCTGGCGCGCCCAACCGATTTATTAATGGACAACGGCCTGGGCGGGTTCAGCCCCGATGGGAAAGAATACGTGATCTTTCTCCAGCCGGGGCAACACACCCCATTGCCCTGGGTCAACGTGATCGCCAATCCGCAATTCGGGTTTTTAGTTTCCGAGGCCGGTTCCGGGGGGACGTGGGCGGAAAACAGCGGCGAGAATCGGCTCACCCCATGGCGCAACGACCCGATCACCGACATGCCCGGCGAGGCTCTTTATCTGCGGGACGAGGAAACCGGCCTGGTTTGGTCCCCCACCCCCATGCCCGCGGGCGGGGAGACCGCCTGTGTGATCCGGCACGGCGCGGGGTATTCGACCTTTGAAACGTTTTCCCACGGGTTGCACCAACACCTGCGCCTGTTCGTCGCCCCCGAAGCACCTGTAAAAATCGCACATCTGCGCCTCGAAAACCTGTGGACGCGCCCGCGCCGCATCACCGTTACCTACTACGCCGAATGGGTGTTGGGCACCACGCGCGGGCAAACGCAACCCTTCATCGTACCGGAGTTTGACCCCGCGACCCATGCCTTACTGGCGAGCAACCGGTTCAACACCGAGTTCGGCGAACGGGTCGCTTTCCTCGCCGCGAACAAAAACCCGCACGGCGTGACCGCGGATCGGATGGAGTTTATCGGACGATTGGGCAGTTTGCGTGCCCCCGCGGCGTTGGGGCGGATTGGACTGGCGAGCCGCGTCAACGCCGGGCTTGATCCTTGTGCGGTCATCCAACTGCACGTAGACCTCGCCCCCGGACAGGTCGAAGAAGTCTTTTTCTTAATCGGCGAAGGGGCGAACCGGGCGGAAAGTCTGGCGTTGATGGAGCAGATGCAGACCGCGGGGCAGGTGGAAGCGACCTGGCAAGCGGTGCAACAGCAGTGGGATGACCTGCTTGGGGCGATCACCATTCAAACCCCCGAACCTGGGATGGATTTACTACTCAATCGCTGGTTGTTGTACCAGACGTTGACTTGCCGTTTGTGGGGGCGCACCGCGCTTTACCAGTCCAGCGGGGCGTTTGGGTTCCGTGACCAACTTCAGGATGTGCTGTCCGTTTTCCACGCCGACCCCGCACTCGCCCGCGCCCAGATTCTGAACGCCGCCCGTCACCAGTTCGACGCAGGGGATGTTCTGCACTGGTGGAATCCCCCGTCCGGGCGGGGGGTACGCACGCGCTTTACGGACGATTTGCTCTGGTTGCCCTACGTCACCGCGGAATATGTGACCGCGACCGGGGATGTTTCCATCTTGCACGAAAATATCCCATTCCTGAAAGGGGAACCGCTCAAACCGGGCGAGGCCGAACGTTACGCCCCATTTGAAACCGCCCCCGAAGAAGCCACCCTCTTCGAGCATTGTCGCCGCGCCGTCGAAAAAGGCACCACCTCCGGCGCACATGGCCTGCCGTTGATGGGCGCGGGCGATTGGAATGATGGGATGAACCGGGTGGGGATCGGCGGGCAGGGGGAAAGTGTCTGGTTGGGCTGGTTCCTTCATGCGACCCTGACCCGGTTTGGGACGCTGTGCGAGCGGATGCAAGAGGCCCCCGAACCTTACCAAAAGCGGGCCGAATGCCTGGCACAAGCCCTCGAAACCCATGCGTGGGATGGGGATTGGTACCTGCGGGCGTATTATGACGATGGCTCCCGGCTGGGGTCGCACGAAAATAACGAGTGCCGGATCGATTCCATTGCGCAATCTTGGGCGGTTTTATCGGGCGCGGCGTCCCCCGCGCGGGCGGCACAGGCGATGGAAGCGGTGTACTCCCTGTTGGTGAAGTCCCGGGAGCAAATGATTTTGTTATTCACCCCGCCATTTGACAAAACCGAACGCGACCCCGGATACATCAAAGGATATTTGCCGGGGATTCGCGAAAATGGCGGGCAATACACCCACGCGGCGACCTGGGCCGTGTGCGCCTTTGCCGAACTCGGGCAGGGGGATCGCGCCGGGGAACTCTTCCGCCTTCTGAACCCCATTCATCACGCCGATACCCCCGAAAAGGTCGCCCGTTACAAGGTGGAGCCGTATGTCATTGCCGCGGATATTTACAGCCAATGGCCCCATGTCGGGCGCGGGGGCTGGACGTGGTATACCGGCTCCTCCGGATGGATGTACAGTTTGGGGATCGAAGCGATCTTGGGTCTCTCCCGCCTGGGGAATAAGCTCAAAATCAACCCTTGCATTCCCAAAAATTGGCCCGGTTTCAAAGCGGATTATCGCTTTGGCACGACCCACTACGTGATCTCGGTTGAGAACCCGGACGGGGTGAATCGAGGGATTCGGCAAATGGAGTTGGACGGTACTCTTTTGTACGACCATTTGCTGTTGTTGGTGGATGATGGAAATTTTCACACGGTGCGGGTTCGGATGGGGTGACCCTCGGATGGGGGTGCCCCCTGTGTGAATTTGTGGAGTTTTTGGGTCGGGGGGAAAGAGTCCCGCGGAGGTATGCGCTCAAAATGAGCTATTTCCAGCGATGAGAAATCCGTCTAGCCCGTGTGACTTAATCCCCTTTGGGGAGATCGCAAAATTAAGGTTTCAGGGATTCCTCCCTTCGTTCGGAATGACAGAGTGTTTATATTTGTTTGTCGTAACGGCTCAGGCTTAGAGAGGAAACTCCCGAAAAAAAAGGGTGAAAGGGCGATGTACATCGCCCTTTCACCCTTTTTTTTCGGGCTGACCTTTACCCTGCTGAGTAGTTACTGGTTGTCAATCAGCCGGAAAGAGAACATCCCCTAACGTATAAGGGTACGGGGGAATCCAGTTTTTGTTGGGCGCGATGAAGTTGGAAGGCTCAAAATCCTTGTAGGGTTCCGGAGCATCTCTTTGGAGTTGGGGATATGCATGGTGGGATAGATAACGAATTTCCCGCGTCGAAACGACTAGTTTTTTTGCGGGGGCAAGGTCTTCCGCTTTTGATACTCCCGATGCCGTTTCGCGTTCCGGTGGATTTTCTTGAATGACGATGGCGATGACAAGCCGATTATTCGGATTCATGATCACTTGCTGGACAACGCCAGATGGGCCATCGCGGAGATAAAACTGTTCGCCAATCGAAGGTTGGATAAACCGGTTCGCTTCTGTTTCGCGATTTCCCCCGGAAAGATGGATTTCATTGAGCACGCCTCGCACGCCAGGAACGCTGGCCGCACATTTTTCTGCCGAGGCGCGCAGGTTGACATCGCCTACCTCTCCATCCAGGGTCACTACCCCGTAGCGCACCCCTGTAGAAAATTTTACGCTTGCCTGATCTTCAAATTTTTTTAATCCATCCGTTACCTTGCGTTCCAGATCATCATCCAAAACAAGGGCGTTTTGAATGCCTAACACGCCTGGGACAGAACACACGGCATTTTCAATGCGCTGTTGGTTTGCGGAATCCATCACATGGCCGCGCACATGGACGACTTGAGCGTTCGTGTAAATATCGAACTCATGATAATCCGTGCCTCGTAGCACATCATCATTTCGTAAGAGGCGATCTACGGATTCCGTAATGGCAATATCTGTTTCTTCGGTGAATTGAATGGGATTATTGCCCCTTAAGAATTGAGCAGACTCGGTTTGAGGAAGTCGAATTTTGAGCATGTGCCACCTCGTGGAAGGCTGAAATATATTTCGTTGGTATTCAGTCGGGAGAGTCGTGACTTTTGTGGATGGTTTCTAGGTCAAAGAGAAACCTGGATCATGTTCAATCGTATGACAAATCCCCCCCTGAACACATCCACTGACTGGGGAATATATTTCTCCCCCACTTGGGGGAAATCTGTCAAGTTTGTCTAAATCGGCTTCCGCTGGGCAGTGGGCAATACTCCGTGGGCCAACTTTGGGTCCCTCTCAATAGACGAGAGCGCGAAAAGGATACGGTTGCCTGATTGAAGCATAAATTCCCCCAAGTGGCGGAGGCAAAAACTCGCCAGGTGATGGATGTAGTTTGAGTTTATTTATTGTACGCTAGGTGTAATTGCTCAGGCTTATAGAGCAAGTTCCTCGAACCGAAGAATTCGCGGTTTTTGTGTTGTTCATTTCAAGATATATATGCGTCAAGTTGGTTGACAAGATTACGGAGAAGATTATGGAAAACCAAATTACATGCCCAAATTGCAAAAAA
>WBZL01005036.1_pt1 | contig 11136 bp, 11 predicted proteins | sample 5204291 | NCBI WGS metagenome assembly WBZL01 (sample SAMN12344345, study PRJNA552823) | activated sludge metagenome | biome: Activated sludge suspended growth; feature: Nitrification reactor; material: Wastewater; isolation source: activated sludge from nitrification reactor of wastewater...
GGCCACGTCGATCACCTTCTGGGCGTCGGGATCCTCGTGGTACATCTGACGGAGGTCGGCGGCCATCTTGTAGCCGTCCTCGAACTTGGGGTGCTGCTCGAGGCAGGCGTAGAGCGGGGTGTCGCGGCCCATCACCAGCGGGGGCATGGCCTTGGCCACCTTGTCGCCCACCGCGTAGGGGTAGCCCAGCACCCGGGCCGCATCTCGCACCGCGGCCCGGGCCTTGATGGTGGAGAAGGTCACGATCTGGGCCACGTGGTCGCGCCCGTAGCGCTCGGCCGCGTAGCGGATCATCTCGTCTCGGTAGCGCGAGTCGAAGTCCATGTCGATGTCGGGCATGGAGATGCGGCTCGGGTTGAGGAACCGCTCGAACAGCAGGTCGTACTTGATCGGGTCGAGATCGGTGATCCACAACGTGTAGGCCACGGCACAGCCGGCGGCCGACCCACGGCCCGGCCCCACCCGGATGTTGTTGTCCCGGGCGTGCTTGATGAGGTCCCAGGTGATGAGGAAGTACGAGGCGAACCCCATGTCGCCGATCACCTGCAGCTCGTAGGCCAGGCGCTCCACCACGGCGTCGGGCAGCGGATCGCCCCAGCGCCGCTTGGCCCCTTCGAAGGTGAGGTGTCGGAGGTAGTCGGCGTCGGTGTCGAACCCCTCGGGCAGCGGGAACGCGGGCAGGAGGGCGTCGCCGAACTCGATCTCCACGTCGCAGCGCTCGGCCACCCACAGCGTGTTGTCGCACGCCACCTCCACCTCGCGGAACAGCTGGCGCATCTCGCGGGCGCTCTTCAGGTAGTGGTCGTCGCCGTGGAACTTGAACCGGTCGGGATCGCTCATGAGCGAGCCGGTCTGGACGCACAACAGGGCGTCGTGGGCCACCGCGTCCTCGCGGTGGGTGTAGTGGCTGTCGTTGGTGGCGAGCAGCGGGGCGCCGATCCGCTTGGCGATGTCGAACAGCATCGGGTTGGTGCGGTGCTGGTCGGGGATGCCGTGGTCCTGGATCTCCACGAACAGGTTGTCCCGCCCGAAGATGTCCTGGAGGCGCCCGGCCGCCTTCAGGGCCGCTTCCTCGTCGCCCCGCATGAGGTGCTGGAGGACGTGGCCTCCCAGACAGCCCGTGGTGGCGATGATGCCCTCACTGTGCTGGTCGAGCAGGTCCCAGTCGACGCGGGGCTTGTAGTAGTAGCCCTCCATGAACGCCCGGCTGGAGAGCTGGATGAGGTTGCGGTACCCGGTGGCGTTCTCGGCCAGGGTGGTCAGGTGGTAGTAGAGCTTCTTGCCACCGTCGGCATCGCCACCCGAGTCGTCGACCTTGCCGCGGCGGCTGGGCCGCTCCAGGCGGGAGTCGTAGGCCATGTACAGCTCGCTGCCCAGGATGGGCTTGATGCCCTGGCTGCGGGCCGCCTTGTAGAACGGCAAGATCCCGTACATGTTGCCGTGATCGGTGATGCCGATGGCGGGCTGGCCGTCGGCCGCGGCGGCAGCCACCACCTCGTCGACACGGGCGGCACCGTCGAGCATCGAGTACTCGGTGTGCACGTGGAGGTGGGTGAACGAGTCGCCCACGGGCGGTCCTTCCGACGCAGCGAGGTGGATTCCCACAGGTCATCCACAGCAGTTGTCCACCATCTGTGGATGAACTACACGGCTGTGTTTTCGACCGTACCACCGCCGCCCCGCCGGCGTCCCGCCGGCAGGATCAGATCACCGGCATCAGCAGACCACGGACCCGGTCGGATCACGGTTCAGATCACGGGTCGGGGGCCACGACGGTGGTGAGGTACGGACCGGTGCCCTCCCCCACCGACACGTAGCCCCCGGCGTCGGGCAGCAGGCCCACCGACTCGCCCTGCAGCTCCATCGGTGGCAGGGCCCGGCACCGCACGGCCGGGTCGGCCAGGGACTCGGGCCAGGTCCGGTCCTCGGGCACCGCCGCCACGAACACCGAGCCGTACGTGCGCAGCACCACGGTGGAGCCGTCGGCGGAGAGGTCGGCCGCCGTGAGCACGCTCGTGGTGCCGTCGCCCACCGGGAACTCGCCCACCGCCTCGGCCACCGACACCGGGCGCACCCGGCCGGACCCGTCCGGCGCCACCCGGTAGGCCCGGCTGCGGCCCGGCTCCTTGGTGAGCAGCACCACCGCCCCATCGGGTTCGGCCACCACCGCTTCCACGTCGTGGGGGCCATCGGGGTAGGTCACCGTGACCGCCTCGGCCGCCACCGCAGTGGCTTCCGGCGCCGGCACCGGCACGCGGTAGAGCGTCACGGTGGGGCGGACCCCGAGGTTGTCGCCCGTGTCCGCCAGCCACAGCACCGGCCCTGCGGAACCCGGGCCGATGGCCACGTCCTCCCAGTCGACGTTCTCGGCACCGGTGACCGTGACCGTCTGCACCGCCAGCGTCCCGCCTTCCGCCGGCCGCAGCCCGAACACCCGGGCCGAATCGCCGGAGTCGTTCACCACCCAGGCCACCCCGTCGGCGGAGACGGCGACCCCCGACACCTCCACCAGACCGGGGTCGGTCACCGGAGCGGACACCGAGGCCAGCACCAGGGTCCCCCCGCAGGCGGCGGCGTGCAGATCGGCGCCCCGGCCCACGACCGGCACTGCCTGCTCGCCCGGCGGGACCGACGAACCGGTCGACGTCTCACCGGACCGCTCCGATGCCTCGGCCACGGTCGACGTGGCAACCCGCACCGCGCCGTCGGCGCCGGGACCGGACCGGTCGCGCCAGACCAGCAAGGCCACCGCCAGCAGGCCGGCGACCAGGACGGTCAGGCCTGCGGCCACCCCGAACCAGGCCGCCACCGACCGGAGTCGCCGGAGGCCCACGGCGATCGGATCAGAGGTAGGTGCCGGGCCGGCTCTCGCCGGGCGGCGGGCCACCGGCGGGGCCGCCCTCGGCCATGCCCGGGAGCTGCCTGCGCATGTCCTCGAGCTGGTGGCGGGCCGCCATCTGCTGCGCGAACAGCGTGGCCTGGATGCCGTGGAACAGGCCCTCGAGCCAACCGACCAGCTGGGCCTGCACCACTCGGAGCTCGGCTTCGCTCGGGGTGGCGGCGTTGCCGAAGGGCAGCGCCACCCGCTCCAGCTCCTCGCGCAGGTCGGGCGACATGGCCGAGCCCAACTCCTTCACCGACGTCTCGTAGATCTCCCGGAGGCGGTCGCGGGCCGGAGCGTCGAGCTCGGCGCCGCGCACCTCTTCCAGGAGCTGCTTGATCATCGACCCGATGCGCATCACCTTGGCCGGTTCCTCGACCGCCTCCCGACGGTCGTCGTCGGCCGGTGCGGCCTCGCCGTCTGCGCCGGGCACCTCGACCAGCTCCCCGCGTGCCACCTCGACCCGGGCGGGGTCCGGGTCGGCGGCGTGGGGGTGGGTCCCGGTACCGGGCTGGGGGGCCGTGGGGGCGTCGGTCATCGGTTCACTCCAACCAGTAGCGGAACCAGCATCTCGGCGGCGGTCAGCGAGCCGTGGCGACCGAGCAGTTCGTACGGACCGGTGTCGGCCTCGTCGATGTAGGACACCGCCTCGCGGGCCACCAGCGCCACGTCGCCGAGGCGGCTGCGGGCCGCGTCGGTGACCCGCGGCCCCCACCAGCCTTCGTCGATCGTCTCGTCGCGCGTGCGAACCCAGCCCGTGTCGCCGTGGTGGGCCTCGACCGTCTCGGCCAGTGCGGGCACCCGGCCGGGCCGGGCGTGCAGCCACCGGAACCGCCCCTCGCCCGACTGGAACGACACGTGCGACAGCACCTCGGGGTGCAGCGCCAGCACGTTGTCGCCCACGTCGACCTGTCCGTGGTCGGCCGTGATCACCAGGGCGGCGTCGGGGGGGAGGAAGGCCAAGATGTCGGCCACCATGCGGTCGGCGTAGGCCACCTCGGCGTCGAAGTGCTCACGCAGGCCGTACTCGTGGGACACCTTGTCGATGCCGTCGTAGTAGGCGTAGACGAAGGGCTCGCCGTCCTGGAGGGCCTTGCGCAGCTCCAGGAGCAGGACGGCGTTGGTGCGGTAGCCCCGGAAGCGCACGTCGCACAGGTGGGCCCCGCTGAACCCCGACGTGGCGAACTCGGCCTTGGTCACGATCCGGGGCCGCTGGGCGAGGAACGACGGATGCGGCTGGAACTGGGCGGGGCTCAGGCGCTTGCGGGCATCGCCCAACTGGGGCGTGGTCCACCGCAGCACGTTCAACACGTCGTGATCCACCGCCACCCGGTACCCCACGACCCCGTGGACCCCGGGAGTGAGCCCGGTGGCGATCGACGTGAGCGCGGTGGCCGTGGTGGACGGCGAAACGCTGGTGATCGGCCCGCCGACGAGCGCGCTCAGCGTGGGGGCGAGGTGGCGTCGCTCCTGGAGCTGCTCCCAGCCCAGGCCGTCGAGCACGAACAGGACCACCTGACCGGCGTCGAGCGCAGCCTCGGGCATCCACGACCCCAGCTCGGACCCGGACTCCACCGCACCGTCGAGCAGGGCGGGGACGATGTTGGAGATGCAGCCCCCGGCGTAGTCCGGGAGGACGGGCTTGTCCACGAGGTTCCTTTCGAACCGATCCGCCGCCAACCTACCGCCGGGCCCCGTTGCCCACCATGTCGACCCCGTAGACTCCCGCCGGTGAAGGTGTCCACCCGGGGTGACTACGCGTGTCGGGCCCTGCTGTCACTGGTGCTCCACGGCGACGGTCGGCCCACCTCGGTCCGCGACATCGCCGACCGCACCTCGCTCCCCCAGCCGTACCTCGAGCAGATCCTGCTCGCCCTCAAAGGGGCCGGCATCGTGCGCTCCAAGCGGGGCGTGGGCGGCGGCTACGTGCTGGCCCGCCCGCCGGAGGAGATCACCCTCGCCGCCATCGTGAGCGCGGTCGACGGCCCGATCGCAGTGGGTGACTTCGGCGAACCCCACCAGAACGGCGCGTGCGACCACGAAGGCCAGTGCGTGCTCCTCGCCGTGTGGGCCGACGTGGGCGAGCACATGCGCCGGATGCTCGAGGCGCGCACCCTGGCCGACATCGCCGCCATCACCCGCGGCGAGGCCCCCTGGCCCGAACCCGTCACCTGAAGCCGACCAGGGTCGCGGTCAGTCTGACGATCAGGAGAGCGTGTCGAGCACGGTCTGCAGGTCGGGCGGCAACGGCGCATCGAAGCTGACCCGCTCGCCCGTGGTGGGGTGGTCGAAGCCGAGGTGCTCGGCGTGCAGGAACGGACGGTGCAGGTCGATGGACTCCCGCACCCCCTGGTAGCGGTCGTCGCCCACCACCCGGTGGCCGATGGCCGCCAGGTGGACCCGGATCTGGTGGGTGCGGCCGGTCTCCAGGCGACAGACGACCAGCGCGGTCTCGGTCGGGGTGGTGAACGTCCGCTCCACCTCGTAGCGGGTACGGGCCTCTTTGCCGGACGCCACCACCGCCATGCGGGTGGGGTGGCGGGGCGACCGGCCGATGGGGGCGTCGATCAGGCCCCGGGGAGAGTCGGGGTGGCCCCACACCAGGGCCCGGTAGCGCCGATCCACCGTGCGGGCCGTCAGCTGACCCACCAGGGCGTCGTAGGCGTCCTGGGTGCGGGCCACCACGAGCAGCCCCGAGGTCCCCCGGTCCAGCCGGTGCACGATGCCCGGACGGGCCGGATCGCCCACCTGGGCCAGCTCGGGGTAGCGGGCGAGCAGCCCGGCCACCAGCGTGCCGCCGTCGTGGCCGGCGCCGGGGTGCACGACCAGATCCGCCGGCTTGTCCACCACCACCACCTGGTCGTCCTCGAACACGACGGGCACCTCGACGCCGGGGTCGGCCTCCGGGGTGGTCGAGACCACGATGTCGGACACCGTCACCGAGACGATCGACCCGGCCGCCAGCCTCACCGACCCCTTGGCGGGCGTGGTGCCGTCGACGGTGACCGCACCGGCTGCCAACAACGCGCCCACCTCGGACCGCGAGAGACCGGTGACCATCGCCACCACCCGGTCGAGCCGCTGGCCGTCGAGGGCTGCCGGCACCTCCTCCTCGTAGACCGGCACGTCAGGGTGCCCGCAGTCCGACGACGACCAGCAGGAGCGCCCCGACCACCACACCCATGTCGGCGATGTTGAACACCGGCCACCACTGCAGGTTGATGAAGTCGATCACCGCACCGTGGAGGAACCCCTCGTCGCCCCGGAACGCCCGGTCCACCAGGTTGCCGACCGCGCCGCCGCCGATCAGGCCCGCCGCCACCGCACCAGCGGTGCTGCGGCTGGTGCTGCCCAGCGCCAGCGCCAGCACCATGCCCAGCGCGATCACGGTGACCCACGGGCCGATGCCCCGACCGCTGCCGAGGCTGAACGACGCCCCCGTGTTGTAGGCGAGCTCGAACCGCAGCGACCCGACCACGTCCACGATGCGGCCACCGTCGAGGTTGGCCACCGCCCAGGCCTTGGTGAGCTGATCGGCCGCCAGGACCGCCAAGGCGACCGCGGCGAACAGCTTCAGCTTGCGAGGCGGCACCGCCTCGGTGCCGGCCGGCGTCTCACCGACTGGCGTCGCACCGGCTGACGCGTCACTGGCTGACGCGTCACCGGCGTCGGGGCCGGGCGGTGCGTCGGCTGTGTCGTCGACCAGCGGCTCGGCCGCTGCGGTCGGATCGGGGACGTCCGCCCCGTGGGAACTGCTCGCGCTCAACTGCGGCCGAGCCCCCCCACCTTGTACTCCACCCGCTGGCGGGCCCACGGGATCGCCTCGAGCCGGAGCTCGGGGATGGGTTGACCCGAGGTCTCACAGATGCCGTAGGTGCCCAGGTCGAGCTTGGCCAGGGCGTGCTCGATCTCCGACACCACCTCCCGGGCCTGGGCGGCCAGGGCGAGGTCGCGCTCACGCTCCACGTTGAGCGTGTCGCCCTCGCCGGACTCCTCGTCGAACTGCACGTCGCCGGACTCGAAGTCGGCCACCAGCGATTCGGCCTCGGCCCGCAGGCTCTCGGCCTGGCGCAGGTAGATGGCGCGCTCCTCCTCGAGCAGCGCTCGCTGCTGGCGCAGGAAGGCGGCCGTGAACGGCGACCGTGCCGGCCGCGACGCCGGCGCAGCCTTCTTCACGGGCGCCGACTTCTTCGCAGGCGCAGCCTTCTTCCTGGCCGGAGCAGCCTTCTTCGCTGGCGCTGACTTCTTCGCCGGCACCGCCTTCTTGGCCGGTGCTGACGTCTTCGCGGGCGCTGACTTCTTCGCAGGCGCTGCCTTCTTGGCCGGTGCTGACGTCTTCGCGGGCGCTGACTTCGTCGCAGGCGCTGCCTTCTTGGCCGGTGTTGACTTCTTAGCGGGCGCTGCCTTCTTCGCGGGCGCGGACTTGTCGGCCGGTGCAGCCTTCTTCTTCGCCGGAACGGGCTGCTTGCGGTCGGTGGCCATCATCGTCCTCCCGGGCTCAAAGGGTGCCGGACCCTACGACCGGTACTTCCGGTCGTCAACGCGTCCGGCCCGCTCGCCGCGGACCCGAACCGAACCTCGGCTCAACGGCGCTTGCCGAACCGCCAACCGCGACGGTCGTCGTCGTCGAGGAAGGCTGCGCCCGACGACGGGCCGTTCTCGTCGTCCCGCGGCCCGAGGGGCGCCTCGTCGGCCATCGCCTTGCGCAGCTCGGCCAGGAAGGCGTCGTCGCTCTCGTCGGCGACCGGGGCCGGTGCCGGTGACTGCTCCTGGAACCCCAGGTCGAGCACGGCGACGGGCGCCGTGGGCGGCCCGGCATCGTGGTCGTCGGGCCCGGGGGCGTCGTGGGCCACCTCGATCACCTCGATCACCTCGACCGACTCGACCATGTCGACCGCCTCGGGGTCGGGGTCCGGGGTGGGCTCGGGCGCGTCGGCCGGGTCACCGGGATCGCCGGCACCCGACCCCGTGGGGCCCTGGGCCGGATCGGGACCCGATCCCGGGCCGGGGCCGCCGTCGTCGTCGCTCCCGCGTGCACCGCCCGCTTCGGGACCGGTGTCATCGGACCCCGAGGTCGGGCCGTCGGCCCCCTCGGACCGGTCGGACCGGTCGGCCACATCGGACAGGTCGGGGACGTCGACGGCCCGGAGCTCGGGCAGCGGGGCCAGGCGGAAGGCCGCGGGGTCCTCCAACAGACGCTGCAGCTCGCCCACCGCACTGCGGAGCTGCACCCGCTGCTCCTCCACGTGGCCCTCCAGCACCGACACGTCGGAGCGAAGGTTGTCGCGTGCCTCCTCGAGGCCGCGGATCTCGCCCGCCAGCCGGGAGCGAGCCTCGGTGCGCGCCGCCTCGGTCTCCGACGCCACCTCCTGGCGACGCCGCTCGGCCTCGCTGGCCGTCTGCTCCTCGAGCTGGGAGGCCTCGGCCCGGGCCTTGGCCAGCAGCGCCTCGGCCTCCTCGCGGGCCTCGGCCACGGCAGCATCCGCCGTGCGCTGGGCCAGCACCAGGGTGCGCCGAGCCTCCTCGGCCACCGCCTCGGCGTCGGCAGCGGGGGCGGCGGGCTCGGCGGATCGGCCGGCTGACACCTCGGCGAGACGGGCCTGCACCCGCTCCTCGACCGCAGCATCGATCTCGGCCTGGATCTCCTCGTCGGACCGGACGGGCGCCGTGGCGGCCACGCCGTCTCCCCCGCCCTGGGCCTCGCCGGCTCCCTTGGCCTCAGCCAGGGCCTGGGTGAGGCGGGCCTCCACCTTGGTGGCCATGACCACGGCCCGGTCGAGGAAGTCGTCGACCTCGTCCTGGTCGTAACCCTTGCGCGTGGTGGTGAACTTGGCCTGTTCCAGCAGTCGCTTCAGCGTGAGCTCCATGGCGGCCGAGCCTACCCACGCCGGTGTCAGGGCTCGTAGCCCCGTTCCTCGAGGCGCCGCCGTTCGTCGGCCGACACCTCCACGTTGCCCGGGGTGAGCAGGTACACCTGGTTCACCAGCCGCTCCATCTGCCCGCCGAGCCCGTAGCAGAGGCCACTGGCGAAGTCGATGAGCCGCCGGGACAGCTCACGATCCGCGCCCTGGAGGTTCATCACCACGGGCTGGTTGGTCTTGAACTTGTCGGCCACGTCCTGGGCCTGGTTGAACGACGCCGGCACCACCACGTGCGGCTTGGCGTTCGCGGTGATCGGCACCGGCCGAACCACCTGGGGGCGGGGCCGGATGCTGCTCTGGCCGCCGAAGCTGCCCGCGACACCGGTGGGGTTGACGGTCTGGCCCGAGCCGGCCACGGCGTCGCGGGCCGCGGGGCCCCGGGTGTTGATGGGACGGACCTCGCCGATGGCCGACGGCTCGTCGGCGTACGACGGCAACAGGGGCTCGGGAGCCGCCGGTCGCCCCGCCACCGGCCGGTGCAGGTGATCGTCGCGGTCGGGCTGCGGCGCGGCACCATCAACCTGGTACTGGTCGTAGTCGGCGTCGTCTCCGAGGCCGAGATGGATCAACGCCTTCCTCCACATCAAAACGATGCTACCCGGGGGTCACCGTCGAACACGTCACCGGTGCCGCCGTGACCCGTCGCGGAGAGGGGCCCGGGTCACCGGTCCGGCGGACGGGCGGGTCGGGGGCCGAACAGGGCGCTCCCGATGCGGACCATGGTGGCGCCCTCCTGGACGGCCACCGCCACGTCGCCCGACATGCCCATGCAACGGACGACCAGCCCCAGGCGGTCGGCCAGCGTCGAGAGGGCCGTGAAACCCGGGCGGGCCGACTCCGGCGGTCCGGTCCGGCCCACCGTCATGAGGCCCTCCACCGCGAGTCCGAGGTCGGCCGCGGCACGCACCAGGTCGGGTGCGCCGGTCGGGTCGATGCCTCCCTTGGCCGGCTCTCCCGAGGTGTTCACCTGCACCAGCACCCGGGCTCCGGGGGCCCGCCGGGCGATCTCGGTGGCCAGCTCGAGGCGGTCCACCGTCTGCCAGAGGTGCACCACCGGGGCGAGCTGGCGGACCTTGTTGCGCTGCAGGCGACCGATGGCGTGCCAGCGCACCGGGTGGGGCCCGGCGGCCAGCACGGGCGCCTTGGCCAGCAGCTCCTGGGCGTAGTTCTCGCCGAGGTCAGAGAGGTCGCACGACGCCGCCAGCTCGGCCACCGCCACGTCGAAGCCCTTGGTGACGGCCACGAGGGTCACGGCGTCTCGGGATCCCCCGGCTTCCTCGACCGAGGTCCACAGCCGGTCGACCCGCCGCCGCAGCTCGGCGGCGCCGAGTGGCGCGCCAGGCGTCACGACTCCGCCATCGCGGCGCCGTCGAGCCACGCCACCGCGGCCTGTCGGCCCCGATCGGCCCGGGCCCGGTGGGACCAGTGCTGGGCGCTGCACGCGGTGCACACGCCGGTGTCGGTGAGGGTGATCCCGTGCTCGGCCAGGGCGGCGGCCACGGCGGCGGGCAGGTCGAGCGCCGGCGCCCCGGCCGTGGTGGAGCCCCGGACCGTGGGCCCGAACCGGTCGGCGACCCGGGCGAGGTCGTCGGGGCCGAACTCGTAGTGGTGGGCGCGGATCGTGGGCCCGAGCACCGCGGCCGTGGGGGGCCGGCCGAGCTCCACCAGGGCGGCCACCGACTGCTCCACCACCCCGGCGACCAACCCGCGCCATCCGGCGTGGACCACGGCCACCCCACCGTCGGCGAGCAGCACCAGCGGCCCACAGTCGGCCGCGTGCACGGCCACGGCCACGCCCGGCACCACCGTCACGGCCGCATCGGCCTCGGCGCCGGCGTGCTGGCCCGGCTGCGACACCACCACCACCCGGGGTCCGTGCACCTGGTGGAGCCAGGTCCACGGCCCGGCGACCACCTCGGCCCGCCGTTCCGCGAGGAGGGCGGGGTCGTTGCCGACGGCGAGGTCGCCGTGGGCCCGGTCGGTGAACACGAAGCGCGGGCCGGCCTGCACCGCGAGCTCAGCGCAGGAAGGAGGGCACGTCGAACTCGTCGCCGTTGTCGGAGGCGTCGTCGTCGTCCTGGAAGAGGTCGGTGGTGCGCATGGGGCGGGCCGCGGGGACCTCACCGGTGCGCTCGGCCGTACCGGCCTTGCGGGGCTCACGGCCCGCCTTCTCGTCCCAGCGGTCGAAGCCGGCGGCGATCACGGTGATCCGGACCTCGTCGCCCATCTCGTCGTCGATGACGGTGCCGAAGATGATGTTGGCGTCGGGGTGCGCCACGCCGTGGATCACCTCGGCCGCCTCGTTGACCTCGAACAGGCCTAGGTCGCTGCCAC
>WBZL01005037.1_pt1 | contig 11136 bp, 10 predicted proteins | sample 5204291 | NCBI WGS metagenome assembly WBZL01 (sample SAMN12344345, study PRJNA552823) | activated sludge metagenome | biome: Activated sludge suspended growth; feature: Nitrification reactor; material: Wastewater; isolation source: activated sludge from nitrification reactor of wastewater...
ATGGATGCTGTCATAGACCGACTCTGCATCGCCATGAACCACTACGTCGATCATCCGGAAATCGTCCGTTCCATAACCGCTTTTCCGTGGATATGCTCATTCAATGAATGCTAAATGGTATCAGGTGTTGCTGAGCCATCCTATGCGGATAAGCATATTACGCATATGCTGAAAGAAGCTTTGGCTCTGGTGGAAGTAAGACTTTTGGACCATATCATTATCGGTGAGGGCTATACGTCCTTTGCCGATAGCGGTTTACTTTGAAGGATAAAACGACTGAAGGGCTTACCCCCTTCAGTCGCTATGGTTTTATCGCCTACACCGATTTCTCCCTCTTGTGGAAAAGAGGTATAGATGCGCTAAAGGCATGAAAACGGCGCAAGTCATTGATAAAAATCTCCTCCTGGAAAATTCCAGGAGGAGAAGAGCACCTAAGCCGCTTCAGCTAAAATGGCAGGTTGGAGTCCCGCCAGATAGTCGGCAGCCTCTCGGGCCTTGGAGGCGGCGGTAAAAAGCGCTCGCTTATCGCTCTTTAAGAGCCTCAGCCAACTCTCGATGTAGATACCGTGGCAGGTCCTTGGACAGGGGCTGATGCCAAGATCAGCACATAAGAAGGCGGCGCCAAACTCCGCTATCAACTCTTCGGCAGCGTAAGCCTGGGTACCGAAGCGTATCAACAAGTCGCGATTCAAGCGGTCCTTGTGACCGGTCCAGTGGGTGAGTTCATGAAAAAGCGTGGCGTAGTAGTTTTCCGTTGCGCTGCTTGAAGCCGTATCCACAAAATACTCGCGGTGGGGCATCCGAATCATGTCCTCCTTGGGCTGATAACAGGCTGATAATCCACCGGATAACACCTTGGCCTTGGTATGGGCGACAAAGCGCTCAGCCTGTTCCAATTCATGTGTTTTGTCTTCCCTGGCTTCGAGGTGGGGTCTGTTCCAGCCGTAGACCTGATCACTATGAAAGACCCAACTGGTTTTCACGAGGACAAAGCGCCGGGTGAGGGGCTCCTCGGTTTCCGGGTGTTCACCAAAGCGCACACTATCTTGGAAAAAGACGACCATGGTGCCTTTTTCGCCTTTTCGCACGTTAGCGCCCACAGCACGCCACTGCTTGTAGGTGCCCCAAGCGCCGGTGTTGTAGCCGTGCTTCATCTGAGCGGCCCACAGCGCGAGAATATTCACGCCCTGATAGTATTTGTTGGTGATCACGTTGATGGGCCGACAGTGAGCAATGCTGGTATTCCAAGGCATCTCGTATTTTGGCGTACCGGCTTCAATGCAAGAAATAATTTGGTCGGTAATGTGTTGATAAACATCGTTCTTTGACGGTTTTGTCGTCATGATTTGTCTCCTTATTATTGTGTCGGTCGCCCCATGCGACCTTCCGATGCCTACCGAAAAACACCCGTGAGAAAGCAACGCCTTGCACCGCTAGGCCGAAACAAAGTGGAGGATGGCTGGCGAGCGTTTTTTTGAAGCCGAAGGCAAGCGCGAGGAATGGCTTCAGCCAGGGGAAAAAAACACGAAGCCACGCCGTTGCAAGGGGTTGTGGCGGGTGTAGTAGGTCAGGCATCAAGAGGAAGGGGCAAGGGGCAAACGACAGCTAAGGAGACCAAGCCCCGACAACAGTCAAAAAAACTAGACTAAAGAACACATTTCCAGACTTTTCTTGCCTTTGTAGTGCCTACGCTGCAAGAGATGCCAGGCAATGCCAAGCAGGAAGCGAGGGTCGGCAGGCAGAAGATCACTTCCTTGAAGAAGAGGCGAAATTCTCATCCTGTGGCCCGTTTGATCGTGCAACACGAAGGAGTTTGGAAACCGTCCCAGTGGCCTGTTGTTGGCCAGCGTGCGAATGAAAAGGAAACTACGGCCTGTCCAATTCCAGGATGTCGCTGGAGAACACCCAGAAAATGAGGGGCACCAGGCGCATGGACTCGTGAGGGTAGGGGAGAGAATCCATCAGGCCAGAGGCTGGAAAACCTTTATTGGGTGAAGGCAAAAACACTTGAAAGAGGCTGGGCACTTTGTCCTTACCCAGTGTTGTTGTCCGGTGAGGCTACTTTAACCCTGGAGGCATGGAGGTTGGTCCTTGTGGGGAAGTGGGGATTGAGGCTTGGATACGGAAAACTGCAAGCCCACGCTGAACGCACGAACTGGCGCATGAAATAGACGCTTGAATGGTAACGGGTTGATGCTTGCCTGGCTTCTCTTGCCGAAGAGAGAATGAATAAGTTTGGCGGCAAACGGCCCTGTGCTGCGTTGGGATTGGCCTTGGGGGCTGATGGATCTTAAGCTCTACAAAGTTGGCTTAGTAATGAAGTCGTAAGCGCTCTTTTTGCGCGCCTGCTAGGCAGGAGGTGGCCTGGCGGGATCTCTTAACCCTGCTTCCTCTGCTTGAAGTGGCTTGGCTTCGATCCAGGAGGGGGAAGGAGGAGATTTTCTTATAATGTTATTTTTTGCGCCGCCCTTTTTTATCGGGTGGGGGCGCGGGGTTGTCGGTGATTTCTTCCTCCTGCCAAGGAGCCTTGCCGAGTTCGGCTTTCACTTCCTCGACCGTCGGCAAACTTGCCTGAAGTTCTTTCGGTAGCTTGTCTGATAACTCGTAGCGGGATATCCCGATGGGCTTATTCACGTCTCGAAGGGCATACTCGGCAACGATGTTGTTCCGGTTCCGGCAAAGAATGAGGCCAATCGAGGGACCGTCTTCTTTCATCTTCACCTGTTCATCCAAGGCGGTGAGGTAGAAATTGAGTTTGCCGGTGTACTCCGGTTTGAAGGGACCGGTTTTCAGCTCAAGCGCCACATAGCAATGCAGCCGAAGATGGTAGAACAGCAAGTCGATGTAGAAATCATCGCCGCCCACCTCTAGGTGGTACTGTCGCCCGACAAAGGCAAAGCCCTTGCCCAGCTCCAGCATGAAGCGGGTGATGCGCTCCACAAGAGCCGTTTCCAGCTCCCGTTCATGGGCTTGCTCGCCGACACTGAGGAAATCAAAGACGTAGGGGTCTTTGAGCGTTTCACGCGCGAGATCTGACTGCGGGGCGGGTAAGCGCTCGGTGAAGTTATCTATGCGGGGTTTGTCGGCCTGCCGTTCGTAAAGCTGGCTTGCAATCTGGTGATCCAGGACACTACGAGACCAGCCGTTCTCGATGGTTTTTTGGACGTACCACAGGGCCTTATCCTGATCCTTAATTTTTTGGATAATCAAGTCGTTATGACCCCATGGAATTTGTGCCACAAGCTGTGGCACAAATTCGCCTTGCCCTGCATAAAAGGCATAGAATTGCTTCATGCGATACAGATTGCGTCGGGAAAACCCCTTCATCGCCTGGAATTCTCGGCTTAGATCCCTGGCAATCTGCTCAATAACCGCATCCCCCCAGCCGCTGGCCTGCTGCTTTTCGGCAATCTGCCTGCCGATATCCCAGTACAGTTCAATAAGCTGGGTATTGACCGTAACGGCGGCTTTGATCTGTGCAGCTTGGATGCGGCTTTTCAGCTCGGCAATCAAGCTCCGGTATTCGTCTGTCTTGATAAGGTCTTGGCTCATGACCGTTTCTTGTAGAGGATTTCGGGAATGTTTTCAACGACGACATTCCGTAAGATCCTGATGATTCAAATGATTATCGCCATAAATCCCATAAACGGGGACTTTCCTTGCTCAAGGAGAGAGTGGGGGGAATGTCACCAGAAAGTTTCTTTCTGCTTAAAATATAACACTTAGTGTGATATGTATTATATATCAAGGGGAGAATAGAGCTTTGACGGAGATTGAAGCATGAGCAAGAGAAAACAATACAAGTCAGAAGCCTTTGCCGCTATTCATGAAACCATGGATGCGCTCCATCAGATTGGAGCTATCGATAAAAAGACTATGCGGGATTTTGATACGGCTTGTCTTGCAGATCTTCCTGAAATGGAGCCAGAGGATATTCGAGCCTTGCGAGAGCGAGAGCGAGTATCCCAGCCGGTTTTTGCGGCCTATCTGAATGTAACCCGGAATCTGGTTTCCGATTGGGAGCGCGGCATTAAAAAGCCAGGAGGTCCTGCCCTTCGTCTGTTAAGCATCATACAAAAGCGTGGGATTGATTCCTTGGCCTAATGGAACAACTTATTGTGACTCCTAGAACTTTGTCCAACAAGTTGTTGGACAAACTCAGAGTAACCCGCGAAAGAGGGTATGTGGACTGGAACGCGCTTCATGATGGAATGACCGCCACTACCACAGTGCGGCGGGTCGCATCCCAATATGAACAAAGTCCCTGATGGGCTCAGAGCGCGACCAAATCCACTAACTGTATAGTGGAAGATACATGGAAACCTGGATTTCTCATCGCATGCCTCCGGTTTAGGTCAGATAGCCTGGGCAGTGAGGGCGGCAAGCGGGTGGTAATGAGCGGACTCTTCCCAGACTTCATGCATGGCTTCTTGCGCTACTCGCTCAATTTTCCTCGTTTCCAACGCCATACGTGCTGCCATATGCCGGACGAAGGCCGGGGTGATGGGCTCGGGTTGGTGGGAGGGGAGGGGGTCTGAAGTGAAAGAGAAAAGTTCTCTATCCAGTGTGTCTTGATGCATCTCGGGCAGCTCCTGGGAAAATGGTCAACGTTCTCTCAGATAGAGCAACAGACATGCCAGATGAGAAAAACAAGCCCTATGAATGAGTTATCGGATGCCTCAGTGGCAAGGCCCCCAGTTGTGATCCAGCCTTTATGAGAGTTCCATATCACTAATATTGTTCAAATAGTCGTAAGAGTTATCAATAGCCGCTCGCGTAGCTGAGCCTTTGCTCAGCTCAAGCGTAGCGAGCGGTTGTTGATAACTCGCCTTTCTGGCCTCCTCGGGAGTACGGTAGCCTAGTGATCCGTGTGGCCTTCTAGCATTGTAGAACATCTGAAATGTTTCACTCTTCTTGGTAGCCTGACTCACACTAGTAAAGCACTGTTCATTTAGGAATTCCTGACGCAGGATTGATATTAACGATTCGACTGCACCATTTTGCCAGGGGCTTCCTGGTTCTACGTAAAGTAGCTCGAGCCCCATTCTGGTCAGGGAGTCTTTGATGAGCTTTGCTGTAAACTCAGGACCGTTATCTGAGCGAATACACAGAGGTATGCCATGCTTTCCCATAAGCTCTAGTAGCACTTCCAGAATGTCCTCAGCAGACCATGAGCGACGAGGGTGGAAGTAAAAACACTCGCGGGTGAATTCTTCCAATACCACTAACCAGCGCAACTCGCGACCATTGGTAGTAGCTCCACTGACAAAGTCCCAGCTCCACACATGGTTTATATGCTGGGCAGGGCGCCTCAGTATGCTATGACTGGAATGCCCTTTATTCTTAGGCTTTTTCCTCCTTCTGGGGACTTTCAGCCCTTCAGTTCGCCATAACTTGTAAACTCGTTTACGATTCACTTTCCAACCATCTTTGTTTAGCTCTCTTGTGATCTTTTTGTAACCATAGTGCGGATATTGCTGTACCTTCCTAAGCATAGACCCTCGTAGTCGCTCATTAAACTCCTGACGCTTACAGACATAGCGCATCGCCCGTCTAGAGAAATTAAGCAACCTACAAGCTCGTCTCTCCGACACCCTGTATCTGCGTCTTAGGCGACGGCACGTCTGGCGCTTCTCCGACGGGCTTAATACTTTCCCTCTACTACATCCTTTAGCATCCGGTTATCTAACGTGAGGTCTGCCACTGCTGAGCGCAAGCGTTGATTCTCTCGCTCCAGCTCCTTGAGCCTCTTAACCTGTTCCCGACTCATGCCCTCATACTCAGCTCTCCAGCGATGATACGTTGCCTCGCTTACTTCAAGCTGCTGCAATATATGACCAAGGTTTTGGCCTGATTTCAGCATTACATCTGCTTCCTGTAACTTGCGTAGAATTTCCTCGGGCCGGTGCTTCTTTCGTCTAGTCATTTCGTTCCCCTTTCAATTAACTAGGGAACTCTCATATCACGTGGTAACATTTTAGGGGAGCAAGCCATCAGGAGAGATGAAGGGCGGTTGAATGGGTCATAGTGTTCAGTCAAGCGGGCCAATCTGGTGATAAGGGGGAAGCTGATGACCTGAAATGATCGGTTAGATGGCGAGCCAGACGCTCTTCAGGGGGTATTCCAGCGACCGGCTAACCGTTCAAAGACTGGCCATGCCTACAACAAGGGGAGCGAGAACAGAGGGCATGGTTACATGCCTACCCTTGAAAGGGAATTGGATATAGAACTTGCCTAATTGGATATAATTGGATACTGCTCACGCAGCTCATTGTTCAAAAAGAAGCTCGGCTTGTTGCGCTTGCAAAAGCAGCAAAAGGACCGGTTAGCGGCCAAGATTTCCCATGAAGAGCACTTATAGGGCTTGCATCCCGATGCGCTGGCGATTCTGGAATAGGCTCGGGCAAGCGGGCCATTACTACGAGTCAAGCTGGAAAGCTTACCGGCGCGCCTCGGCCTACGGTCAAGGTGCGACTGGGTTGCGCTGGTCAAACGGGGGGTTACTCCAGCGCCATGGACAGGGTAGGTAGTTGGGTAGCGAGGTGATTAGAGTTCGCCTTTAAAGGCTTTGTCGAGGATAGAGGGGAGTAAGGCGTTAAGCTCGGTAGTGGTTTTGGCTTGGATAGTTGTTAGGTGTCTTATTTTTTCAGCGGTGCCTCTAATCATAAATTGCCATTTCATGGGTGGTATCATCAATTCATAATCAAGAATCACATCAGATTTAACTCTTATTCTTCGATTTCCAGAGTTACTACCGATACCTCGACTTTTACTTAAGAAGTGTTGCCAGATATGACTGGAACTGAAGTAGGCCATGAGGAACTCAGGTAAAATCTGCTGCTTATTAAGATCAAAGGTTGGAAATTCATTTGATACAAAATGTTGATCATATTTTTTAGTAACTACTCCAAAGGCTCCCTCAAATGCATTTAATCTAGCATAGATAAATTGACCATTGTAAACACGATATAATGTTTTAGCTTTTATTTTATCGCCATTTAAAGGAGCCTTTGAAAAAAGGCCCTTTGCAAAACTGTATATGCCAAATGTTGGATATAAGCCACCAGGTAAGACACGAACAGGATCAACTTTGAGTTTGAGCAATTCACCTAAAGCAGTTTTTCTCCAGCCCAGTTTTCTTTTTTCAGCATCAGGTAAATCGGTTCGATGGGCCATTGCTACTAAAGAATTAATGCTATTGTATTGGATATCTTTCTGTAGATTCTGTATTTCCTTTATCTTACCTGCCAATCTCTCAATTTTCGCTACAATCTGTTGTTGTTCTGCGAGAGGGGGGAGAGGCATTGTATAATTTATAACCTCTTGTGGCCTAATTGCAGCATAATTAGTTGAGCCTTTAGCGTTCACCTGTTCTTTGAAAGTCGGGGTCTTGGAAAAATAATTAAGAAATTTCTTATTGAGCTTGGCTGAGTCAATCGCAAAAAGAAAGTAGTGACTACTTACAATCGAGTCTTCTAATTCATCTGGAACAATGCCAAATCCCCCAACTTTAGCGTCAATTTCGGCTACTAAGAATTCACCAGCACGACAAACCTGTTGTTGTTTGGTTTTGATTTCACTGCCTGTAACCCGATCTCGTAAGACGATCCCTTTAGCATGGAGTTGAACCCGACAGCGCATATATTCCTGGGTATCGTCAATGGTGATGAATTCCTTGCGCTGGCTCATCACCTCCCCCAACTTCACCAACGGCCAAGCCTTGCTCATACTTCCGCCCTCCCTAGCTCGGCCTTGATCTCCTCCATCAGCTCAAGAATCCTTCTCTCTTTCTTGATGATATCCTCGGCCATTTGCTCAGGCGGCAAGTGCTCCAAGGTTTCGGCGTTGTTCGGGTTCTTGATGTCCAGATTCACTGAAAGAAGATTTCCCTCAGTGTCGTATTTGAGCACCTCCCCTACCGGAACTTGCCAAGCCCGCTCGTTCTCCTCCCGCTGGCCCTGTGTCCACCAGGCGATGCACTCGGCAAACTCCTCAAACCGCATGGGCTGCGTTTTAGTGTATTTCTTCCGTCCTTCGGGTAGCGGAACTTCGTAGTACCAGATTGCTTTTGTCGATCCAGATCGGTCAAAAAGTAAGATATTGGTTGGAATTGCGGTATAGGGTTCAAACACACCATTGGGCAACCGAACGATGGTATGCAAGTTGTACTCTTTCAAAAGCTGCTCTTTGATGCGGGCGCAAACCCCATCGCCAAAGAGTGTGCCATTGGGTACGACGACAGCCGCACGTCCCCCTTGGGGAGATTTCCCACCAGGGCGTTTGAGCTTGCGCATAATCAGTTGCAAGAACAGCAGCGCGGTTTCTGAGGTCTGCATGTCCTCGGGAAAATTGCCCTGGATACCTTTTTCTTCTTCCCCACCAAAGGGGGGATTGGTGAGAATGATATCGACACGATCCTTATCGCCCATTTCTCGCAAGGGAAAGCGCAAACTGTTGAGTGGGTCCACTTTAGGGTTTTCTAACCCATGCAAGAGTAGATTCATCTGCGCCAGTAGATAGGGCAGCGGCTTGGCTTCTCCGCCCTGAATGCTCCGCTCCTGTAAAATAGCACGGTCTTTGACGGTCTTGCATTGATTCTCCAGATAGTTGTACGCCTCCACTAGAAATCCGCCAGTGCCACAAGCTGGATCTAAGACGACTTCGCCCAACTGAGGGTTGATCACCTCCACCATGAAGCGCACCACAGCGCGCGGGGTGTAAAACTCCCCAGAATCCCCCGCAGAATCTCGCATTTCCTTGAGCATGGACTCATAAAGATGTCCCAAGGTATGCATTTCCTCCGTGGCGTTAAAGTGAATGCTGTTGACCTTATCGATCACGTCCCGTAGCAGATACCCGTTAATCATGCGGTTCTGCACGCCTCGGAATACCGTGGCGACTACGTCACGGCGATCTCCGCCGTTGGCACCTTGCAAACCGCGTAAATAGGCAAAAAGTCCGGCTTGGCGTTGGCCATTGGGGAGAACCGCTTCCTCATTGTTGATGAATGCGATTAGTTCATCTCCGGTGATTCCTCCTTCCGTGGCTGCCCAATCCCGCCAGCGGTAGGGCTGTTCAATGGTCGGTCGGAATTGTTGACCGCTCATTACGGCCTCGGCCTCCCTGATTTGCTCCAGGTCATCCAGAAACTTGAGGAACATAATCCAGGTGAGCATTGGCAAGCGATCCAGGTCGCCATTCAGACCTTTGTCCTTACGCATGATGTCCCGTGCGGACTTGATCAGGCTCCCCAGTTGTTGGGTCGTAGTGACGGGCAATGCGGATTGCTTAGTATTGGTCTTACTCGAATCGGACTTCTTTGGTCTGGCCATGAGGAACGTCAGTTATTGTTATCAGTGGTTCTTACATCGTGTAGATGAGGGTTTGGAGCCGGTCAACCGCTTCCTTGAGCGGGAGTGGACCGCCAAACAGCTCGGCAATTTCCATCACGTTTCCATACTGTGAAAGCGGGGGGACTTGCAAGGCATTGGGAATAGATAGCTGTTCTGGGCCGTGTTCGCTGTATTTATCCAGCAAAGCATTCAGTATTTCACGGGCTTTCTCGGCATATTGGTCAAAAAACGCCTGTTCCTGACTACGTACACGGGATGCTCGCTCGCGGCGGGTGCGGATGGGTTTGCGGAAAGCAACATGACAGAGCAAATCGAGAGGGTCCGCCTCGGGCTGAGCAGAGATGGTAGCGAGATCGTCAAAGGTAATGCCCTGCTCCTCCAAGGTGACGAGCACTTTCTCGCGTGTCAGCGGGTTGGCCCATTGATCTTGGAGTTCATCAGCGGAATGAAACAGCGTTCTGACCTTATCGGCGGTGTAGTCAGTGTACTGCACGGTGCGAAGCTGCTTGCCATCGGCGTCCAGTTCTAAAACCTGGTGGCCGATAATGCGCACCTCGCCGCCGTCTACATAGTATTTTCGGGGAAGGTAGGGACCATCCTCTTCCTGAATATCGGCTACAGGGGGAAGACCCTCATCGAGAATCGGATCGTGAGGGTCTCGGGTTTCTCCATCCGTGGTTTCAGTGGTCTCCACCTCTGAAACCGTATTTCCATCTTCATCCACGGTAATGTCTTCTGCAAACTCAGGAAACCCGTCAAAGCTCGGGTCGGCAAACTGCCGAGTGGCCGATCCGGTGTAGTCCAGGATGTTGAAATAGAGCTTGCCGTAATCCTCGCGAATGCGCGTGCCACGGCCAATAATCTGCTTGAACTCACTCATGGAATTGATGATGCGCACAATTACTACGTTTTTACAGGTCGGCGCATCGACCCCGGTGGTCAGCAACTGGGACGTGGTGAGAATCACTGGAGCGGTGGTTTCCAGCTCCTGGAAGCGGCTCAAGTGGCCGCGACCGATACCCCCTTCATCTGATGTCACGCGGGCCACGTAGTTGGGAAATTGCTTGACCAAATCCTGATTGAGATTTGCTAGCGCTCGGCGCATCTCATCCGCATGTTCCTGATCCACGCAAAACACAATGGTTTTGGCAAAGCGGTCCGTGCGCTTCATGAATTCCGTCAAGTGATGGGCAATCGCCGTGGTACGGCTGCGTAGCGCGACAATGCGTTCAAAATCCTCGGTGCGGTATTCGCCGTCTGGGATTTCCCGTCCATAGCGATCCACTTCGCCTTTGGAGGGACGCCAGCCGCTTGCGTCTACCGTGGTTATGACGCGGTGAACCCGGTAAGGCGCGAGAAAACCATCCTCAATACCCTGTTTGAGACTGTAGGTGTAAAGGGGTTTGCCAAAATACTGGTAGGTGTCGCGGTTATCCTCCCGCAAGGGCGTAGCGGTCATCCCTAATTGATAGGCGGGTTCAAAGTATTCCAGAATCTCGCGCCAGTTGCTTTCATCGCGGGCGCTCCCTCGGTGGCACTCGTCTACCACAATGAGATCGAAAAAGTCTCTTGCGTATTGCCGGTAAAGCCCTGGGCGGCGTTCGTCTTTGGCGAGTGCCTGGTAAATGGCGAAATATATTTCCCGCCCCTTGCTGACTTGCCCGCCTTCAATTTTGAAGCGGGCCTCGCCAAATGGGGCAAAAGTCTTGTCCTTGGGGTCGTCCACCAGGATGTTGCGGTCGGCTAGAAACAGAATACGAGGTTTACGATGCTCACCAGCGCA
>WBZL01005038.1_pt1 | contig 11134 bp, 8 predicted proteins | sample 5204291 | NCBI WGS metagenome assembly WBZL01 (sample SAMN12344345, study PRJNA552823) | activated sludge metagenome | biome: Activated sludge suspended growth; feature: Nitrification reactor; material: Wastewater; isolation source: activated sludge from nitrification reactor of wastewater treatment...
GCGGGCCGGGAAACAGCGACTTCTGTAACCAAACTCGCAACCGCTCCTTTATCCAAAGAGAACGAAGCTGCTCTGGCCAGGGTGGTTGGCATGCTCGATACCTGCGACACCCGCGCGGCAGTGGAACTGGAACGCTTGGGCGCCGAGCTGAGCTCTCGGCTGGGCGCACGGTTCGATGATCTGCGTCGATGCGTCGATGCTTTCGATTACGATGCGGCCTTGTCGCTGCTGCGACCGCTCCTGGAGTCCGCACAACGGGAGAACCACCAATGAACGCAGAGACACAACCGATCATTCTCGTTGTTGACGACCAGGTCGAGAACCTCGCCGTTCTCTCCGCCCTACTCCAGCCCCATTATCGTGTACGCGCCGCGCGATCCGGCGAGCAGGCGCTCCGTGTGGCCCTTTCCCCCCCTCTTCCCGACTTGGCCCTGCTCGATGTCATGATGCCTGAGATGGACGGCTATTCGCTTCTTGCACGGCTTCGTGAAAAGCCCGTCACAGCGGGGATTCCGGTGTTGTTCGTCACCGCGCTGGCCGCCGAGGAGGACGAGGAGCGCGGGCTGGCCTTGGGCGCGGTCGACTACATCACGAAGCCCATCAAACCAGCGGTGGTACTGGCCCGTGTCCGGACTCATCTGGAGTTGAAACGGGCTCGTGACCAATTGGCCGCCCAGAACACGGTTCTGGAAGACCAAGTGGCGCAACGCACCGCAACACTGAAACAGACCTTGCAGCGCGTCGAAGAGAGCAACGCGTTGCTGCGCAAGACCCACTTTGAAACCCTGATGGCATTTGGCGAGTTAGCCGGCCAGCGGGGCAAGGAATTCGCCGAGCACGGCCGACGGGTGGCTGATGTCTCCCGACAGGTTGCGTTCCGGATGGGCCTGGACGCACCCGAAGCCCAGGATGTGTTCATCGCGGCGTTGTTGCATGACGTGGGGAAAATCGGCTTCCCGGAGAACCTGTTAAGCAAACCCGTGCATGCCATGAATCGAGGGGAAACGGACAACTATCGGCGGCATGCCGCCCTGGGCGGGGAAATCATTGAGCGTATCGGAACCCTGGCGCGAGTCGCCGACATCATCGCCCATCACCACGAGCATTACGATGGATCGGGGTTCCCCGCTGGGTTGAGCGGACTTCAGATTCCCATCGGGGCGCGCATCGTCTGTGCTGTAAACGACCATGACAATCTCAGGCAGGGTGTTCTAACCTCGCAGCCGATGAGCGCCAAGGAAGCTTGCCAGTACCTGGTCGCGGAACAGGGCACGCGCTACGACCCCATGGTCATCGGGGCACTGGAACCGATCCTCAAGGCAGATGGAAATTTCGAGATCGACGAACTGCTGGTCCCAGTGCAGCATCTTAGGGAAGGTATGACGCTCAGCCGCGAGGTGCTACACAGCAACGGTTTTGTCTTGCTGGCGCGCAACGCGGTTATGACCCAGACCCTCATCAACCAGTTGATGGCCGTTGAACGGCAATCTGGTGCAAAGCTCAAGGTTCATGTGGTGCGTGCCTCAACCTTGCCAAATTCATCCGGAAACATGGCCGCGTAGCGCTGCTTGCATGTAGCCATGCCCAGCGTGACGGGGAAGCGGCCTGTCAAGCCCGATCCTTCAAAATAGCTTTCAAACCGCCGGCTTCACCGGGGTCAACTTCCAGATTTCCGCGTTGTATTCGGCCATGGTGCGATCGGTGGAGAACTTGCCGCTGCCGGCGGTGTTGAGGATGCTCATGCGGGTCCAGTGTTCCCTGTCCCGGTAGGCGGTGGCGGCCCGCTCCTGGGCATCCACGTAGGAACGGAAATCGGCGGCCACCAGCCAGGGGTCGTGGGGACTGCGGATGGCCTGGATGACGGGGTCGAACATGCCCGGCTCATCCAGGTTGAAGTGGCCCGATTCCAGCAGTTTCATGACCCGGAACAAATCCTTGTCCGCCGCGATGAGCGCGTTGGGGTCGTAGTGGGCGCGGGTCGAGTCCACCTGCTCGGCGGTGAGGCCGAAGAGGAAAAAGTTGTCGTCCCCCACCTCCTCCCGGATCTCGATGTTGGCGCCGTCCAGGGTGCCGATGGTGACGGCGCCGTTCATCATGAACTTCATGTTGCCGGTGCCCGAGGCTTCCTTGCCGGCGGTGGAGATCTGCTCCGACAGGTCCGTGCCGGGGGCGATGATCTCCATGGCGGAAACCCGGTAGTTGGGCAGGAAGGCCACCTTCAGGCGATCGCCGATGTGGGGGTCGCCGTTGACCATTTCCGCCACCTTGCAGACCAGGCTGATGATGCGCTTGGCCATGAAGTAGCCCGGCGCCGCCTTGCCGCCGATAAGCACGCAGCGCGGCGTCCAGTCCCGGTCCTCGCCGTGTTTAAGGCGGGCGTAGAGGTGGATGACGTGGAGGATGTTGAGGAGCTGGCGCTTGTATTCGTGGATGCGCTTCACCTGGACGTCGAACAGGGCGTCCGCGCCGAAGTCCACGCCGCAGTCCTTCTTCACCAGCGCCGCCAGGCGGACCTTGTTGGCCCGCTTCACCTCGTGCCAGCGGGCGCGGAAACCGGCATCCTCGGCGAGGGGGGCCAGGCGACGCAGCTCGTCCAGGCTGGTGACCCAGCCCTGGCCGATGCTGTCGTCCAGCAGCCGGGCCAGGCCCGGGTTGGCGGAGGCCAGCCAGCGCCGCTGGGTGACGCCGTTGGTCTTGTTGTTGAACTTGTGGGGCCAAAGCTCGAAGAAGTCCCGGAACAGACCCTTCTTCAGCAACTCGGAATGCAACTCGGCGACGCCGTTCACGGAGAAACTGCCGACGATGGCGAGATAGGCCATGCGCACCTGGGGATCGGCGCCTTCCTCGATCAGGGACATGCGGCTCAAGCGGGCGCCGTCGCCGGGCCAGCGCCGGGCCACCTCGTAGAGGAAGCGGGCGTTGATCTCGTAGATGATCTCCAAGAGGCGCGGCAGCAACTGGCCGAACAGGCGCACCGGCCACTTCTCCAGGGCCTCGGGCAGCAGGGTGTGGTTGGTGTAGGCCATGGTGCGGCGGGTGATGTCCCAGGCCGCGTTCCATTCCAGTCCCCGCTCGTCCATGAGCAGGCGCATCAGTTCCGCCACGGCGATGGTGGGATGGGTGTCGTTGAGCTGGAAGCAGTTCTTGTCGGCGAAGCGGCCGTAGTCCTTGCCGTGGTACTGCTCCCAGCGGGCCAGCACGTCCTGGAGGCTGGCCGAGGCCAGGAAGTACTGCTGGCGCAGGCGCAGTTCCTTGCCGTTCTCGCTGCTGTCGTTGGGGTACAGCACCATGGTGATGTTCTCGGCGGCGTTCTTGGCCGCCACCGATTCCGTATAGGAACCGGCGTTGAACTCGTCCAGGTCGAACTCGTCGGTGGCCGCGGCGCTCCAGAGGCGCAGCACGTTGACGGTGCTGTTGCGGTAGCCGGGGATGGGGGTGTCGAAGGGCACCGCCAGCACGTCGTGGCTGTCCACCCAGCGCACGTGCATGCGGCCCTCGGCGTCGTGGTAGAGCTCGGTGCGGCCGCCGTACTGGACCCGGCGGGTGTGCTCCGGCCGTTCCAGTTCCCAGGGATTGCCTTCCCGCAGCCAGTGGTCCGGCTCTTCCACCTGGCGTCCGTTCTCGATGTGCTGGCGGAACATGCCGTACTCGTAGCGGATGCCGTAGCCCATCACCGGCAGTTGCAGGGTGGCGCAGCTGTCCAGGAAGCAGGCGGCGAGCCGTCCCAGGCCGCCGTTGCCCAGGCCGGCGTCGTGCTCCACGTCGATCATCTCTTCCAGGTCCAGGCCCAGGCGGCGCAGGGCGGGTTCCGCCTCCCCGTCCAGGCCCAGGTTGAGCAGGGCGTTGCTCAGGGTGCGGCCCATGAGGAATTCCAGGGACAGGTAGTAGGCGTGCTTGGCATCCCGCTCCTCGTAGGCGAAGCGGGTGCGCTTCCAGCGTTCCATGAGGCGGTCGCGCAGGGCCAGGACCAGGGCCTGGTAGGGATAGTGGGTGGAGCGGCAGTGGCGGTCCCGGCCCATATAGATGCCGAAGTAGCGGCGGATGTCCATGACCAGGCTGGCTGCGTCCATGCCCAGGGGCGGCAACTGATAGAGCTCCGTGGTGGGCTTGCTGGCGGACATGGGTCTGAGATGGGTCGTCGGGTTGTTCTGGATCATGGGCATGACGTGAAGGTGTGCGAAAAGGTAGTTCGCTAGGATAAACGCGGCGCGGCGCTCTGGGGACCCACCAGGGTGATCCGGGGCCTTATCGCCGGCCGGTGGGTGTCATGGACGCCACCCGCGGGCGGCGAGAAAGTGGAGGCTCATTCCGCCGCCACCTGGCCGGAGCCGTAGAACACGCAGGCATTGCGGCCGGAGGTCTTGGACTGGTACATGGCCAGATCGGCCTTGTGCACCAGATCGGCGGCGCCCGCGGCGTCGCGGGGATAGAGGCTGACGCCGATGCTGGCGCTGACCTGGAGTTCGTGGGGCCCCACCCGGATGGGCAGGAGCATGCCGTCGATGATCTTCTTGGCGATGGCGGCCAGGTGATGGTGGTCTTCCAGGCCGGAGAGCAGGACCATGAATTCGTCGCCACCCAGCCGCGCCACGATGTCCACTTCCCGCACCATGCCCTTGAGCCGGCGGGCGGCGACCCGCAGCACCTCGTCGCCCACGGCGTGGCCCAGGCTGTCGTTGATCTGCTTGAAGCGGTCCAGGTCGATGAAGAACACCGCCAGCTGCTTGCCCGAGCGGCGGGCGGCGGCCATCTCGTGCTCCAGGGTGTCGTAGAACATCATGCGGTTGGGCAAGCCCGTCAGGGTGTCGTGGCGGGCCAGATGGTCCAGTTGCCGCCTGCTGTCGTGGAGCTGGGCGATGTGGGCCTGGATCTCGATGCGCATGTCATTAAAGCTGCGGGCCAGCAGGCCGATCTCGTCGTGGCGGTCCAGGGGCAGGCCGCTCATCACGTGGTCCTGGGAGAAGCGCTGCACGGCCGCGACGATGCGGTTGAGGTGGCGGGTGATGAAGCGGGACACGGCGGTGGACAGCAACATGGCCAGCAGGCTGAACCCCAGCACGATCTGCATGGTCTTGTCGCCCTGGGCGCGGGTCTCCGCGAGCACCCCGGCCAGGGGCTTGGACAGGCCCACCACCACGAACTGGCTGGTGCCGGCCTCGCCGAAGGGCAGTTTCTGGAAAGCCACCACCTGGCCCCCCTCGGCATGGGAAGGCGGGGCCGTCCCCCCCCTTCCCGCCGGCGCGGTTTCTCCGTCCTGGATGGCCATCACGGCATCCGCCCGGCCCTGGAACAGGGGCTCCGTCTGCCGGAACCCCTCCTGGAGCAGCACCCTGCGGCCCTTGTCGAAGCCAAAGGCCATGGCGGGGTCCGGATGGATGAGGAAGTCTCCCCACTCGTTGGCCAGGTAGAGGCCGTAGTCCCGGGGCAGGTCGGTCTTCAGCAGGGCGAACAGGTGGTGCAGGTCCACGTTGATGACCATGACCCCCAGGGCCTTGCCGCCCGTCCCCACCACCGGGGTCGCCACCCGCAGGGTGGGCTTGCCCAGGCCGGAGTGGGCGCCCTCCTCGTGGTTGATGGCGATCTTGGACAGGTGGATGTCGCCCTTGGCCAGACGCAGGGTGCGGAAGACATAAGGGAAATGGGCCTTCTCCTGGAGATCCTTGGGGCTCACCCGGGTCAGGCTGTTGCCGTCGCGATCCACCCGGACCCGTTCCAGACCATGGTGATCGGCGCTGATGAAGCGGATCTGGAAATACTCGGGATGGGTGGCCAGTGTGGCGGCGAAAACCTCGGCCAGCCTGGCCCGGCTTTCCTCGGCCCGGCCCGCCGGAGCCTGCTCGGCGCGGATGGCGTCGGGCAGGTTGGCGAGCAAGCGCGTGTGGTCCGCCACCTCCTCCAGGGCCACGGTGAAGCGGCGGCCGATGACCTGGGCCGAGGTGGCCAGGTCGTTCTCCGCCGTCCGCACCATGAGGTCCCGGCTGGCGTCGTAGAAGTAATAGCCGGTGGCGCCCGAAGCCAGGATGCCGAAGGTGGCGAGCAGAATGCCGAATTTGAGGCGAAGGCTGAATCGCATGACTAGCGGAATTTCCCGGGGGGATCGCCGGAAAGGATCCGGTTCCACAGGGCCGCTCGGCGCGGGGCGTCCTCCACGGGCCGCAGCCAGACCAGCCGGTGGTTGCTCTCGACGGCGCCGCCGGCCAGGGTGTTGGCCAGGCCCTGGCGCTCGGTGAGGATGGCACTGACGGGCTTCTCCAGGGTGTAGTCGATCCAGGCCTCGGCCAGGCGCTTGTTGCGCGCGCCCTTGGGCACGGCCCAGCAGTCCAGCCAGGCCAGGGCGCCTTCCCGGGGAATGATGTAGCCGATGTCGGCCCCGGCGGCCCGAAGCATCTTGACCTGCTGGCCTCCGTAGTTGGCGAACAGCAGCACGCCGCCGTCCTGGCGGAACAACTCGACGGACTCCTCCGGCAGGCTGTAGAACGCCAGGGCGTTGCGGCGCAGGGCCACCAGGTGGGCCGCCACCCGCTTGAAATCCGCGTCGCTCAGTTGGAAGGGATCGGCGATGCCCAGGTCCATGGCCGCCAGGGTGAAGCCATGGCTGCTGCCGTCGTAGAGCACCACCTTGCCCCGGTAGCGGGAATCCCACAGGGCGCTCAGGGAAGCCGGGGTCTCGCCCACCCGGGCGCGAGCATAGATCAGGCCCATTTCGGAATAGGTATAGGGAACGCCGTAGACCCGCCCCTGCCGGCCCAGGCCGGGAATGGCCGCCAGATCGCGGAAGCGTTGGGACTGGTCGCGGGTGCGGGAGATCCTGTCCAGGTCCAGGGGTTGGAGCAGGCCCAGATCAACGAAGCGCTTGATTTCCGCGGTGTTGGCCGCGAAGACGTCGAAACCGCCGCCGTCTCCCGCCAGTTTTTCCCGCAGGGCATCGTCCGTGCTGACCAGGGTGACTTCCACCCGGGCGTTGTGGCGCTTCTCGAAGGCGCGGACCACGTCCTCGTCGGCGTAGCCGGGCCAGGCCAGGACGCGCAGCACGTCGGCGGCCTGGACATGGGCGGTCGCGAACAAGAAAAACGCCAGACACGCCAAAGCCTGGCGCGCGGGGTCGCGGAAAAGACGGAACATGGGCTGGTTGCTTTGGAGAAAAAAAGCCGCCACGCCCGAATCCGGGAACGGCGGAAACAGGGGGCAAGTGTATCCGGCTTATCATCTCCGCCGAAATGAACCGACCATCACCGGCATGCCACTCACCCCACCTACCCCATCGGCCTGGGCCGAACGCCTGATCGAGGCCCATCGCCGCCAGGCAGCCATCGACACCTTACCCGCCGATGGCCCGGCCGGCGCCGAGGCGGCCTACGCCGTCCAGCGCCAGGTCTGGACAACCCTGGCCGGGGACGCGCGTCCCACCGCCTGGAAGGTGGGCGCGGCGAGCCGGGAGGCGCAACCCGTCGCCGCCCCCATTCTTCCCCATCGCCTGGCTTTCGGTCCCGCCCGGTTCCCGCCGGCATTCTTCCGTGCCCCGGTGGCCGAGGCCGAGATCGCCTTCCGCTTCGGCGAGGATCTGCCCGCCCGGGCCCTGGCCTATTCCCGGGAGGAAATCGAGGGTGCCATCGCCTCCGCCCACGTGGCCATGGAACTGGTGGACACCCGCCTGGCCGACGCCGAGGCGGCCGGGCCCTGGTGGCGGCTGGCCGACAACCTCCTCAACGGCGCCCTGGTCATCGGCGATGAAATCACTGATTGGCGCTCATTGGATTTCTCCCGCCAGCGCGCCCAAGTGCTGGACGGAGAACTCCGTCTCGCCGATACCCTGGGCCGGCCGCCGCTGGACGACCTGTTCTGCTGCCTGCCCTGGTGGATCGCCCACGTGGGCGGCGCGCGGTCCGGCGATATCGTCACCACCGGCGCCTGGAATGGCGCCCATCGGGTGACGGCCCCTGGTCACGTCCGGGTGGTGTTTCCCGGCCTGGGTGCGAGCAGCGCGTTTCTGGAATACTGAGCTTTGCATAAGAAAAGCCACGGCTCTCCCCACCCCAACCCTCCCCACAAGTGGGGAGGGAGCAAACCTCCCAACTAGTGGGGGAGGCGTGGGGGGAGCAAACCTCCCAACTAGTGAGGGAGACGTGGAGGGAGCAAACCCCTCCCCCACGTGTGGGGGAGGTTGGGAGGGGGAGACGAACTCCGACAACAGAGCCTATGGCATGACTTAAGAGAAAATTCGTAAGTGGCATCAGGCCTCGGACTGAGGCTCGGCGGACGCTTGCAGCATTTCCCCCCGGCTTTGCGGCGTCTCCAGGCTGATCCGGCCCAGGGTGCCCGATCGGTAGTCGGTGAGCAGGATCAGGGCAGCCTTCTCCAAGTCGAGTTCCCCTCCCCGCCCCTTGAGCAGGCAACCGCGCCGGCGCGCCACAGCCTCCAGCACCCCGGGCGCGTCCTGGTCTTGGACGGCGAAACCATAGCGGGCAGTGAGCAGGGCGGGGTAGCGGGCCAGCAGGATGGCGGCCAGGAAGGTGGCCACCTCTTCCTCCAGCACCGCGTTGCGGCCGATGGCATGGCTGGCGGCGAGCATGTAGCCGTCGCTGTCGTGCTCGATCTTGGGCCACATGAGGCCCGGGGTATCCACCAGGATCTGGCGGGGGCTCAGCACCACGTTCTGCTGGGACTTGGTCACCGCCGGCTCGTCGCCCACGGCGGCGATCTTGCGCTTCACCAGGGCGTTCATGAGGGTGGATTTGCCGACGTTGGGGATGCCCATGATCATCATGCGCAGGGGCTTGGTGGCATCGCTGCGGTGGGGCGCCAGGGCTTGGCAGAGGTCGGGAATGCGGGCCGCATCCCCCGCCTTCTTGGCCGAGACGGCCACCGCCTTCACGCCTTTTTGCCGGTTGAAGAACGCCAGCCACTCCCGGGTAGCGTCGGGGTCGGCCAGGTCGGCCTTGTTCAGCAGCTTCAGGCAGGGCCGCTGCCGGGCCAGGCGCAGCTCCTCGATCATGGGATTGGCGCTGGCCGCCGGCAGGCGCGCGTCCAGCACCTCGATGACCACGTCGATGCTGGCCAGGGTTTCGGCGGCCTTCTTGCGGGCCGAGGCCATGTGGCCGGGGAACCATTGGATGGGCATGGCGGTGGGGGTTATCGCGGGGCGGCGATTATCCCACCGCCCCGATAAGGAAACCTTCAGATTTATCCGGGTAAGATCACGGCCGCCTCCCGATGTGGCGGCTCCCCATTTCAACCACGAAGGAATCGACCATGCGCACTTTCCTCATCGCCGCCGTGACCACCCTGTTCGCCGCCAACATGGCCTTCGCCGCCGCCGCCGGCTGTGAAGCCAAAGCCACGGAGAAGAAACTGGCCGGTGCCGCCAAGACCAGTTTCATGAAAAAGTGCGAGGCCGACGCGAAATCCGCCGGTGGCTGCGAGGGCCAGGCCGCCGAGAAAAAACTCGCTGGCGCGGCGAAGACCAGCTTCATGAAGAAGTGCGAGGCCGACGCCAAGCCCGCCGGCAATGATTGCGAGGCCAAGGCCGCCGAGAAGAAGCTGGCCGGCGCCGCCAAAGCCAGCTTCGTGAAGAAGTGCGCCGAGGACGCGAAGACCGCCAAGTAATCCGGCGCTCGCCAGCGGCGGGAGGAGGCCCGCCGCGACAGTGCGCCTGTACCATCAAGTTCGCGGGGAATATGCCGTCAACAAGGCATTCCCCGCTTACCCGCCATCATGTCAAACAACAAGTCGCGCATCCTGGTCGTCGATGATGAGGCGCTCAACATTGAGATCATCCTGGGCATGCTGGAAGGGGAAAACTACCAGTTCGACGTGGCCCGGGACGGCGTGGAAGCCTGGGCGCTTCTGGAAGGCAACCCCGAGGCCTACGACGTGGTCCTGCTGGACCGCATGATGCCGCGCATGGATGGCATGGAGGTTCTGAGCCGCATCAAGAGCCACACCCTGCTCCGCCACATTCCGGTGATCCTGCAAACCGCCATGAATGCCCGGGAACACATGGTGGAAGGCATCCGGGCCGGGGCCTACTACTACCTGGTAAAGCCCTATGACGGCGATGTGCTGGTCTCCGTGGTGCGCACGGCCGCCAGGGACAACCGGCACTACCGCAACATCCGGAAGGAACTGCGGGATGCCACCCGTACCCTGGGCCTGTTGCGCAGTGGCCGCTTCCGTTACCGCACCCTCGCCGAGGCGCGCGCCCTGGCCACCCTGCTGGCCAACGCCTGTCCGAATTCCGAAAGTGTCGCCATGGGATTGGCTGAATTGATGATCAACGCGGTGGAACACGGCAACCTGGGCATCAGCTACCAGGAAAAGTCGGTCCTCAACGCGGCGGGTTTCTGGGAAGCCGAAGTGGAACGCCGCCTGGCTCAGGACACCCTTTCCCCGCGTCAGGTAGAGGTGGAGTTCAGCCGCGACGAGGACAGCATCCGCATCCTCATCACCGACCAGGGCGAGGGATTCGACTGGGAAAAGTATCTGACCCTCTCGCCCGAGCGCGCCCTGGACAACCATGGCCGGGGCATCGCGATGGCCAAGATGCTGAGTTTCAGCGAACTGGAATACCGGGGACGGGGCAATCAGGTGGCCGTAACCATCTCCGCGCGGCAATACGGCAACCACTAAGCCTGCTTATTTACAGATCCGGGAAAGTTGTCGCCCCCATCAAATGGGCGAAGCCGCAGGCAATTCGATACAGGATGTGGTGCCAAGACCCGGCTTCCGGTCACAACCGGTGCGGCCGCCCCGTGCCACCGTGACCGCCACGTCCTGGTCCGGCCTGTCCTCATTGAAGCGCACGCACAGGCCGGCGGACCGGCAGTGGCCCCTTTCCCGGGCGGCGCAGCAGCCGGCGAACCGGAACTGCTGGCGCAATTTCAATTGCAGAGTGACGGGCATCCCAGGATCCGTGGCCGCCAAGCCCGTGAGGCTGCAAAACCCTAGCAGCGCCAGGAGGACAACGAGGGCGCGCAAAAGCGCACCCCGTGACGCCGACGCGGCCTCAGCCGGCCAGGGCCGCGCTCACCATGGCCCGGGCCTCGGCGACGATGCGCTCCAGATGCTCGGCGCTGACGAAGCTCTCCGCGTAGAGCTTGTAGATGTCCTCGGTGCCCGAGGGCCGGGCCGCGAACCA
>WBZL01005039.1_pt1 | contig 11130 bp, 9 predicted proteins | sample 5204291 | NCBI WGS metagenome assembly WBZL01 (sample SAMN12344345, study PRJNA552823) | activated sludge metagenome | biome: Activated sludge suspended growth; feature: Nitrification reactor; material: Wastewater; isolation source: activated sludge from nitrification reactor of wastewater treatment...
TGATGACCTGCATGGAAATCCTCACGGCGACGAAGGAGGAACTGGGCATCGCCTACTTCGTTTTCCACGACGGCGAGCTGTCGCAGATCGCCCAGGCGCAGGAGATCCCCTACAACCGCAAGCCCTGCGCCGTGCTCGGTTCGGTGAACCTGGAAGGCGTCGCGCTGGCCACCGGCGCGGCCTACATTCGCTTGGAAAACGATGCCGCCATCGCCGGCGCCATCAGCGAGGCGAGGCGCATCGCGGCAACCGGCCGGCCGGTGGTGGTGGACGTGAACATCGACTATTCGAAGCGCACCGCCTTCACAAAGGGCGCGGTGAAGACCAACTTCAAGCGCTTCCCGCTGGCGCAGCGCCTGCGCATGGCGAGTCGGGCGCTGGTACGAAAAGTCACGGGGTGATGTTTCTAATCCTGAAGGCCATTGCCACGCTGGTGCTGCCCCCGGCGGGGCCCCTGCTTCTGGCCATTCTGGGTTTGGTGCTGTTGCGGCGCAGTCCTCGCCTGGGGAAAACGCTGGCCTGGGTGGGCGCGCTCGCGCTCTGGCTGCTGTCCACGCCGGTCGTGACGAAATCGATGCTCGCCACGCTCGAGGACGTTCCCGCGATCGACCCCGCGCAGGCGAAGGGCGCGCAGGCCATCGTCGTGCTGGGCGGCGGCAGCTACTGGGCGGCGCCGGAATACGGCGGCGACACGGTGAGCCGCTGGTCGCTGGAGCGCATTCGCTATGCGGCGCGGCTGCATCGCGACACCGGCCTGCCGCTGCTCGTCACCGGCGGCGCGCCACTGGGCGGCGTCCCCGAGGGCCGCAGCATGCGCAATGCGCTGGAGCGGGATTTCGGCGTGAAGGTGCGCTGGGTCGAGGACCGCTCCGCCAACACGCGCGAGAATGCGCTCTTGAGCGCGGCCCTGCTGAAGGATGCCGGCGTGAAACGCGTGCTGCTGGTCACCCATGCCTGGCACATGCGGCGCACGCAGGAGGCTTTCGTGAATGCCGGCCTGGAAGCCGTCGCCGCGCCGACCGGCTATGAAACCACCGGCCCGCTCACGGCGCTGGACTACCTGCCGCGCCCGGGCGGGCTGTGGGCCGGGCACGTCGCGCTGAACGAGTGGCTTGGCCGGCTCGTGCAAAAACTGTCGCGCTGAGGAACGCCCGCAGACGGCGCGCTGCCCATTCCCTGCGTCGGCGCTTACTCCTGAAGCTGCTCGATTTCCACCCGCCGGTTCGGCGCGAGGCAACGGATCAGTTCCGCCCGCGGTTTTCTGGCATCGCATTTCACCAGCGGCTGCGTTTCGCCCAACCCGGCAACGTCGACGCGGAAATTCCCGTCCAGCGCGATGAGGTACTTGCGCACCGCCTCGGCGCGGCGCTGGGAGAGCTTGCGGTTATCGTCTTCCTTGCCCATGTTGTCGGTGTGCCCGGACACCTTGATCCTTCGCATGACCAGGGCTGGGTTGTCTTTGACAACCTTTTCCAGTGCCTTCTTGCCGCCCGGCGTCAGGACATCCTCGGCGCTGCCGAACAGCGTGGCGCCATCGAGCCGGATGACGTCGAGATTCCGGCTGCCTTTCACCTGATCCGACTTTGCGGTGATCTCGGCTGCGACGGGGAACGCCAGCACGGCGCAGGCAAGCAATGGCATGATCGATTTATTCATGGCGAGACTCTCCCTGGTGGTTGAACTGCGATGTCAGTGGTCCTTGAAAACCGGCTTGCGCTTTTCCACGAAGGCTGTCACGCCCTCGGCAAAATCGTCGGTGGCGCTGCAGCGCGCAAAAGACTGGGCTTCGGCGCGCAACTGATCGGCAAGCGGCGTGAGCAGCGACTGGCCGAGCAGGCGCTTGGTGCCGGCATGGGCCTGCGCCGGGCCTGCGGCCAGGCGCTGCGCGAGCGCATCGCACGCCGCATCGAGTTCGGCCAGCGGGACGACGCGATTCACCAGGCCCAGGATGGCAGCCTGCTGCGCGTCGATGCGTTCGGCCAGCAGCATGAGTTCAGCCGCGCGCTTGGCGCCGACCAGTCGCGGCAGGAACCAGGTGCTGCCGCCGTCGGCGCTGGTGCCGAGCAGGGCGTAGCCGGTGGTGAAATAGGCATTGTCGGCGGCCACCGTCAGGTCGCAGCCGGCCATCAGCGAAAAGCCGAAACCGGCGCAGGCGCCGCGAACCTTGGCGATGACGGGCTGCGGCAGTCCGCGCAGGATCTCGATCGCCGGGTGCACGCATTCCGCGATGAGCCCCTCGAATGTCTGCCGGCGCTCTTCCGGCGCCGCCGCAATGATGGTGCGAAACTCCTTGATGTCGCCGCCGGCCATGAAATGGTCGCCGGCGCCGGTGACGACGACGGCCTTCACGCCAGTCGCCTTCTGCAGTTCCTGCGCACGCGCCAGCAGGGCCTGGGCCATCTCCAGCCCGAGCGAATTCATCGCCTGCGGGCGGTTCAGGGTCAGCGTGGCGATGGCGCCGCGGATGTCCAGCAGGACTTGTTCGCTCATTTCACTTCCTCCCGCTTTTCCGCCGCATTGCGCAGCAATTGGTGGTAGAAACCGATCAGCTCGGCGTGGTTGGCGACCGAAATGCGCTCGTTGGTGCCGTGAAAACGCGGCAGGTCCTCGCTCTTCGCCCGCACCGGCGAGAAGCGGTAAATGCTCTCGGCGATCGGCGCCATGTGGCGCGAATCGGTGGCGCCGATCATCAGGCCGGGCGCGACGACGGTGCCGGGAAACAGCTCGCGCACGGTGCGGGCGATGAGCCGGTACGACGGCGCGGCCGAGGGCGAGATCGGCGTCGGCTCGTAGGAGAAGCCGCTTTTCGCCACCGTGACTTTTTCGTTGGCGACGACCGACTTGACGTGCGCCGTCACGCTATCCGAATTGTCGCCTGGCAGGATGCGGAAATTGACCAGGGCGTCGGCGCGGCCGGGCAGCACGTTTTCCTTGTTGCCGGCCTGCATCACCGTCAGCGCGGTGGTGGTGCGCAGCATGGCGTTGGTGGCGGCGCCCTTCTCCAGCTGGCTTTTCACGACGGGCCCGAACAGCCACAGGTTGGAGAGGAAAACGCGGTTCAGCCCGTTCATCTCCGGCGCGATGGTGTCGAACATCTCGGCGGCGACACCGCGGAAGGCCGCCGGCATCTGCCGATTCTCCAGCCGCGCCAGCGCCGCGCTCAGCATGCCGATGGCGGTGTCCGGCGGCGGCATCGAGGAGTGCCCCGGCACGGCGTTCGCGCCGAGCGCGAGCGTGAGATAGCCTTTTTCGGCGGTGCCGATGAGGGCGACCGGCCGGTCGAGCCCTTTCAGCACGCCTTCGGTGATCAGCAGGCCTTCGTCGATGACGAATTCGAGCTTCACGCCGCGCGCCTGCAACAGGGCGGCAATGGCCTTGGCGCCGCGTTCGCCGCCGATCTCCTCATCGTGGCCGAAGGAGAGGTAGATCGTCTGGCGCGGCTTGTAGCCTTCCGCGATGAGCAGTTCGACGGCTTCCATGATGGCGAACAGGTTGCCCTTGTCGTCCCACGAACCCCGTCCCCAAACGAAGCCATCCCGGATCTCGCCACCGAAGGGATCGGCCTGCCAGTCCTTCTCGGTGCCGGCGGCGATGGGCACGACATCCTGGTGCGCCATCAGCATGACCGGTTTCGCCGCCGGGTCGCTGCCGGACCAGGTATAGAGCAGGCTGAACTCGTTGACGCGCTCGCGCTTCAGCACGGCGTGGGCGCGCGGAAAGGATTGCTCCAGCAACGCGTGCAGCTTGCGGAATTCTTCCGCGCCGGCATCCGGCTTGCCGTCCTGGGAAACGGTGCGCAGGCGCACTGCGACGGACAGCCTTTGCGCCGCGGCGTTCGCATCGAGCGCAACCGCCTTGACCGGCGGCACCTCCATCTGGCGCGAACCGTGGCGCAGGGTATTGAAGGCCACCGCGAGCAGCAGGACGATGATGAGTGCAGCAAACGTCAGTACGGTTTTTTTCAGCATGTTCCTCCCCATGGCTGCCCGGATTTATACCACGGGGCGGATGGCCCCCACGGCTGAAGCGGCTACTCCGGCGGGACCGCCCGCTTGCTGCCGTCCGCGGCCAGTGCGACGTAGGTCAGCTGCGCTTCCGTCACCTTGACGACGACGGGATCGGCCGGGCGGCGCTCGGCATACACCTCGACGTTGATCGTCATCGAAGTGCGGCCGACCTGGATCACCTCGGCGTAGAAGGACAGCACGTCGCCCACCGACACCGGCTGCTTGAAGAGGAACTGGTTGACGGCAATGGTGGCGACACGGCCGCGCGCGCGGCGGATGGCGACGATGCCGCCGGCCAGGTCGACATTGGCCATGACATAACCGCCGAAGATGTCGCCGGCGTGGTTCACGTCGGCCGGCATCGGCATCAGGCGCAGGGTGGGCTGCTTGTCGGGCAGCCGGGTCGGTTCGTTGCTCATCGGTAGTCCTTGTAGGTCGGCCTTCAGGCCAACGGCAGCCGCAATTGTCGGGCTGAAGCCCGACCTACGGATGTTCCTTCAGATAGTTCATCGGGCCGCCGGTGAAGGGCGCGAAACCGGTGCCGAAGATCACGCCGGCATCGGCCAGCTCGGCGTCGGCGACTATACCCTGCTCGACGCAACGCTGCGCGGCCGCCAGGAAGGGCCTGACCAGACGCTCGGCGAGACCGGCGGGCACCTGCCCCGCCGCGGCCTTCTGCGGCTTGCCCTGGCTGTAAGTATAAAAGCCGCGGCCGGACTTGCGACCGATGTGGCCGGCCTCGACGAGCTCCAGCAGTTTCTTCGGCGGTGCCGCGCCTTCGCCGGCGAGTTGCTTGCCGGCGGCGACGGCGATGTCGAGGCCGACGGTATCGGCCAGCTCGATCGGGCCGAGCGGCATGCCGAAGGCCAGCGCGGCCTCGTCCACCACCTCCGGCGCAATGCCTTCATCGACGCACAGCATCGCCTCGTGCATGTAAGGCGCCAGCACGGCGTTCACCAGGAAGCCCGGCGCGCTCTTCACCGGCAGCGGCAGCTTGTCGATCTTGCGCACGAAGGCCATGGCCTGCTTCAGCGCCGCGGCATCCGAGGAGGCGCCCTCCACCACCTCGACCAGCGGCATCTTCGCCACCGGATTGAAGAAGTGGATGCCGACCAGGCGCGCGGGGTTCTGCAGCGCGGTGGCGATGTCTTCCAGCTTCAGGCTGGAGGTGTTGGTGGCCAGCACGGCGCCGGGCTTGGCGATGCGCTCGATGTCGGCGAAGAGCTTGCGCTTCGCTTCCAGGTTCTCGAAGATCGCCTCGATCACCACGTCGGCCTGGCGCGCGCCCTGGCCGGCGGGATCGGGAATCAGGCGGTCGAGCGTGAAGCGCACCTGCGTGTCGTCGCGCAGCTTCTTCTTGAACGCCGCCGCGGCGCGCTGGATGGCCGGCGCGATGCGCTCGACGTTCTGGTCCTGCAGCGTCACCGTCAGGCCGCGCAGCGCCGCCCAGGCGGCGATGTCGCCGCCCATGACGCCGGCGCCGATCACGTGCAGGTGCTTCGGCGCGAAATCACTGTCCTTGCCGAAGCCCTTCAGCCGCTCCTGCAGATAGTAGACACGGACGAGGTTCTTCGTCGTCGGCGAGGCGGCGATGGCGTTCATCGAGGTCGGCTTGTCGGCCGGCACGGCGAGCGCATCGCCGCCGTAGTTGGCCCACATGTCGAGGATGGCGTAGGGCGCCGGATAGTGCTCGGGGCGGGCGCGCTGCATGACCTGCTTCTTCGCCTGCGCGGCGACGAAGCCCTTGAGCGGGCCGTTCATCAGGCGCTGCATGAGGGGCAGCTTGCGCGGCGGCCGGCCGGCCGTGGCCAGCATGCGCGCGGCGTTGTCCATGACGCGCGGCGGCACGCATTCGTCGGCGAAGCCGAGGCTCCTGGCGCGCTTGGCGTCGAGGGCGCGGCCGGTGAGCATCATGTCGAGCGCGGCGGCCGGGCCGATCACCTGCGGCAGTCGCAGCATGCCGCCCCAGCCCGGCACGATGCCGAGCATGACTTCGGGCAGGGCGATGCGCGTGCCCGGCTCGTCCACCGCCACGCGGTAGCGGCAGGCCAGCGCGAGTTCCGTGCCGCCGCCCATGCAGTGGCCGCGGATCAGGGCCAGGGTGGGGTACTTCACCGCGGCGAGGCGGTTGTACATGTCCCAGCCGCGCTGCACGAGGGCGCGCGCGCCTTCGGCGGATTCGATCTTGGTGAACTCCTCGATGTCGGCGCCGGCGATGAAGCCGGCGCTCTTGCCGGAACGGATCACCAGGGCCTTCGGCGGCTCGCGCTCGAGTTCATCGAGCGCCAGGCCGAGTTCGCGCACCGCCGCTTCGGAGAGCGTGTTCGTCGATTCGCCGGCCTTGTCGAAAGTCAGCCAGGCGAGGCCGGCGGGTTCGCGCTCGAGGCGCCAGTGTTGCAGTTCCTGCATGTGAATTCCTTCCTCAGTTCAGCAAGCCGCCATCCGGCGACGCAGCGGACAACCGCCCGATGATGGCCGGACGATGGTCTCCATTGACATGCAATGCGAAGGCGGTCCAGTCGGACATCGCCTCGATGTGCATCGATACCGGTTCGCCATAGAAAACCGGCCCCTTCAACCACGCTTCCAGTTGCAACGGCAGCGCCGATGCCGGTTGCGACAACTTCGCCAGGCATTGGCCGAGCACCCGCTGCGGATGGGAGAAGGCGCGCGCGTAGCCATGCTTGCGCGCATACCAGCCCCACAGGTGCAGCGGGTTGTAGTCGCCCGACAGCCCGCCGTAATGCCAGCCGCCGCCCGCCAGCATGCGCCACTGCACCGTATTGCCGGGGCTGACTTTCGGCGCTTCCGGCGCGGCCCCCCCCGTGGGCGCGCCGAAGCGGCCGCGAGCGTAAAAAGTGTTCAGGCTTTCCCAGGCGACAGCACCATCGACCTGCACCTTGGCGTGCAGGTCGAACTCGGCGCCCTTCTCGAGGATGCGGTGCCCGGCGATGCGGGCCATGATGTCCAGTTCGGCGTCGCGCGGCATCGGCGCATGCTGCACGATGCGGTTGCGGATCTGCAGCATCCTCCAGATCGGCAGCGGAAAGGCGGGCTGCGTGAGGATGGCCATCTGCAGCGGGAAACTGATGGTGTGCGGATAGAGCAGCGGCAGCTCGCGGCTCTCGGGCAGGCCGCTCAGGGCATGGAAGCGCTTCAGCTCGGCCGGTTCGACGCGGTGGCGCCAGCGCGCCGCGATGGCCGGCAGGCCGCGCCTCAGCCCGGGCGAGGGGCGCACCGCCCGTGCCATGAAGGCCAGCGCCGAGGGGCGCGCGCGGTAGTCGAGGCGGATGTCCCGCTTCATAGCGATGCAACGCCCGTCAAACGGTTTCCACGAGCATGGCGCCGCCCTGGCCGCCGCCGATGCAGATCGAGGCGATGCCGCGCTTGCCGTTCGTGCGCTTGAGCACCTGCAGCAAATGCAGCACGATGCGCGCGCCGGAGGCGCCGACCGGATGGCCGAGGGCGACCGCGCCGCCGTCGACGTTGAACTTGCCGGGGTCGAGTTCGCCAAGCGTCGCATCCAGGCCAAGCTGTTCCTTGCAGTAGGCCTCGTCCTGCCAGGCAGCCAGGCAGGCGAGCACCTGGGCGGCAAAGGCTTCGTTGATTTCCCAGGCATCGAGATCGTTCAGGCCGAGCTTATGGCGCTGCAGGATGGGCGTGGCGGCATGCACCGGGCCGAGGCCCATCTGCGCCGGATCGAGGCCGGCCCATTGCGAGTCGACGATGCGGCCGAGCGGCTGCAGGTCGTGGCGTTTCACCGCGTCTTCCGAAGCGAGAACGAGCCAGACGCCGCCGTCGGTGATCTGCGAACTGTTGCCGGGCGTGACATTGCCGTACTTGCGATCGAAGAAGGGCTTGAGCTTGGCCAGGCCCTCCATCGAGGAATCGCGCCGCACCCCGTCGTCGGCCGCATAGACCTTGCCGTCGCGGCCGACCAGCGGGGACACTTCGTTGTCGTAATGGCCGGCGTCCTGGCCGGCGGCGACGCGCTGATGGCTGCGCACGGAGAATTCGTCCATCTGCTCGCGCGTGATGCCGAAGCGGAAGGCGAGGTTCTCCGCCGTCTGGCCCATGAGGAGATTCACCACCGGATCGGTGAGGCCCTTCATGATGCCGATCACCGGCGAGAGCAGCGCGGCGGGACTCAGCTTGGCGAACAGCGCGGCTTTCTGGCCGGCCGACCTGGCCTGGGCCATCTTCGCGAACCACAGCACCATGGTCCTGGAGTAAAGCAGGGGCGCATGGGACAGCGCGTCGACACCGCCGGCCAGCACCAGTTGCGAGCGGCCGGACTGGATGTTGGCGATGGCCGAATCGAGCGCCTGCATGCCGCTGGCGCAATTGCGCATCACCGTCCAGCCGGGCACCTTGTTGCCGCAACCCATGCGTAGCGCGGCGACGCGGCCGATGTTCACCTCGTCCGGCGAGGGCGAGGCGCAGCCGAGGATGACCTCGTCGAGTTCATCGGCAGCGAAGGGCTGGCGCACCAGCAGAGCACGGCCGGCGGCGGTGGCGAGGTCGCCCGCCGTGAAGGGGCCCGGGGCGTTGCGCGCCTTGAGAAACGGCGTGCGGGCGCCGTCGACGATATAGATCGGTTGGAAAGACATGGCGTGCTCCTGTCTCAGGCTGCCGCGCGCTGCGGCGCCGGCTTCGGTTCGCTGCGTTGCATGCCCAGATCGAAGGGGAAATCGTCCACCTGGATGACCTTGGCGGTGAGTTCATGCGCACTGGCCATCTGTGCGTGTTCCTCGGCAGTGATGACGCCGTGCGCCAGCGCCTGACTTTCGATTTCCTGCAGGGTGCGTGCGGTGAAGGTGCCGGCTTTCAGCGCGGCGCGGATCTTCGCCTGGATGCCCTCGGTCTGGATGGCGGCTTCCAGCGCCAGCTCGACGACGCCGACGGGGTCGTTCTCGTCGCGCGGAATGTACATGCCGGCGGTGAGGCGGTCGCGCGTGGCCGAGGGTGCAATGAGCAGGTTCGCCACCTGGCCGCCGAGCCGGTCGGACGGCACCTCGTAGGGCCGGCCGAGCGGGAAGATGGTCCGGCGCAGCAGGGTCGAGACGAACTTGCTGGGGAAATTCGAGACCATGCCCTCGAAGGCGTTCTGCGCCTTGAACATGGAATCCCACATCGCCCAGTGCATCAGCGGTGCGTCGGCCGCCTGGCGGCCTTCCGCCTCGTAGCGCTTGAGCACCGCCGAGGACAGGTACATCAGGGAGAGGATGTCGCCCATGCGCGCCGAGAGCTTCTCCTTGCGCTTGAGGTCGCCGCCCATGACGAGCATGGAGATGTCGGCGAGGAAGGCGAAGGCCGAGGAGAAGCGCGTCAGCTGCTGATAGTAGCGGCGCGTCTCGGGCGCGACGTTGGCCGGCACCTTGACGAAGTGCGAGCCGGTGATGCCGGTGAGGAAAGCATGCCAGCCGTTGGCGAACGTGTGGCCGATGTGCGCAAACAGGGCCTTGTCGAAAGCCTTCAGGTCGTCGTTCTGCGCCGCCTGCATCTCGGCCAGCACATAGGGATGGCAGCGCACCGCGCCCTGACCGAAGATGATCAGGCTGCGCGTGAGGATGTTGGCGCCCTCGACGGTGATGCCGATCGGCACCTGCTGGTAAGCGCGGCCGAGGAAATTCGAGGGGCCGAGGCAGATGCCCTTGCCGCCGAGGACGTCCATGCCGTCGTTCAGCGACTGGCGCGCTCGCTCGGTGACGTGGTACTTGACGATGGCGGAGACGACCGAGGGCTTCTCGCCGAGGTCGATGGCGCCGGCGGTCATGACGCGAGCGGCATCGCACAGGTACAGGTTGCCGCCCATGCGCGCCAGCGGTTCCTGGATGCCCTCGAACTTGCCGATGGCCGTCTTGAACTGATTGCGTACGCGGGCATAACCGCCGACCGTGCGCACCGCCAGCTTCTGCATGCCGGTGTTGGAACCCGGCAGCGAAATCGAGCGGCCGGCGGCGAGGCTCTCCATCAGCATGCGCCAGCCCTGGCCGATCATTTTCTGACCGCCGATGATGAAGTCGAGCGGCATGAAGACGTCCTTGCCGCGCGTCGGGCCGTTGTGCCAGGCGGCGTTGAGCGGGAAGTGACGGCGGCCGGTTTCCACGCCGGGGTGGTTCGCCGGCACCAGCGCGCAGGTGATGCCGATATCCTCGGTTTGGCCGAGCAGGTGCTCCGGGTCGAAGAGGCGGAAGGCCAGGCCGACGACGGTCGCCACCGGCGCCAGGGTGATGTAGCGCTTGTCCCAGGTGACGCGCATGCCGACGACTTCGCGGCCCTGCCACATACCGCGGCAGACGATGCCCTGGTCGGGAATCGAGGCGGCATCGGAACCGGCCCACGGGTTGGTCAGCGCGAAGCAGGGGATGTCGAGGCCTTTTGCCAGGCGCGGCAGATAATGGTTCTTCTGCTCTTCCGTGCCGTAGTGCAGCAGCAGTTCGGCCGGGCCGAGCGAGTTGGGCACCATCACCGATACCGCCGTGGCGGCGCAGCGCGTGGACAGCTTGGTCACCACCTCGGAATGGGCGAAGGCCGAGAACTCCACTCCACCGTAGCGCTTCGGAATGATCATGCCGAGGAAACCCTTGTCCTTCATGTACTGCCAGGCTTGAGGCGACAGATCGTGGTCGTAGTGCGACGACGTCCAGTCGTCGGACAGGCGGCACAATTCCTCGGTCTCGTTGTCGAGGAAGGACTGCTCCTCGGGCGTGAGCTTGGGTTGCGGAAAAGCCAGCAGCTTGTTCCAGTCGGGGCGGCCGTGGAACAGTTCGCCCTCCCACCAGACGGAGCCGGCTTCGATCGCCTCCTTCTCCGTCTGCGACATCTGCGGCAGCATCCGCCGGTAGACGGCGAAAATCGGCCGGGTGACGACGGCGCGGCGCAGAGGCTTGATGGCGAAGAGCGCCACGATCGCAGCCAGCGGCAGAAGTATCAGAATTGTCCAGGTCATGCGGTTCTCCTTTGTCTTCCTCCGGCGAGGCGTCCGCCGCGTGTGGTAGGTGTGATAGTGCTGATTCGAAAATCCAGTCGCCGAGGCCCGCTTCAAGCCGCCTTGCGCGAACCCTTCTCCTTGGGTTTGACCGGCTGGTCGGCCAAAGGTGCGCGCAGGCCGCCAGCAGGA
>WBZL01005040.1_pt1 | contig 11130 bp, 7 predicted proteins | sample 5204291 | NCBI WGS metagenome assembly WBZL01 (sample SAMN12344345, study PRJNA552823) | activated sludge metagenome | biome: Activated sludge suspended growth; feature: Nitrification reactor; material: Wastewater; isolation source: activated sludge from nitrification reactor of wastewater treatment...
GACCGGCTGCGCAGCAAGGGGCTGGTGGCGCTGAACCCCGATCCCAACGACAAGCGGCGCACGACGATCTCGGCCGCAGGCCCCGCCGGGGACCTGCGCGCCGCGCTGCATGACATGGGCCGCCGCATCACCGCAAAGACGCTTGCCCCCCTGACCCCGACCGAGCGCAAGACGCTGCTGCGCCTGCTGTCCAAGCTGACCTGAACCACAGGCCGCGTGCCGGTCAGATGACCGACACGGCACCGGAATAGGCGGCGACGATGTGGTCGTCGGCCCGCGCGGTCAGCGCCGCGATCTCGCGCTCCTGCTCGGCGCTCAGAAGCCCCTCCTCAGGGGCGGCGGCGATGGCCGCCAGCGCGGCTTCGCGCGCCTCGTCAAAGGCGGTGCGGCGGCCCGATTTCTCATAATCGTCGCGGCCCTGTCGCCGGAACACCCGGGGCGCGACCTGATCGCGGCAGGTGGCGATGGTATGCGCGCTGTCGAGGAAATGGCCGCCGGTGCGGATCTGCATCAACTCGTCCCAGTTCAGCGCCTCCTTGTCGAGGTTGGGCTTGCGGATGAAGCGCCGCATCATCGCCCCCACCTCGTTGTCCAGCACCGCCTGCACCGGGCTGAAGACGGTGGCGCATTCCAGCTGCCCCACTCCCCCCAGAATGTCGGCCCCGGCCAGCGCCACGGTCTGCGTCAGCATCGCCCGTTCGGCCATCGACTGAACGTCCACATCCGGCGTGTCCGAGCCCGAGCCGTAGGTATGCGCGACCATCCCCCAGCCGCGTTTCATCAGCTGGATCGACATGTTCGCGGCCTGCAGCGATTCCACGCAGCTTTGCAGCGCGCTGCCGGTGCGCATATCCAGCGTGAACATCAGGGGCGTGGCGATCACCGGGATCCCGGGCGACAGGATATGCGCCATCACCGTCATGCCGACGATCTCGGCCGCCGACATGATCGCCATCGACGGCACCGACAAGGGCGCCGTCCCGCCCGAGGACGGCAGCGAACAGGCATGCAGCGGGATGCCGTATTCCCCCGCCTTGATGATGACATGGGTGTCCATGTATTTGAATTCGAGCGGCGTGAACGAGCAGGTGATGCAGCTGGTGATCGGGTTCGCGCGCAATTCCGCCTCACCCCCCGCCGCAATGGCGGCGATCCGCATCAGGTAATCGACGTTCTCCCACTGATAGGGCTGCATCCAGACATGCTTGGGCGTGCGCCCGATCAGGCGCCCGTAGCTGTGGATGTCCGAGGTCACCTCGGGCACGCCATGCACGAAGGGGTGCGCGATGAAGCCCACCTCGTCCAGCGTATTGGCGACGGCGGCGATCTCGGTCACCGCGGTCAGGTCCATCTTGCGATAGCTGGCGTCACGCGGGTTCACATAGCCATGGGCGCCGGTGCCGGTGCGCATGACGAAGCCGCGGTCGGCGCGCGGCAGGTCCATGTCGAAGCGCGGCTCCTTGCCGCCCAGCCGCACGGCCTTGGGCGTCGCTGCCATCGCCTCGCGGATCAGTTCGCGCGGCATGCGGATGCGGTTCGCGTCCGCGCCGGGCTTGGCCCCAGCGGCAAGGAACCTTCTGTGGGCCTCGGGGTGCAGGATCGCCACGCCGTAATCGGCCAGCACGTCCTCGACCCGCGCCTTCAGCCAGTCCACCTCGTCCTCGCCGAGAAAGCCGAAGGTGGCGCGTGCAAAGCCCGGCGGTTCCTGCCGGAAGGCGTTCGCCGGATGGCTGGCCCGGATGGTGCGGGCGCGTTTGGGGGTGTTCGTGCTGGCTTCCATGACTGCCTCCCTGCGGAAAGGATCGCCCATGGCACACACCGATTAGGCTGACTGCCTGCCGACTTCAGCTGAAAATAACGCTAGCATACGAATGAATTTCGTCAACACTATCTTTGCCGGGGCGGCCGCGGGCCGCGCCGGCAGGCGACGGGAAATCCGGGCGCGGACAGGCAAGGCGGGAACAAACCCATGATATTCAGGGGCTTGCCTTCGCCAGGCGGCCGCGCAGGGAGACGGGAATGGTCCTGTGACATCAGGGGAACGCGAATCGATGCCCGCCCTGCCCGCAGCCCTGACGGCGGCGGGATCGGTCCTGATCCCCGCCGCGGGCGGCGCGCGGCGGATGCTGGGCGAGGACAAGCTGCTTCGCCGCATCGACGGAATCGCGCAGATCCGGCGCATCGCGCTGAATGCGCTGGCGACGGGCTGGCCGGTGATCGTCACGCTGCCCGAAGGCAACCGGGCCCGCCGGGCGGCGCTTGCCGGGCTGGAGGTGACGCTTCTGGAAGTTGCCGACCATGCCGAGGGCATGGCGGCCTCGCTGCGGCGGGGCGCAGGCGCGGCGCGGGGCGGCGCCCTGATGGTCGTCCCGGCCGACATGCCCGACCTGACCGGGGAAGACCTCGCCCGGCTCTGCCGCAGGCACGGCGACATGCCGCAGGCCATCCTGCGCGCCACCTCACTTGGCCGGCCGGGCCATCCCGTGCTGTTCCCCTCCGACCTTGTGGCCGGGATCGGCCAGCTTTCCGGCGACACCGGCGCCTCCCCGCTGCTTGCACGCCATGCCGACCGGGTGACCCGGGTTCCCCTGCCCGGCGAAAGGGCGCTGCGCGATCTGGACACGCCCGCGGACTGGGCGGCGTGGGAGACCGCCCGCGGGCAGGAGCAGGGGTTCCAGCCCGGGACGGGGATCGTGCCCGATCCCCTTGCCGATCTGCTGGACAGGACGGGCGAGGCGGTGATCGCGATCATCACCGGCGTCGAAGGCCCCTCCTATCGCAATCCCGGCACGCTGATGTGCCTTTTCCCGGACGGCACGGCCTCGGGCAGCCTGACGAACGGCTGCATCGAGGCCGATCTGGCCCTGCATGCGCAGACCGCCCTGCGGTCCGGGCGCCCCCTCCGCCTGCGCTACGGGATCGGATCGCCCTTCTTCGACATAAGGCTGCCCTGCGGCGGCGGGCTGGACATATGCCTGTTCCCGCTGCGCGACAGGACGGCGGTCGCGGATGCGGCCTTTGTCCTGCAGGGGCGCGCGGCCGTCGGGCTTGCCTTCGCGCCCGATGGCACGATGCGGCTGGCGCCGGCCGGGCCGTCCGGCTGGTCCGGGGGCACATTCGTCCTGACGCTGGTCCCGCAGCCGCAGGCGATGATCTTCGGCGACGGGCTGGAGGCGCAGGCCCTTGCCCGGCTGTTCCATGCGGCGGGCTTTCGCCACCTGCTTGCGGCGAACGGCGGGCATGGGGCGCTTTGCCTTGCCGATCCGTGGACCGCCATCGTGACCCTCTATCACGACCACGAGAAAGAGCTGGACATCCTTGCGCAGGCCCTGCGCGGCCCGGCCTTCTATGTCGGGGCGCAGGGCAGCAGGCGGGTGCAGGAGGCGCGCGCGATGCGGCTGCGCGACGCCGGCCTGCATGAGGCAGAGATCGCGCGCCTCCATGCCCCCGTCGGCTCGATCCCCTCGACGCGCGATCCGCGAAGCCTTGCGGTCTCGGTCCTTGCCGAGGTGGTGTCGGCCAGCCTGCACCTCACCGCCCCGCCGCTTTCGCGAGGGTGACCGCGGCATGTCCGGGCAGGACGGATGCTTGGGATACCCGGCCGGACAAGGTGAACCCTCATCGCATGGCGAAGGCACGCGCCTTCGCCAAGGAGGCTACAAGAACAGCGCCCCCTACCCCTCCGGCCGCGGGGATCCTTCTGCCTCGCCATCCGATACCTGCGGCAGGAGGCGGTAGAGGTTGCGCTCGCTGATGCCCAGAATGCCGGCCATCTCGCGCCGGTTTCCGCGGGTCCGGTCGAGAAGGAAGCGCAGGTAGGCCGCGCGCAGGTCGTCAAGGCTGGGCGGGGTCTCGAACCGCAGCACGACCTCGCCGCTGCGGGACTTGCCCACAACGCCCTTCGCGGCGGGCGCGGGGCCAAGGCCCAGATGGTCGGGCAGGATAAGCTCTTCACCAGCCGACATGATGATGGCGCGCTCGACCGCGTTGCTCAGCTCGCGCAGGTTGCCGGGCCAGCGGTGGCCTTGCAGCGCGCGCAACGCCGCCGGGCCAAAGGTCTTGCGGGTATTGCGCTGGAAATTGCGGTTGGCAAGCAGCGTCTCGGCCATTTCGCGGATGTCGCCCGGGCGGTCGCGCAGGGCCGGCAGCCGGATCACGAACGAAAGCATCCGCAACAGAAGCGGGCTGAGCGGGTCGGGATCGGCGGCGATATCCTCGACCGAAAGCGCCGAGCCAAGGATCAGCCGCGCCGCGCAGGGCAGGCTGGTGTTCGACCCGACCGGGCGGAAACTGCCGGATTCCAGCACGCGCAAGAGCCGGTTCTGCAGATCGCGCGGCAGCCGGTCCACGGCGCCCAGATAGACCGTGCCGGTATCGGCCGCACCGATCAGCCCCTCGACCTGACGGATGCGCCCGTCGGGGCCCGGCCGCATCTCGCCCAGGATTTCTTCGGCGGTCGGGCCGGCGGCGCAATCGACCGCGACGAAGCGCCCGTTGGCGCGCGGCGACTGGGCGTGCAGCTCAAGCGCGCAGCTTTCCTTGCCCGACCCGTCCTCACCCAAGATCAGGACCGGGCTTTCTGCGCCCGCAAAAAGCGAGATCAGCCGCCGCACCTCCATCATCTCGGGCGAAGTGCCCAGAAGCGGCCGCCGCTGCCCGAGCCGCGCCTGCCCCTGCCAGAAGGCAAGGTCGCGTTGCAGGTCGGCGGTGCCGAGAACCCGGTTGATCGCCAGCTCCAGCCCCTGCCCGCTGGCCGGCTTCACCAGAAAATCCGCAGCACCCGCCCGCACCGCCTGCACCGCCCGGTCGATCGACCCCTGCGCCGTCAGCACGATGGCCGGGCAGTATTCGCGCAGCTCGGGCAGGAAGGCCAGCCCGTCGGCATCCGGCAGCCGCAGGTCCAGGATGGCAAGGTCGACCCGCTGCTGCGACAGGACCTTCAGCGCCGCCGCCCGCGTCTCGGCGCCCGTCGCCTCATGGCCCAGCCGGCCGATCTGTTCGACCAGCAGGCGGTTCAGCGTCGCGTCATCCTCGATCACCAGGATGCGGCGGGAAGAGGTGGGGGTCATCGCGGGTCCTCGGGGATTGGCGGGGCATCGGGGTCGGGCAGGCTGAGGATGAAGCTGCTGCCCTGCCCGAGCGTGCTTTGCACCTCGATCCGGCCCTTCCAGCGGGTGACGATGGCATGGACGATCGAAAGGCCAAGGCCGCGGCCCGGCGTGCCGTCGGCGCGGCGGGTCCAGAACGGCAGGAAGATCTGGCGCAGATGGTCGGGCGCGATACCGATCCCCTGATCGCTGACCGACAGCACGATTTCGCCCCCCGCCCGCCGCCCGGTCACCCGCACCAGCCCGCCCGCGGGCATGGCGTGGACCGCATTCAGGGCAAGGTTCGTCACCGCCATCCGCAGATCGCTTTCCGATCCGAGAAGGCGCAGGCCGGGGGCGATGTCGGCCTCGATCCGGCAGCCGTCCTGCTGTGCAAGGAAGCCCAAGAGCGCCAGCGCCTCGGGCACCACGCGGTCGATCTCGACCAGCACCGCCTCGTCTGACGGGGGCAGGCACAGCGACAGCAGGCTGTCGGTGATGCGAAGCGTGCGCCCGACCTCTTCGCCGATCACCTTCAGCCGATCCGCGGTTTCCTCCATCCGGCCCTCGGCAAGGCCCTCGCGCGCCGCGTCCAGGGCCAGTCGGATCGAGGACATCGGGTTGTAGATCTCATGCGCCAGCCCCGCGGCCAGAAGGCCCAGTTCCGAAAGCCGCTGCTCCTGGCTGAGCCGGGCCTGCTGGTCCAGATCGCGGATCGCCTCGACCACGCAGGGCTGGTCGCGGCCGTCGATATGCAGCGTCACCGGGGCGGCGGCGATCTCGACATGGACCTCGGCCCCGCCCCGGCAGTGGGACTGGCGGCAGGTCAGGGGCAGGCGCCCGGCGCGGCCCTCGGCCAGCGGGCACATCACCAGCGTCTCGGCGCAGGGTTCGTCCCGGCCGTGGCTGGAACGGTAGCAGGGCCGGCCGATGACTTCCCCGGGCGGCTGGCCGACATGGGCGGCATAGGCGGCATTGGCAAGAAGGATGCGGTGGTCCGGCCCGATGACGCGGATCGCATCGGGGATGGCGTCGATCACCGCCTGCACGGTGGCGCGGGCGGATTCGGCCGCGGCCATCGCGCCCTGCAACCGTTCCGCCATCCGGTTGAAGCCGCGCGCCAGCCCGGCGAATTCGTCCCCGCCCTGCGCCGCAAGGCGATGGTCCAGCCTGCCGCCCGCCAGCGCCTCGGTCCCCGCCGCCAACCGCGCAAGGGGCGCAAGGACGGTGCGGCGCAGCACCAGCCAGCTGGCCAGAAGGCTGCTGCCGATCACCGCAAGGCCCGCCAGCATCAGCAAGCCCATGCTGCGCCGGGTCTCGGCCTAAAGCCCCGCGGCGGCATAATCCACCACCAGCAGCCCGTTGACCGGCTTTTTCGCCATGTCGCCATGGCAGCCCCGGCATTGCGGCTGGTTCGGCACCGGCCGGATCGCCCGCACCACATCGGGGCCCGCGCCGGTCAGGTCGGTCAGCGGGCCGCGGGTGTCCAGCGCGCGCCGGACCGGCGGGCTGTCCAGCACCGCGCCCACCAATGCGGGGTCCGAGGCGAAGCGCACCTCGAAATGCGGGTTCAGGATGCGGACGGCGCGGATGTCTGGGTCCTTGCCCAGATCGGCGACGATGGCCTCAAGCCCCAGAAGATCGCGCTTCAGCATGGCGTTTTCCAGGGCCGAATGCAGCAAGCCACTGACCTGCAGCGAGGCACGTTCCATCTCGGCGGCAAGGCGCGCGCGGTAGAGCCCCGAGACGACACCCAGGACCACCGCCGACAGCACGAAAAGGACCGCCGCCAGCGCCAGCACCATGCGCCGTTGCAGGCGCGCACCGGCCCAGTCGCGCAGCCGCCGGGTCAGGCCCCGGGTCACGGCAGCACCTGGAAGAGGCGCCGGTGATGGCCGGTCCGGGCGCAGACCGGGCAGAGGCCGCCGCCTTCCCGGGGGCCGCCCGAGGGCACATGCACCTCGACCCCGCAGCCGCGGCAGCGGAAAGAGACCAGCGCCGGGCCCGGAACCGCGGAGGCGAGGCGTTCGATCGTCATTGCCCCTGCCCCGCATACGTCCTCACACATTCCGCAACCCGTGCATCCCGAAGGGTCCGCCCCATACGACAATCCGCCGTCGTCGTCCTTGATCAGGCTCAAGGCCCCGGTGGGGCAGATGCGCAGACAGGCGTCGCAGCCGGTGCAGCGGGCTGGGTCGATGCGTGGGGCAAAGGCGTGGCGGGCACCGGGCGGGCCGGGCAGTGATTGCAGCCGCGCCAGCGCGGGGATGCCGGTATCGGTGATGACGCCGCCGAGGCCAAGGAAGAGCCGCCGCCCGCGGCGCGGCGCGGGCTCGGCGGTCAGCCGGGGCATCCTGCGCGGGACGCTGGCAACCGGCCCGATCCGCAGGGGTTGCAGGCCGCGGTCTTCCAGCAAGGCGTTCAGCGCCGCCACTCGGGCCGCGACCGGCAGGCCCGCCCCATCGGGACAGGCGGCGCAGTCGGCGGTCAGCACCGCGATCCGCCGCACCCCTTGCAGCCACAGCCGCGCCAGCGCCTCCAGCCCCAGCTCCTGAAGGCACGGCCCCTGCCCCGGGCCGCGGCGCGGACAGACCAGCGCCGCCTCGGGCCCGCCCGCCGACGGCTCGGGCCGGATCCCGCCCTGCCCGTCCAGCGCGACTGCCCGCTGCGGGCAGGCCGCCACGCAGGCGCCGCAGCCGGTGCAGGCCGCGGGGTCGAGGACCAGCCCCTCGGCGGTCATCTGCAGCGCATCCTGCGGGCAGGCGTCGGCGCAGGCCGAACACCTTGCCTGCGCCAGAAGGCCGTGCAGGCAGGCTTCGCCGTCGATGGACGGCAGCGCCGCTACCAACTTGCCGACAGTCCGGGAACGAAGGGCCGCTCCTCGTCGGCCTCGGCCTGACGCTCGGCCCGCCCGGCCTGCACCGTCCAGGCATGAGGTGCGACATCCGGCGCGCGTCCCGTCGCCGCGGCCAGATCCTCGCGCAGCGCGGTCAGCAGCGCCAGCGTCATGAGTGCTGCGCCCGCAAGGAAGGGGTGGCGGGCGTGGGCCGCGACCTTCAGGCACCAGTCGGGCAGCCAGGGCATCAGATGCCCGTCCATGAAGACCGCGGCATCGGCCAGCGCATCGGGGGTGCCGAGCGCAAGGAGATGGGCGACGAACTGCATCTCGTGGACGATGTGGTCGTCCGACCGCAGCCGCCAGTCCGGCACCGTCAGGCCGTAATGGGCATACCAGTCGCGCACCGCGAACATCGGCTGCTGGCGTTCCAGATGGTCCTCGGTCATCCAGACCGAGCCGGTGGGCGCGGCGCGGAAGCCATGGGTCAGGTAGGCATCGGCGAAATCGGCCGCCATCTCGTCGAGGATCGCCGCCGGCACCGGCCGCGGCATCCCGGCCAGCACGCGCGAGAAGCCCTCGACCACCCCCGCCTCGTCGCGCCCCTCCAGCAGGGCGGCGGCAATGGCGGGGAAGTCTGCCGCCCACAGCCCCTCGACCAGCGCGCTGTCGGCCTCGCGGTCGTGCATGCGGATGACCGGGCCCAGCACCTCGGCCCAAAGCGTGAAGCTGCCGGCATCCCCGGCGCGGAAGGTCATGTCGTCAGTCATTGTCCACCCTCCCCTTGGAATGCGGCACGAAGCGGATCGAGGGGTTGGTCAGCTCCGGGTCGGCCATGGATTTTACCTGCCGCACGGTCTGGTCGTTCGGGCCGATGGCCTTGGTCTCGTAGCTGCCGGCGTCGATCTGGTCGATCGGGCCGATGTCGAGGACCCGCATCATGCAGGCCGAGACGCAATAGGGCTTGCGGCCCGCTTCCAGCTCGTCGATGCACATGTTGCATTTCTGGACGATGTTCAGTTCCACGTTGAACTGCGGCGCGCCGAAGGGACAGGCCGCCTCGCATTTGCGGCATCCGATGCAGAGCGTGGAGTCGATGTCCACCACCCCGTTGTCCTTGCGCTTGAAGATCGCCCCCGTCGGGCAGACCGGCAGGCAGGCCGGTTCCGCGCAATGGTTGCACGACATGTTGACCTTGAAGGCGAAGACCTCGGGATAGGTCCCGCCCTCGATATATTGCACCCGGCGGAAGCGCGGTCCTTCGGGCAGGCCGTTCTTGTCCTTGCAGGCGATCTCGCAGGCGCGGCAGCCGATGCAGTCCACGTTGTTGTGGATGAAGCCGAACTGCTGGTCGGGCACCACCGGCACATAGACCTCGTGCTTCTTCTTCAGCACGCTGGCCCTGATCTTGCCCTTGTCGAGGCTAGTCTTTCCCATGGCTCGCCCCCCCTCAGTTGTCGCGCCGGAACACGTGGCTGCGCGCCGTGGCCAGCTGGTCCCAGCCGGGCCGGTGATGCAGGTCGGTCTTCTTCAGGTTCACGAGGATGGTGTTGTAGGCGAAGGCGCCCGCGGGACTGGGGTTGTCGTCGGTCAGGAAGTCCGGGTTGCCGGAGCGGTCGACGCCGTTCTCGTCGATGTCCATCCACGCGCCCTCGTGCAAGACCACGACGCCCGGCATGCAGCGTTCGGTCACATAGACCGGCGTCACCACCCGGCCGCGGGCGTTCCAGACCTCGACCGTGTCGCCGGTCTGGATGCCCAGCCGCTTGGCGTCCGAGGCGTTGATCGTCGTCTCCTGGCTGAAGGTCTCGCGCAGCCAGGGGATGTTGTTGAAGATCGAATGGGTCCGCCAGCGCGGGTGCGGCGTGATCATCTGGAACGGATATTCCGCAGCCTTCGGATCGCCCCGGCCTTCCCATGGCTCGATCCATTTCGGGATCGCCGGGATCGGATAGCCCCATTGCGTCCGCGTCCAGTCAGTCACCTGCGCCAGCGTGGTCGAGAAGATCTCGATCCGCCCCGAGGGGGTCTCGAACGGGATCCCCATCTCGATCTGGTCCTGGAACGCGACGTGGGGCCGGGGAAGGATGAACTTGTAAACGCCACGGGTCTTGAATTCTTCCCAGCTCCACGTCACGCCCTGGTGGCTCTGGACCTTGTGCCACCAGTCCACCAGATAGGCTTCGTCCACCGCATCCGGGTTGTCGAAATAGCTGCGGTCGGCCTTGGGGTTGTAGCCGGGGCCAAAGCCCAGCCGATACGCCAGCTCGGTGAAGACCTGGATGTCGGTCTTCGATTCCCCCATGGGTTCGATCACCTTGGGGCGATGGATGTAGTAATGGCCCTTGTACCAGGGCAGCGCCACGTCATGCCGTTCGAAATGCGTGGCGATGGGCAGAAGGTAGTCGGCCCAGATCCCGGTGGGCGTGATCGTCGCGTCCATGCAGACCAGCAGGCTTTCGCCCTCGCCGTAGCTGTCCAGCCTGCGGATCGCCTCGATCTCCTTGTTGATATTGGTCAGCTGGTTGAACCAGTCCGAGCCCTGCCAGAAGATACCGCGGATGTTGGGGATCACCCCGTCAAGGGCATCCATCCGCGGCCAGAGCCCCGCCTCCTCGCGCTTCACATCGGGGTAGTTCAGCACGATATGCGCCCAGCGGTCAGACTTGATCGAGGCGAACCAGATGTTGGCGTTCTCGTCGTAGGGATAGGCGATGGCCTCGGGGTGCCAGCCCTTCCCCACGCCCTCGGCGCAGCCGCCGAGGACGCCAATATTGCCGGTCATCGCCTGAAGGGCGGCGGCCATGCGATTGTATTGCTCGCCATAGGCGGCGCGGCCGGGCGCCCAACTGGCCTTCAGCGCAGCCGGTTTCGTATCGGCATACATCTCGGCCAGCTTGACGATGTTCTCGGCCGGCACGCCGCAGATTTCCGCCGCCCATTCCGGCGTCTTCGGGATGCCGTCCGACTTGCCCTCGATATAGTCGCGGAAGCTTTCCTGCCCCTTGGCCCAGTCGGGCATGGTGCCGGGGTCCATGCCCTGCACGAAGCGGTTGATGAAGTCCTGATTGTGCCGGTTGCTGGCAAAGATGTGGTATGCCATCCCGGCCATCATCGCCGCATCGGTGTTGGGGCGGATCGGGATCCACCAGGCATCATAGGCCGAAGCTGAATCGGTATATTGCGGGTCGATCAACACGAACTTGC